>FTFU01001908.1_pt1 | contig 35181 bp, 33 predicted proteins | sample 1640511 | NCBI WGS metagenome assembly FTFU01 (sample SAMEA3914789, study PRJEB12502) | metagenome | biome: forest; material: soil | place: Canada | collected 2011-07-03 | depth 0.3 m | reverse complement strand
GGCAGGCCCAGCCGCAGCAGATAGGCCTTCAGCCGCGGCGCGAAATGGGCGAACAGGCGGGGGAACCCCGCCTTGTCGGCGTGCGCCGCGATCGCCTCGACGCAATCGGCGAAGGCGGCCGCGTCCGTCACCGCCTCTTGGCCGTCATAGAGCGACACCACGCTCTCCCCGCTGGCTCGGCGATCATCGCACGGGCGCGCCCGTGACGAAACGCCCTTGGTCCGGCTTCTGAGGACGCCGGGGTTCGATTTTGGCTCAAGGTCGCCATCTGGTATAAGGATCGCCGCTTTCATGACGGAGTTTACGCTTCGAGCGTCACTCTGGATCTGTCGTGCGCCTCTGCCGGATCAAAGTATGGACGCCGTTGCTGTCACCCGATCCACACCTCCCTTGGCCGGGGTGCGAGCGATCAGGTGCTGGTTGGCCAGCATGTCTTGAAACATGGGTTGCGCAATCAGCGCCCCAGTGTAGCCGGGCGTGAAAACACCTGGCACCATCCGTTTTGCAGAATCGCGCCCTCAACGATCTTGCATGATCCAGCCTCGTTGGCGGATCCGCCGGCAGGGGGTATGAACGAGGCGCAGACGCCACAGCGGGCCGAGTCCTTCGGCGAATATTGGTATTTCACGAATTCCTTGCTGACCTTGCTGGCGGCGGCCGACCCCGCAGCGACGGTCAAGCCGGCGCCGAAGGCGAACAGCGCCGCCCCTTGTCGTAGCAGCCGGCGCCGGTGGGGAAAGGACGGATCATCGATCGGCATCGGGCGGGCTCCGGAACGCGGCTTTGGGCTAATGGGCGACGATCAGGCGCTGCATGGGCGCGAGCTTGGCCAGAAGGCGGTTCTGGGCGCTGAAGGGAACGCCTTCCTTGTCCATGGCCAGTTGCAGATCTTCGGCGAGGGCGTTGAAGTCGTCATTGCGCAGGCCCATCCCTTGGTGGGCCGACCTCATGTCCTGGCCGGAATAGTCGCAAGGGCCTCCGGTCAGGTAGCAAACCTGCTGCACCAGGAGCAGGTTTAACCGCGCCAGGTTGGCGTCCTCGAAGCGTCGTTTAATGCGCGGGTCGCTGGTGATGCGGCCGATGAAGTCGTCGATCACCCGCTGGATGCCGTCCCGCTCGTGAAAGGCCTTGTAGACGGCGTCGCCCTGGATCGGCGTCGCGCCGGCGGCGGGCGCGGATGGCGACGGCGTCGCGGGTTCGGCCGTCTGCGCGTTGGCCGCCGCCGCCGACAGGACGGCCGCGGCCAGAGACGACAGGACGAGCCGGACGGATAAGCGGAGTTGCGTCATGAGGGATTCCTTAGCCCTGGTCGCTCAGAAGCCGGCCTGCAGCGAGACGTAGACGCCGTTCTGGTTGCGGAAGGTGGCGATATCGCCCAAGTCGGCATAGGCGACGGTGACCGACAGGTGCTTGTTCAGCGCATACGCCGCGAACAGGTCGTACCAGTCGTCTTCTTTCGCGAAGCCGAGGTTGCTGGGCTTGGTCCGGTATTCCCCGCCAACGGCCAGATGCTTGCTGACCAGATAGCCGACCGAGCCCTCGAACTGGGGCTGGTAGGCGTCGCTCTTGTCGCCGCCGAAACCCAATAGCCCGGTCTGGTTGGCCTTGGTGAAACGGACCGTTGTGTTGACCAGCAGGCTCTGGCTCAGGAACAGCTTGGTGGCCGAGACGTAGTAGTCGGTCCCGCTGGCGCTCCGGCCGCCGATGGCGTGGATCACTGCGCCCTTGTCGTTTTCCTTGTGCTGCGCCCCGACCGAGACCTCGGGCAGCCAGCTGTCCTGGTCATAGACCACATCGCCGACGATCCGGGCCTTCGCGCTATAAACGTCCTGGTTGAAGGTGAAGCCGTCGCCGAGGCCCAACTTGGCGCCGGTCGAGCCGGTGTCGAATTCCTCGCGGGCATAGGAGAGCTCCACACGGTTGAACAGGCCGATGGCCGCCCCGTAGTCGCGCAGATCGTAGCCCTGGGTGTGGACATAGGTGGCGTGGGCATTGGCGCCGAGCCCGGCGTCGGTCTCATAGCCGGTGATGGTCGCCCAGGTGGCGAGGCCGCCCCCACCGGACCCTTCAATGCTGCTGAGCCCGCCGGTCAGCAATAGTTTGCCGCTGTCGAACAGCCGACCCTCGGCGTGGGCGCCTCCGCTGGCCACAACCAGGCATACGATCGCTGCGCCGACGGGCAGCTTTGACCAGGACATGGAACTCCTCTCGCTTCGGCGCCGACCGGGCCGATTCAGCGCACACGCCGGCCCGTAAGGTCGCTACGTGGCGGAGGCGATTTCGGATGCAGCCGGCTGCTCAAGGAAAAGCGACCCTCTTCGACGTGGCGCCGAGCCCGCCTTCGCCCTGGCCGTCAGGGTCGACTATTCGGCTCGCCCTTCGCGTCGAGCTCCTTCCAGGATCAACTCGATACCCCGCACCGCGGCGTCGGCCGCCTGCTTGGCGCTGTAGCCGCAGCTGTCGCGCATGAAGATCCAGTTGGCGACGCTGCAAAGGGACAGGATCGGGGCAGCGATTTGGCGTCGCTCGGCGTCGCTCGCCTCGGGCAGGAGGTCGGCCAAGAAGCCGCTGATATAGTTCATGTAGTTGGCGGTTGCGGGGGCCCGAATCTGGCGGCTCTCTGCGGAAAAGAACACCGCCCGAACCAGCCCGTCCTCGCGCTCCCAACCGGCGTAGATCACGCGCAGGGTCTTGAGGAAGGCCTCCAGGGATCTGGGCGCATTGGCGTACTGCCCGCCCAACTGCTCCAGCTGCCATGGCCAGAAGGCTTTCAGCAACTCGTCTCGAGTCTTGAAGTGTCGATAGACGGTGCGTTCGGTCACCTCGGCCACGCGTCCCACCTCGGCGATGGTCACGGCCGACAGGTCGGCGCGACGAAGGATGCTCGCCACCGCCTCCAATATCAGGACGCCGGTCTGTTCTTTCTGCCGAGCGCGTAACTGGCTCGTGTAGCGCGCACGCCGGGACTCGGTATTCATGTCACAAATAATGACGCCAAATTGGCCGGCTGTCACGCCATGCCGAAAACGCCTGCTCCAGAAGCCTCGCCCTCAAAGTAGGCTTGTAGCTGCTGGAGCCCGCGACGGACCCGGGACTTGGCCGTGCCGAGCGGCAGGCCCAGGCGGGCGGCGAGTTCTTCGTGTGTGTAGCCATGAACGAAGGCCAAGGTGAGGATCTCGCGATGGTCGGCGTGCAGCCGCGACAGCCCGCGGTTGAGGTCGGCTCGTTCAGAGACGGGTTGGGCGGGCGCGGCCAGGAATTCGGCCTGATCGGCGATGTCCTCGTTGGGGCCGCGCTCCCGGCGCAGATGGTCAATGGCCAGGTTGCGGACGATTCGCGACAGCCAGGGTAAGGCCGGACCCCGTTCGGGGTCATATCGGCGAGCTTCGGTCCAGACACGCACATAGGCTTCCTGGAGCACGTCCTCGGCGGCTTCGCGGCGCTTGAGGATGAGGAGGGCTATACCGAACAATCGTCGGTTGGTGGCCTGGTAGAGCGCCTTGAATGCGCGGCGGTCGCCCGCAGCCGTTGTGGTAAGGAGGGCGGCGAGATCCGGCGCCGCCGCCCCTTCCGACGGGGCATGGGACGCGCCGCGGGTCGGTTCGGCGGGGCTCGGCTGGGACTTCGGCATCACCTTTCCACCTTTTCCAAGCATGGACGCTGGTGCGTCCTGCCTCCGAAACCTGGGGGCAGCTGCATGCGCCACTGACTCATAAATGATGTCATTGAACGTGACATTAAAATCCACTCCCGGTCAACAACAGGTTTCGTCTCCAAAGTCGCTGAAGAACGGATACGCTTCGCAGGGGTGTCAGCACTGTCTACGAGCGCGCCCCTCCATCGGATCAGCCGTCGATCTGGCCGCGGATATAGAGCAGCGCGCCGCCGGGGCTGACCAGGGCGCCATGGTCATGGCCGCCGAATCCGAGGTGCAAATCGCCCTTTCGCACTGCGGCGCCCTCGATCTCGAACCCGCCTTCCAGCACAAGGCATTCCTCGATCTGAGAATGGCTATGCGGACCAACGCCGGCGCCCGGTTCGACCTTCATCAGATAGGCCTGCCAGCCGGCGTCGGCATCGACATGCAGAAGCTTCTTCTGGACGCCCGGCGAGAAATACTCCCACACGCCCTCGTTGCTTGGCACAGTCAGGGTGGCTTGGGACGCCTGTAGATGGTCGACTCGGGCGCAGATGCGCTCCCACACTTGCGGCGACGGTGCGGCGGCGTCGAGTTCATCGCCCGCCTCGGCCAGGCGTCGGTCCCACAGGGCCGCCAGGGCTTCGAAGGCCGGATCGCCGTCGCGCCCGTCGATGTCGTGCTTGTCTGTCATGATGGGGCCAAGACCCTTCGAATGCGTGGACGGCGCTGTTGATCCTCGCCGCGATCCGCCGAGAAAGTCCACGACGTCCACCTATGTCAAGCCGAACAACAAGGTCAGGATACCCACTCAGCGTTCCGATCTAGCAATGCTGCGCCGACACGGCGGAGCGCTCTGCCTGCATTGTGCCTACGCAAGACGCGCGCTTTCAGATGCGCAGCGAAATGCGGATTAATTCGGCGTCGCCGTTGAAGCCTGCTGCATCCAAACGCCGAGGGCCGGCCGTAACGGGGGGCACGCCACCCACAAAGCGGGCGGCCTCAGACAGGACCTCATCAGATGAAGACGAACACCCTTGGCCGCATCGCCGCGGCCGGCCTTGCGATCATGGCCATCGGCTCCGCCAGCGGCGCGGCCTACGCCCAGATGTCGGGCGATATGGGCGGCATGGCCCAGGAACACACCAAGATGGTCGGCGGCGCGCCGATGTATCCCTCCAAGAACATCATCCAGAACGCTGTCAACTCCAAGGACCACACGACCTTGGTTGCTGCCGTGAAGGCCGCCGGCCTGGTCGACACCTTGCAGACGGCGGGTCCGTTCACGGTGTTCGCCCCGACCAACGCCGCCTTCGCCAAGCTGCCGGCGGGCACGGTCGACACCCTGCTTGAACCGGCCAACAAGGGCAAGCTGACCGCGGTCCTGGGCTACCATGTGGTGTCCGGTCACCTGACTGCGGCCGACCTTCTGGCCAAGGTGAAGGCCGGTGGCGGAAGCGCCACCCTGACCACCGTGCAGGGCGGAGCCCTCACTGTCACGGCCAAGGGAAAGCACGTCATTCTGATTGACGCCAAGGGCGGCGTCTCGCATGTCACCATCGGCGACGTCCTGCAGTCGAATGGCGTCATCCATGTGGTCGACACCGTGCTGCTGCCGGGCTGACGACGGTAGGGCCGGGGATCTTTCGCTCGCCGGCCCCGCCGATCGTGGCCGAGACCCACATCCATGCCCGATCCACCTGGAAAGACCGGCGTCCGCCGCCGCATCGTCATCTATCGTCATCCCATCGCGGTGCGCGCGACCCATTGGGTCAACGTGCTCTGCATGGCCGTGCTGTTGGCCAGCGGCCTGCAGATCTTCAACGCCCACCCCGCCCTCTATCTGGGACGGGCTTCGACCTTCAGTCGCCCGGCGCTGGCGATCACGTCGGACCAGACGGCGGACGGCTCCGGCCACGGCCGAGTGCAGGTGCTGGGCGGCGCCATCGAGACCACAGGCGTCCTCGGCGTGTCGGCGGGCGACGACGGAACGCCGACCGCGCGCGGATTTCCGCGCTGGATGACCCTGCCGGGCTTTCGGGACCTGGCCCTGGGACGGCGCTGGCACCTCTCCTTCGCCTGGCTGTTTGCCGCCAATCTGGCGGCTCTGATCGGCTACGGCCTGATCAGCGGACGGTTCAGGCGCGTCCTGGCGCCGACATGGCAGGACCTGGCCCATATCGGGCCTTCCGTCTGGGACCACCTGCGGCTCAAGTTCCCGCAAGGGATCGAGGCCTGGCGTTACAATGTGCTGCAGAAGCTGTCCTATATCGCCGTAGTCGGCGTGCTCCTGCCGTTGATGCTTGCCAGTGGCCTGGCCATGTCGCCGGCGATTGATGCAGGCGCCCCCTGGCTGCCCGCCTTGCTCGGCGGCCGCCAGACGGCGCGCACCATCCATTTTCTCAGCGCCATGAGTCTTGTGCTGTTCTTCGCCATCCACCTGGCGATGGTCGTGCTGTCCGGCCCGATCAACAATCTGCGGGCGATCATCACCGGGCGCTATGCCCTCTATATCTCCAACGAGGACGAACATGACCGGTCCTGATCGCCGCCAGGCCTGGCGGGCCTTGGCCGCTTTGGGCGCCGCGGCGCTTGCCGGATGCGACCGGCTATCGCGGTCTCCTGGCGTGGTGGCCGCATTGGGGAGCGCCGAGGACCTGACGCGCCGCGCTCAGCGTCTGCTGATTCCGCGCACGGCCCTTGCCGCAGAGTTCGACGAGGCGGATATCTCCAGGGACTTTCGCGCCAACGGCACGACCGATCCCGATGACGACGACTATCGCCGGCTGGCGGCGGGCGGGTTCGCCGACTGGCGGCTCGAGATCGGCGGGCTGGTCGAGAGTCCCCTGCGCCTGTCGCTGGTGGACCTGAAATCGCGTCCAGCCCGCACCCAGATCACCCGGCACGACTGCGTCGAGGGCTGGAGCGGCGTCGCGAAATGGACCGGCGCGCCCCTGGGCCGCCTGCTCGACGAAGCCCGTCTGATGCCAGCGGCCCGGTTCGTCGTGTTCTACTGCGCCGACAGCCTGGAAGCGTCGTTGGACGGCACGGGGCAGTACTATGAAAGCATCGACCTGATCGACGCCTACCACCCACAGACCCTCCTGGCCCATGAGATGAACGGCCGGCCCCTGCCGATCGCACATGGTGCGCCGCTGCGCCTGAGGGTCGAGCGCCAGCTCGGCTACAAGATGGCCAAATATGTGATGCGCATCGAGGCGGTCGACAGCTTCGCCCAGTTGGGCCGCGGCAAGGGCGGTTACTGGGAAGATCGCGGCTATGAGTGGTACGCCGGGATCTGAGGCGTCGGGTTTCGCTTAATATCTGATGGTCAGGCTGGCGCGGATCTCGCGCGGCTCGCCGGCATGGATGACATGGCCCTGATAACTGCCGTCGGCGCTGGCGGGATTGGCCGGCTGCCCCAATAGGCGATATGAATCATAATATTCGGCGTCGTTGTATTTTACGTCGAACAGGTTGAGCGCCTCCAGCCCGAATGCGATCCGAGCCGACACGTCATAGTTCAGCTGGGCGTTGACGATGGTGGACGGGGCCGAGCGCTGGGCGCCGTCCGCGGTCAGGTCCCGCGAAGCGAAATAGCGCAGGCGCAGGCTGGCGGATAACCCGCTCGCGCCCGCGATATCGTGCACGGTGGCCGAGGCCGAGACCGAAGCCTTGATGGCTTCGGGAATGCGGTCGCCCTTGGCCTTGTCGTGGTCGGTGAACAGGGCCCGGGAGGCGTCCAGATCGGCGTCCAGGGTCAGCCAGGGCGCCGGACGATAGATGGTATTCCATTCCACGCCGTAACGCTGGCCCGGCCGGTCGGAGTCGACGTCCGAGCCCTTGTCGCCGGCGAAGAAGAGCTCGGAGTCGCTCTGCAGCCACCAGAAGGCGAGGGTGCGGGTCAGACCTTGCGGGCCGCGCAGGCGCGCGCCGATTTCAGCGCCGATCGAACGCGCCACTGGTCTTGAACGTCCCGTTGGCGCAGGGCCGCCTGGATAGGACGGCGCCCTGTCGAACACACCGCGCGCATCGTTGGTGCGATAGCTGACGCCAGCCTGGGCGTAGACGTCCAGGTCGCGGGCTGGCGTGAGAATGACGCTGATCTTGGGCGCGGGACGCAGCATGCTGGTGTCGCCTGCGTTCGCCGTCACATTGCTGTGGTCGTTGAAGTGAAAAGCCTCCAGGCGCAATCCGCCTTGTGACTTGAGCCAGGGCGCCCAGTCGATCTCGTTCGACCACCAGAGCGCGGCGGAATTCAACGTCACATGATCCGATCTGTAGACCTGGAGCATCCGGCGCGCCTCAGTATGGTCGAGCTCAAGCGTAATGAAATCATTGCGAAGCTGCACGCCGAAACCGTCCTGATCGCCCATGCCCAGATAGTGGCTGGTGATCGCTGTCTGCGCCTCGGCGCCCAGGATGGTCCGGTCGTCGAATTGCCGAAACTGGTCGCCGTGGGCCTGGTCTATGTAATAGCTGAAGTCGGAGAACAGGTTCAGGCGATACTTGACCAGATAGGCCTCAACCTGGCCGGTCGCTCGGCCGGTCCCCCAATGCCATTCGCCCGCCAGACTATAACGCGAGGTCTGGCCGCCACTGGTGGGGTCCAACGTTCCGAAGCGGCCGCCAGGCAGGCCAGCAATGGCGGCGACCGGCAACTGGTCGCTGGCGGTCCAATGGGCGTCGTAGGCCTGCAGGGTCAGGCCGCCACCGTGCGCCGCATCGCCCGTCGTATACTTCAGGACCCCGTTGGGGCGCCGATAGTCGGCCGGTGTCCTGAACGGGCCGTCGTCGTGCAGGTATTCGCCGGCGTACAGCAGATGGCCGGGACCGAGCGCCGCCGATCCGGCGATGAATAATCGCTCATAGTCGTCCGTTCCGCCCTCGATCTGCGCGACGTTGCTCGGCAGAACGGACAGGTAGGCGATGTTGGCGTTCCCAGCCGCCGAAAAGTCTCCGGCGTCGGCGTAGTAGGGTCCCTTGCGATAGGTCACGCTGGCGACCAACTCCGGGATCAGCCAGTTCAGGTCCATATAGCCCTGGCCATGGGCGTGGGAGCCGAGATTGACCGGCACGCCCTCGACGCTGGTCGCGAAGTCCGTGCCGTGGTCGAGATTGAAGCCGCGCAGGTAATACTGGTTAGCCTTGCCCCCGCTGGTGTGGGCGGTGACGATCATGCCCGGCACGGACTCCAGGATTTCGGCGGGGCGCAGGATCGGCCGCCCTGAGAGCTCGACCCCGCCGACCACACCGGCGCTGGCCGAAAAGGATGCGCCAAGGGAATCGTTGGCCTTCGCGGTCACCACAATAGTATCGACATCCGCCGCGCGCGCTGTGGCTGACGCGGCGGCCAAGGCCATGGCGAGCAAGGACGGCGCGAGGCGCAGGCGCCTGGTGGTGCGGTTCGATCTCATATTCGATCCTTAGCGGGCGTGATCCGCGCCCACTTGGAGCTACGGACAGGCCGGCCTCGAGACGCCTGCGTAAGCGCTGGCATCAGGGTTGCTGGTCTTGCCGATCGATAGCCGAGGCGATGCGATCCCATAGTTGCGCCGATGGCTCGGCTGGCGCGGCGCCGCGGGCCAATTCGGCCAGGCTGGCGAGGCGGGCCTTCAAGAAGCGCGCGAATGGCGGCTCCTCGCGCATGCGCCGTTCGACGGTTTTCAGGTCATCTTCAGTCAGCAGCCCGAGCATGAGATCGATGGCGAGCAACTCATCGTCGGATCCGGATGGCTCGGAGGGTGTCGGAACCTTCATCGCTGCGGTCACGCGCGACGGGTCGACGGTGAGCAGGTCGGCGTCATCAAGGCGTCTTCCACCGTTGGCGGCGTATGACATCAAGCCAGCGCCGCTCTGCACGATCCCCCTCAGACCTACGCTCGCCTGATCGCCGCCGGATGCAAGGCAGGCTCAAAATCCGGGCCGGGCGGGCCGAGGGCGGACGCGGAGGGGTCTCACCCTCCGCGCCCCTGACGGTTCATCGACGATTGGCGCCGCGACGCCCTGGGGGGTCGGGACTTGGGTCGCAGCGCCCAGCGTCTAGAGCGTCACCTAGAACCCTGGGTGGCCATAGAAACGACCCAGGCGCCGACAGCGGCTTGGCTGGCGGGCATTTAGGCTACGGGCCGGGCAGCCTGAGGGATGCGGCTATCGGCGAATATTCTCTCGGGAGGCCGGCGACGCTGTCGCCTCACCGGCGTGCGGCATCCAGCGTGGCGGCGCGTGCGTAGGTCAAAGACCCATCGCGCCGACGCCATCCTGATTAACTCCCATGATCTGGCCGTTCCCGACCGCCGACTCGCCCCGCTCTGATGCAGCTCGAGGAGCGAGGGCGATCGGGCGCCGGCGCCGTGTATGGGCGCTCGCGTTCCTGGGTGTGGCCACAGCCCATCTGCTCATCCTGTCCTGGCTCTGGCGTTATGCTCCTCCCCTTCCGCTGGGCGACGGCGGATCGGCTCCGGCCTCCATGATCGTCGGCTTTACAATCCTGCCGGGCGCAGCGCCCGCCAAGACGGTGGCGCGGCGCCAGCTGTCGCGGGCGCAGACGGAGCCCGCGGATCCGCCACCTGCGCCAGATCCTGCCGAGGCGCCGCCGGAGGACGCCGCGGATGCAACTCAATCGGCGGAGGCGGCGAGCGCCCTGGAGAACTTCGAGCCGGCTTCGGCCAAGGGGAAGCCGGATGCGCCCTGCGACCTCGCCGGAAATCTCGCGGCCGATCTGCAGACCAGCCCTGCCGCACGCGAGGGGGCAAGCGAAATCCCGAACTCAGCTCGTTCGGTGGCCAATGCCGTGATGCTGTGGAACGGGTTGTGGCCCAATCATCCCGATCGCGGCGCCGCCCTGCTGCGGGCCGTCATTGAGCGAGAGGTCGAAGCCGCCCGGCCTGATTGCAGCGACCAGCTCAACAGCGGGCCCATGTTCTTCTTCGTATCGGGCGATCCGGCGACCGTTTTGGCGTTGGGCTCGGGCCAGTGGCGCTGGTCCGACCTGACCCGTTGAGCTGGCGCGGTGCCTTTGTCGCCGACCGCGACATCCCAATCCGCCTTCCGTTCGTAACGGCTGCAGGGGTCGTCAATTTCTAGGATCGCGATCGCGATCAGGAGGCACTTGTGAAGAGACCAATCCGAGGAGGACTAGCCCTCCTCCTGGCCGGAACAGCCTTGGCCGGCGCATCGCCGAGTCTTGCGTCCAGCCACCGTGAGGCCCCCGGCATCACCAAACTGCCCAAGACCGACTCGACCGACTTCTACATGTTCCGCAGCTACGAGCCGGGCCGGGATCAGTATGTGACCTTTATCGCCAACTACCAGCCGCTGCAGGATCCGGGCGGCGGTCCCAACTATTTCACCATGGACCCTGACGCGGTCTATGAAATCCACGTGGACAATGTCGGCGACGCCAAGGAGCACCTTACCTACCAGTTCAAGTTCAGCAATTCGCTGCAGAACCAAACCGGCGTGACGCTCAATGTCGGCGGCACGACCAATCCGATCGCGCTGCGGCAGATCGGGCCCGTCACCAAGCCCGGCGACCCGAACCTCGGCGAAATCGAAAACTATACGGTGACCCTGATCACCGGCGACCGCCACACCGGCACGCGCGCCAACGTCACCAATGCCGCCGATGGGACCAGCACCTTCACCAAGCCGCTGGACAACACCGGCATCAAGACCTTCCCCGACTACAATTCCTACGCCAACCAGTTCATCTACAACGTCAACATCCCCGGCTGCCCGACACCGGGCAAGGTGTTCGTCGGTCAGCGGGCCGAGGCTTTCGCCGTGAACCTCGGCTCGATCTTCGACATGGTGAACATAGTTCCCATCGAGGGCGACAGCGCGCCAGGCGCCGGCGACGGCAAGGGCTTCCCGCACGGCATCACCCAGAGCCGTTCGAACGACGAATTGGTCGGCAAGAAGAACGTCACCAGCATCGCGTTGGAAGTGCCGATCGCTTGTGTCGTGGGGAGCGTCAACCACGTGATCGGCGCATGGCAGACCGCCAGCTTGCCGCAGGCGCGCCTGGTCGATCCCAAGCCGACCTATGCCCAACCGACGCTTTCGGGCGGCGCCTACACCCAGGTCTCGCGCCTCGGCATGCCGCTGGTCAACGAATTGGTGATCGGCCTGCCGGATAAGGACAAGTTCAACGCCTCCGATCCCAAGGACGACGGCCAGTTCGCGGCCTATGTGACCAACCCGACCTATCCCGCGATCCTGAACCAGCTGTTCCTGGCGCCGGTTAACCAGCTCGCCGGCGCGAAATTCACCAACCTGGCGCCCAGCAACTTCCCGCGTAACGACCTGGTCACGACCTTCCTGACCGGCTTCAAGGGCCTCAACCAGCTCGGAGTGGTGACGCCGTCCGAAATGACGCGCCTGAACATGGACGTCGCCGCGACCCCGCGGGGCAGCCAATCGACCTTCGGCGTCGCCGGTGGCGATCTGGCGGGCTATCCCAATGGCCGCCGCCCTGGGGACGATACGGTCGACATCACCCTGCGCGTTGCCATGGGCGCCCTCTGCTATCCGGTGCCAATCGGCGCCAAGGGCGCGCCCACCGACCTTGGCCTGTGCAAGCCGTCTGACGCTCCCACCGGCCAGGTCCCCTACACCGACGGGGCGCCGATCCACGACACTGACGTTCAGAACGCCTTCCCCTATCTGAACGCGCCGCTCGGCGGATCGCCCCTGTCCGCCCACCGGATCGGGGAATGATCCGGCTCGCTGAAGGAGCAAAGCCATGAGACGATTAGCGTTTCTCTGTGTGGCGGCGGGTTTGGCGATGGGCTTGTCGGCCTGCAAGAGCGGCCACCCGGCGCCCACGCCGCCGCCATCCCCTGAAGCCCAGTTCGGTGCGGGGTTCAACACGGATTTCCAGGCCAGCTCGAGCGCTGCGCCCAACCCCGTGAAGTCTGGCGACGTCATTCCGGTCGACCCGACGGCGACGCCCGCAAAACTGCCCTAGCCAAAGGGGCGCTTCGGCGATCACCGTCGAGGCGCCCCAGCGTACGAGGACTTGGCGGCGCGCCGTTTTATCGGCGCGCCGCTTACGTTTCGGTGGAGGGGCCTGCCATCGTCGCAGACGGTCCAGATCGAAGTCTACGCTTCGGACGCTCGCCGGAAATTCACCTGGCTGACGACGCGGCGGCCGTCCCGGCGCGTCAGCTGGACCGCCACGTCGATGACGCCGCGCACATAGCGCGAGATCTCGGAGCGGCCGAGGTTGGCGCCGGACTGGATGACCATCAGGGCGATCTGGTCGACCGCTGCGGCCGGGCTGTCGGCGTGGACGGTGGTGATCGAGCCCGGGTGACCGGAATTGACTGCGCGCAGGAAACTGAACGCCTCCGCGCCGCGCAGCTCACCAAGAATGATCCGGTCGGGCCTCAAGCGCAGCGAGGCCTGCAACAGGTCCTCCACGGTGACGCGGGCCTCGCCCTGATCCCCCCGCGCGGCGATGAGACCGATGGCGTTGGCATGGGGCGCCCGCACCTCGGGCGCGTCCTCGATGGTGATCAGCCGCTCCTCCGGCGGGATCTCCTTGAGCAGGGCGTTCAGGAAGGTGGTCTTGCCGGTCGAGGTGCCGCCGCTGATCAGGATGTTCTTTCGCGCCCGCACCGCGCGCGCCAGGAAGGCGGCGATGTCGCGTCGCGCGAGGAGGGCCTCCAGGGCCTCGTTGTCCCGGCTGATCACCGGATCGCCGCTTGTGGCGGCTTCGGCGAAGGCGCCGGCGTCCGAGTAGTCAGCGACGGACAGGTCGCGGACCACCTGCTTGCGGATGGCCATGGCCAGGGGGCCGCGGGTGGCGGGCGGAGCGATGATCTGCACGCGCGCGCCGTCCGGCAGGGTGGCGGCGATCAGCGGATGTTCGCGGCTGATCCCCTGATGGGTTGTAGCGGCGATCTGCGTCGCCAGCCGCCAGAGGGCCTGCTCGGTCAGTTCCGGCGCCGCGTGGCGCTCACAGCGGCCGCCGAGGGCCTCGACCCAAACCCAGCCGGGTTCGTTGATGAAGATGTCGGTGACATCCTCGCGGTCCAGCCAGGGCGCCAGAGGGCGCAGATAGGCGTCAAGGTAGGCGCCAATCTTCAGGACGGTCACGGCTTGGCTCCAGGCACGGTGGAAAAGTCCAGGTCCCGCGCCACGAAAACCCGCACTGGCGAGCCTTGGGGAACCTTGATGGTCGGTGGGATCACGGTCGGCGTGACGATCGAGGAGGCGAGCCCCGTGGCCTCCTGGCTGGACCCGATCAGGATCTGGGTGTTCGGACGACGGAACAGGGAGGCGACGCCGGTGTCGACCACGCTCAGCAGCACCGAGTTGCTGAAGCGTTCGATGAAATGCCGGTCGACGGAGCCTTGCAGGCCCGTGCGGCCCAGGGTGTCGCCGGCGGGCGAGCCGATCTGGATCGAGGCGCCGTCGGGCCGGATCAACCGGGTCCAGATGACGAAGGCGCGGGACTGGCCCTGGGCGACGCCGCTCTTGTACTGACCGATCAGGCGGCTGCCGCGCGGAATAAGCACGCTGGAGCCGTCGAAGCCGCGCACGTCGCGGCTCACCACCGCCCGCGCGAAGCCGGGGAGATCGGAGTTGAGGGCCGTCTCCAACACCGCGGGGACGATTGCGCCCTGGGGCACGACCCTGGCCGTGTCGCCCAGCTGGGTGGCGCGGGCCTGGTCGGGTTCGGCGGCGCCGACCCGTTCGGCGAACTGCTCGTCGCCGGAGAGACGGTTGGCCTTGTCGGCGGGCTTGGCCGTATCGTTCTTGCCGGTTGCCGGCGCCGCGGAGGCGGAGCCCGATTCACCGGCAGGCGAGAAATCCACCACCAGGGCGGGGGCCTTCAGGCGCTGCAGCTGATCGGCTTCGCCGGCGGGATCGATTGTGGGCGAGATGGCGGTCTTGCCCAGGGCCAGCGGCGGTTGAACCGGCTGGCCGATGGAGACAAGCGCCGGCGTCGAAGCCGGCGGCGCAGTCGGCGAAAGGCCGCGTCCGGCCAGCTCGACCTCGGTCACGCTTGGCGGCGGCGCCAGGGCGCTGACGGATGCTGCGCCGAGTTTGGTCATGGGTGCGCGCGCCTCCGCCGGTTGCCGCTGGTGGCTCAGCCACAGGAACACCGACACTCCCAGCGCCCCGGCGCCCGCGGCAAGCATCCAGCCGCCGCGCTGGGCGCGCGCGGAAGCCACCGCCGGGCGCAAGGCTTCGAAGCCGCCTGGCGGGGGACCGTCCTGTTCGATCATTGAGAACTCTCCCGCGCCTGCGCCTTGGCCGTCCTCGCGTCATGCGGGGTAGGCGCGTTGGGGCCTGGATCCGGCTCGCGCCAACCGTCGTTGATCACCGTGGTGGCGTCGGCGCCGTTGCGCAGCACGAAGCGGGGGGCGATCTGCTCGACCACCAGGTAGCCGTCGCGGACGCCGTAATTGACCAGGCTCTCGCCGCCCTTGCCGGCCACGGCGAAGATCGCCGGCGTCGGCGTGGCCTCCGGCCATTGGAAATAGGTGAAATGTCCGTCGTCGAACACGACCGAGGGCAGCAGGGCCCGCCCGCCCAGATAGCTGTAGCGGGTGTTGGATCGGACCGGCGGCGCGGGCGGCGGCGGTGGCGGCGGTGCAGGCGCGGCCTGGGGCTCGGCATAGACGAACTGGACCACATAGGTGCGCTCTGCGCTGCGGACAGATTTGGCCTTGGCGGCCTCAAGTTCGAAGGCGTAGCGCCGTTTGTCGGTGACCACCGTCATGTTGGTGACCACCCCGGCGTCGAGCGGCTTGAGGAACAACAAGTCGGCCCGCTTGTTGGGCGTCACCTGCCAGGCCAGGGCGTCTCCGATCGAGACGTTCTCGATCCGCTCGTCGCGGGCGAATTCGACCATCATCTGAAAGCCCAGCTGGCCGCGCAGCAGGACCAGCTGTTCGGGATCATAGGCCAGGGTGCGGATGCGCGGGTCGACGGCGCCGGGCACGGGCGACTGCGCAGCGAGGACTGGTGCGGCCGCCGCCACGGCGAGGGCGGCGAGGCTGGCGGCGAGGGCGCGGGTCATGGCGCCGGCGCTCCCAGCGGGCCGTCGAAGCGCACCGGCGTCGGCGCCACCGTCTCGGCGTCGCGGCGGTAGCTCAGCACCTGGAAGCCCAGCGGATTGAGGAAACGGTCCTCCATTCGCATGGGCGCGCCCGAGTAGCGGAAGCTGACGACCGCCGTCCAGGCGCGCTCCTCGCCGCCCGTGGCGCCGGCGTCGTGGCGGACGGTGTCGAACCGCACCAGGGCGCTACCAGGGCTCAGGAGCGAGACGCTCTTGATCGTGGTCGAGACCACCGTCGTCGGCGGATAGAGGTTCAAGGGGCTGGACGGGTCAACCTTGTCCAGTCCCTGGCGGTATTGCCGGCGCGCCTCGCCCTCCGACCACAGCGTGACCTTGCGGTAGTTCTCGCGCAGGTCTGTCGCGTCGAAGGTCTCGCGCGCGATCACGTACTGGACGATCGCCGACTGGGCGAGCGCCTGGTCCTGGGGGAGCGGTCCGGGCTGCAGGCCCTTGACCGTCTCGACATAGCCGCTCTGGCGATCCACCAGGATGGTGTAGGGAACCACCGTCTTCAGCGGGGCCAGCGCCGCCAGGGCGACGGCCTCGAGCGCGGCCACAACGCCCGCTGCGCTGGCGATGATCAGAGCGGCGCGGCGCGAGCGGCGCATACGCTCGACCGGATCCTCGCTCCAGGCCTCCGCTTCGCCCGGTGGCAACAGCCACAGGCGGCGCTGGGATGATGTCGCTGGATTCACTTTGGCCTCCTGGAGCCTTGGCCGGCCATGGTCCGCGGGGCCACGCGGCGCCGGGCGGCCTGGCCCAGGCGCTGTGGTTCGGCATAAGACACCGATGGCAGGCCGCGTGCGGCGGCGGCGCTGGCGCCGACACCGCCGCCGGTCGTCGATGAAGGGCTGAAGCCGCCATATCCGCCGGCGAGGGAAACCTGCTCGCGCCGGGCCTGGACGGCGATGGCGGCGGCGATACGGGCGGCGCGGGAGGGGGCGGCCTCGGTCACAGAGGCCGCCGCAGATCGCGGCGCCTGGGTCTGGGCGCGTTGCGTCGGCGCCTTGGCCGGCAAGCGAAAACCGCCGAACACGACGCCGGCCGCGACCGCCATCGCGGCGGAGACTCCGGCGAAGACGACGACCAAGGTGACCACGCCGTAGACCGGCGCAAGGCTGATGTCGCCCTTGGCCCGCAATTCGGCGAGCTGAACCAGGTTCGGCTCGAGGATCGAGAGGATCACCGCCAGCAGCAGCATCACCGCCAGGGGCGCGAAGGCGAAGGCCAGGGTCGCGCGCAGCCAGCCCTCGAACAACCCCCGGGTGGTGTCGAACAGGGCCAGGGCGATGAAGGTCGGCCCTGTGGCCAACAGCACGCCCAACACGATCTTGGACGCCAGCACCACGCCCAGGCTGGACAGCAGCAAGAGCCCCGCCGTGGCGTTGAGGGCGAGCGCGCCGAAGCCCGCGCCGCCCAAGAGGGAAGCCGCTTGCGCCGGCCCGTTCTGCGGAAACCCGGTGGAGGCTGCGGTCAGGGCGTCGATCGCCGACTGCAGGCCGTCGAAGATGTCGCCGGCGCTGTCGCCCATGCCGTGAAGCATGGCCGTGGCGATCTGGGCCGGCCCGTCGAACAGACCGCCGAAGACCAGGGGCTGGTAGGTGTCCCACTGGCTGGCGAAAGCCGTCACCGCGGCTAACTTGATCGCCGACAGCGTCACCTCGCCGACCCTCAATTCCATGCGGCCCAGCATCAGTTGGTAGCCGATGAGGGCGACATAGAGGGTCATCAGCGCGGTCAGGACGGGCGCGAGGCCGCCCGATCCCTGGAACAGGGCAGCATAGCCGGCATGGGTCAGTCCGCGGACATGGCAGTCGGTCTGAGCGAGCAGGCTGCGCACCAGGGGCGCGTCGGCGGCCGGAACGGGACAGGCGCCGGCCATCAGCGCTGTCCCTGCAACAGCGGCAGCCAGGCGGCGGGATCGTCGCCGACGACAGCCCGGATCTCATCGAGCCGGCGCACGGTGGACTCGCGCCCGGACAGCACGGTCAGCAGGTCGGGCATGCCCGACAGGTCGAGCCGCGCCACGACGCTGTCGGTTCCGTGCTTGATCAGGAAACAGCGCGCATTGTCCGGAAGCGTGCGGATGATGTCCAGTTCATGGGACGTCAGCCCGAAGCCGCCGCAATACTCCTCGGCCTGGGCCTTGGGATTGACCATGAAGATCTGGGTCGCGGCCTGCTCGATGATGGCGCTGGCGATCTGGCTGGTCAGGGCGTCCGACGCACTCTGAGTGCAGAAGCCGACGATCCCATTCCGTTTGCGGATGGTCTTTTCCCAGTCCTTGATCCGATGGATGAAGGCGGGATCGTCCAGGGCCTTCCAGCCCTCGTCGATGACGATGATGGTCGCCCGCCCATCCAGGCGCTGCTCGACCCGATGGAACAGGTACATCATCACCGGCGTGCGGGCGGCCGGATCGTCCAGCACCTGGGTCATGTCGAAACCCAGGGTGACGGCGTCGAGGTCGAGACGGTCGACCGGATTGTCGAACAGCCAGCCCCGGTCGCCGCCCTCGCACCAGGGCGCGAGCCGGGCGGCGAGGTCCAAGGCCGAGGGCCGGCCCCGCCCCCGAAACAGTTCGGCGAAATAACGCAGACGCCGCAGCTCCGACGGCTGGCCAAAGTTGGCGTCCACCGCATCGGCGATCTGAGCCAGATCTTCTGCGCTGAGCTGCTCGTCCTGGCGCGAGACCAGCTTGGCGACCCATTCGCAAAGAAAGCGCCGGTTCTCCGGGCTGTTCTCGAGCAGCAGCGGGTTGAAGCCCGTGGGCCGCCCAGGACGTATGAGGTCATAGCGGCCGCCGATGGCGCGCAGGAAGATCTCGGCGCCGCGGTCCTTGTCAAAATAGACGGTCCGTGGGCTGAGCTTCTGCGCCTGGGCCAGCAGGAAGGCCAGCACCACCGTCTTGCCGGCGCCGGACGGGCCGATGACGGTGAAGTTGCCGAGATCGCCCTGGTGAAAGTTGAAATAGTAGGGACCGGCGGACGTGGTCTCCAGGAGGGTGATCGCCGGCCCCCAGTGATTGCCGTGGGCCTTGCCGAGCGGGAAGTTGTGCCCGCTGGCGAGGCTGGCGAAATTGCCGCTGGAGACCAGGGCGCGGCGGGCGATGAATTTGAAATTGCCGGGAAACTGGGCCCAGAAGGCGGCTTCCAGATTGACGTCCTCGCGCACGGCGATGGCGCCGAGTTCGGTGAAGGCGGTCTGCACATCGGCGGCCGCCAGGCTCACCGCCTCCAGGCTTTCGGCCCTGACCATCACCGTCAGGTGGTGCTCGCCGAAGGCCGAGCGGCCAGCGGCCACGTCGTCCTTGGCCGCGGTCAGATCGTTGCGCAGGCTCAGGGCCTCGTCGTCGGCCGCCCGCAGGCGCCGGAGCGCCAGGTTCATCCGGTCCAACGTCGCCTGCCGGTCGACAAAGGCGAAGCTTTCGCTGACCACCATCTCGACCGGCAGCCGCAGGAGGTCGTCCAGCATGCCGGGCGCGGTGTGGGCAGGATAGTCCTTCATCGACACCATGGCCGCGAAGCTGCGCTCCACCTCGCCAGCCGGCGACAGCTCCAGGGCATCGGCGCCGAAGCTGACGCGCCGATAGGGGAGGTAAAGGCCGGCGTCGCCGCTCGGCGTCATCACTGGCCGCAGTTCGCCGTTGTAGAGCAGGGACAGGAACTCCAGCGGCTCGGAGCATTGACCAGCCGGGCCGGCATAGGCGGCCAGGAGGCGCGCGCCGTAGGGCTCCAGCGCCGAGAGCAGCAGGTCGCGGGCGCCGCTCAGCGCGGCCAGTCCCCGCGCCTGCGCCGCCGCAGCCTCAGCCCGGTCGCCGGCGCTGTTCAGGCTGCTCAGAAGGCTCTGCAACAGGCCAATCCGCCCGGGGGCCGGCCGGCGGATCAGGGTCAGGAACAGCTCGTTGACGTAGAGTCTCCGAGCCGACAACCGCTCGCGCCAGGCCGCATCGATTGAGCGGCTGAACGGGTCGGGAAAGCTTCCATCGAGCTGCGCCGTCGTTTCACGCCGGACCACGTGGTGGTGCAGCGCAAAGCGGGAATTGGCGACGCCGCGCAGCATCGTCTCCCGCACAGTCTTGCGGTAGTTCAGCTCTTCGGAATCGGCGGTCTCGAAGGGAAAGCCGCGCAGGTGCAGGACCTGCATCAGACGGCCGTCGCGAAGCTGGATCGTGGAGTCGTCCAGATGGCGCGCATAGGGCAGCCGCGCGCCCGCCGGTTGTTCCAGGCTGGGCTCGAGCGCCGGTCCGGTCTTGGGCGTGCGCGCCAGCATCGATCACGCCCCGTAGGTGTTGCAGCGCCAGAAGGCGTGGTTTCGAACACGCGGGCACTGGGCCAGCCGCATCAGCCACAGGTCGAAGAACCGCGGCTCCTTTAGGCAGCCCACATAGCCGACGATGTGGATCACCACCGAGACAACCAAGGTCCAGAACGACTTGGTGACCAGGAACACCTCCATGGTCGCGACCGCATTGAGCACGAAATAGCTGTAGGTCACCCCGGCGAACATCTGCGGACGGGTCAGGGCGATGAACACGGGGTCACGATCGAGCCGGGTCATCTCAAAGGCCCGTCCCGGAGGCTGCGGTCTTGATGCCCGCAACGATGGCGGCCGCGCCGAAGACGATGAAGCAGCCCAGGATCACCGTGGCCCCGCGCCGCCAGTCGATCCGGCCGGTCAGCATGCCAAGGCCGGTGGCGCCGACGGCGATGACGGCGAGTGAGGTGGCGACATTGCCGAGCAGGGTTCCCTGGATCCAGTCGACCGCGGACACGATCGCGCCAGAACCAGCGGGATCCAGAGCGGCGGACTGAGCGTGGGCGGCGCTGGCCATGGCCCCCAGGGCCAAGGCCAGGAGCATGGATTGCTGACGAGGCGTCATCTTTGGGCGATCCCAGGATTGGCCGAGCGGGCGGCGGGTTGCGACTGGCTGAGGCGATCCAGCACCGCGGCCACGTAGGCGCGCGTCTCCTTGAACGGCGGTACGCCGCCATAGCGATCGACCGCGCCGGGACCGGCGTTGTAGGCGGCGAGGCTCAGCACCAGGTCGCCGTCGTAGCGACGCATCAGCCCCGCCAGATAGGCCGCTCCGCCCCGGTAGTTCTGCGCGGTGTCGAAAGGGTCGACGCCGAGCGCGCGGGCCGTGGCCGGCATCAGCTGCATCTCGCCGATGGCGCCGGCGCGGGAGACGACGGCGGGTCGGAACCCGGATTCCCGCCAGGCCACAGCCTCCACCAGTTGCCGGCTTAGGCCCGAAGCCTGGGCCGCCTGCTCTGCCGCAGCCGGCGCGGTCGAGCGCGCGAGGCCTTCTAGGGGAGGGGCGATCGCCTGAGCTCCGTCGGCGGTGAAGGCCGTCGGGCGGTCATACACGATTGTCGCTCCGTCCAGGCCGACCTCGATCACCTGGGCCGCGGCGCCTTGGCCGCAGCCGGCTACGCCGAGCAGGCCAGCCGCCAGCAATCCCATGTTTGCGCGGATGCGGCTCATCGATTGACCCCTGTCAAGGCGAAGGATCGACCCCGCGCCATTGGTCCGCCGCGCGCCCCGCAGCGTCGGCCTAAGAAGTCGGCCGGGGCTGCGGGTTGCGCGGGAAGCCAAAGGTGAGGCTGGAGAAGGTGGTTTCGAAATCCGCCTTCGCATCGCCCTTGATCGGCTTCGTCCAGATTACGTTGAGCTGCCAATTCCCGATGTGCGGGACTCTAAAAAAAGCGCGGCCGGCCTGATCGGTCAGGTGGGTCGCGATCGGGCGGGCGTCGAAATCCAGGTTGTTGAGCTTGACCAGGGCGCCCACGAGCGGCCGGCCTTCATAGTAGATCCGGACCGGCAAATCCTCGCCGGCGGACGGCGAATAGGGATCGACCTCGGGCACAATTTCGAGGCTCAGTCCCAGGCGCCGGGTGGCGACGGACTGGGCCGATGGATCCCCGACCTGGATCAGCGCTTTCGCCCGGCGGCTGTAGACTTCGCGGCCCGGGGCGTCGGTGGTCCGGGTGCGCTTGCGCATTTCGATGGCCGGCGCGAGCCCCTCGGCCTTGATGTAGTCGGTGAACCTCAAGCCCGGCAGTTCGCTCTGGGTCTGGTTGGTTTCGAGCGCCAGCAGGTATTCGCCGGATTTCTGAAAGTGCATCTGGGTGTCCTCGGCCGCTGAGCCCAGCCTGAGTTCGGCCCGCCGGTCGGTCCGGCCGGTCGGCCCGTCGCTCTCGAAGCGGGTGATGCGGTCGGCGCCGATCAGGGATTTTTCCCGCGCGGGGCCGTGCCCGACCAGGATCGACATAGCGGTGGTCCCGCCGGGCGCCAGCCAATAGGCCGCGGGCTGGATCCAGAAGTCGTGGGCTGCGGCGAGCGCCGGGGCGCCCAGGGCGAGAGCCAGCGCCAGGGCCGCGTGTCCCTTGGCGCGTCGTCCTCGCCTTGGATGCGTCGATCCGCCGGCCTGATCCGTAGGTGTTGCGAAGCCGCCCGTATCGGAGTCTTGCGATGCCATTGAAACCTCCTCGATCGATTGTCGTCGGCTATACGGACGCCGGCGTGATCCGGGCGCATGGCAGGGCGATTTCTGGCCGGAACCAGACCGGTGCGCCGGTGAAGCTGGCGATCGCGACCAGCACCGCCGCCCTGGCGTTCAGCCTGCTGGCAGGTCCAGCCGAAGCGCACACTGGGACGGGCCTGGCCGGCGGCTTCGTGTCCGGATTCCTCCATCCCTTGAGCGGTCTGGACCATCTCCTGGCCATGGTCTCGGTCGGGCTCTGGGGCGCCATTCTGGGTCGCCCGCTGCTGGTGGCGCTGCCAGTGATCTTTCCGGCGATGATGGCGGGCGGGGCCATGCTCGGCATGCTGAACATGCCGATGCCGCCGGTGGAGCTGGGAATCGCCGTCTCGGTCCTGGTGCTCGGCGGGGTCATCGCCTTCGGCGCCAAAGCCCCAGTGTGGCTGGCCTGCGTCCTGGTCGGGGGCTTCGCCCTGTTCCACGGCTACGCCCATGGGCGGGAGCTGCCATCGGCCGCCGACCCCGTCGGCTACAGCACCGGCTTCGTCCTGAGTACAGGCCTGCTGCACGTGGCCGGCATCGGCCTCGGCGCACTCAACGACCGGCGCGGCGGCGCCCTTGTCGTCAAGGGCATGGGCGGGGGCATCGCCGTGGCCGGGATGGTTTTCCTCTATCGGGTCTTCGCCTGATGCGCGGCGGCCCGCTTCCTCCCGCCCTGCTCTGCGCCGCCATCGGGTTGGCGCTGGGCTTCACCCGATGGCGGATCGCTCTTGTCGCGGCCTTGGCTTTCGTGGCCTCGGCGGCGGTCGCTTCCGCCGTGCCGGTCGCGTCGTCCTGGGATGATCTGGTTTTCATAGGCTGCTGGACCAGCGTGGCCGCGAGCGCGGCCTGTGTGCATCTGCCCTCCGAGCTTGGGCTGCTGGGAGCGGTCCTGCTTGCGCTCAATGGCGGAGCCTGGGCGGGACTCGTCGCCAAGGCCGGCGGCGGAAGTCCGAACCTGCTGCCGGCCCTGCCGCTTATCCTCCTTTGCCTGCCAAGTCGCTGGCTTGTGACCACGAGGCGTGGCATCGCCGTCAAGGTGGCCGCCAGCTGGCTGATCGCCATCGCCGGTCTCGAGGCGCTGGTCAGTCTCACGCCGACGCCGGGCTACAAGCCCGATCACATGGATTGATCGCCGTGCCGAAGCGGGACGGCGAATTCGGGCTCGATGTCACCCAACGCAGGATGCTGGAGGAGGAACTGCTGCGCCAGACTGCGGAATCGGAGGCGGCGTCGATCGCAAGATCTGAGTTCCTTGCCAATATAAGCCATGAGATCCGCAACCCCTTGACCTCGATCATCGGCTTCGCCGGCCTGCTTGGGCACGCACAGGAGCTATCGCCCAAGTCCCGGTCCTACATAGAGCGGATCAACAAGAGCGGTCGGGCGCTGCTGGCCGTCGTCGAAGACATCCTGGATTTCTCCAAATTGGAGGCTGGCCAGATCCGGCTGGATCCACACGCCTTCGCGCCGGCGGCCTTGGTGCGGGAAACCCTGGATCATGTGGCCGAGCAGGCTTCCGCCAAGGGGCTCATGATGGTCATCGAGGCCTCGGCGCTGCCGCTGTCCCTTCGGGCCGATAGCGCGCGCCTCAGACAAATCCTGCTCAACCTGCTGGTCAACGCCATCAAATTCAGCCAGGCGGGTCCTGTCGAGGTCAAGGTCAGCTACGAACAGGCTGAGGGCGGGCGATTGCGCATGGCCGTCGCCGACACTGGCGAAGGCGTGGCGGCGGGCCTCAATTATCGCCCGCTTCAGCCCTTGTCGCAGGTCGACGGCTCGAACTACGGCCGACCTGGGTCCATCGGCTTGGGGCTGGCGATCTGCAAGGGCCTGGTCGATCTGATGGGCGGGGAGATCGGCGTCGAGAGCCGCGAGGCTCAAGGGCCGACCTTCTGGTTCGAGATCCCGGCGCCACCGGCGGAACCGGCGGACGAGCCTGGGCCGCCGCATCCAGTCGACGCCGCTTCGATGCGACGGGCCGAGATCCTGGTGGCGGACGACGTCGCCGACAACCGCGAACTGGTCCGCGCCATGCTGGAGGCCCTGGGACACGCGGTGGAGGAAGCCTGCGACGGGATCGAGGCGGTTGATGCGGCCTTGCGCACCCGCTTCGACCTGATTCTGATGGACATGGATATGCCAGGAATGGACGGCCTGGCGGCCACGCGCGAAATCAGGGCGCGCTCGATCCTCAACAACCGCACGCCGGTGGTGGCCCTCACCGCCAACGTAATGGGCGCCCAGATCGCAGCCTGTCTCGAAGCCGGGATGAACGACCACCTCGCCAAGCCGATCGCCCCCGTCAAGCTCGTGCAGGCGATTGCACGATGGATCGATATGGATAGGGAGGCCAGGCCCAGCGTCCCGGATGATTTGGAGGCCAGCTAATCGCGGTTGGGGCGCATGACATCCGCACCATTTGATAAGCAGCTCGATCGGGCGCGAAAAGAAGGCGCGCGTTGCCGAGCTATTGACGTCAACCGACCAAAAGCGGCCAGTCCCAGCGACATCTTGGGCCAAACCGCGCAACAGCCCTACCGCCCTGCCCGGTCAGGCCGTCGCCAGATGCGGTCATCCCGGAGGGCGAAGCTAGCATCGAGCTTGTTCCCCCTAAGCTGTCATTCCTCCCGACTTGGGTGAGCGGGGATCCAATCGTCAAGTCAAAAGAGATGGGCGACGTCTGTCGCCCATCCCCGCTCGGCATTAGGTCACGCCAGCCCGATGCCACAGCGTCTTTGGCGTCGGAGCGTACCGCGCCGGCTTCATGGTGAAGCTCGCGTCACCCTGTGACTGTGACCGTAGGGCGCTCAGTCGCCGTCGCCGTGGCGGCGCAGTTCGCGATCATCGGCAGACACCGTGAGCCCATACCGCAGAGGGCCAGTCCGCGCCCTCACGCTTGATCGCCGGCAGACCCGCATAGCCAAATAGTGCGAGTTGCCGGTCAGCGGCAACGCCAACAAAGCTTGTCAGAACGAAGTCCAAAGCTGCGGAGCGGAAATTTCCCGTCACCTAGCAGCGTGGAACGGCAAGACCGAGAAAAGAGGAAACGTCGTGGCGAGACTGAGCCTGCTGATGGAGTCCATCGCGGAGCTTCGACTCGAGTGGGTCGACCCCGTGCAAGGCGCATCGCCGCTGCCGGCCGCCCCACCGCAACCGCTTGCGTCTGACGCCCTCGCCCTGGTCCGGCGCTACACCGAGATGATGCCGGTCGTCATGGCCGACGGGTGGGTGCCTTTGCGCAGCACCTGACGAAACGCCGGCGGCCGCCGGCCGCATCCGAAAAAGCACGATCCGGACGAGAAAAACCGCCGGACCTCAGACGGGGGGAATACCATGGGCATGTTCTTCAATCACCGCGCCGGTCGGAAATGTCTCCGGCCGCACGCCGACGCGCCTTCAGTCGTCGGCGCGCTGGGCTGTTTTCTTCTGCTCAGCCTGGGAACGCCCGCCTTTGCCGCGGCGGCTGCGCCGGCCACAATCGGAGAAGTCGTCGTAACGGCGCGCAAGCAGTCCGAAAGCCTGCAGAAGGTGCCCCTTACGGTCACCGCCGTGTCAGGCTCCGAACTCGCTCAGTTTGGCTACGACAAGCCGGAAGACGTGACGAGCCGCATCCCGTCGCTGAACGTGTCATGCTGCGGTTCCGGCTCCGGCGCGCAGGTCAGCCTTCGGGGGGTCGGCTCGTCCTACCTCTCGGCCGCTTTCGACTCTGCGGTGGCGCTCGATTTCGACGGCGTTGTCGTCAGCAGCATGCGCGTCCTGCAATCGGGCTTTTTCGACATGCAGCAGGTCGAGGTCCTCAAAGGACCTCAGTCGCTCTATTTCGGCAAGAGCGCTTCGGCGGGCGTGCTGTCGTTCAAGTCCGCTGACCCGACCAATCATTGGGAGTACGGCGGGAAGGCCTCGTATGAATTCGAGCAACAGGGCGAAACGGTCGAAGCCTATGCGTCCGGGCCTCTGACGGACACTCTGGGCCTGCGCGTGGCCGCCCAGTACAACAACATCGACGATGTCCTGCACAATTCGGCGCCGGGCGTGGCGCATCCGGATCGCGGCGAAAAGAACGCCAACGTGCGCGCAACCCTCCAGTGGAAGCCTTCCGACTCCTTCTCCGCGAACCTCAAGCTCAACTATGTCCACCACGATGCCGACGGCAGCATCCGCTACTCTGTGATTGACTGTGGGAAGAACGGGGTCGCCGATCCGATCAGCCTGGCGGGAGGCGCAGTGGTCATCCCTGGCGGCTACAATTGCGACACCTCCGGCAACCGCTATGTCCTGCCGGACATAGCCCCGCCGCTGGCGATCCAGGCGCCGCTTGGAAAGGACATCCACCATGGCGTGCCGTTCGCGAATTCCGACATCTACTTCGGCCGGCTGAAATTCGACTGGAAGCTGAGCGACCATCTGACTTTCTCGTCGGTCACCGGCTACCTTGATCAGCAATCTGTCGACTTTGACGCCTTCAGCTATGGCGGCGTGCTCAACGGCGCCAGCTTTGGGACCGGCGCCGGCTTGTCCTACAACAACCTGCGCCAGTTCAGCCAGGAGGCGAGGCTGACCAGCAGCTTCAGCGGGCCACTCAACTTCATGGTCGGCGCCTTTTATGAGAAACGCCACATCGAGTACGACGCGGGGCAGAACGGGATCAACATCGCCGTGTTCGCAGGCCCTGATCCTGTCACGGGAAATACGTTCGACTGGTATAAGGAACATCTGACCCATACCGATGCGGTTTCCGCGTTCGGCAGCGTGAACTACGACATCACAAGCCAACTGAAGCTCGCAGGAGGCGTTCGCTGGACCCAGGAGAAGAAGGATCAGCGCATCTCCATTCCTTATGACAACGTCATCCTGAGCAGCGTGTTCGGTTTCGCGCCGAGCGGGTTCGTCGCCGATCCGATCCATTACAAGGACAGCAACGTTTCGCCGGAGGTGTCCCTCAGCTACCAGCCTACCAGGGATCTCAATTTCTACGCGGCGTACAAGGAGGGCTACAAGTCCGGCGGCATCGACAACAGCGCCCTGCCGTCGAACGCGCTCATCGGCCTCTCGAGCCCAGATCCGGCGGTCAAGGCCGCGACGGCCGCCGCTCTGGTCTACAAATCAGAGACCGCCAAGGGCGGCGAAATCGGCGTCAAGTCGCAATGGTTCGGCCGTACGCTCACCCTCAATGCCTCGATCTACGACTATATCTTCCAGAACCTGCAACTGCAGATCTTCGACGGCGTGGCGGTTCAGTTCCGGACGACCAACGCCGGCGAGCTCACATCCAGGGGAGCGGACCTGGATTTCAGATGGATTACGCCGGTCGACGGCCTGAGCTTCTATGGGGCACTCGCCTACACGGACGCGACCTACACCAAGTCCTTCATTCCGGATCCCGTCAGCGGCGCCGACCTGAAGGGGCGCGCGTCTTCGGGTGCGCCGAAATGGTCAGGCAACGTCGCGGCCAACTTCCGCAAGCCGGTGGGCGCCCATTACCAGTTCGACCTCACCGGGAACGTGCAGTTCAAGACCAGCTATTACACCCGCGACGGCAGCCCGACGGACTATGTGCAGGGTTCCTCCGCAACGTTCGACCTGGCGGGCTCTTTCGGACCTGAGGACGGCCGCTGGGCGCTGGCGCTGATCGGCACGAACTTGACGGACAAGCGGACAGTGACGTCGAGCGGACCGCGGCCGTTCCTCCCGGCCACCGGGGACGACGTGATCCTCAACCTGAGCGAAGGGCGCAAGGTCTTCGTCCAGGCGTCGTTCAAGTTCTAGCGGGGGCGGCCGCCGTCCATGTCACACCCCGCTTCCAGCGCGCCTCTCGCCGCGCACGCTGGCCGCGGGGACATGGCCGTCAGATCGATGAACCATGACCGCGCAGGCGCGGCGGATCTTTTACGAAACAGACCCCATCGCCGGTGGCGGACTGACGGCTACACGGCGCACCTCGCAAAGCATAAGGAAGCAGGATCATGAGGCGTGCGCACTTTAGGCTGACGGCCGCTCTGACAGCCAGGCAGTCTTGGCCCGCGGCGGCGCTGCGCCTGGGCGGCCAGATCGCCGCGGTCGGCCTTGTGGCAGCCTTGACCCAGCCGGTCCGGTCCCAGGACTTGCGACAGAGCGACGCGATCGGGGGCGGGCAAGTCAAGGCGGCCTCCCGGCGCATGTTGCAGGACGCCGCCGCCCGGCAAAGCCTCCCCGGGGCTAAGCTGTTCGCCGACCATTGCGCCACGTGCCATCTCGGCGGCGTAGAAAAAGCGCCGAGCCCGACGATGATCGGCATGATGACGCCCGAAGCCGTGTTTTCGACGATTACCACCGGCATCATGCAGGCTCAGGGCGCGAGCCTGTCAGAGTCGGAGCGGCGGCAGATCGCAGAATATCTAACGGGTCGCAAGGCAGGCGAGGGCGAGCAGTTCCCGCCGCCGAAATGTCGGGGCGTGGCGGCGGCCTTTGACTATTCCGCGCCTCCAGGCGTTGTCGGCTGGGGCTTCGACACGCGCGGCACGCATTTCGTCCCGGGCGCAGTCGCTGGCGTGACCAAAGCCTCGGCGCCGCGGCTTAGACTGAAGTGGGCCTTCGCCTATCCGGGGGCGAACCGTGCCCGCTCGCAGCCCGCCGTGGCTGGCGGCGCGGTCATCGTCGGCAGCCACAATGGCCAGGTGCTGGCGCTTGACCGCCAGACCGGTTGCGTGCGCTGGACCTATGCCGCTCTTGGCGAAGTGCGAACAGGGATCTTGGTGTCGCCCTGGAAAGCCGGTGATAGGACGGCCCGCCCGATGGCCGCATTCGGCGATATTCTGGGCAACGTTTATGTCGTCGACGCCGCGAGTGGCGCACTGGTCTGGCGCGACCGGCCGGACGCCTTCCCCACCGCGACTATCACCGCGACTCCGACCCTGTTCCAGGGGCGGCTCTATGTGGGCCTGTCCTCATTGGAAGAGGCCAGCGCAGCGGATCCAAAATATCCCTGCTGCAAGTTCCGCGGCTCGATCGTCGCCTATGATTTCGCAACGGGGCGGCAGATCTGGCGCCGGTTCACCATCGACCAACCCGCCAGTCTGCAGGGCAAGAATCGTGCGGGGACCGACGCCTTCGGCCCCGCCGGCGCGGCCATCTGGAACAGTTCCGTCATCGACGAGGCGCGACGCCAGTTGCTGTTCGCTACGGGCGATAACTATGCGGACCCGGCGACCAAGCTCGGCGATGCAGTGGTCGCCCTGGATCTCGACGACGGGCATGTGAAGTGGAGCTATCAGGCGACCCAAGACGATGTCTGGAACGCCGGTTGCGTCCTGGGTACGCCAAGCTGCACCCATCCGGCCGCGCCTGATTTTGACTTCGGCGCCGGGGTGGTGCTCGCCGAGGCGGGCGGGGGCCGCGACCTGGTTCTGGCCGGCCAGAAGTCCGGCTCCGTCTTCGCCATCGACCCCGCCAACGGCAGGCTTGTCTGGAGCCGGCGGCTGGGCCGGGGCGGAGCGCAAGGGGGCGTTCACTTTGGTCTGGCGGTCGCCGGCAGTCGCGTGTTCGTGCCGATCAGCGACATGCCCCACGGCCAGGCGAGCGGCAAGGCCCATCCGGGTCTCTATGCCCTCGACGTCGGCACCGGCCGGCTGCTGTGGAGCGCGCCGGGGCCCTTCGACACCTGCAACGGTCGCGACCTCTGCTTCCCCGGTATTTCAGCGGCCATCTCCGCGAGTCCGGGCCTCGTCTATGCCGGGGGCATGGACGGCGTGCTCAGGGTCTATGACGCGGCGACCGGCAAGGTGGTCTGGCGTTATGACACCACCCGTGAGATCGCCACAGTATCAGGCGCCCGCGCTTCCGGCGGCGCCATCGGCGGCGGTTCCGCCCCCGTCGTCGACGGGGGCATGCTGTTCGCCAATTCCGGGTACGGGGCGAACCTCCACATGCCTGGCCACCTGCTTCTCGCTTTCGGGGCGCCGTAGAACACGAGCGCCCTCAGCCGAGCGCCAGTCTGAGGCGATCATCGGCGCCAAGAGCGCGGTCGGCCCGCCGATCGTGCACTTCCTCCTCCGCCGCGCGCTCGACTGGCGCCGCGGCGTTCGCCGCCAGGATCAGAGGCGCCGGCAAACATCCCAACGCGAGGTTTCCATGTCCGTCATCGCTTTCCGCCCGGTCCGCTGCTTGATCGTGGGCTCCGGCCCCGCCGGCTACACCGCCGCCGTCTACGCCGCGCGCGCGCTGCTGAAACCCGTGCTGATCCAGGGCATCCAGCCCGGCGGCCAGCTCACCATCACCACAGACGTGGAGAACTATCCGGGGTTCGCGGAGGTGATCCACGGACCCTGGCTGATGGAGCAGATGCAGGCCCAGGCCGAGCACGTGGGCACGGAGATCGTGAGCGACATCGTCACCAAGGCGGACCTCAGCCAGCGCCCGTTCCGGCTGGAGACCGACTCAGGCCAGGTATGGCTCGCCGAGACCCTGATCATCGCTACCGGCGCCCAGGCCAGGTGGCTGGGCCTGCCGAGCGAGCAGGCGTTCCGGGGCTTCGGCGTCTCGGCCTGCGCCACCTGCGACGGCTTCTTCTACCGCGGCAAGCAGGTGGTCGTGGTGGGCGGCGGCAATACCGCCGTGGAGGAAGCCCTTTTCCTCACCAACTTCGCCGAGCGGGTGACAGTGGTGCACCGCAAGGGCGAGTTTCGCGCCGAGAAAATCCTGCAGGAGCGTCTCTTCAACCACCCGAAGATCGAGATAGTCTGGGAGCATGTGATCGACGAGGTGCTGGGCGACCGCGACCCACTGGGCGTCACCGGAGTCAGGCTGAAGAGCGTCAAGACCGGGGTCACCCACGCCCTGCACTGTGACGGTGTCTTCATCGCCATCGGCCACGCGCCGGCGTCCGAGCTCTTCAAGGGCCAGCTGGAGATGGACGCGAGCGGCTATCTAAAGGTGAAGGCGGGCACGGCCTCGACGGCGATCGAAGGGGTCTATGCGGCCGGCGACGTCACTGACGATGTCTACCGCCAGGCGGTCACTGCCGCCGGCGTGGGCTGCATGGCCGCCCTGGAAGCCATGCGCTTCTTGGCCGAGGAAGACCACAAGGCCGCACACCACCCGATCAGCCACCAGGACGCGCAGAAGATCGGGACCTGGTAGACTGCGACCGGCGAGCGCCGCCAACCGAAGCGGGGATCCCCGCCTTTCCTTGTCCACCAACCACGCGAACGTATTCGGGAACAACGAAAAACACGGACGGCATGTTTTTGAGCCGTTCGGGGTTCCAAAAATACTGGGGCCCCGATTTTGTGCGGATGAGCGGATTATAGGACAACTTCGGCGACGGGGGTTCTGGCGGTAGTTCAACGCGGTGCGCTGCTGCTTCAATCTCGCTTGCTGTCGGCAGATCGGCGTCCTCCCGCGGGATCGTGCCCCAGGACCCGGCGCATGCGGTCAGATGACCTGCTGAGATTGCGGTGAAGGCACACGAAAAGGCGCGACCATTGCCCTTGTGGTGCGACCTGGCGCCGCACGCGTGCTCGGGCTGAGTTCTTTGGAATAGCTATCGGTTCACCGATCTGCGACCAACAAGAGGGGTTAACGCTGGCCGCGGGCATGGATTGGTTCCGTTGCGCCGGGCGCCGGCTGCGACTCACATCGTTTCGCAACGATCGGGTGGAGCGGCGGTGCAACAGGAGCTTCAGCGTCTCGTAGACAGCATGCGGGCCGCCGCCAGCGCCGCGGAAGCGGTCGAGCGCCTGCGGGAGTGTGGGGAGGTGATCGGTATGCGCCTTCCCTGCGCCTTGAATGACGTCTCCGGCAATCGTCCAGTCTACGACCAGGAAGGCCGGCGCATTGCCGATATTCTGGGCTGGCCCCGCTGGATAACGGACAACTGGTTCGACCACGCCTACGTGCGTCAGCATCCGATCTATCTCCGTTGTCGCTTCGAAAATATGCCGTTCGGCGACGTCTATGCCGATCTTTGGAAAGGCCTGGCCGTACTTAGTCCGGCGCAGCAGCAGATGAAGAAGGATGTGGAACGGCTTGGTGTCGTTGCGCAAATCACCGTACCCGTCCACTTGGCGCTGGGGCGAACGGCTTGTGTCCTGTGGTCCACATGTGAGCCGGCCGATCTTGATGGCATCCTGGCGAGTTGCAGTCATCACCTCCTGGCGATTGGCCATTTCTTCATGGAGGTTATGCAGCCGCTCCACGACCAGACCGCCAAAGCCCGCGAGCGGGAGCTTTCCTATCTGTCGGACCGGCAGATCGAGTGCCTGTATTGGCTCGCCAACGGCAAGACCATCCAAGATACGGCACTCATCCTAGAGATCTCCGCTCATACCGTCCGGCAGCACCTGCGCGTCATCGTGGAGCGCCTGCGGGCGGTGAACACGGTCCATGCCGTCGCCTTGGCGGCCCAGTTCGGGATCATCGGGAGACTTCCGTGAAGCCCCTGCCGCAGACGGCCAGTCCGGGCCCTCACGCCTGATCGCCGGCAGACTGCATAGCCAAATAGTGCGAGTTGCCGGCCCGCGGCGACGCTAACAAAGCTTGTCGGAATGAAGTCCAAGGGTGCGGAGCGGGAATCTTCCGTCACCCAGCCCGTGGACCGGCAAGACCGAGAAAAGAGGAAACGTCATGGCGAGACTGAGCCTGCTGCCGATCGAGACTTGGCCGGTGGAGCTGAAAGCCGCGTTCGGCGCCGACGCACCCAGCCAGATCGAGCTGGGGATCACGCGCATCACGGCGCACCGCCCTGCGCTGTCGATCGCCATGCTGCAATACAACCAGGCTTTGCGATCCGACCGCACGCTGTCCGAGCGCCTCATGGAGCTCGTCCGGCTGCGGATCGCGTTCCACAATCAATGCCGGAGCTGCATGGCGATCCGCTACGCCAGCGCCGTGGACGACGGTCTCGAGGAAGGCGCCGTCTGCTCGCTGCAGAAACCCTATGAAGCGCCCGACCTCTCCGAGACGGAGAAGGCCGCTATTGAGTACGGCGAGCGTCTGGCGGCGAACCATCTCTCGATCGACGAGGCGATGTACGATCGGCTGCGGACCTTCTTCAGCGAGGCCCAGATCGTCGAACTCGGGCTATGGGCCGCCTGGTGCGTGGGCCTCGGCCGGCTGGCTGCCACCTGGGACATGGTCGAGGACCTGCCAGAAGCCTTCCAAGACCGGACGCAAGAGCACATCGGCCCCTGGCAGGGTCAGCCGGTCGTGGTGAACCGCGGGGCTTTGCCCGAACCACTGGGTACCGTTGCCAAGGAATGAGCGTTTCGCAAAGGTCGTCGCCGGGCGGTCAGGCCGCGGGAGCGGCTTCGTCCCTTGGGATAGGGCCGCCGGGACCAGCTTTGCTGATCGTTATGACCGCTTGCCGCACCTCCGCGGCGCCCGCCGGGGCTGGCTGCGGACGGCGCCTATTGGGATGGGGCTGCCGGGAACAGCTTTGCTGATCGTAATGGCCGCTTGTCGCACCTGTTCGGCAGCGGTCCGGGCGACCCGCGAAGGACGCCTATTGGGATCAGGCGGCCGAAGCGGTTGGTGTCGCTCTCGGGGGCGAGGCAGAGACTTGTAGCCTTTGGACTGCCTCCACCGCCAACCACCCCTATCACTCGTCTCCGCTTGCAAGGCCGCCCTGTAAGCGGCCGATTTGTCGCCAGTTTTGGCGCGCAATCCGTAACAGGGTCACTTTTTCGCGGCCGTCTCCTTGGGTTTTCGGGGCCGCTGGCGGGGCGCGTCTCCGCGCGGAACGCCATCAGTCCGGTTGCCTGTTCTCCTGCAAGAACAGGGAATTTTGTAGATTTGGGGGTCAAAAACAGGGCCTGAAGGCCCGGCGCGCCCGGCGAGAACTGGGCGTTTCCCCGCGAAAACAGTCAGTTATGCGGAGTGTGCAACCGTCCCCTGTTCTTCGCAAAACAGGCCCTGTTATTCGCCAGAACAGGCCTGTTCTTCGGCCATAACAGGGTGATTTCCCGCCATAACAGGCAAGCGGCCGATCAGCGGCTCCAGCCCAGGGCTTGGCGCTGCCGATCCCAGGCGAGGGGGATCTCGCGCTTCATCAGATGTTCGAGATTGAGGTGGGCCGGTTGGCGGCCGGCCAAGATGTCGCGCTGGATGTCGGGCGCCAGGAAGGCCAGGCGAAGGATCCGCCGCTCGTAGGGCGAGTCCGGCGCGGTCGCGATGGAGGGATGGCCGTCTTGGTCGCGCCCCAGCATGGCGTGAGCCTTTCGAAGGGCGCCAATTAGGGTCTCGTCCGGATCGGAGTCGGTTTGTCCAGCGGCGATGCTGCGTGTGCCTCCGCGCAAGGGGAAGCGCACCGGCGCGACGATGATCACGGCGTCTTCGGCCGCTTCGGCCGACATGCCTTCGGGGAGTTTGGTCAGAAGGCGGGGTCGAAGGCTCAGCGGCAGGACCAGCTCGATTCGGTCAGGCAGGACTCGCAGCTGCCGAATCTGGGAGATCGGCTCGGCCAGGCTGGGCAGCGCTGCGGCGAGGCGAGCCTCGACCAGCGCTTCAATGGCCACCGCCGGGATCCGGCGGACAGTGTCGTTCGTTTTGCGCCTGCCCCCCTGCTGAAGCGCCGCAGCGACATAGTAGCGATAGACCCGGCCGCCCCGGCCATAGGAGAAGGTCGGTGTCATCGGCTCGCCTGCGGCGTCCACCGTCCTGCCGGAGAAAAGCGCGCCGGCGACCTTGCCGCCGGTGGTCTCCCGATGGCGACGGCGGTTGGACGCCATCAACGCCTGCGCCGCCTCGAAGGCGGCCTCATCGATGATCGCTGCGTGTGTCCCGGGATGGGCGACGCCCTTGTGCACGATCAGGCCGCGATAGAGCCGGTTGCTGAGCAGGTGGAACAAGGCCCCGCGGCTGAAGGGAAGGCCGCCCATGCTGCGGCCGGCGGCGGTGACGTGCCGCTTGGAGAAGACGCCGTCCTTTTCCAGTTCGAGCTGAAGCTTGTGCACCGAGCCTAAGGCCAGG
>FTFU01002189.1_pt1 | contig 35421 bp, 31 predicted proteins | sample 1640511 | NCBI WGS metagenome assembly FTFU01 (sample SAMEA3914789, study PRJEB12502) | metagenome | biome: forest; material: soil | place: Canada | collected 2011-07-03 | depth 0.3 m | reverse complement strand
TCTGGGCGCGCCGGACGCGCGGCTGGCTGACCGCGCTCGCCTTCGGGCTCCTGATGGGCGGCGCGGTAGGCAACGCCATCGACCGCGCGCGCTTCGGGGCGGTGGCGGATTTCCTGGATTTCTCCGCCCTGCACTTCCCGTGGGTGTTCAACGTCGCCGACTGCGGGGTCACCGTGGGCGTCGCCCTGCTCCTGCTCGACAGCCTGGTCGGCGCCCGGAAGAGCTGACCTGTGGCAGGCCGCGCTTTGCGCCGCTTCTGCGAATGAGGTAACCAATCGGCCAGCCAAGGGTCCCGTCGGGGCCCGGGGGGCGTCTTCGGGAGTTCGTGTGATGGTTTTCCAACCCAATCTGCGCCGGAGCGCCGTCGCCCTGGTCTGGAGCGGCCTGGCCGTGGCCGCGCTCGGGACCGCCGGCTGCAGCGCCGCCGGCAAGGCGCTCGGCGTCTCCAAGGTCACCCCGGACGAGTTCCGGGTGGTGGCGCGGGCGCCCCTGGTCGTGCCACCCGACTATTCCCTGCGGCCGCCCGCGCCCGGCGAGCCGCGTCCCCAGGAGCTGCTGCCCGAGAGCCAGGCCCGCGCGGCCCTGCTGGGCCAGCAGGCGGCGGTCCAGCGCACCCAGGGCGAGAACCTCCTGGTGGCCAAGGCGGGCGGCGACAAGGCCGATCCCCTGATCCGCTACGTGGTCGACGACGAGTTCGGCGACGTGGCCCACAAGGACAAGGGGTTCGCCGACAAGGTGATGTTCTGGAAGAAGGGCGAGGCCCGCACCCCGGCCGACGTGGCGGCGACCAAGGCGGCGCCGCTCGATCCCGCGGCCGAAGAGGCCAAGGTCAAGTCCCTGACCGGCGCCCAGGGCGTGGTCATCACCCGGTCCAAGCCCGGCAAGGTGAAGCTCCCGGGGCTCTGATCGCGGGTCTGGTTCGCCCCCCGATGTGAAGGGCGGCGACGTCGGTCCGGCGGCGAGCCATCGGTGCTATCCTGCCGTTCCGCCGCCCCCGATTCCCATGCCCATCCGTCGCCTGCCGCCCGAGACCGTCAACCGCATCGCCGCCGGCGAAGTGGTGGAGCGGCCTGCGAGCGCGGTGAAGGAACTGGTCGAGAACGCCATCGACGCCGGGGCGACCCGCATCGAGGTCCAGGCCGACCAGGGCGGGCTGTCGCGCATCCTGGTGGCCGACGACGGGCGGGGCCTTCCCGCCGACGAGCTTCCGTTGGCGGTCGAGCGCCACGCCACCTCAAAGCTGTCGCCGGACGCCGACGGCGTCTTCGATCTCCTGCGCATCGCCAGCCTCGGCTTCCGCGGCGAGGCCCTGCCCTCGATCGGCTCGGTCGCCCGGCTGAGCTTCTCCACCCGGCGGGCCGGAGCGGAGGCCTGCTGCCTCGCCGTCGACGCGGGCGCGGTGAGCGCGGTGGCCCCCTGCCCCTTCCCCGGTCCGCACGGGGCGCGGGTCGAGGTGCGCGACCTGTTCTTCGCCACGCCGGCCCGGCTCAAGTTCATGAAGTCGGAGCGGGCCGAGGCGGCGGCGATCGCCGAGGAGGTCCGGCGCCAGGCCATGGCCCACGAGGCGGTGGGCTTCACCCTCGACCTGGACGGGCGGCGCAGCCTGCGCCTGCCCCCCGAGGCGCCCGGGCCCGAAGGCCGGCTCGCCCGCCTCGCCGCGGTGCTCGGACGCGAGTTCGAGGCCAATGCGCTCCGGATCGACCAGGAGCGCGAGGGGGTGCGGCTGTCGGGCTACGCCGGCCTGCCCACCTATTCCCGGGGCAACGGCGCCCACCAGCATCTGTTCGTCAACGGGCGGCCCGTTCGCGACCGGCTGCTGCAGGGGGCGCTGCGGGCCGCCTACGCCGACGTCCTCGCCCGCGACCGCTACCCGGCCGCGGCCCTCTACCTCGAGCTCGACCCCACCGAGGTCGATGTGAACGTCCACCCGGCCAAGGCGGAGGTGCGCTTCCGCGACCCTGGCCTGGTGCGCGGCCTGATGGTGGGGGCGCTGCGCCACGCCCTGGCCGGCGCCGGGATCCGCGGCGCGACCACCATCGCCTCCGCCGCCCTCGGCAGCTTCCGGCCCGAGGGACCGCGCGCGCCGTCCGCCGCGGGCTGGAGCGGCGCCGGCCTGTGGCGCGCTCCCGCGGCCGCCCCCGTCCTGCCGGGGCTCAGCGAAGCCAGCGCGCGGGTGGAGTACCCGCCGCCAGTCCCGACCCCGACCTTCGGCGTCGAGGAGACCGAACCCCCACCGGCGCTGGAGGACCATCCCCTGGGGGCCGCCCGGGCGCAACTGCATGAGACCTATGTGCTGGCCCAGACCCGCGACGGCCTGGTCATCGTCGACCAGCACGCCGCGCATGAGCGCCTGGTCATGGAGCAGATGATCGCCGCCGCCACGTCCGGCGAGGTCCCCCGCCAGCCCCTGCTCCTGCCCGAGGTGGTCGAGCTCGACGGTCCCGAGGCCGAACGGGTGGTCGCCGCCGCCGGCGACCTCGCCGGCATGGGACTGGTGGTCGAACCCTTCGGACCGGGCGCGGTGCTGGTCCGCGAGATTCCGGCCGCGCTGAAGGGGATCGACGTCTCCGCCCTGGTCCGCGACCTTGCCGACGACCTCGCCGAGCACGGCGCGGCGCTGGCGCTGCAGGACCGGCTGGCGGAGGTGTTCGCCTCGGCCGCCTGCCGGGCGAGCGTTCGGGCGGGCCGCCGGCTGACCGGGGCCGAGATGAACGCCCTGCTCCGCCAGATGGAGGCTACCCCCCGCTCGGGCCAGTGCAACCACGGCCGGCCGACCTATGTGGAGCTGAAGCTCGCCGACATCGAGCGCCTGTTCGGGCGGCGATAGGCGTTTACGGAGGCGCCTGCAGGAACCACACCCGGGCCGCCCCGTAGACGCGCTGGTCCAGCGTCTCGAACCCGGGCGCTTCCAGCGGCGGCTCGTCCGCGCCACGCTCGAGCACCACCGTCGCGCCCGGCGCCAGCCAGCCGCCCTCGATCAGCTTGACCAGGGCGCGCTCGCCCAGGCCCTTGCGGTAGGGCGGATCGAGGAAGGCGAGACCGAAGGCCTCTCCCGCGCTGCCGGGGCGCACCCCGAGGTCGGTCGCGTCGCGGCGATGCACCCGCGCGGCGCCGAACAGGGCCAGGGCCTCGATATTGTCGCGGATGGCGCCGCGCGCCGCCTCGTCGGTCTCCACGAACAGGCAGAAGGCCGCCCCGCGCGACAGGGCCTCGAAGCCGAGCGCCCCCGATCCGGCGAACAGGTCGAGGACCCGCGCGCCCTGCAGGCCCGCCGACCACGGGGCGTGCTCCAGGATGTTGAAGATCGCCTGGCGCGCCCGGTCCGAGGTCGGCCGGGTGGCGTCTCCCGGCGGGGCGGCGATCGCCTTGCCGCGGAAGCGGCCGGAGACGATGCGCACGGCTAGCGGCGCTTGGCGGGGCCGCCGCGGCGCGGCTTGCCCGCGGACGGCGCCGGGCGCGGGCGCGGCTTGGGCTTGGCCCAGCCGGGCTTGTAGGCCTTCTTCTCGCGCGCAGGCTCGGCCTCCGGTCCGCCGCCCTTGCGCGGCTCGGCTCGAACGCGGGGACCGGAACCCTTCTGTTTTGGAAACGCCGTATGGCCCGGGCGCGGCGTGTCGCCGGACGCCCCTGGGTCCGCGCCTTCGCGCGACCGCGCCGTCTTTGGGGGCGCGCCCCTCCGGACCGGGGAAACCGGCGCAAGCGGCGCGGGGCGGCGATCCCCCTTGGGCAGGTTCTCCGGCGCGATGAAGTGGGCGAGCTGCTCGCGGATCACTCGCGGGCCCACCTCCTCGACCGCCCCGCTTTCCAGCGTCCCGAGCGCGAACGGCCCGTACGCCAGCCGGATCAGCCGGTTCACCTTCAGCCCGAGCGCCTCGAGCACGCGGCGGACCTCCCGGTTCTTGCCCTCGCTCAGGGCCACCGTGATCCAGACGTTGGCGGGGGCGTCGCTCCTGCCGTCGTCCCCGGGGCGACGCTGCACCTTGTCGAGCTTGGCCTCGATCGGGCCATAGGCGACGCCCTCGACGGTGATCCCGTTGTTCAGGGTGTCGAGCTTGGCTTGGCTCGTGCGGCCATAGGCGCGGGCGCGGTAGCGGCGCACCCAGCCGCTCGACGGCAGCTCCAGCGCCCGGGCCAGGCCGCCGTCGTTGGTCAGCAGCAGCAGCCCCTCCGAGTTGAGGTCCAGGCGGCCGACCGAGATCACCCGCGGCAGGCCGGGCGGAAGGTGCTCGAACACCGTCGGGCGCGCCTGCGGGTCCTTGTGGGTGGTCACCAGCCCGGCCGGCTTGTGATAGCGCCAGACCCGCGTCGGCTCGGCCCCGCCGACCACCTGCCCGTCGACGGTGAGGATGTCGCCGGGCGCGACCTTCACCGCCGGGGTGTCCAGAACCCTGCCGTTCAGGGCGACGCGGCCGGCCGAGATCAGGCGCTCGATGTCGCGCCGGGACGCCACCCCGGCCCGGGCCAGGCGCTTGGCGACCCGCTCGTCCTCGGCCCCCGCGTCGTCCCGGCGCTCTTGACGCGGCCCGTTGCGCGGGCTCGGTTGCCTCGAATGCTCGACCATGATCACGCCACCATGCGCATCGCCCTCGACCTCGCGCAAGCCGCGGCGGCGGCGGGCGAGGCGCCCATCGGGGCGGTGGTGCTCGACCCCGCGACGGGCGAGGTGGTCGCCGCGGCCCACAATGCCCCGATCGGCGGGCGCGACCCGACCGCCCACGCCGAGATCCTGGCCCTGCGCCAGGCCGCGGAGCGGTGGGGCAACTATCGCCTGACCGGTCTGAGCCTGTTCGTCACCCTCGAGCCCTGCGCCATGTGCGCCGGCGCGATCAGCCACGCCCGGATCGGGCGCCTGGTGTTCGGCGCGGACGACCCCAAGGGGGGCGCGGTCGTCCACGGGCCGCGCCTGTTCGAGCAGCCGACCTGCCACTGGCGTCCGACCGTCGAAGCCGGCGTGCTGGCCGAGGAGAGCGCGGCCCTGTTGCGCGGCTTCTTCCGGGCTCGGCGCTAGGTCGAGCCGGCGAAGCGGCCCTCGCGGATCATCCGCAGATAGGTCCAGAGCGGCGCCCACAGCAGAAGCCCCATGGCCGCCTCGAAGCCGATGCGCAGTAGAGGGCGAGGTCCGCCGCGCTCGACCATGGCGCCTATGCTCCGGCCCGCAGCCGCGCCGAACCAGCCCGCGCCCAGGCCCGCCGCAAGGCACGAGCCGATCGGCGCCGCCTGGGCGAGCGTGGCCAGCGTCGCCGCATGGCCGAGCAGCAGGGCGCCGCCCAGGGCCCGCAGCGCGGTCCCGCGGCCCTGCGACCTGTCGGCTCCCGTCAGCCCGGCCGCGCCCTCCGGGTGGATCAGCACATAGCCGCCGATGAAGGCGCCGAGCCCGCTCGCCAGGATCGCAAGCTTGAGGGTCAGGGCCAGCATGGAACCGACCTTGCGCCTCTCCAGTCACCCGTCCGCCGCCCAAGGCGGCCGATCCCGGGCCAAGACTTTCCTTGACAGCGCGGCCTCATTTTCCTACTTCCGCGGCTGTTAGCACTCGAACCTGCCGGCTGCTAAAATGCGGGACCGGAGGGTTGGGGCTCGTGTCGGCTTTTGCATCCGAACCCTGTTCAGGAGACTCTACAATGGCGTTTCGTCCGCTCGGCGACCGCGTCCTCGTGAAGCGCGTCGAAGAAGAAGCCAAGACCAAGGGCGGGATCATCATCCCGGACACCGCGAAGGAAAAGCCGCAGGAAGGCGAGGTTCTGGCCGTCGGGCCCGGCGCCCGGGATGAAAAGTCTGGCGCCCGGGTCGAGCTCGACGTCAAGGTCGGCGACCGGATCCTGTTCGGCAAGTGGTCGGGCACCGAGGTCAAGATCGATGGGGAAGACCTCATCATCATGAAGGAAACCGACATTCTCGGCGTCGTGACCGCCTAAGCGCCACGCCGCGAATCCCATTCACGCGGGATTGAGCGCGCCAGCGCCGGATCCCGCCGCACAAGGAAGACCACAGTCATGGCTGCCAAGCACGTTTACTTCTCCTCCGACGCGCGCGATCGCATGCTGCGCGGCGTCAACATCCTGGCCAACGCGGTGAAGGTCACCCTCGGTCCCAAGGGCCGTAACGTGGTGATCGAGAAGTCGTTCGGCGCCCCGCGCACCACCAAGGACGGCGTCACCGTCGCCAAGGAAGTCGAGCTCGAAGACAAGTTCGAGAACCTCGGCGCCCAGCTGATCCGCGAAGTCGCCTCCAAGACCAACGACAAGGCCGGCGACGGCACCACCACCGCCACGGTCCTGGCCCAGGCCATCGTGGTCGAAGGCCTGAAGTCGGTGTCCTCGGGCCGCAACCCGATGGACCTGAAGCGCGGCATCGACAAGGCGGTGATCGCCGTCGTCAACGAGATCAAGTCCTCCTCCAAGAAGGTCCAGGCCAACTCGGAGATCGCCCAGGTCGGCACCATTTCGGCCAACGGCGACAAGGATGTGGGCGACATGATCGCCCGCGCCATGGAAAAAGTCGGCAACGAGGGCGTGATCACGGTCGAAGAGGCCAAGAGCCTCGAGACCGAGCTCGACGTGGTCGAAGGGATGCAGTTCGACCGCGGCTACCTGTCGCCCTACTTCATCACCAACGCCGACAAGATGGAGGCCGTCCTCGAAGAGCCTCTGATCCTGATCTTCGAAAAGAAGCTCTCGTCGCTGCAGCCGCTGCTGCCGGTGCTGGAGTCGGTGGTCCAGAACGGCCGTCCGCTGCTGATCATCGCCGAGGACGTCGAAGGCGAAGCCCTGGCCACCCTGGTGGTCAACAAGCTGCGCGGCGGCCTGCGGGTCGCGGCGGTCAAGGCGCCGGGCTTCGGCGACCGCCGCAAGGCCATGCTGGAGGATCTCGCCATCCTGACCGGCGGCCAGGTGATCTCCGAAGACCTCGGCATCAAGCTCGAGAGCGTCACCCTCGACATGCTCGGCAAGGCCAAGAAGGTCACCATCACCAAGGACGACACCACGGTGGTTGACGGCGCCGGCGCCCGGGACGGCATCGAAGGCCGCATCGCTCAGATCAAGCGCCAGATCGAGGACACCACCTCGGACTACGACCGCGAGAAGCTGCAGGAACGTCTGGCCAAGCTGGCCGGCGGCGTGGCGGTGATCAAGGTCGGCGGTTCGACTGAAGTCGAAGTGAAGGAAAAGAAGGACCGCGTCGACGACGCCCTCAACGCGACCCGTGCGGCCGTGGAGGAAGGCATCGTTCCCGGTGGCGGCGTCGCCCTCCTCAAGGCGTCCAAGGCGCTCGACGGGCTGAAGGGCGAGAACGACGACCAGAACGCCGGCATCAACATCGTCCGGCGCGCCCTGCAGGCTCCGATCCGCCAGATCTCGGAGAACGCCGGGGTCGAAGGCTCGATCGTGGTCGGCAAGGTGCTGGAGAACAGCTCCGCCACCTACGGCTTCAACGCCCAGACGGAAGAGTACGTCGACATGGTGCAGGCCGGCGTGATCGATCCGGCCAAGGTGGTGCGCACCGCCCTGCAGGACGCGGCCTCGGTGGCCAGCCTGCTGATCACGACGGAAGCGGCGATCACCGAAGCGCCGAAGAAGCAGTCCTCCGCGCCGGCTATGCCGGGCGGCGGCGGCATGGGCGACATGGACTTCTAAGTCCAGTTCGCACCTCTGCGAAAGTGGAAGGCCGGGGCGGCGACGCCCCGGCCTTTTTCGTCGACGACCGCTTCGGCGGGCGCGTGCGTCGAGGCCGCCCCGCTTCTCATTTGACACGCGCGTCGAAAATCGTTAGCCTGATCGCCGGTAAGTTGACTTTAGTGTCAATAATTTTCGTCTTATTGCGAATTGCCGCCTGCGTTCACGCCGAATTCAGCGCGGAGCCATTGACGGCCTTCAGGATTTGACGTTTCCTCACAAGTGAGAGGTGAACGGGACGCGCTAGACGCTCGGGCCTCCGGCGTTTCGGGGAGGAAACGCCCACCTAACCAAAGAGAAAAATGAACCCGCCGCGATATCCCCCGCGGCGGGTTTATTCTTGTCCGGTCCGCAGAGCTGGCGGCGGCGTCAAATCGTTCAGGCCGAGCCTGCGAAGACCAGCGGTTCAGCCGTTCGCGGCCCGCGGGGCCGAGAGCGGTCGCGCCGACGCATAGGCGCTCGGCGGATCGCCCACCACCGCCTCCATGGCGGCCTCGGCGGCCAGCGGAGCGCCGGCCGCTATGGCGGCGCCGAGCGCCCGGTGCTTGCCGACGTCGGCCAGCTGCTCTTCCGCGGTCTGCCTCTCCATGGCGTAGATCCAGAAGCGGGTCGCGACGTTCTGGAGCGCCACGATGTACCGGGCGAGCATCGGATTCTGGGTCGCGTAGGCGACCGCCCGGTGGAAGGCGAGATCCATGGCCAGCAAGGCGCGGAAATCGCCCCGTGCAACCGCCGCTTCCGCCCCGTCGAACGCTGCAACGATCGCGGCCCGGTCCGCAGGACCTGCATTGCGCGCCGCCAGCGCCGCCGAGCGGCCTTCCAGCAGGCGGCGCACCTCGAACGCCTGCTCGATCTCGCGGATGTCGAGCGGGGCGACGATGGTGCCGAGGCGGGCCCGGCGCACCACCAGCCCTTCCAGCGCCAGGCGGCCGAGCGCGTCCCGCACCCCGGCCAGGCCCACGCCGTAGCGGGCGGCCAGCTTGCGCTCATCCACCGGCGCGCCGGGCGGCAAGACGCCGAGGATCACGTCGAAGAGGATCTGCTCGTAGGTCTTCGACTTCTGCAGCTCAGGCGCCCAGTCGCCGAACGGGTCGTGCTCCATACGCCAGCAGATACCGCATTCCAGCCGCCCGACAAAGCAGTCTCCCGACCTAGAGGCGAATAGTAAATCGAGGCATTGGAAGGAATGCCGGCTGAAATTCTCCCTGACATTTCAGGACTATACTGGAGATTTATGATTGCGCTGGGGCAGTGGCCACCCTAAGCCGAACCGCGATGAAAAGACGCGCCACACATCTGCAGGCCGCAGGACTGCTCGCCGCCCTCGTCGTTCCGGGCGCCGCCGCGGCCCAGACCTCCGCCGTCGAGGCCTTGACGGTGACGGCCCGCGACCCCGCGGGCCTGCTGGAGCGGAGCCCCAGCGACGCGGTCTTCGGCCTCGCCATCCCCCTGCTCGAGACCCCGCGGGCGGCGAGCTTCGCCTCCGGCGCCACCCTGGACCGCTACGGCGTGCGCACCGTCGACGACCTGGTCGCCGTCTCGCCCGGCGCCTTCACCGACAGCTATTACGGCGTGCCCGGCTCGCTCTCGCTGCGGGGGACCCTGGCCGAAAACTACTTCCGCGGTTTCAAGCGGGTGGAGAACCGCGGCACCTACCCCACCCCGCTTCCCGCCGCCGAACGGGTGGAGATCGTCCGCGGCCCGCCGAGCCCCCTCTATGGGCCGGGCAAGGTGGGCGGCTCCTTGAACTTCGTCCCGCGCACCGCCCGCGTCGAACAGGGCTTCCTGACCGAACCCACCGGCGAGGTGGAGGCGACCGTCGGCGGCTACGGGCTCTCGCGCCTCTCGGGACAACTGGGCGCGCCGCTTCGCCTGGGCGGGGCCGCAGGCGGGATGTACGCCTATGCCGAGGCTGAGAACGGCGGCGGCTATTATCACGGCGTCCACCCCGACCATCAGCTCGCCCAGGTCTCCGCGGACCTGGATCTCGGCCAAGACTGGAGTTTGGCCACGGGCGGCATGGTCTATCGCGCCCACGGCTATGTGCAGACGCCCGGCTGGAACCGCCTGACCCAGGCCCTGATCGACAACGGGACCTACACCACCGGCCGCAACACCGCCCTCGTCGACGCCGACCATAATGGGCGGCTGACCCCGAACGAGATCGGGGCCGGCGGACTGATCCAGGGCTATTTCGGCTTCCCCCCCGCGCCGGACCGCCGCTTCGTGCTCGACAGCGGGGTGGGAACGACCACGCTCGACCGCCGCACGGTGTTCATCAGCGATCGCGACTTCTCCGACACCGACACCGCGACCGCCTATCTCGACCTCGATCGGGCGTTCGGCCCGAGCCGCCTGAAGCTGCAGCTCTTCTACGATCAGCTCGCCAACAAGCGCTTCGTCTCGTACGGCTTCCCGGCCGACTACCACGCGCACGTGGCCGAGGCGCGGGCGAGCTGGGCCACGCCGGTCGCCCTCGGCCCTGTCAGCGGCCAGGCGATCGCCGGCGCCTCGCTTCGGGGCTATGGCGGTACGGCGAGGGAAAGCTTCAACGGCGGCGACCTCTCGCTCGACCGGCGCGACCTCAGCGTCGGCGCGACCCCCACCGACATCTTCGACGATCCGTTCAGCGTCGAGCCGGGCGGGGTCGGGCTGAGCTGGGAGACCGACGTCCACAGCCGCTGGCGCGACGCGGGCCTGTTCGGAATCGCCGAGCTGGGCTGGCGCGGCCTGTCGCTGACGCTCGGCGGCCGCTACGACGACTATCGCGTGGTCTCCCGCGACCAGGGGGCGATCGTGTTCGGCGCGACCCCGAACCAGGACTACCGCGCGGGCAAGGGCGACTGGACCTACAGCGCCAGCCTGTCGTGGAAGGCGCCCGGCGGCCTGATGCCCTATGTGACCTACGCCGAGGATTCGGCCGTGGAGACGAACCAGGCCGGCGGCGTGGCCCCCAGCCTGGTGGCGAGCGACGCCTGGCTGTCGGGCTCGCGTCTGGCCGAGGCGGGCGTCAAGGCGCGGCTCTGGGGCGACGTCCTGACCGGCTCCCTCGCAGCCTACCGGCAGGCGCGGACCCAGCTCTCGCTCAACAATGCGGTCCAGGGCACGCGTGCCCGGGGGGTCGAGCTCGAACTGCGCTGGCTCGCCACGCGCCGGCTCAGCTTCACCTTCGCCGGGGACGTGCAGCGGACCACGGTGAAGGGGCCGGACAACAGCTTCGTGATCGTCCCGCCCGCCACCGTCGGCGTGCCGGGCGTGCAGGGCTACGGCGGCGCCTACGCCCTCTACACCGTCTCCACCCTCGTGCCGGGGGACTACACCGACACCCTGATCCCGCGCTCGGTCGGGAGCCTGTTCGCGGTCTACACGGGCCCAACCGAGGCGTGGGGGCAGTTCGGCGCAACCCTGGGCGCCACCCACGCGAGCCAGACCCGCGGCGTCGTCCCCGGCGCGGTGATCCTGCCCGCCTACACCACGGTAAGCGGTTCCGCCTATCTGCAGCGCGGCCCGTGGCGGCTGTCCGCCAATGTCGACAACCTGCTCGACGCGCGGTTCTTCACCCCGGTCGCCGACGTCTACGCCGATGTGGCGGCGCTCCCCGGAAAGGGACGCACCTGGCGGATCGCGCTCAGGCGCGCATTCTAAGGGCGATGGCGCGCCGCTCCCTCATCGAGACCCTCGGTCGGGACCGGCCGGCCGCCTGGGCGGCGCTGGCGGCGCTGAGCGCCCTGTTCTTCCTGATCACCGCCGGGACCTTCACCTCCCTGGGCGTGGTCCTGCCCGACATGGTCAAGGCGCTGAAGTGGGACTGGACCGCCGCCGGGCTCGGCTTCACCCTCCTCGGCCTCTCCACCGGCCTGGCGAGCTATGCGCCGACGCTGTTGATCCGGCGGCTCGGGGTGCGCGTCACCCTGCTCGGCGGCGCCGCGGCCATGGCCGCGGCCTTCCTGTGCCTCTACGCGGCGCGCGGCGTAGGCCTCTACTGGCTCGGGGCCACCCTGGCCGGGGTCGGCTTCGCCTTCTGCGCCACCATCCCCGGCACCTTCGTGCTGGCCCGCGCCTTCCGCGCCCGCTCGGCCGCGTTCGGGATCTATTTCACGGTGGGCGGCCTCGGCGGCGTGGCCGGGCCGTGGCTCTATTTCGCGGTCCTGCGCCTCAGCGGCGGATGGCGGGCCTATTGGCTGGCTTTGGCAGCGGCGGCGCTGGTCGTGGGCGCGGCAGCCGCCCTCCTGGCCGAGCCGCCCGAAGCCGAAGCGGAGGCGGAAGTCCAGCCTGAGGCGGCGTCCCCCGGCGTGCACCGCACCGGGCGCGACTGGAGCGTGGGCGAAGCGCTCCGCACGCCGCAGTTCTGGATCATCGTCGCGGCCTACACCACCTACCTGCTGTGCGGAGTCACCGTGAACGGCGTATCCGTGCAGCACCTGACCGAGCGCGGGGCGAGCGCGACCCTGGCGGGGGGGATGCTGAGCCTGCAGGCGCTGGTCAACGCCGCCGCGCGCGCCGGCGGCGGCTTCGCGGGCGAGCGCATCGATCCGCGCCGGCTGGTGGTCGGGGCGCTCGCCTTCCTCGTCGTGGGGGTGTGCGCGCTCGCCCTCGCCCACGGGCCGCCCCTGATGCTGGTCTACGCCCTGGGCGTGGGCGCCGGCTACGGGGTCAGCTATCTGGCCACCGCCGTCCTGCTGCTCAACTACTTCGGCCGCGCCCGCAATCTCGAGCTGTTCTCCCTGATGTGCCTGGTCTCGACCGTCGCCTCGGCGGGGCCGTTCATCAGCGGGCTGGTGCACGACCGGGTGGGCGGCTTCGCCCCCGCCCTGTGGGGGTTCGCGGCTGTAGCGGCCGTGGTGCTGGTGGCGGTCGCGGCGATGCGCCCGCCCCGCCACCCAAGCGAATCAAGCCTCACGCCCCGCTAGAAGCGGCGCGGGGTTGCCTCGGGCGCGCGATCATGGCGCGTTGGTCGGGCGCGCAACCCTTGGTACACGGGGCCGCGGCGGCGTGGGCTCAGTGGCGAGATGGGGATGAACGCGATCGAAGCGCCCGGCGGGGCGGCGTGGACCGACGCCGCGGCCGAGGACCCCGTCGAGGTCGCCGTTCTGGCCCCCTGCTACAATGAGGAGACCGCCATCGGCGAGGTGGTCCGGGCCTTCCGGGCCGCCCTGCCTGCGGCGCGGGTCTATGTCTACGACAACAACTCCACCGACCGCACGGTGGAGGTCGCGCGCGCGGCGGGCGCCATCGTCCGGCCCGCGCCGCTGCAGGGCAAGGGCAACGTGGTCCGGCTGATGTTCTCCGACGTGGAGGCGGACGTCTATGTGCTGGTCGACGGCGACGGGACCTACGATGCGGCCTCCGCCCCCGCCATGATCGAGGCCTTGCGCGCCGGCCGGCTCGACATGGTCACGGGGGCCCGCGTAGCGTCCGCCCAGGCCGCCTATCGCGCCGGCCATCGGTTCGGCAATCGCTTGCTGACCGGCCTGGTCCGCGCCGGCTTCGGCCAGGGTTTCCACGATATGCTGTCGGGTTATCGCGTCTTCAGCCGCCGGTTCGTGAAGAGCTTCCCGGCCGCCTCCCACGGCTTCGAGATCGAGACCGAGCTCACCGTCTACGCCCTGCAGATGCGCCTGCCCGCGCGCGAGATCGACACCCCCTACGCCGCCCGGCCGGAGGGCTCGGCCAGCAAGCTCAGCACCGTCCGCGACGGCCTCAGGATCCTGCGCATGATCGGGCTCCTGCTCCGCGACGAGCGGCCGCTGCCGTTCTTCAGCGCGGTGGCGGCGCTGGCCCTGGTCGCCGCCGCCCTGCTCTCGATCCCGGTGATCACCGAGTACGCCCGCACCGGGCTGGTGCCGCGGGTGCCGAGCCTGATCGTGGCGGCCGCAGGGGTGATGGTCGCCCTGCTGAGCCTCGCCTGCGGGCTGATCCTCGACGCCGTGGCGCGTGGGCGGCTGGAGCAGCGGCGGTTCGCCTATCTCTTCGCCGGCGGGCCGGCTGCGCGCGGGCGGCCGGCGCCGTGAGCGGCGCCGTACGGCCTGAGGCGCGCCTCTTCCTCGGCTTCGTGGCCGTAGGCGCGATCGGCTTCTTGGCCAATGCGGGTCTGCTCGCCGCCGCAGTCGCGGCCGGCCTGTCCAACATCGCGGCCCCGGCGGTCTCGGCCATCGGCGCGCTGCAGGTCACCTTCCTGCTCAACGGACGCTTCGTGTTCGGCAACCTCTCGCCCCGTCTGTTCGCCCGCCAATGGGCCGCCTACATGCTGGCCAACGGCTTCGGCGCGCTCTGCTACTGGGGGCTGTTCGTCGCCTTGACCGCGAGCCGGGCTCCGCTGGTCTCGGAGCGATGGCCAGCCTTCGCCATCGCCGCGGGCCTGTCCCTGTTCGTCAACTACGTCGGCGCGCGCTTCATCGCCTTCCGCCACCCGAGGAGCGCTCCGTGAGCGCGCCGGGCCGCCACGACGAGCGCTACTATGAGGTGGTCGGGCCCCAGTCCGTGGCCGAGCGGCTGACGGTGGCGGCCCGCGATCGCATTTACGACGACTTCCTGCGCCTGATCCGCCCCAAGCCCGAGGAGACCATCCTCGACGTCGGGGTCTCCGACGTGGTCAACGACGCCGCCAACATGCTGGAGCGCAAGGACGCCCACCCGGAGCGGATCACCGCCCTGGGCCTGGGAGAGGGCTCCGACTTCCGCGGCGCGTTCCCGCAGGTGACCTACCGTCGGATGGTCGCCAACGCGCCCCTGCCGTTCGCGGACGGCGCCTTCGACATCGCCATGTCCAACGCGGTGATCGAGCACGTCGGCAGCCGCGAGAACCAGCGCTTCTTCATAACCGAGCTGGCGCGGGTGGCCCGGCGGGTGTTCGTCGCCGCCCCCAACGGCTTCTTTCCGGTGGAGCACCACACCGCGATCCCGGTGCTGCACTTCTGGCGCCCGACCTTCGCGCTCGCCTGCCGGGCGCTCGGCAAGACGGAATGGCTGGATCCGGCGAACCTGATCCTGATGAGCCGCAAAAGCCTCGCCTCGCTCGCTCCGGCCGGCCGCCGGTCCTTGAGCGGCTATACCGGCGTGCCGCTGGGCCCGTTCAGCTCGAACCTGTACCTGACGATCGAGCCGCCCCGCGGCTAGGTCAGGTAGTAGCGGGCGATGTAGGCGTGCTCGACGGTCGCCAGGCTGACCAGCGGGAACATGACCAGAGCGAACTGGCCGCAGGCTCGCAGCCGGCGGACCAGAGGCGCAGAGCCCACCAACGGCCGAGAGCCTTCCAAGGCCAGGCCGGCGAAGAGCGCCATCGGAAGGAAATAGCGGCCCTGCACCCCGCTGACCTGGGCCGCGCCTGCCGGGCTCCACTGCAGATAGAAGACCGCGAAGATGCCCGCCGCCGCCAGGGCGGACAGAAGCGGCACGATGAGGGTCAGCGGCCGCCACCCTGCCCCAAGGCCGCGGCCGGCCGTCAGCAGCACCGCGACCGCAAGCACGGCGAAGCCGACCCCGTAATAGGTCGTCGGCAAGGGAGTGTCGGCCCAGCCGAGCACGCCCACGAACCCTCGCAGATAGGTGGGCATGCCGGTCTGCAGCGGGTCGGCGGCGATCCACAGCACCGACGCCGGGTCGGCAAAGAGCCGGCGCGCCTGGGCTGCGGCGTCCACGCCCGCCGGGGCGAACACCGCCGGCGTCCACACCTGCGCCGTCGCCCAGAGATTCCAGGCCAGGGAGATGACCCCAGGAAGGAGGGCGGCGGCCCAACGTTCCCGCGAGCGCTCCGCCGGCACGAACAGCAGGGCCAGGCCGAACACGGCGTAGGGAATCTTCGGCATGCTCACCAGGGCGAAGCACAGACTGGCGGCCCAGAGCTCGGCTCGGCGCATGCGGCGCCCGCCGGCCATCGGCCGCGAGATCAGGGCGCAGCCGAGCGCGCTCCCAGCGATGATCAGGCCATCCTGCGTGATGGTCCCGAACAGAAAGGTCGACATCGGCAGCAGCAGAACCGTGAACATCAACGGCCGGCAGCGGCCCGCGGTCAGCAGGGCCAGGCTCCCGACCAGCGCACAGGCCAGGGCGTTGGCCGCCCGGGCCAGATAGGTGGTGGCGAGGACCGACCCGCCGAGGGCCTTGCCCAAGCCGAAGGCGGCGGTCTGCGGCAAGTAGAGGATCGGCGGATAGAGCGCCGTGTTCGGGAACCCGGCCTCGACCGACCGGCCGCGCCAGACCAGCCCTCCGGCCGCCGCCATAGCCGAGGCGCTGACCCGCGCCCCAGGATTGAACGGCAGCCCGCCGAACCAGCCGGAGGCGTCCGAGAGTTCCTGGTCGATGAGGCCGCCGCCGACCAGGTCGCCGCCTATGCGGATCCGCTCGCCGATCAGTCGGCCGTGGGTCAGCAGGTTCGCCCGATGGGCATGATTCGGCTCGTCGGGGCCCATGAAGGGCGGAAGGGGAAAGGCGGTCAGCAGGGCCGCCGCCAGGCACCAGACCAGGAAAAGGCCGGGCCAGAAGGCGCGCGACAGCGCCGAAGCCCCCGTGGTCGAGCCGGATGAGGTGCTCGGGTCCGAGGCCTCGGCAATCTCCGCCGGCCCCGCCTCCATCGGCGCTTAGGCCGCCCGTCGCGGAACCAGCCGCTCGCTCTTCAGCGCTTCCTGCGCGCCGGAAAGGCCGGCCTCGCCATATTCGGCGTCCTCGTTGACCCGCCACACGTCGTACAGGCGCCGCCCAGCCAGGATGTTCTCGACCGTCAGCATGGCGGTCATCATCGCGTGGTCCTGGTTGTTGTACTTGTGCATCCCGTTGCGGCCGACCAGGTGCAAGGTCGGATAGGCTTGGTCGAACTCGGCGCGGACGGCGTCGACGTGGCCCTGATAGGCCTCGTCGTAGACCGGATAGGCCTTCGGCTGGCGCACCACCGCGGCGTCGACCACCCGGGCGGGATCGATCAGCCCGATCTTGCCGATTTCGCGCTTGGCCAACTCGACCAGCTCCGCGTCGGGGGCGGTCCACAGCCCGTCGCCTTCGAAGCAGAAGTATTCCAGGCCGAGGCAGGCGAAGCCCTTGGGGGCCATTTCCGGGGACCAGGACAGGAAGTTCTGCACCCGCCCGACCTTGACCGAAGGGTCATGGATATAGACCCAGTTGTCCGGGAAACCGGCGTCGGCATGGCCCTCGGGCACGCGGGCGATCAGCGACACGGTGATGAAGTCGCGGTAGCGCAGAGCGTGCGCCCGGCCGTGGCTAGCGGGCCGCGGCTGGATCGCGTCCGCCAGCTCGGTGATCGGGGCGGAGGAGACCACATGGCGCGCGCGGTAGGTCTCGGCCGTCCCGTCCGCCGTGCGGGCAGTCACGGTCCAAAGCTTGGCGCCGGGATCCCAGCTCGCGCTGGCGAGCGAGCGGCCCATCAGGATCGTCCCGCCCTGCGCCCGGGTCCTGGCCGCGGCCGCCTCCCACATCATGCCGGGGCCCTTCCGCGGATAGCGGAAGTTCTCGATCAGGGTCTTGACCCCGCCCTGTTCGCCCAGGGCGGCGGCCGGCCTCTTCTTCAGTCCGAGCGAGCGCTTCACCCCGTCGACGATCGCCGCGCCGAGGCTCAGCCCCTTGATCCGCTGCGAGGCCCAGTCGGCGGAGATCTCATCGCAGGACATGCCCCACACCTTCTCGGTGTAGGTGCGGAAGAAGATCGAGAACAGCTTCTCGCCGAACTGGTTGCGCACCCACTGGTGGAAGGTGCGGGGCTGCCGGATCGGGGTGGCCTTGGCGATCGCGTAGGAGGCCATGCACAGGGCGCTGGTGAACACCCCGAGGTTCTTCAGCGCCTCGAACGCCCGCAGCGGGTAGGCGTAGAACTTCCCACCGTAGAAGATCCGCGACAGGCGCGGCCGCTCGATGAAGTCGTCGGGCAGGATCTCGTTCCAGAGGTCGACGACCTCCCGCGACTTGGAGAAGAAGCGGTGGCCGCCGATATCGAACAGGAAACCCTTGTAGTTCACCGTCCGGCTGATGCCGCCGACGTAGGTCGGGTCGCGCTCGATCACGGTCACGCGCTGGCCCGCCTTGGTCAGCAGATAGGCGGCGGTCAGGCCGGCGGGGCCCGCACCTACGACCAGGACGTCGACCGGGGGCTCGGCGCCGCTCATTCGGCGGCCTCGCCGAGGCCCGCCAGGGTCTCGCGCGCCGTGTCGGGAGCGAAGGTGAAGAACCGCTGGCCGGTATAGGAGAAGCCGGTGGCGACCACTGCGCCGATCACCGCCGCCAGGGTGTGCAGGAGGTGGGGCCAGGCGGCGCAGACGCCCAGGAACAGCAGATAGTTGACGCTCTGGGCGACGACCGCCACCACCGCGTAGCGTCCCAGCTCCGCGCCGGGCCGGCGGCCCGAATCGCCGAAGGTGAACTGCCGGTTCAGCGCCCAGGTGACCAGGGTGGCGACGGCCAGCGAGACGGCCCGCGCCGCCGCGTGGCCGACCCCGGCCCGCTCCAGGAGCCACAGGATCGAAATGTCGACGAACAGGCCGCCGACGCCGACGGTCAGGAAGCGCACCAGCCCCCTGGGCGCGAGCGCAACCGCTCGCCGCGCCATCGCGAGGGGCGACGGCCGCTCGGGCGCGCGAACGGGACGGAAAGCGTCTGGCATCATTGACCGTAAACGTTAGCTGGGGACAAACCCTCGGCGCACAAGCTTTAGGGGGCGTAAACCCGAGCCGCCGATCTTCCTTAACGACATCGCGCCACGGTGCAACCGCGCGATAAAACGGGCCTCTGCAGTCTCGAATGAAGCTCTCCCGCACGCCCGACCTCGGCCCGTGGCGCCGCATGGCGCTCGCCGCCCTCGCGGCGGCGCTGGTGGCGGCCGCCATCCTGGTGGTCGACAACGGCCAGGGCCTGGAACGGGCGCTTGGCGACACCGACGACGCCATGCGGCTGGTGATGGTGCGGGCGTTGGCGGCCGGCCAGGGCTGGTACGACCAGAGGGTGGTCCGCCTGCAGCCGCCGCTCGGCGTCTACATGCACTGGTCGCGGCTGATCGACGGCGGGCTTGTGGCCTTGCAGGCGCTGTTCCGCGTGGCGCTGTCGCCGAGCGCGGCCGAGATGGCCATGCGAATCGCCTGGCCGCTGCTGTGGATCTTTCCGCCCGTGCTGGCGAGCCTGGCGGTGGCGCGCCGGCTCGGCGGGGGCGCCGCCGTGTTCGCGGCGGCCATCATCATCGCGCTCGACATGTCGATGTTCCTGCAGTTCCGGCCGGGGCGGATCGATCACCACAATGTCCAGATCGCCATGTGCATGCTGTCCCTGGCCGGCGCGGCGATCGGCCGCGCGCGGGGCGCGGCGCTGGCCGGGCTGGCCACCGCGGTCGGCATGGCGGTCGGGCTGGAGGCGCTGGCGTTCGAGGTGGTCATCGGCGCCTACTTCGCCCTGCGGTATCCGCTCGGCGACGACACGGACGCGCGGGCGCTGGCGACCTACGGCGGAACCCTCGCCCTGGCCGCTGCCGGACTGTTCCTGGTCGAGACCCCGCCCTGGCGATGGGGCGTGACGGCGTGCGACGCCATCGCCGTCAACCTGGTCGTCGCCATCGCCGCCCTGGGCGCCGGGCTCGCAGCCACGGCCGTACTGACCCGGCGGCGCGACTGGCGGTGGCGCCTCGGGGGCCTCGCCGTCGCCGGAGCCCTCGGCGTTGTCCTCTACGTCGCCCTCGACCCCAATTGCCTGCACGGCCCATTCGCCGACGTCGACCCCCAGCTCAAGGTCTTCTGGCTGCCGAACGTGCAGGAGATCCGTCCGATTCCGCGGCTGTGGCGCTCCGACCATGGCACGGTCTACGGCCTGCTCGTCCCGATGGTGTTCGGGGCCGCGGCGTGGGGATGGCTCGCGCCCGCCGGCCCCCGCCGGCGCGACGGCTTCATGGTGCTCGCCGGCGTCTGCCTGCTCGCCGCCTCGGTGATCGGATGGGGTGCGATCCGCATGGCGGGGTACGCCAACTGGTTCGCAGTCCCCCTGATCGCCGCCGCCGTCACCGGCCTGGTCGAGCGCTACGCCCGCGGAGCCATGCTGGTCACCGCCGCGGCCGCCTGCGCCGCGACGCCGGTGTTTGCGGGCGAGGCCGTCGCAGCGCTCGACAAGCAGATCGCCAGTCTCGCCGCAAAACCCAAGCCGGCGCCCCGCGCCGCCCCGAGCCCCCGGAGCGTCGCCGCCCCGAAGCCGACGATCCGAGGCGACCGCTGCTTCCAAGCCGCGGCCTACGACGGACTGGCGCGCCAGCCCCCCGGGATCGTGCTGAGCGAGGCGGACCTAGGCCCCTTCATCCTGGCTCACACCGGGTCCTCGGCCCTGGCGGCCCCGTACCACCGCATGAGCTGGGGCCTGCTGCATGCGCGCGCGGCCCTCTCCGCCCCCGCGGAGGCCGCTCAGATCCCCGCGCGCCAGCTCGGCGCGGCCTATGTGCTGGAGTGCCCCAGCCACGCCCGCAACGCCGACCGGGTCGGCATGTCCAAGGACAGCCTGCAGAAGCGCCTCGACGCCGGCCAGGCGCCGAGCTGGCTGGAGCCCGTCTCGACCGGCGGGGCGCTGCGCCTCTATCGCCTGCGGCCCGCCGCCGCGAGCCCCGGGTCAGGCCGGAGCGGCTGAGCTTCGAAGGACCGGGCGGAGCTCGACCGCCTCGGACACCGCGACGGCGAACACCGCGATCAGCACCAGCGGCGCGAGACCGAGCCCGGCCATGTTCAAGGACATCAACACGATCGGGCTGAGCCAGGCGAGGCGGAACAGGATGCCCTTGGCGGAGCCGGCAGGCGGCGGCGACTCGATCATCCGCCATGTCAGGACCACGGTCAGGGCGGTGAGGTCGGAATTGAAGGCATAGGGGGTGACCAGCGGCGCCGCGCTCGCCAAGACGAAGGCGCGCTGGCGCACGTCCGCCGTCTGGGTGGCGGCCCAGGCCGCCACGAGGGCTACCGGAACCGATACCGCCGCCTGGAGGACCGCCGCCGCTCCGAAGGAGAGTCCGAACGTGCGCGCCTGCGCCAGGACCGAGGCCATCATATAGGGATAGAAGCCGTGGAAGTCCTTCAACAGCGACAGCTGGAAGGCGCTGGTCGCCGTCAGGTACTGCCGCCACGGCTCAATCCCGAACACCAGCACGGAGACCGCGACCAGCACCGCCGTCGTCACGCAGGCCGCCAGGATCGTCCGCCAGGCGCGCAGGCCGATAAGGACCAGCGGCAGCACGAGGCCGAGCTGAGGCTTGGCGGTCAGCAAGCCGAGCAGGACCCCGGCGAGGATCGGTCGACGCTCCATCAGCAGGATGCCGCCGAGGAACAGGGCGGCGGTGGCGAAGCCGTTCTGCCCGCCCACGGCGTTGACGATGCAGGCGGGGGCGCAGAGGAGCGCCACCAGCATGTAGACCCGATGTTCCGGCTTCACGAAGGCGGTCGCGGCCCAGGCGAACAGGGCGAAGAAGACCACGGTCCACGCCGCCAACGCCCAGAAGTAGGGCAAGGCGGAGAAGGGCTCGAACAGGATCAGGGTGAAGGGCGGATAGCCCCAGTTGTGGAATGGCAGGCGCTGTCCAAAAAGGCCGCTGATGGCGTCCACGTAGCCGTGCAGGTCGAACAGGGTGGCCAGGCGGCCGCCGAACGCCAGGCGCGGCCCGGCCCAGTTGTTGATGAAGTCCCGACCGATCTGGTGCCCGGTCACGTCGAGCCCGTGCGCCGCGGGCCAGTAGAACCGCGTGAGGACGATCGCGCACAGGGCGAGCGAAACGATGAGGTGGGCGTGGACGAGGCCGTCGGAACGGCCGGGCTGCAGGGGTTTGGACACGTGGAAGCCTCCCGGACGGCAGCGTGCCCCGAGAGGGCTTAAGGTGGCGTAAGGCTCGAATTGGTCGCAGGACCGCCCGCTTGGCCGGGGGGACGGTTGGCTCTACCAGACGCCAGGAGCTGGTCGGGGATGAAAGCCGCCTTGGATGTCGCCCAACCAGAGCGCGCGAGCGCCGGTCTCGCCCCGCGTGGGGCGACCGCCTGGATCGACGGCCTTGTGGTCGTGCTCGCCGTGGCGGCCGTGGTGGCCGCCGGCGCCTTGCGGTTCTTCATCTCCGACGGCCAGCCGCTCTGGCTCGACGAAACCTGGACCGGGGCGATTGCGACCCAGCGCGGCTTCTCGCAATTCTGGCGACAGGTCTATTTGGACGTCAACGCGCCGCTCTACTACCTGTTCATGCACGGCTGGCAGGCCCTGTTCGGCGCCTCGGACAAGGCGTTGCGCCTGCCCAGCGCCATCTTCGGCGCCGCCGCGCCTGTACTGATCGCCCTGGCGCCCTCGACCGGCCTTGCCCGGCCTGGACGCCTGACCTGGGCGGCGTTGCTGGCGCTTTGGATACCGGGCGTGTGGCTGGGCGGCGAAGCCCGCGGCTACACCCTGCTGGCCTTGATCTCGGTGGCGGCGATGCTCGCCTATCTGCGCCTGCTGCGGGCGCCGAGCACCGCCCGGGCGACGGTCTGGGCGGGGTTGTCGGCGCTGGCGATCCTGACCCACTACCACGCCCTGCTGCTCGCCGCCCTGCAGGGCCTCGGCTACCTCGCCTACAGGCGCGAACGCGCCCTTCGGACCTGGCCTGCCGCTCTCGCCTTTCTTCCCGCGTTCGCCTGGCTCGCCTGGCATGCCCCGCGGATCGCCGCCTTCATGCAGCCCGGCGTCGCCTGGTACCCGCTGTTGAAGGTGCGCGGCTTCGATCTGGTCGCGGCCTATCCGTTCGGAACCGTGACGGTGATGATCGGCTCGGCCGTGATCCTGGCTGCAGCGGCCGGACTGGCCATGGCGGCCGCGCGCCTCGCCAGATCGAGCGGGGGAGCCCGCGCCTATCCCGACACGGCCCTTTGGCTGGCCGTCGCTGCGGCCGTGGCCGGGGCGGTCGCTGTGACCGCTCTCGGGTTCGTCCGCCCCAGCTTCACCACCCGGTATCTGGTCCCCTTCGTGCCGGGAATCCTGTTGGGCCTGGTCCTCGTCGCGGCGAGGGCGGGCCGGACCGGCGGCGTCGCCATGGCCGCCCTGATCGGGCTGTTCGCCTGGGGGACGGCGACCTGGGCCGTGGCGGAGTTCGACGACGGCTGGCGCTGGTACAGTTGGGAGGAGGCTGCGGACGACATCATGGCCGGGGCGCCGGACCGCGTCGTGTTCGTCTGGGATCACCCGGCAAGCCCGATCCTGACTACCGACCAGCTCGCCGCGGTAGGCGGCTTCTTCTTCGCGCGGGACGGCGTGGCGGTGAAGATCGACCCCGTCGTGCTCCGGGCCGACCAGGACCCCAATCCCCGGCTGCTGGCCGAGCTGTCGTCCCCTCGCGCCGCCCTGATCTGGGCCTACGACATCGGCGTCCAGGGCACGGCCGCGCGCCGGTTCCCGCCCCGCCTCTCCAGGCTCGACCCGACGCTGAAGTGCCGCAACTACGGCCGCGGCTCGATCGGCGTGCTGGCGTGCGAGCGCCAAGGTTCGCTAGAGAACCGGCCATGAGTCTCGACTCCGCCGCTTCGGCGCTGCCCGACATCGCCCCGCGCGTGTCTGTGGTCGCGCCCTGCTACAACGAGGAGCCGGCCCTGCCGGCCTTCGTGTCGCGCATGGCGGCGGCCTGCGAGGCGGCGGTGGGCCGCGATTACGAGATCGTCCTGGTCAACGACGGGTCCCGTGACCGCACCTGGTCGGTGATCCAGGCCGCCGCCGAAAGCCAGCCGAACATCGTCGGCGTCAACCTCTCCCGCAACCACGGCCACCAGCTGGCGGTCACCGCGGGCCTGGCGCTGGCCCGCGGCGAGCGCGTGCTGATCATCGACGCCGACCTGCAGGACCCGCCCGAGCTGCTGACCGCGATGATGGCCAAGATGGATGAGGGCTTCGACGTGGTTTACGGCCGCCGCCGCCAGCGGCCGGGCGAGAGCCGCTTCAAGCTCGCCACCGCCAGCCTGTTCTACCGCCTGCTCGAGCGGATCGCCGAGGTGGAGATCCCGCCGGACACCGGCGACTTCCGGCTGATGTCGCGGCGCATCGTCGAGCGGCTGAACGCCATGCCCGAGCACGACCGCTTCATCCGCGGCATGGTCGCTTGGCTGGGCGGCCGGCAGACCGAGGTCCTCTACGACCGCGAGGCGCGCCACGCGGGCGAGACCCACTACACCCTGGCGAAGATGCTGCGGCTGGCGGTGAACGGCCTGACCAGCTTCTCCACCGCGCCCCTGCGCATCGCCATCCTGTTCGCCTTTCTGGGCATGCTGATCGCCGGCGCCATCATGCTCTACGCCCTGGTGGCCTTCTTCCAGGGCAACGTCGCCCGCGGCTGGACCAGCCTGGCCCTGATCACCGTCTTTTTCGGAGTCGGCCAGTTCGGCTGCCTGGCCGTGATCGGCGCCTATGTGGGCCGGACCTACATGCAGGCGAAAGGCCGGCCGCTGTATCTGGTCGACCAGGTGGTCGCGTCCGAGCGCCCGCCAGAGCCGAAGGCGGGCTGATGGACGTCGCTGAATTCGACAAGTTCGCGGACGAGTACCTCGCCGCCCATACGCAGAACCTGAAGATCAGCGGCGAGGCGCCCGACTACTTCGCCCGCTACAAGATCGAGGCGCTGCGCCGGCGCTGGGACGCGGGGCGTCTGCCCGAGCCGGCGGCGGTGCTCGATTTCGGGACCGGGATCGGCAATTCGCTGCCGCACCTGAAGGCGGCGTTTCCGGGCGCCCGCCTGGTCGGCCTCGACGTCTCGGAGCGGAGCCTCGCCGTCGCCGCCCAACGCTATCCCGACACGGCCGAGCTGGTCCGCTATGAGGGCGGCGAGCCGCCGCTTCCGGAGGCGGGCTTCGACCTGGTCTTCTCCGCCTGCGTGTTCCACCACATCGAGGCCGCCGAACACGTGCCCCTGCTGAGGAGCTTGCGGCGGCTGCTCCGCCCCGGCGGAGTGCTGGCCATCTTCGAGCACAACCCGGTCAACCCGGTGACGCGCTACATCGTCGCCACCTGCCCGTTCGACGAGAACGCGGTCCTGATCCCCGCGCCCACCTTCGTCGCCCGCCAGCGCGAGGCGGGGTTCTCCAGGGTGAGCGCCACCTACACCGGCTTCTTCCCCGGCCAGCTCAGGGCGCTGCGGCCGCTGGAACGGTTCATGGGGCCCCTGCCCGTCGGGGCGCAGTACTACACCCTGGCCCATGCCTAGCCTCGGCGCCCTCGGCCCTCACCTGCAGCAGGTCTGGATCCTGGTCCGCTTCGGCCTGGCCGGGCTGGTGAACACCGCGGTCGGGTTCTCGGTCATCGCGGCCCTCGATCTTGGAGCCCACCTCGACCCGCACCTCGCCAACGCCGCGGGCTACGGCGTGGGCGTCGCCATCGGCTTCGTCCTGAACCGCGGCTTCGTGTTCAAGAGCGACGGCCACGTCGGGCGCACCGGAGCCAAGTACCTGGCCGCCGTGGCGCTGGCCTTCATCGCCAACCAGGCGGTGCTGGGCGCGACCCAGCCGCTGTTCGGGATGGCCCCCGTGGGGCGGCTCGCCGCCCAGTTCAGCGGGATGGCGACCTACACCATGCTGCTGTTCGCCCTATGCCGGGCCTGGGTGTTCCGGGGGGCGAAGTCGCCGGCCTAGAAACCCAGCCGGACCCGCAGGGCGTCCACGGCGGCCGAAGCTGGTTCGAACACATAGTCCAGGCGAGTGACGCTGACCGCGCCGACGCCGGCCGCAGCCAGGGCCGCGGTGGCCTCGAACAGGTCTGCCGAAGGGACCAGCAGGCCGTCGGCGCGACGGGTGGCGCCGCGGTCGACGAAGGGGGCCGCGGCCGAGGCGGCGGCCTCGTCCTGCTCCACCGGCCAGCGCAGGGCCGCGAGCCCCTTGGCGCGGGCGCGGGCTTCCACCACCGAGGCGAACCGCTGGAGCGTGGCGAGCTGGCTCGTGGTCCACTCCGCGCGCAGCGAAGCGGCGAGCTGCGCCTCGCTCTTCAGGATCACCCCGTCCTCGATGATCTTTAGGTTGTTGGCGGCCAGGGTCGCGCCGGTGGTGGTGATGTCGACCACCAGCTCGGCCGCGCCGGCGGCCGGCGCGCCTTCGGTGGCGCCGAGCGACTCGACGATGCGGTAGTCCACGATCCCGTGGCGCGCGAAGAAGGCGCGGGTCTGGGCGGCGTATTTGGTGGCGACGCGCAGGCGCTTCCCCGTCCGGGCGAGGTAGAGATGAGCCACCTCGTCCACGTCGGCCATGGTCTCGACGTCGATCCAGCCCTGGGGCGCGGCGACCACCACGTCGGCGCGGCCGAAGCCGAGCGGACGCAGCAGCATCACCCGGTCGTCCACGCCTTCCGGGCGCTCGCGCAGCAGGTCCTCGCCGGTGACGCCAAGGTGGGCCTCGCCCGCGTCGACGGCGGAGGCGATGTCGCCGGCCGACAGCAGCCGCACCTCCGCCCCGGGCAGGCCCTTCAGCGCCGCCCGGTAACCGCGGTCCCCGCCCTCGATCTCCAGCCGGAAACCGCAGTCGCCGAGCCAGGCTTCGGTCTGCTCCTTCAGCCGGCCCTTGGACGGCAGCGCGATGAGGAGGGGCGCGCCGCTCATGCGAGCGCCCCAGACCAGGCGCGGGCCGGGCGCACCATGCAGCCGACCGCCCCGCCGGCTTCGGGGCCGCCCAGGCGGGCGAGCAGGCCGTCATAGCGGCCCCCCGCCGCCACCGGCCGATCCGGGCCGAGGGCGGCGCTCCTGACCTCGAACAGCATGCCGTCGTAATAGCCGAACGGGCGGGCGAAGCCGGTGGAGAGGGTCAGCGCGTCTTCGGGCACGCCGGCCGAGACCAGGGCCTTCAGGCGCCGCACCCAGGGCTGAAGCTGAACGTCGAACTCCACCTTGGCCTCGTAGGCGAGCCGCTCCACCGCGTCGAGGGCGGCGCGGGGCGGGGCGGAGATGGCGAGATATCGGCCGATCAGCTCGGCCTCGGCGGCGGAGAGGCCGGGGCTGCGCGCGCTTTCGGCCCGCGCCGCGAGCCTGTGGGTGATCTCGGCGGCGGAACGGCCCCCGACCGGCTGGATGCCGGCCAGGCGCCACAGCTCCTCGAGCACCGCGGCGGCCTCGGCCTCGGGCAGGTCGGTGAGCAACCGGGCCAGGCGCCCCGACCCGGGGGAAAGGCCAGGGCGCGGCCCCTGGGCGCGGGCGAGTTCGGCCTGCAGCGGGCGGCCGTCGGCGAAGGCGCGGACCAGGCGGGCGCCGGCGGCCTCGGGAACCCCCAGGGCCTGCAGGAAGCCGCGGAACAGGCTGACGTCGCCCAGCACCATCGAAAGGTCGCCGCGCCCGCCCGCCCTGCTCGCCGCCCAGGCGAGCGCGGCCATGCCCGCGTCCTCGGCGGCCGGGTCGGCGGCGGGCCCGAACAGCTCGGCCCCGACCTGCAGGAACTCGGCCGGCCGGCCCGACCCTTGCGGGACCACGAAGGCCCGGCCCTCGTAGCGGTAGCGGCCGGCGGCGTCTCCGGTGGCCAGGTGGGCCAGGGCCGCAGGGATGGTGAAGTCGGGGCGCAGCGCCATGTCGTCCGCGCCCTCGGCCTGCACCACCAGCAGGCGCGCGCGCATGGTCTCGCCGGCGAGGTCCAGCAGCAGGCTCAGCGGCTGCAGCACGGGCGGCTCGATCCGCACCCCGCCGAAGGCCTCGAACGGCGCGCGGACGGCGGCCAGGGTCTCGGCCGGAGCGGCGGCCTCCGTGGCGAGGCTCACGGCGCGGCCTCCAGGATGCGGCGGACGAAGCCGACCAGCTCCGCGCGCGGAATGGTGGCCTGGCCGGGCCGCTCCGCCCGCCAGGCGGCGTTGTCTTCGACCTTGGCCGAGAGCGCGCGCCCGAGGTCCAGGTCCTTGACCGTAACGGTCCCGGCGGCGCGCTCGTCGTCGCCGATGATCACCGCGGCGGGCGCGAGCCGGCGGTCGGCGTACTTCATCTGCGCCTTCATGCCGGATTGGCCGAGGTAGACCTCGGCGGGGACGCCGGCCGCGCGCCGCTCGCCCGCCGCGGCGAAATAGTCGGCCATGTGGGCCTCGGAGAAGGCGATCACCACCACCGGCCCGCGCGCCGCCTCGCCCGATCCGCGGCCGGCCGCCCGCAACGCGGCGGCGAGGCGCGACACGCCGAAGGAGAAGCCGGTCGCCGGGACCGGCTGGCCGGTGAAGCGGGCCACGAGGTCGTCATATCGGCCGCCGCCCCCGACCGAGCCGAAACGCACCCGCGCGCCCTTCTCGTCCACGGTCTCCAGCAACAGCTCGGCCTCGAACACCGGACCGGTATAGTATTCCAGCCCGCGCACCACCGACGGGTCGAACCGCGCCTGGTCGGAGGCCACGCCCAGTCCCTTCAGCGCCTCGTCGATCCGTGACAGCTCCGTGAGCGTGGGGTCGAGCGAGCCGATCCCCAGGTCGGAGAGCGCCGCCAGCACGTGGGCGCGGCTGTCGAAGGCCACGTTCAGGAACTTGCCGAAGAAGTCGCTGATCAGGGACTTGGCCGGCGGGTCGAGCTCCGCGCCTTTGGTGTAAGCGCCGGATTCGTCCAGACGCCCGGGACCGAGCAGGTCGTAGACCCCCTCCCACCCCAGCCGGTCGAGCTTGTCGATCGCTCGCATGACCACGAGCTTCTGGGCCGGGGCGGTCACGCCCGCCGCGATGAGCACCCCGTCGAGCAGCTGGCGGTGGTTCAGCTTCAGCACGGCCGAGCCGCGCGCCAGGCCCGCCGCCTCCAGCCCCTCGACCGCCATGGCCACGATCTCGGCGTCGGCCTCCGGGCGGGCGGAGCCGACGGTGTCGGCGTCGCACTGGACGAACTCGCGGAAGCGGCCCGGCCCGGGCTTCTCGTTGCGCCACACCGTCCCGAAGGCGTAGCGCCGGAACGGCTTGGGCAGGGACTCCCAGTTCTGGGCGGCGAAGCGGGCGAGCGGCGCGGTCAGGTCGTAGCGCAGCGCCATCCACTGCTCGTCGTCGTCCTGCAGGGCGAACACGCCCTCGTTCGGGCGGTCGGCGTCGGGCAGGAACTTGCCGAGCGCGTCGGCGTACTCGAACGCCGAGGTCTCCAGCGGCTCGAAGCCGTAGCGCTCGTAGACGGCGGTGACCGCCTGCAGGATGGCGCGCTCCGCCTTCAGGTCCCGGGCGCGCCGGTCCTGGAACCCACGGGGGGCGCGGGCTTGCGGGCGGAAATCATCGGTCGCGTCGGCCATGTCGCGCGGCTGCGTAGCGGATCGGCGGCGGAGCGGCAAGGAAGGCGGTCGAAGCGCTCACGGCGGCCTTCGTTCCGAGCCCGTCCAAGCAGCCCTACCCGAGCCGGTCCACCAGCGCGGCGGTCGAAGGGTCGTGCGGCAGCCGTGGGCCGCCCTCCAGCTCGCCCAGGATGCGGACCGCGAGGGTCTTGCCCAGCTCCACGCCCCACTGGTCGAAGCTGTTGATCTCCCAGATCACCCCCTCGACGAAGGTCTTGTGCTCGTAGAGGGCCAAGAGCGCGCCGAGCGCGTGCGGGGTCAGCCGCTCGATCAGCAGCAGGGAAGACGGCCGGTCGCCCGGGAAGGTCCGCTGGGGCGCGAGCGCGGCGATCGCCTCCGGCGACATGCCCCTGGCCTGGAGCTCCTGCGCCACCTCGGCCTCGCTGCGCCCGACCAGCAGGGCTTCGCCCTGCGCCAGGCAGTTGGCCAGCAGCTTCTGCTGCATGTCCGCCGGACCCTCGGAGCCCTGGGCGACCGCGACGAACTCCACCGGGATCACGTCCGTCCCCTGGTGCAGGAGCTGGAAGAAGGCGTGCTGGCCATTGGTGCCGGCGTCGCCGAACACGATCGGCGCCGTGGCCCGATGCACCGGGCGGCCGTCGCGGCGCACCCGCTTGCCGTTGGATTCCATCTCGAGCTGCTGCAGGAACGCGGGCAGCAGCCTCAGGCGCTGCGCATACGGGACCACCGCACGGGCGCCGCGGCCAAGGCCGTTGCGGTTCCAGATCTGGGCGAGCGCCAGGAGCACGGGGCCGTTGCGGGCCAGCGGCGCCTCAAGGAAGTGGGCGTCCATGATCGCGGCGCCCTCCAGGAAGGCCTCGAAGGCCTCCCATCCGAGGGCGATGGCGCAGGAGAGCCCTACCGCCGACCAGATGGAGAAGCGTCCGCCCACCCAGTCCCAGAAGGCGAACACCCGGTCGGGGGCGACCCCGAAGGCCTCGGCCTTGTCGGGCGCCGCCGAGACCGCGGCGAAATGGGCGCGCGCGCCTTCCTCCCCCAGCGCGGCCCGCAACCAGGCGCGGGCGGCCTCGGCGTTGGCGAGGGTCTCCAGGGTGGTGAAGGTCTTCGACACCGCGACCACCAGGGTGGTCGCCGGATCGAGGCCCGCCAGCGCCGCGACGATCTCGGCCGGGTCGACGTTGGCGGCGAACCGCAGCTCGATCGGCGCCTCCACCGGCTTCAGCGCTTCCCACACCAGGCGGGGACCGAGGTCGGAACCGCCGATGCCGATGTGGACCACGGCCCGGAACGGCTGACCCCCCGCGCCGCGGATCGCGCCCGAGCGCACGCCCTCGACCAGCTGCCGCATCTTGGCCCGGCCAGCTTCGACCGAGGATGAGGCGGGCTCGCCCTTGACGGAAAAGCGAGCCCCTGGGCCGGCGCGCAGCGCCGGATGGAGAACGGCGCGGTCCTCCGAGACGTTGATCGCCTCGCCGGCGAACAGGCGCGCCCGCGCCGCCTCGACGCCTGCGGCCTCGGCGAGCGCGAGACAGGCGGCGTAGCCCTCGGCGGTCCAGGACTGTTTCGACAGGTCCAGCCTGACGCCTGCCGCCTCCAACACCAGGCGCGAGAGCCGATCCGGCTCGGCGGCGAACAGGTCGAGGATGCGGGCGCCGGCGCCCCGTTCGGCGGCGGCGTCGAAGCGCGCCCAGGCGGCCTCGAGAGAGGAGGCCTCGGTGGTGGTCATGCGGCTCTGCTCGGGTTTGGCGAGGGCGTCGAGAACGCCCCTTCTAGCGGATGCTCGCTGCTTAAAGCCAAGCTCGGAGCCGGGTTCCCGCCCCTCATCCCGCCTTTGCCTTTTGCAGGGCGGCGACCACCGCCCCTTCGGTCAGAAGTTGGGGCAGGATCTGGGGCGCCCCGTCCCGGCCATAGACCAGGTAGAGCGGCACGCCCGAGCGGCCCTGGGCGGCGAGGGCCTTGGCGATGGCGTCGTCGCGTTTGGTCCAGTCCGCCTTCAGATAGACCGCGCCGGTGCTGGCGAAGGCGTCGGCCACCCGCCGGCCGGCCAGCGCGGTCCGTTCGTTGACCTGGCAGGTGACGCACCAGGCGGCGGTGAAGTCGACGAACACCGGCTTTCCCTCGGCCCGCAGCGCGGCGACCCGGTCCTCGGACCAGGGCTGAGCGGCCAGGCCTGCGCCAGGCCCGCTCGAAGTCGTAGTTGCGGCTTCGGCGGCCGGCGCCGCACTCATCCGGGCGCCGACCAGGACCACCGGCACGGCGGCGACCAGACCAGCGAGCGCCGCCGCACGGGGAACGCCCGGCTTCGCGCCCCGCTGCGCCACGCCCCAGGCCCAGGCCGCGAAGGCCAAGGCTATGGCGCCGGCGAACAGGAACGGGAGCGCGGTGTTCCCGGCCTGGATCGAGAACACCCAGGCCAGCCAGGCCGCCGCCCCGTACATCGGGAAGGCCAGCACCCGACGCAGGCCCTCCATCCAGCCGCCGGGTTTGGGCAGGCGCCGGAACAGGCTCGGGACGAAGCTGAGGACCGCGAAGGGCGCGCCGAGGCCGAGGCCCAGGGCGGCGAAGACCAGCAGGGCCACCGCCGGGCTCTGGGTCACCGCCCAGCCGATCGCGCCGGCCATGAAGGGCGCGGTGCACGGGGCGGCCACCACCACCGCGAGCAGGCCGGTGAAGAAGGCGCCGGCGTAGCCCTGGCGCCGCGCCAGCCCGCCCCCGGCGCCCTGGAGCGACGTCCCCACCTCGAACACTCCGGACAGGTTGAGGCCGACCAACAGCATCAGGAGGGCCAGGACGGCGACCACGGCCGGCGACTGCAGCTGGAAGCCCCAGCCCACCGCCTCGCCGCCCGCCCGGGCCGCGAGCAGCAGGGCCGCCAGCGCGACGAAGGTGGCCACCACCCCGGCGAGGAAGGCCAGGCCCTCGCCGCGGGCGTCGCCGGGGTGCTCCGCATGACGGGCCAGCGCGGCCGCCTTCATCGACAGCACCGGGAAGACGCAGGGCATCAGGTTGAGGATCAGCCCGCCGAGGAAGGCGAAGGCCAGGGCGCCGACCACACCCATGCCCGGAACGAGCGTTCCCCCGGCCGGGGCTGCCGCGGACTCCACCGCCGGGGTGACGGACGGCGCCCCCGCCCCCGCGGCCCCCGCGGGCGCAGGACCGGGCTTGGCGTCCAGCACATAGGCGCCGGACTTCAGCGTCAGCACGCCCGAGACTGGCCCGAGCGCCTTAAGGGTGGCGCTGGGAACGAGGGTCAGGGTCAAGCCGTCCGGTCCGCGTTCCACGGTCTGCGGCTTGGCGTGGTCGATGACGGCGGGATCGTACGGATAGAAGTAGGCCCCGGCGGCGTCGGCGCCCTTCAGCACCGCGCCCGTGATCGCCAGCTTGAGCACGCCGCCCTGCCGGGAGACGGCGGCGGCGAGATCCTCGGGCTTGGGCGCGGCGGCCAGCACCTTGGCGATCGGCTCGCCGAAGCGGGGGTCGAGGCCGGGCGCGCCGGCGGCCACCGGCAGGTCGAGGGCGAGCTGGCCCGACTCGGGCACACAGACGTCGGAGCAGACCAGCAGGTCGGCCTTGGCGGCCAGGTGGATGGTCTGGCCAGGCCTGGCGTCGGCGGGAACCTCGATGGGAACCGGCAGATAGACCTCGTCGGCGTAGACGTAGTTCATCAGCGGTCCGGTGACGAACCGCCGCGGCGTCGGCCAGACGATCTCGCCCGCGCGCCAGCCGGCGGGCAGGGTCCATTTAATCTGGGTCGCCTGGCCCGCATCGCCCGGATTGCGCCAATAGGTGTGCCACCCCGGCGTGATCGTCTGGTGCAGGGCGACGTAGACGGTCGATCCGGGGACCGCGGCCCGGGTCTGGGGCGCGAGTTCGAGGCTGAGATGCTCGGTCCTGACCGGCCCCGCCTGGGCGGCGCCCGTCACGAGCCACAGCCCGGCGATCGCTGCGGCGACCTTTGCGGCTTTTCTGATCATGGGAGGAGATATAGCACGGAGGTTCGCGCGCCAGGGATGGCCGGCGTACGATCGCAGCGCGTAGCAGAGGAAGCGCCCTTGCCCGCCCACTTCGACGACATAGCCGTGGGCCAGGTGGTCTCGCTGGGGGTGGTCCCGGTCGACCCGGCGGCCCTGGAGGCGTTCGCCAGGTCCTTCACGCCCGGATGGTCGCCCGGCGCCGGCGCGCCCGACGCCTTCATCTACGCCTTGTGGAGCAAGCTGGACACCGAAGCCGCGACCGACTGGCCACAGACCAAGCGGCTGGGCGTCGACGCTCTGCGCTGGGCCCGCAATCCGCCCCCCGGCGAACTTCTGCGCGGCCGGATGACCGTGCTCGCCAAGGACGCCGTCGGCGACAGCAAGGGGATCGTGATCGCCCAGCACGACCTGTTGGACGAGGCGGGGCGCCTGGTCTTCTCCTGCCTGACCCGCTCGCTGTTCGCCCGGCGCTAGCCTCAGGCGTTCCCGGCCACGGCCCCCTGCTGCTGGCGGGTCATGGCGCGCACCACCAGCCGCTCCCAGCCGAGCAGCGACAGGAGGTGGGCGTAGATCTGCTGCAGGGCGCCGTTCTGGAACAGCTCGATCAGCTTCTCCTGCGGCAGCTTGCCGAGCTTGTCCTCCGACACCGCGAAGTATTCGGCCAGGACCTGCGGCTGGCCCGGCGACCCGTCCGCCGTGGGGGGCGTAAAGACCGCCTGCTTGACCTCGAACAGGTCGAGGTCCCTCAGCAGCTTGACGAAGTCCTCGGTCCGCCGACGCTCGCCCTCGAACTCGCGGCAGAACTCCATGGCGTTCTTAGTGTAGTCGGTCGGCTCGGTCCCGCTGAACAGCGGCACGTCGCCGCCGTCCTCGGCCAGGTGCGCCGCGCCGCGGTCGATGCACAGGATCATCCGGTCGCTGGTCTGGTCGTTGGCGAAGACGAAGGGATAGCGGCGCACATAGGCCGGCACATAGATCTCCGGGTCGGTCCCGGAGGTGTCGGTAAGATAGAGGTTCTCCCCCTCCCGCAGCCCCATGACCCCGACGGGGGTGAAGTCGCCGCCGACGAAGATCACCGGATAGGACAGCGCCGCCGGCTGGAACTCGGTGACGGTCAGCGGGATCAGGTGCGTCGTGGCCGCGAAGGCGAACGGGTTGTCGAGCCGCTTCAGGCCGATCTTGCCGTGCAGCTCCGGATTCAGCGGCTCGGGCCGCGAATAGAGCAGGACGGTGCCGGTGATCTCGCCGGCAGGCAGGGGCGACGGTTCCATGGACGTACTCGGGCTTTCCTGGGGTGGCGTTGCGGGTTTCCTACCGGATCGGCCCAAGCCGGGCAAACCGGCGATTTCGCCGCTCTTGCAGCCCCGCCGCCGCGGGCCTTAAGTCAGGGGATGAACGCCTGCGGGCATAACTCCGGCGCTGCGCGCGGCCTCAGCGGCCGCCGGCTCACAGCGGCGCTGGCCGCCGCGGAGGCGCGTTGCACGGCCGCCGGCGAACGCCTCACCGCGCCCCGGCGGCGCGTGCTGGAGCTGCTGCTGCACGCCGGCCAGCCGGTGAAGGCCTACGACCTGATCGGGGCGGCGGGCGCGGACGGAGAGGCCGCCAAGCCGCCCACCGTGTATCGGGCGCTGGAGTTCCTGGGCCGGACCGGCCTGGCGCACCGGATCGAAAGCCTCAACGCCTACATGGCCTGCAGCCTCGGCGAAGCGCCGCACGCCGCCGGCTTCCTGATCTGCGACTGCTGCGGCAAGGCTCGCGAGGTCCAGCCGCCTTCGCCGCCCGAGGTGGAGGAGGCCGCCCGCCGGGAAGGCTTCGTCCTCGCCCACGTCACCATCGAGGCGCACGGCCTCTGTTCGGACTGCGCCCAAGCCTGATACCCATGCGGGGTAGGGCGAAGCGGAGGGCGGGTTGAGCGGATCGGGAGCGGTGGAGGTCTGGCGCGGGGGCGTCCAGGCCTGGGAGTGCGACGAGATGGGGCACCTGAACGTGCGCTTCCACCTCGCCCGCGCCATGCAGGGCCTCGCCGGCGCGGCGGCCGCGCTGGGCATGCCGCACGCCTACGCCGCCCACGCCCCGGCCAGCCTGGTCGTGCGCCACCACCACATCCGCTTCCTGCGCGAGGCGCGGGCCGGCGCCGCCCTGGTCATGACCGCAACGGTGGTGGAGATCGACGAGACCGAGGCGACGCTGGCCCTGGTCATGACCCACGCCCTGTCCGGAGAGACGGCGGCCACCTTCACCACCCGGGTGGCGCACGTGGCGGCCCGCGACGGGCGGCCGTTTCCCTGGCCGGCGCGGGCTAGGGCCGCGGCCGAGCGCCTGCGCAGCCCCCTTCCCGCCGCGGCGGCCCCCAGGAGCCTGTCCGAGCCGATCACGGACAGACCCACCGCAGTCCAGGCGGACGCGCTCGGGCTGGCCCCGATCGGGCGTTCGGTGGTGGGGCCCGAGGATACCGACGTGTTCGGCCGGATGCGCACCGAACAGTTCATCGGCCGGATCAGCGACGGGATCGCCATCGCGATCGACCCGCTACGGCGCGAGGCGCAGGCCGCCGCCGGCGAAGGCGTCCGGGTCGGCGGGGCCGCGCTCGAATACCGGCTGACCTATTTCGACCATCCC
>FTFU01002247.1_pt1 | contig 35776 bp, 28 predicted proteins | sample 1640511 | NCBI WGS metagenome assembly FTFU01 (sample SAMEA3914789, study PRJEB12502) | metagenome | biome: forest; material: soil | place: Canada | collected 2011-07-03 | depth 0.3 m | reverse complement strand
GGAATCCATACGGACGCGCAGGTCGAGGGCTGGCGCGCGGTGGCCGAGGGCGTGCATGCGGCCGGCGGCCGGATCGTGCTGCAGCTGATGCACTGCGGTCGCGCCAGCGTCAGGGCCAACAAGGCTTCGGACGCCGAGACGATCGCCCCCTCGGCCATTCCGTGCCCTGACACAATACCCGGGCCGGACGGCGTCCCGCGCGAGACGGACCCGCCGCGGGCGCTGGCGACGGGGGAGATCGCCTCGGTCGTGGCCGAATACGCCGCCGCGGCCGCCAATGCGCGGCGGGCTGGACTGGATGGGGTGGAGCTGCACTGCGCAAGCGGCTATCTGCCGATGCAATTTCTGTCCTCGAACAGCAACCAGCGCAATGATCGCTACGGTGGGACGGTCGAGAACAGGATCCGTTTCGCCGTCGAGACCCTCGAAGCCCTGGCCAATGCGATCGGGCCGGGCCGGGTCGGCTTTCGCATCTGCCCGGGCGTGATCCTGAACGGCATGGCGGACCGGGATCCGGCGCAGACCTACACAGCCCTGCTGAGCGCGGTCGATCCCCTGCGGCTGGCCTATGTCCATTTGATCCACATTCCGCTGGCCGGGGTCGACGCTCTGGATCTGGTTCACGCCAGCTGGACCGGTCCCGTCATCGAGAACAACAACTTGACCCTGGAGCGCGCCACGGCGGCCCTGGCCGAAGCACGCGCCGACGCCGTCTCGTTCGGCCGCTCGTTCGTCAGCAATCCCGACCTGGTCGAGCGCTTCCGCGTCGGGGCGCCGCTCGCCAAGCTCGACCGGCAAACCCTCTACACGGGTCATGGAGACGACCGTCGAGGCTATGTCGACTACCCCGCCCTTGGCGACGCGCCGGCAAGATCGTCCGACGGCTAGCCCGCCTGAACCCCACAGAACCCCCAGAGAGCAGACATGGCGCCGAGTCGATCCTATTCACCGTCCCACCCCTTCCCATCGAGCCGCGTGAAGCACTGGGACTTCGAGACCGACGTTGCGATCGTCGGGTTTGGCGCCGCAGGCGCGTGTGCGGCCATCGAAGCCGCCGGCGCCGGCGCGCGCGTCATGCTGTTCGAGGTCGGCGCGGGCAGCGGCGGCGCCTCAGCCCTGTCCGGCGGGGAAATCTATCTTGGCGGGGGCGGCGGCACGCCGGTCCAGCGCGCGGCCGGCTTCGACGATACGACCGAGGCGCTCCGAACCTATCTGATGATGGCCGGCGGACCGGATGCGGATGCAGCCAAGGTCGGCCTCTATGCCGACAATAGCCTGGCCCACTTCCAATGGCTGAAGGACCAGGGCGTTCCCTACAAGGGCACATTCCTTCCAGGCAAGATCATCGAACCGGAGAGCGACGACACGCTGATCTGGAGCGGCAGCGAAGAGGCGTGGCCCTTTTCCGAACAGGCGAGGCCCGCGCCGCGCGGCCACGTCATCGAGTGGCAAGGCTGGGGCGGCGGGCGAAAGCTGATCGACATCCTGGAAGCCCGCGCCCGCACGCTTGGCGCGGAGATCCACTGCACGGCCCGCGTGCTCTGTCTGGTGAGCGACGAGGACGGTCGCGTCGATGGCCTTGTCGTGCGCCTGGACGGCCAGGAATGCTTCGTCAGCGCCGCCAGAGGCGTGGTCCTCTGCACCGGCGGCTTTGCGATGAACCCGGACATGCTGCGCCGCTATGCGCCCGAGGCGGTGCGCCTGGAAAACCCCATCGGCGCGATGGACGACGGCTCGGGCATCCGCATGGGCATGAGCGTCGGCGGCGACGCCATCCACATGGACGAGTTCTTTACGACCTGCCCGTGGTACCCGCCCGAGGCCCTCGTCAAGGGAATCTTCGTCAACCAGAACGGCCAGCGGTTCATCAACGAGGACTGCTACCACGGCCGGGTCAGCCGCATGATGGTCGACCAGCCCGGCGACAAGGTCTACCTCTTGGTCGACAATGCGATCTTCGAGCGGCCAATGGAATTGGCGCGCATCGACATCGCCGCCGCCGGCGAAAGCTGGGCCGAAATGGAGAGCGAGCTTGGCATGGCCCAAGGCGCCCTGACCGCGACGCTCGACGTCTACAATCGCTATGCAGCAGAGGGGCGCGACCCGCTGTGGCGCAAGGCGGCCAAGTGGCTGAAGCCTCTGACCGAAGCGCCGTTCGCCGCCTTCGAGCTGAAGGTCGGCTATTCTTATTTCTCCTTCTTCACCCTGGGGGGGCTCAACACGCTTCCGAGCGGAGAGGTGCTCGACCGCGAAGGCGCGCCGATCCCCGGCCTCTACGCCGCCGGGCGCTGCGCCTGCGGCCTGCCGCGCTGGGGCTATGGCTATTCCTCCGGCATGTCGCTCGCCGATTGCACCTTCTTCGGTCGACAAGCCGGACTGAGCGCAGCAAAGCGTGAGCCCACAGCCAAGCCCACGGACTGAACAGGCCCTTTGCGGTGGGAGCGCCCAAGCCCCCGCGACTGCGGAAACCTGGCGCGCGCGCTTGGCAGGCTTGGTTGGATCCTTGAAATTTCGCCGGCGCGGCTCGCGGCGGTCCCAGCGTCGCCGCGCCTTCGCGGCACGAAGTCGACCCACCGACAAGCATCCGCTTTACCAGGCTCTGACCCAGGCTGCCCCGCAGGCCGCCGGCCGGCCTGGCGAGGATTTTAGCCAGAAGCTGAAAGGCTATGGCATCGAGCCGAATCCGCCACCCGAGATCCTGTGGAACTTCGAGACGTTCCTGATCGATCGCAACGGCCAGGTCGTCGCCCGCTTCGCGCCGGACGTCCCGCCTGACGATTCGATGATCGAAGCGGCGATCGACCAAGCGCTCGGCGCGCGCTGATACGTGGACCCGCCATCGCCTCAGACGAGGTTTCGCACGAAATCCACGCTTGAGGTCTGAGCCTCAGCCAGCCTTTGGCTCCCGATCACTTCGGCCCAGTAGCGCTCTGTGCCGTCTGCGAGCCGCCATTCATGGAGCCGGCGGGTATAGAGCTGCAGGTCGAATTCCTCGCTGATCCCGATGGCGCCATGCACGGCGTGGGCGATCTGGGCGATCTGCACAGCCGCGGCGCCAGCGACGCATTTGGCTACGGCGGCGACGGCGTCCGGCGGGGGCAGACCCGCGGAACAGCCGATCTGGGCCGCAAGCCGTGCGGCCACTGCCTGTTCGGCCATCACCGCCATCTGTTGCTGGATCGCCTGCTGCTTGCCGATCGGTTTGCCGAACTGCTGGCGCGCATTGGCGTAGTCCACGCTCAGCTCGAGAAGGCGATCGGCGGCTCCGGCGATGGCGGCGGCGCGGAGCACCGCTGCAGCGGCGCGCAGAGCGCCGGCGGGCGCGGCCAAGGTCGGGCCGGCCGGCGCCTCGGACCAGCTCAGGCTCGCTGAGAGGCTGCCGTGGACGCCCGTGGGCGAGAGCTTCGCTCCCGCAACCGGCGTCAGCACAAGGCGATCATCGCTCTGCACCAAAACGTGCTGCGCCAGCAGGGCCAGGGGAACCGCCTGGGCCCGCGCTGCGGCCAGGCTCGCCAGGACAATCGGCCCCGACGGCGGCTCGATCCCCGCCCCGGCCAGCATCGCGCGGGCGATCATGGTCTCGCCGACGGGGGCGGCGACGGCGTGACGTCCGAGCGCCTGCAGGAGCGGCTCCGCGTCGGCCAGCGACAGGCCAGCGCCGCCGGACGCTTCGCCGACGAGGGCGTCCAGATATCCGGACTGCTCGATCGCGCCCCAGAGAGGCTCAACAGATCCGCCAGCCTCGATCTGACGGGTCGTCGCCGACAGAGCGACCTCGACAAGCAGCCTGTGGAACGGCTCGGAAAGCTCGTGCGCGTTCATCAGCGTAACCCCAGACCGCGGGCCACAATGCCGCGCAGGATTTCGCGCGTACCGCCGCGCAATGAAAAACTCGGCGCGATCTGGCTCACATAAAGCAGGGTCCGATAGAGCTCCGGATCGACCGCTTCGTCGGGATGGCCGCCGAGATCGTCGCCGATCAGCATCGGAACCGACTGCTCGAAGCTGGTCCCCAGATCCTTCACCAGCGAGGCCTCGGTGACCGGGCTCTCGCCGGCGGCGAGCCGTGCGGTCACGGCGATCGACATGGCCCGCAACGCCGCCACCTGCGCCGTGAGCCGACCTGCCAAGACCAGGCTTGCGCTGTCACACCGCCCGACGGCGTGCAGATGCTTCACCCACGCGTCCACCAGCACGATGCTGGAATAGATCCGCTCTGGCCCGCTGCGCTCGAAGGCGAGCTCGGCCGTCACCTGGCGCCAGCCCTGTCCTTCCACACCGATCAGGGCGTCGGTCGGCAAGGCCACATCATCGAAGAACACTTCGGCGAAATGGGCGTCGCCGGTCAGATCGACGATCGGCCGGATGGTGATCCCTGGCGAAGTGAGGTCCACGATCAGTTGCGAGAGCCCCGCCTGGCGATCGCCGGCGGCGCCCGAGGTGCGCACGAGCGCGATCATGTATTGGCTGTGCATCGCGTGGGTGGTCCAGATCTTCTGGCCCTGCAGTAGCCAGCCCTGATCGGTCCGCTCCGCCCGCGTGCGCACGCTCGCCAGATCCGATCCCGATCCCGGCTCGCTCATGCCGATGCAGAAGAACGCCTCGCCCCGGCAGATCTTCGGCAGATAGGATTCCCGTTGGGCCTCGCTGCCATAGTTGAGGATCAAGGGCGCGCTTTGGCGGTCGGCGATCCAATGAGCCGCCACCGGCGCGCCGGCGGACAGCAGTTCCTCGACCACCACGAAGCGGGCGAAGGGGCCCAGCTCGGCCCCGCCATAGCGCTTGGGTAGGGTCAGGCCGAGAAGGCCGGCTTGCCCCAGCGCCCGGCTGAATTCGGCGTCGAAGCCTTGCCAGGATCTGGCGCGCCGATCGCTCGGCAGGCGCGCGATCGTCTCGGCGATGAGGGCGCGCACTGGCGCGCGCAGCGCCTCGTCCTTCGCCGGGATCTTCGAATGGCTGAGCGTCTCGAACAAGGCGGGCTCCAGGTTGGCCTGCCGCGCCGGTTCCTGCGGCAAGGCTCATTAGCGACAATAGTCGCTATCAATCAAGGATCATGATACGCAAATAGATAACTTATGTTGACATAACCCGCGCCATGCGGAGTGTTAGCGCAAATCCGGCGCAACACTCACGCACACCCCAAACCTGCCCATGGAGACCAGACTTGCCGCCTTTCGCCCCCAGGCCGACGACGCGCCAGGCACAGCGAGCCCGCTTCCGGTCATGCCGCCTATGACGGCCTCGTCTGCGACATCGCTGAACGGCCTGAAGGTCCTCGACCTTTCGAGAGTTCTGGCGGGTCCCTGGGCGACTCAGATCCTGGCTGATCTAGGCGCCGAGGTCATCAAGGTCGAACAGCCCGGGCAGGGTGACGACACCCGAAGGTGGGGGCCTCCGTTCGTGGACGATGGCTCGCGCGATTCCGCCTACTATCTGTGCGCGAACCGCAACAAGCGCTCGATCGCGGTCGATCTCGCCCGGGCGGACGGCGCAGCCATCATCCGCAAGCTGGCGACGCAGTCGGACATCGTCGTCGAGAACTTCAGGGTCGGCGGACTCGTCAAATACGGGCTGGACTACGCCACGCTCAGCACCGCCAATCCGCGCCTCATCTATTGCTCGATCACCGGCTTCGGCCAGAGCGGACCCTACAAGGACCGCGGCGGCTACGACTTCCTGGTCCAGGGCATGAGCGGCCTGATGAGCGTCACCGGGCGGCCCGACGATGAGCCGGGCGGCGGCCCGATCAAGGTGGGCATTCCGATCAGCGACCTGGTCACGGGCCTTTATGCGAGCATCTCCATCCTCGCCGCGCTCAATCATCGCAATGCGACCGGCCAGGGCCAGCATATCGACTGCGCCCTGCTCGACACCCAGGTCGCTCTATTGGCCAACCAGGCGTCCAACTACCTCAATGGCGGCGTCATTCCGCGGCGCCTCGGCAACGAGCATCCCAACACCGTGCCCTATCAGGACTTCACCTGCGCCGATGGCGATATCCTCGTAGCTCTGGGCAATGACCGACAGTTCCGCGCCTTCTGCGACTTGATCGGTCGGCCGGACCTGCCCGACGACGCCCGGTTCGTCGACAACGCCGGCCGGAGCCTGAACCGCAAGGCCCTCCAGGCCGAAATGGGGGCGGCCATCGCGCCGTGGCGCTCGGCCGACCTGATCGCGGCGATGGAGGCGGCCAAACTGCCCGGCGGCAAGGTCAACGAGATCCCTGAGATCCTGTCCGATCCGCAGATCGAAGCACGCGGCCTAGTCAAGCGGATGATCCGTTCGACCGGCGCCGAGGTCCAGGTTCTGGGATTTCCCGCGCAGTTGTCCGAGACGCCGGCGCGCTATGACCGCGCGCCGCCCCTTTCGGGCGAGGACACGCTCGAGGTTCTGAAAGACCAACTGCATTTCGACGAGACGGACATCGCCCGGCTGATCGCCGCGGGCGTCATAGCGGAACGACTGTGATGAAGGCTTGCAACTATATCGACGGACAATGGCGCGAGGGCGAAAGGCCTTCGTCCATTCACAATCCCTCGGACCTGGACGAGCTCGTGGGGACCTATCCCCTCTCCGCCCCTTCGGACGCCGAGGACGCCATCGCGGCCGCGCGCAAGGCGCTGCCGGCCTGGTCGCGGTCCAACATCCAAGTCCGCGCCGACATCCTGCGCCGGGCCGGCGACGCCCTCTTCGCGCGCGCCACGGAGATCGGGACCCTGCTGTCCAGGGAAGAAGGCAAGACGCTGAAGGAGGGCGTCGGCGAAGCTCAGCGCGCCGCCTATGTCTTTCACTACTATGCCGGCGAGGTCGTTCGCCATCCAGGGCAGTGGTACGATTCTCTGCGTGACGGCCACAATATCATCGTCAGCTATGAGCCGGTCGGGGTGGTCGCGGCCATCACCCCCTGGAACTTCCCGATCGCGGTGCCGGCCTGGAAGACGGCCGCCGCCCTGGCCTATGGCAATACAGTGGTGCTCAAGCCTTCCGAACTCACCCCCGGCTGCGCGGTGCTGCTGGCGGAGATCCTGGAGCAGGCCGGCCTGCCGAACGGCGCATTCAACCTGGTTCTGGGCGATGGCCGTGCGCTCGGTCAGGCCCTGATCGACGGGGCGGACGCGGTGACCTTCACCGGCGCAACGCCCACCGGCCGCAATATCCTGCAATTGGCCGCACCTACCATGACCAAGGTCCAGCTCGAACTGGGCGGCAAGAACCCGTTCATCGTCCTCGACGACGCTGACCTGGACGTCGCCGTCGAGGCCGCCGCCCAGGGCACCTGGGGCCAGACCGGGCAAAGATGCACGGGCTCGGAGCGGATCATCGTGACCCGCCGCATCCACGACGCCTTCGTCGAGCGCCTGGCGAAGGCTGCGTCCGCCTTCAAGGTCGGCCACGCACTGGACGCCGACACCCAAATCGGCCCGGTGGCCAACCAGCCCCAGTTCGACAAGAACCTGAGGTTCATCGCCAAGGCCAAGGCCGACGGCGCCGAACTGGCCGCCGGCGGCGGGCCGGTCGAGGCGCGCTCGCGCGGCTTCTATCTGGCCCCCACCCTCTTCATCAATACGACCAACGCGATGGAGTTGAACCGCGAGGAGGTGTTCGGGCCAGTCGCGGGGGTGATCAAGGTCGAGGACCTGGACGAGGCCATCGCGGTGGCGGCCGATTGTGAGCTCGCCTTGTCGTCAGGCATCGCCACGACGAGCCTGAAGAACGCCGAGCGCTATCGCCGCGCTTCGACGGCCGGCATGGTGATGATCAACGCCCCCACGGCCGGCCTCGAATATCACGTGCCCTTCGGCGGGCGCGCGCCATCCGGCTTTGGCGGTCGCGAGCAGGGCGCCGCCAGCGCCGAATTCTTCACCGAGATGAAAACCGCCTACGTCAATCACGGCGTCATCTGAGAAATCGCGGAGCAAAGCGATGACCATCAAAGTCGGGTTTATCGGGTTGGGCGCCATGGGCCTGCCGATGGCTTCCAACCTTCAGCGCAAGGGTTTCGACCTCAAGGTCTTCGACCTCGACGGCTCCAAGATGGATCAGCTGGAGACCCTCGGCGCGCGTAAGGCGGCTTCGATCGCCGAAGCGGTCGAAGGCGCGGAGGTGGTCGTCACCATGTTGCCCGCCACCCCCCATGTCGAAGCCGTGGTGCTAGGCCCCGAGGGCGTTTTGGCCAATATCAATCCAGGCGCCGTCCTGATGGACATGTCGACCATCGACGCCAATGGCACAGATCGCATCGCCAGGGCCTGCGCGGCTCGAGGCGTCGCCTTCACCGACTGCCCCGTCGGGCGCCTGGTGCTGCACGCCGAGCGCGGCGAGTCCCTATTCATGGTGGGGGCCGAAGATGCGGTGTTCGAAAGGATCGAGCCGCTGCTGAACGCCATGGGCACGGCGATCCATCGCTGTGGGCCGCCCGGCATGGGTTCGCGCATGAAGCTGGTCAACAACTTCCTGCTGCTGACCGTGGCCGAGGTCTGCGCCGAGGCGATCGCGCTGGGAACCAAGCTGGGCCTCGACATCGGGACCATGCGCAACGTGACCGGGGCGACGACGGCGCAGAACGGCCAGTTCCACACCCTCATGGTCAATAAGGTGCTGAAGGGCGATATCGAACCGGGGTTCACAATCGACCTGGCCTTCAAGGACATGACCTTGGCCATGACCGCAGCGGCCGAACAGCGGATCGGCCTGCCGGTGGGCTCGGCGGCCCACGCCGTCTATGGCGGCGCAAGGGCCACACCCTATGCGGCGAAGGACTATTCTGCGTTGCTATCGCTGGCCTGCGAGCGCGCGGGCGTCGCAACCCCAAGCCTCAGGGAATAGGGCTGCCAGCTATTGCACGAGCGGCTTGGCTTCCTCGGCAAGCTTAGGCGTCGCAAGGGCCGCGAGGTATTCGCCGCGCGCCTTAGCCATGTGCGCGGTCGTCTCCGGGTGCGTCGAAACCCAGAACTTCCGAGCGGCGACGCCCTCGAGAATGACCTTGCCGGCCTGGACAGGCGTCAGGCCCATTTGCGCGAGCATGGCCTGCATCATCTCGCGTTGACGCTCTACGAAGGCTGATTGCCGGTCTGCGGGCGCATCGTCGAATATCCGTGTCGCGACCTGCGCCGGGATGACGGCGGAGACATGGATCGGGGCCTGCTTCAGCTCCATTTCGAGGAACAGGCATTCGGTGAAGGACAGCACCGCATGTTTGCTCATCATATAGGGCGCCTGGGTGGGCATCATGCCAAGGGCGCCGATCGATGCGACATTGGCGATGAAACCGGGTTCGCCCGCGGCGATCATGCGCTTTGCGAAAATCCGCGACCCATGCACGACGCCCGAAACGTTGATCGCGAGCAGCTTGTCCCACACCTCCGCCGGAATTTCCCAGCTGAAGCCGATCGTCTCGATCCCCGCATTGTTGACAAGCAGGCGCACGCCGCCAAAGCGATCATAAGCGGCGTCAGCCAGGCGCTCGAGCGCGTCCAGGCAGGTGACGTCGGCGACGACGGGCAGCGCCGTTCCGCCGGCCGCCTCAATCTCGGCCGCAACCTTCTCGATCCGATCCGCCGCGACATCGGCGAGCACGACGTTCATGCCGATCTCGGCTGCGCAACGCGCCAATCCCTCGCCGATCCCGCTACCGGCTCCGGTGATAACGGCCGTGCCGCCGGCGAAGGCTTCAGTGGGTGAGGTCATGGGGTTCATCCTTCGCAGTCAGCATCGGCTACTCGCCCGAAGGGTTGATCGCCGGGTTGGACCATGGCGGCGGTTCGGCCACCGGCAGCACGGTCTTGCTGTCGAGACTAAAAACCGGGATGCCGTGGTGGTGTGGGAAATGCATGCTGAATGCGACCAGGCCGGTCCGCTCGTCAGCGGGCAGATGAGACATCGCCAAGACCGTCTCGGCTAGATAGGCGACGTCCTCGGTCGGATATTCACTGGGTATGTAGTCGTCCGCCCCCGGAGTCCTGATCGCAGTCGATGGCCCGACGGCGTTGACGGCGATGCCGTCAGCAAGAAGCTCAGCAGCCAAACCCTGGGTGAATCGATCGATCGCCGCCTTGGCTGCGGAATAGACCGTGTCGCCGCTGACCGCGAGGTAGTCGGGAAACGGCCGCTTGACCGGCAGCGCCTGCGCCGACGTGATATTGGTGATCCAACCGGCGCCGCGCTTGCGCATGTGCGGGATCGCCGCCCTCGCCAGCGCGAAGGGAGCCCGAACATAGTGATCAAACGTCCGGTCAAAGACGGCCGTCGACATGTTCTCGACCCGGACGAAATCACAAAACCCCGCGTTGTTGACGAGGATGTCGAGCCCCCCCGCCAGTTCGACCGCGCGATCGATCAGCGAATCTCGCTCTTCCGGGTTTTCGAGATCCGCACCGATCGGCAAGGCGGCGCCGCCGGCCTGCTCGATGAGCGAAACGGTCTCGCTGAGGGTGCCGGGCACGATCTTGTGCTGCTGTAGACGAATTTCGCCGGCCTCCCTCTCGACCGAGCGGGCCGTCACCACGACCTTAGCGCCGGCGGACGCGAGACGTTGGGCGATCGCACGGCCGATGCCGCGGCTCGCTCCCGTCACGAGGGCTATTTTTCCCGAAATGTCTGGCCCTTGCGGCATCAGTCTCTTCTCCAGGCCAAGGGGCTCGTCCTCTCTGGCTTTGGGTTCAGGCCGTCTGGATCACCGCGATGGGGGTGCGCACTTCAGCTTCCACACCTTCCTCAAGGAGAATCTCGGTGAGCGTTCCACTGGTTGGCGCTTCAAGCTCCTGTGTGGCCTTGGAGGTCTCGATCTCCACCAGCGGCTCACCGGCTTCGACGGTGTCACCGACAGCCTTCAGCCACTTGACGATCGTCCCTTCGTTCATGCCGGTGCCCCATTTGGGCATCACCACCTTGACGCGCATATGCTTCTCCGCCGCTCGCGCTACATCAGTTCGCGGGCAGCCGCCGCGATCGTTTCGCTGCTCGGATAGAGCTGTTTTTCCATCGTCTGCGCGAACGGGATCGGAACGTCCGGCGTCACCACGCGCTTGACCCGCCGTTTGAGCAGGTCGTAGCCATCCTCTGCGATGATCGCCGCGATCTCCGCCGCCGCGCCGCAGGTGCGATGGGCGTAGTCGGCGATGACGACACGACCGGTCTTGGCCAGCGAACCCAGGATCGCGTCCGTATCCAGCGGCAACAGCGTGCGCAGGTCGACCACGTCGGCGCTGATCCCCTCCTTGGCGAGTTCATCGGCGGCCTTGAGCGCGTGGCGCAGGCACCCAGCGACCGAAATGATCGACACGTCGCCGCCTTCGCGATGGGTCTTCGCCTTGCCGATCGGCACGACGAAATCGGTGTCGAGCGGCACCTCCTCGCGCATCGCCCACAGATCGTTGTCCTCGAACACCAGCACCGGGTCGTTGTCGCGGATCGCGGCCTTGAGCAGGCCCTTGGCGTCCGTCGGCGTCGCCGGGCAGACGATCTTGAGACCCGGCACGTTCATGAACATCGGATAGGGCCGGTCAGAATGCTGCGCGGCATTGGCCTGATTGTGCCACATCGAGGCCCGGAAGGTGACCGGCACATTGAACTGGCCGCCGGTCATGTAGCGCAGCCGCGCCGCCTGGTTGATGATCGGATCGGACGCCAGGTACACGAAATTCGCTATGGTCAGGTCGACGATCGGGCGCAGGCCGGTGATCGCCGCGCCCACCGCCATGCCGGCAAAGCCGCATTCGGCGATCGGGGCGCTGCGCACCCGCTTCATGTCGATGTTTCCGTAGGCGCCGCCGGCCGCATAGAGGGTGATATCCTCACCGATCATGATCGTCGTCGGATCGCTTTCGAGCTCCTCGCGCTGCGCTAGGCCGAGCGCGTCGAGATAGGTCATCCGCTGGGTCTGGTTCCCGGTCATGTTGAATCTCTCTTACCGGCGGATAGGAATGGGATTGGCGTGCACGAGCTCGAAGGCCTCTTCGGGCTCGGGGAACGGGCTCTCCCTGGCGAAGGTCTCGGCCTCGCCCACGAGCGCCTTGGCCTGACCCTCGATTTCCAGGAGGGCCGCCTCCGACATCCCCCGCGAGAGCAGAACGGCGCGGAACAGCTTCACCGGATCGCGTTCGGACTTGTAGTAGTCCATCTCCTCCTGCGTGCGGTATCCGCCCTTGATGAACAGGCCGACGCAGTGTTCGTCGAACCTGTAGGTCTTCGCTTCGATCAGAGTCGGCCCGTCACCGCGGCGGGCGCGTTCGACGGCCTCAAGGGTCACCTTGTAGACCGCATCAAAGTCCTGGCCGTCGACGATGACGCCCGGAACGCCATAGCCATCCGCGCGGCGGGCGATATCAGGCTGGCCGTGGGTGCTCGCGGCCGGCGTGACGGCCGCATAGTGATTGTTCTCGCAGAAGAAGATCACCGGCAGCTTCCAGATGGCCGCCATGTTGATCGACTCATGGAAGACGCCCTCGTTGGAAGCGCCGTCACCGAAGAAGGTCAGCGCGACCTGTTCCGTGCCGCGAACCTGCGCGCTGAGCGCCGCACCGGTGGCCAGCGAGATGCCCCCGCCGACGATCGCGGACTCGCCGATGCTCCCAACTGAGGTGTCGGTCAGGTGCATCGAGCCGCCGCGCCCCTTGCAGACGCCCGTGACCTTGCCGAGAATCTCCGCCATCAGCGGCTTCAGCTGCGCGCCCTTGCCGATGGGGTGGCCGTGCGAGCGGTGCGTTCCCGAGATGTAGTCGTCGATCTTGAGCGCCATGCAGGCCCCCACGATCGCCGCCTCCTGGCCAATGCTGGAGTGGCAGGCGCCGGCCACTTCGCCTTCGTTGATCAGACGGGTGATGGTTTCTTCGAAGCCGCGGATCTTCAGCATCCGCAGATAGGCTTCGCTATCAATATCGTTCTTCAAGACATGTCTCCCGCGGCTGATCGGCTGGCCGCCATCTTGCTGTTTGCGTCAGGCTGCGAGCGGACTGTCCACCGCGTCCGGCGGAATGTTGGTCGGACCGCCAATGTCGTAGACTTGGCTGACGAGGCCGATGAACTGACGATCGTTCATCGGGTCGCTCGGCGTTTCGACGTGGACGCCGCGCCTGCGCATGTCGTCCATGAGCATGTTGAGCGCCTGATCCGCACCGATGTCGTCGGTATGATCGAGCGAGACCTTCAGCTCCGCGAAATCCGTATAGAGGCGCGCGCCCCAATGGACGAGGAAGCGCATGTCCCCGCCCGAAACCTTCTGGTTCACGACATCCCCCGTCGTGATCCGCCAGCCGTCCTCGACTTCGGGGTCGGCCCCGAACAGCGAGGTGATGTCGAGGCCCTTCGGCTTGCGCTCGGCGACGGGTCCGCAGGCCTGGCCGTGGTGGAACATCATCTCGTTCTCGACGACCACGGCGCGACCCCACATCGGGGCGTTGATCTGCAGCGGGTCGCCGCTCGGACCGTTGGGCCAGCAATTGAAGCCACCGCCGATCTTGCCTTTGTAGTACCAGGCGATGACCTGGCCCTTCTTCGCCTGCCATTTCCGGAAAAGGCACGACTTGGCCATGGTCAGCAGCAGCCACAGTGGGGTGTTTTCCATGGTCATGCCGCGGAAAATGGTGCCGTCGAGGTGCGGCGGCCCGCCGATCGGGGTCGGCCCCTGGATGTTGAACAGGAAGGTTTCAGGTTCCGCGTACTGGGCGCCCCAATAGTTGCGCACGAGTTCAAGGAAACGCGAATTGTAATAGCAATCTTCGAGCTCGGGATAGAAACAGACACCCTGCCGCGCGAGGTAGCCGCGGAACACTGGATTGATCAGCATGTCCCAGGTCAGCGTGACCCCTTCCGGGATCACCCCCGAGGTCGTCGCGATCACCTCCTCTGGCGTTTTGAAATTCTCCGCCAGGATCAGCTGCCAAGGCCCGTTCTGGCGCACCACGTCCAGCAGCCGGTGGTGCTGATCCTCGGCATAGGCGCCTTCAATGATTTGAGGCGGCGCCACAGGTCTGAAGTTCTCGGCGAGCTCGCGGATCATGGGATCTCTCCAGTCATAAATCTAAACGGTACGGATCAGCAGTGCAGCTTGGCGAGCATGCGCGTCAGGCTCCGCCCTCGCTGAGCTAACAGCGTGCTCGATCTGAAGAACGCAGGCGCCGACCGCCACGCCGCGCTCTCGCAGACCCAACAGGTTTGATGGCCGGCCTTACTGGCCGGTCATCTGGATCACTTCGTTGACGTGGCCTTCCGGATCGAGAACGAAGGCCACTTTCAGACCAAATTGCGGGACATCGCGGATCGGTTCGGGCGCGGACCCGCCGGCTTCGAGCGCCCGGCCGACCACCGCCTCCAGGTCCTGGGTCATGAAACCCTGCACCGCCTCGCCCGCCGCCGGAGCAGTCGAGTCAATATACTTGATCAGCGTCAGGGCCGGGCCGCCCGGATAGCTGGCCTGATAGGTGATCTCGTCGATCGCCCGGCCGAACATTTGGTCCTGGTGACGGCCGTACGGGATCAACCCGAAGACCTTCTCATAGAAGGCCGCCATGGCATCGAGATCATGGACGAACGTCTTTGCGAAGACATAGGTCATGCCGAAATTGGAGCCGGCGGGGCGAGGGTCAGACATCAGTATTCCTTTGGAAATTGGCGGGGTTCCGCAGCGCTCGGATCAGATCGTCAGCATTTCCAGCGGCTGCTGCTTCGCCGGTTCAAGGTCTTCGCGCCGCGTGACGCTGAAATCTTCGGTGCGCGGTGAACGCAGGTCATGCCAGATGCGCGAGTTGTGCCGTGGTACGGCGAGGATCACCTTGCCGCTCTTGTGGCGGTAGTAGCCATGAGCGTTGCCGCAGTTGACCCAGGCCGACCTGGCCAGGTCAGCATCCACATCATCCACGAAGGCTTGGGTCGCTTCAGGCGTGACGTCTACGGAGCTCAGTCCTTCGTCGACCATCCAGTCCAGGAGTTCGATCGCATAGTGGACCTGCTGCTCGCTCACGACGGCATGGTTGGCCACGAGGTAGCTGTATGGGGCGCCCATGAAGACGAAATTCGGAAAGCCCGGGATCAGCATGCCTTCATAAGAGAAGGGATAGGGTTCGAAGGTGTCGCACAGCGTCCTGCCGCCCTTACCCTTGATGTCGAACTGGGCGCCGAAGAACAGCTTATACCCGGTCGACAGCAGAAGAATGTCGCATTCGATGCGCGTGCCGTCGGCCAGGATGACTGCGTTTTCATCGCACTCGCTCAACGCGCCACGAACGATCTTGACGTTCGGCTTTTTGAGCGCGTCGTAGAATCCGCAATCCAGGATCGGCCGCTTGGCGAAGACGGGATAGGATGGAGTCAGCAGCTCGAGCAATTCCGGATCATCACCGAAGTGACTCTTGCGATAGTAGTCACACATCATGCGAATACCATCATTGATCGGGCCAAATCCGCCGGTCTTCTCGTGATACTCCTGATCCATCATCACCATGCCATGCATGTCTTGCAGCGCGCTGGAAAGGCTCTGCAGGCGTTTCCACTGCGAGACGAACGGAATGTTCTCCATCGCCCAACGCTCGAGGAGATCGACCTCGGCGTGCGCCGCGGGGTTGGGGATGATGTGTTCAGATTGTCGCTGGACGATGATCAATTCGCCCACCGTGTCGGCGATCGCTGTGGCGACCTGCACGCCGGAGCAGCCCGTGCCGATCAGCACGACCTTCTTGCCCTTGAGATCCACCGAATGGTCCCACTTGGCTGAGTGGATCACTGGCCCCTTGAAGGCGTCGAGATTCTTGACGGTCGGGTAGTTCGGCGCGTTGTTCGGGCCGACCGCCATGATCAGGGCGTTGCCTTCGTAGACGACCTCGCGCCCGTCGCGGATGGCCCTCACCTTCCAGACCTTGCTGGCCTCGTCCCATTCGGCGCTTTCGACGGCCGTGTGGAAGTCGATTCGCTCCTTCAGGCTGTACTTGTCGGCAACCCGATCGAGATAGGAGAGAAATTCAGGCCCATTTGGATAATATTTGGTCCACGAGGCGTTTGGCTCGAAAGAGAAAGAATAGACCCGGCTCGGCGTATCGACCGCGGCGCCGGGGTATGTGTTCTCCAGCCAGTTGCCGCCGACGTTACCAAGCTTCTCGATCACTTGAAAATTGAAACCGGCCTGCTGCAGCTTTACCGCCGCATTGATGCCCATCATCCCGGCCCCAACAACCAGGACCTTGAAGTCAGCGGGCGGCAACCGCTTGGGCTCGCGAACGCGTGAGTCGGTCGTGAAGCCGCCGTGCTGGAACGCGGGCTGGATGGACATCTCCGGCAATTCAAGGCCCAAGGCCAAGCGCGCCATCTCGCGGAACAGAGCCATGTCCAGGTGCGGAAGCACAGCCGGGCGGCCCGACAGAACCGCCTCGCGCAGCCGGCCCCGCACCTCGCTCGCGACCGCCTCGGCAGCCGGCGAAGCTTCACGCGGTTTGTCAAAGGCGACGAAAGCTTCCTTGATCTGGTGCTGCGTGCCCTCCAGCGGCTGACCGTATTTGTGCAGCAGCGTCCGGTCGCCGGTGATCTGGATCAGGGCGAGCAAAGCCACGACGGGATCGAGCGCGGCGAGAGCTTCGTCGAGTTTGGCGACATCGCCGCCGATCAAAGGTTTGGTCATCGCCTGCATCCCAGTTCTCCCTAACGCCGTCCGACTCTCTATCGTCTCGACGCCCTTTAATTACAACATCGGGTGTATTTGTCAAACGAAAGGCGCCAGGCTGCTGGCGCTGCGGATGGGCCGCTTGCGCGCCGGACGCCGGACCAAGGAGCGGGAATTTTCATGATGGGACCATTGCCCAGACGCGGTCCTGGACGGCCGAACGCGAACGAGGCCGAACGCAAGCGGGCCGACCTATTGGAAGCGGCTCTGGAGAAGTTTGTTCAGGCCGGGTTTCGGGGCGCCTCGATGCGCAGGATCGCGGCCAAGGCGGAGATTTCCACGCGCACGCTCTACAACCACTTCGTGGACAAGACCGCGCTGTTCGAGGCCTGCCTCGAGATGATGTCTAAGGAAACCGAATCCCAGGTCGTCGACATTGAGAGTGGCGGGGTGCGAGAACGCCTGGCCAACTTCGCGATGACGATGCAGGCGCAGCTGTCCAGCGAACGCAGCCTGCAAATGGCGCGGCTGATCAACCGTGAGGGAATGGCTTTCCGCGAGCTACGGGAAATCGCGCGATTGCAGTTCTATCGCTATCAGGTCGGGCCGATCGAAAGAATCCTGGAGGACAACGGCGTAGCGCCTGGCCAGTCGCATAAGCTCGCCGTCGACTTCGTCGTCCTGGCGCTCGGCGACTGGCAACGCCGGTTGGTCTTTGATGAACGGGCGCCGACCTCCGCTGAAATGAAGCAGCAGGCGCAGAGGGTTACGGCGCTGTTCCTCGACGGCGCGTCCATTGGCCCGACCACTCTTTCCAGGTCTTCTCACTCACCTGAACGCGGAGGCGCCCACAACTGGGGCGAGCGCTGAGAGAGTCGGCATGGGGTGGGATCCGCATTGGCGCCGGAGGCCGCCGCTCCTCAAGGCAGGGGATCGATGCCGTTGGCGGCGAAGAAGTTCGGCGCGTTGATCATGGCGCCGCCGGCGAAGCGCGCCGCGTCCGGATGTGAGGCCAGCCACGCCACGGTCGCGGCCGTCTCCTCGGGCTGGTGGGCCGAAAATCCCCCGCCGATCGCATCCGCCCGATCGCCCCAACGCGCTCGCATGGTGTCCGTCATGGTGAATTGCGGCTCGATGAGAAACGCCAGGATTCCGTCCTTGGCGTGCTCGAATTGGATGAACTCCGGGATCTTGTTGAAGGCCGCCTTGCCGGCGCCATACAGAAAGCCCCAGCCGCCGGTGACGGGACTGACCGCCGCCAGGGCGGAGATGAAGATGATCCGTCCGTGACCTTGCCGTTTCATGATCTCGATGGCGCGGCGGCTGATATGGACTTGGTTGATGACCGAGCCGCGGAAATTGTCCTCCGCAGACTCCATGGAAAACGCCGCGATCGGCAGCATCAGTTCCGGTCCCTGATAGACCGCGTTGTTGAACAGCACGTCGAGCCGGCCGAACCTGCCCGTCACCGCGTTGAGGGCTGCGTCGATCGAGGCGCGGTCGAGCAAATCGAGCCGAACGCCGAACGCCTCGCCGCCGGCCGCCTGGATCTCAGAGACGGTCGATTCGATACTCCCCGGCACAGGCTCGGGCCGTTCGGCCGAACCAAGGTCTCCTTCGCCCTCCCGCAGCGTGCGGCCGCTTACGACCACCGAAAATCCGTGACGGGCGAGTTCCAGCGCCGCAACCCGTCCGATGCCTCGGGTCGCCCCGGTGACCAGCGCCACTTTCTTCGTCATTCGCCGCCCTCTCATTGGGGATGTTCAACGCGCCAGGCTTGATCAGTCTGCGACAAGTCGGAGCGTCATCACGCCGGCAAGTCGGGAACCCACGCCACGCCGTTGATGTGGCCGCCGCCGTCGGCGAACAGGGTGTTGCCCGTCACATAGCGCGCGTCCTCGCTGGCCAAGAAGAGCGCAACTCCGCCGATGTCGGCCTCCGGATCGCCCATGCGCCCCATCGGGTTCGCCGTCGCGGCGGCGGCGGCCAATTCGGGCTGCATCGCGGCGAACTGCCGAAAGGCGGAAGAGGCGGCTGCGGGGCAAATGACGTTGGCGCAGATCCCCAAGCCGGCCCATTCACGGGCCACACTTCGGGTCAGTGTGCGCAAGGCTTCTTTCCCGACATTGTAGTCCGCGGTGCCGATGTGGGCGTTGACGCCGTTCAGCGAGCAGATGTTGATGATCCGACCCCAGGCCTTGGCGCGCATATGCGGGAACGCCGCCATCATCGACCACTTGGCCGCCCAGAAATTGATCTTGAACGACTCCTCGAAATACGTGTCGTCCATCGCCTCCACCCGCGCGAGGCCGCGGCCGCGGTAGGCGTTGTTGACCAGGATATCGACGCCGCCGTAGCGCTGGATGCAGGCATCGATCATCGCTTCCACGTTCGGCCGCTCCGTCACGTCGCAGCGGAAAAAATGCGCCTGTCCGCCCGATGCTCGCAAATCCTCGGCGGTCTTGAGGCCGGTCGCTTCGTTGTAGTCCGCGACCAGCACCGCAGCCCCCTCGGCTGCAAAGCGCATGGCCATGCCGCGGCCGATTCCATCGCCTGCGCCGGTGATGACGGCCACGCGGCCAGCAATCCTGCCTATTGTCATCTTCGCCTCACTCGCCTGGTTCGTCAGGGCCGCTCAGAAGGCCTTGGTTTGCCCGCCGTCGACCATCAGGGTTTGACCGGTGATGTAGCCCGCCGCGTCGCTGGCCAGGAAAACAGCCGCCGCGCCGATATCGGTCTCGCAATCGCCGATGCGCCGAAGCGGCACCTTGGCCAGCTGCGAGGCGTAGTCCGCCGGCGCATACTGCGCCCAGGCCTGCACCCCAGGCGAATTGGCGAAGGGGCAGATGATGTTGACCCGCACGCCCTGCGGCCCCCACTCGTTCGCTGCAATCTTGGAGATGGCGCGGATGGCTTCCTTGGCCGCCGAATAGGCGCCGAGCATCGGCAGGGCGTCGAAGGCTGAGCCACTGGCGAAGTTGATCACGCAGCCGCGCGTCTCGACAAGCTGCGGATAGGCCGAGCGCATCAAAATGAAGCTCGGCCAGAAGCCGGTGTCGAACGGCAGGCGCATGGCTTCATTGGTGGTCTCGGCGATCGGCGTCTGCTGCGAGGCCTGGGCGGCATTGACCAGGACGTCCAGCCGACCGAACCGCGCGAGCGCTGCCTCGACGATCTGATCCAGATCGTCGTGCCGGCACAGGTCGAAGGGCATGAAGGCGGCGTCGGCGCCAAGCGCGCAAAGCTGCGCCTCGGCTTCGCGGCCCAAGGCTTCGTCCCGGTCGACGATCAAAACCCTGGCGCCCGCCTTCGCGAAGGCCTGCGCCACGCCCCTGGCGACACCCCGCGCGCCGCCGGTGATGATCGCCGCCCTGCCCTCGAGCGCTTGGGATCGCCCTTCAGTCCGTTCCGGCGATGTCATGCGAACTTGGCTCCAAGAATAAAACCGCTATTCAGCCCCGGCGGGGCTTCGATTTTCAGTCCTCGACGGCTGGCCGCCAGGCCACGCCATTGACGTGCGAACCACCATCCACGAACAAGGTGGCGCCGGTCATGAATCTGCTGGATTCGCTCGCCAGGAAGACTGCGACGGGCCCGATATCCCGCTCGGCGTCGCCTATGCGATGCACTGGCACCTGCTCCAGAATCTTCGCAAGCATTTCGGGATTGGCGGCGAAGTAATCCTTGGCCTGGGGACTTGCCGCCGACGGACAGATCACGTTCACGGTGATCCCGTAGCCGCCCCATTCCACCGCGGCCGTTCGGCTGAGCGCACGCACAGCCTCTTTGCTGGCGTTGTAAGCGGCGGTGAACATGTGGGCGTTGACGCCGTTCAGCGAACCCAGGTTGATGATCCGGCCATAGCCCTGCGCCTTCATGATCGGGAAGGCCGCGCGCATGGCCCGGAACACTGCCCAGTAGTTCAGGTCGAACGAGGCGGTCATCTCCTCGTCAGTATGATTCTCCACGCGCTTGGCGAAGCTGGCCCCGGCGTTGTTGACTAAGACGTCGAGACGGCCGAATCGGTCGACAGCCGCCTTGATCATGGCATCCACCTGATCGGACTTGGCCACATCGGCCGCCACGAAATCTGCCCCTACGCCGAACTGCTCGCGCAGGAACGCGGCCTCCTGTTCACCCTGTTCGACGCCGCGCTGAGCGATCACCAAGTTTGCGCCGGCCTGTGCCAAGGCGCGAGCTATGCCCTGCCCCACGCCCTGTCCACCGCCAGTCACCAGCGCTACGCGGCGTTCAAGCAGTCTCGTCATAGTCACCTCGCTGAATTCGCCCCCCTGACCTTACCGAGGGTGTCACCACTCCATCGTAGCCGGCGCGCACAGGCTGCGAAGCGCGGCGTCCGCGCTTTCCCAGGGGTGGTCGAATCCGATGGAGACGGAGCTGTAACCGAGCAGTTGCCGCAGGATCTGCGAGGCTCCCGTCATGACGCCCGGATCGAGGACCAGGGGAAAATTGATCATCGGCCGGCACCAAGGCGGGCAGTAGCCGACGATCAGGCCGGCGCGCTCCTTGTCCTGACTGACGTTCGCGCCCGTACCGTGCAGGAGCATGTCGCTGTAGATGATCACCGACCCGGGCGGGGCCTCGGCGGGGACGGTCTGATAGAAGGTCGCGCCCGACATGTCGATCCGTTCATTCCAAAGATGGCTTCCCGGAACGACGCGGGTCGCGCCGTTTTCCTCCACGAACTCGTCCAGGCACCAGATGAAGCGGGATTGCAACGGCTTGGTCTGGTCCTTGAACGCCATGGCCCGGTCCAGGTGAATGAACTGTTGGCCGCCGCCCGGCCGCGTCAAGTTCGCACCGTAGCTGTGCACCAGGTAGCTCTCATTCAGCAGGGTCGGGCCCAGGATTTGGCGCGTCATCTCCAGCGCAATGGGATGCTCGAGAATATCCCGAAACCAGCGATGCCGTTTCGGCAGACGGTCGAGACGCCGGTTCTTGTCGTCAGGATCGGTGAAGAAGCGCCGGACCCGGCTTTCATCCAGAGCCTCCTCTCGCGCAATCTCGTCGACCAGGATTCGCCGAAACTCGCGCACCTGGGACGGCTCGAGCACGTCAGAGACGATGGCGTACCCGGCGCGCGCCAGGTCAGCCTTGGCCACACCCAGATCGCCCGTCGGCTTGGGAAGCGGGCCGACGAAGTCGAGAGCCACAGTCGTCCGCACGGGGGCGTCATTGTCCGTATAGTCTTCCTTGCGCAGGGACTGGCCAGTCGCCATGAACCTCTTCTCCTCTCCTACGCGCCGGTCGAGCGGCGCGCAGTGCGTTGCGCCCTCTCCGGGCGGGTCGCTCGCCGGCATTCTTGATCGTCGCAATGATCGCTGACTGCGGCATACCTCTATCTGGAACAGGACCAGGGTCTTCGTCAGCGCCGGCCTCGAAAAGCGAATCGCTCGGCCCAGCTCGGCCACCCGCGAACGTGAATTCCAGCTCGGGCGCAGCTACTCCCCGTTTGTCCCGCCTGTCCGCCATGGTCGCGCCCGCGTTGTTATCTTGGCTTTCACCGCAACGGCCTCGCGACTATAATTACAACTGATGTTGCACTTAATCAAGTCCGCTGGTGAACAATCGCCAACAGCGGCAAGAGCATGCGGCGCATTGGAGCGGGCTGAGAGAAGGTGCGAAGCGGTCTATTGCCCCGACCTGTCCCAAACATTTAAAATCGATCAGGTTTTGCGACTTCGGGCTGACTCAGTCCAAAATCGTCGTGATCTCGGCGACTTGGCGATGAACATGGCGGGTGTTGCGACACGATTGGGGCGGCCGACAGCAGGCGATGCGCAGCGCAAGCAGGAGCTTGTGCTTGATGTCGCACGCAAGCAGTTCGCAGAACTGGGCTATCGCGCGGTCACCATGCGTGTCGTCGCCGAAAAGGCGAATGTGTCGACCCGGACCCTGTACAATCGCTACGCCGATAAGCTCAGCCTGTTCGTCGCATGCCTCGACTGGAGCTCAGCGGCTTTCCCGCGACTAGAGACGCCACACAGCAGCGACCTACGACGCACCCTGCAGGACCATGCCGCCGCCATCGTCAGGGCGCTGTCGACAGACTCGAGCCTAAAATTGGGAATGCTCGTTTATCGCGAAGGTGGCGATTTCCCGGAACTGTTGCGCGCGTCCGAAGCCACCTACGAAGATCACCTCGTCCAGCCACTCACCACCTTTCTTTCCGCCGCCGGGCTCAAAGCCAAGCCGGCAGAGGAGGCTGCGAGGGTGTTTATCGCCATGGCCCTTTCCGAATGGAACCGGCGGATCACCTACAGGCGAGCGGCGCCCACCGACGAAGAGATTGACCGCCACGCCGCCTTTGCCGTCACGCTGCTTCTTGACGGCCTTAGAGCGGCGGCTCCAGAGCTTGGCATGGCCAAAGACGGGCCGCTCGCAAACCTCTGAGCTGACCCAGACCGCAAAAAAAATCGCCCGTGACCACGAAGTCGCCGGCGAGCGTTTGGGCCCAATCGGCCCAGCAGCTCAGAACTTGTAGAACAAGCTCACCCCGACTTCACGCGGCAGGGTCACCACCGCGCCGCGATAGCTCGAGTTGAATACCGGACCAGCCGACGGCGCCCCGCGAACGCATTGACGACGAGGCTCTGGTATTCGCCGTTCGATGACGCAACGCGCATAACGACCTGTTGGTCGAGCAGATTCTTCATGAACGCCGTCAGTTCTCAGCCTTTTGACGGGGTTATGAATACCCAGGTAGATGTTCGCCAGGGTCACGTGAGCATAGCTATAGTGAGCAACGGTCGAATTGAATCCGCATTGATAGGTGAGCAATCCCCGAACAAACGACTATACCCCACCAAACATGTGGAAATCACACTCTGTGTTGGCCGACAGTTGGAAATCGGTCGCCTCGGTGTCAAACGGCGCGCGCCGCCCCTGGAAGAGGAGATCGACCAACACGCAAACTTCGTCGTCGCGCTCATTTTGGATGGCCTGACGAATGCGGCGCCCCCACTGGTCTCGCCCCCGCGGTCGGCTGTCGCCGACGCGCCCGTTCGCCCCGTCTCGGCTCGCAAGCGGCGGCCGCAGGTCCGATCTGCCTGGGCGAGCACGAAGGGCGCCGTTCGGCGCCAACAGCTTGTGAGGCGACGCGCGACACGGCGGAATCCTCGCCAGCCGGCGGGTTCAGGGCGCAAGGTGACGATCTCAACCTTCACTGGACGCGCCGATGCGCCCGGCCTCTCGGTCTTGGTTGGGTACGTAGGTGGCGAAACGGCGCTCCGAGTTCGCCGCCCTGACCGAAGCCGCGAGAATCCCGCCCCTGGAGGCCCCAACAGAGCGTCTCCGTCCGGCGGGTTCCGTGGCTCATCCATGCTTTCTGATTGACGAGTGGCGACCAACTCATGGCTTGATGCGCCGCATGGTCAGCGAGACTTTACCGGTCAGCATCGGCTGGTCCGCTGCTGTACTGACCTCGATGGCATAGGCGCCCTGGGCCACGCGCCAACTACGACCTTTGACATCATAGGCCGCGAGCATACGCGGATCAGCGGACAGCGTGACGCGCTGCGTCGCGCCCGGATTGAGCTCCACGCGGCTCCATGCCACCAAACGCCTCCCGCCGTTCACCCGCGCATAGACCTGCGCCACCTCGGCGCCGGCGCGCGATCCAACATTGGAGATCTGGAAAGAGACCTGCAGATCGGACCCTCCGGTGACGCGAAGGTCCTTGTACTCGAAACGCGTGTAGCTGAGGCCGTATCCGAACGCGAAAAGCGGCCTGGCCTTGGTGCGGTCGTACCAGCGATAGCCCACGTCCGCGCCTTCTGGATAGCGGACCGGGAAATGCTTTTGATTGTCGGGAAGCGCCTCGATTTGCTTATCGGTCTTGTTCCCGACGATCTCGACGCCCTGCAGGCGCGGATTGGGCGTCTGCTCTAGCGAGGCTGGGAAAGTGATCGGCAACCGGCCCGCCGCATCAACCTCCCCGGTCAGCACGCGAGCGATCGCCTCGCCCCCACGCTGACCCGGATACCAAGCCTCCAACACGGCGCTGACTTGGCTCAGCCATGGCATTAACACCGGACCGCCCGTCTCGAGGACCACCGCCGTGCGTGGGTTTGCGGCCGCGACAGCGGTGATCAGGGCGTCCTGGTTGTCCGGCAACGAGAGGTCGAGGTCCAAACCTTCAGTCGAGAACTGCTCAGCGAACACTACGACGAGATCGGCCTGGCGGGCTGCGGCGGCCGCACGCTGCGGGTCCGCGCCGTCGTCGAAGCTCACGATGGCGTTCGGCAGCCGCGCCTGCAGCGCCTGTAGCGGCGGTGACTTGGCGTAGAGCTTCCTGGCGAAGGTCGCCTTACCACCGACCGTGACAGCGAGCGCCGGTCCGCCGACCGGGTTGACCTGCGACGACCCGCCGCCGGCCAGCACGCCCACATCGGCGTGGCCGCCCACAAGCAGGATGCGCTTCGCGGTGGCCGCCATCGGCAAGAGATCGTCGTCGTTCTTCAGCAGCACGATGCCCTTCTCGGCCACTTCGCGCGCCACCGCGCCATGGGCATCGTAGTCGATGGGCTGACCACCGCTAACCGGATGATCGACTAGGCCACCGGCGTACATCGCCCGCAGAATCCGTAGGGCAGAGCGGTCGACGTCGGCCTGAGAGACGAGGCCAGCGTTCAGGGCCGCCTCCAGCTTGCCGCCGAACCACGCTGGATCCTTGGGATTGGTCCCGGATTCTTGGTCTAGACCCTGGCGGATCGAGGTGGAGTGCACCGCCCCCCAATCCGACATGACGAACCCCTTGAAGCCCCAGTCCTTTCGAAGCACATCGTTGAGCAGGAAGGGGTTCTCGCAAGCGTAGACGCTGTTGACTTGGTTGTAGGCGCACATGACCGAGGCAGGCCGGCCAATCTCAATACCGATCTCGAAGGCCAGCAGGTCGCTTTCCCGCAGCGCTTGCTCGCCGAGCTCAGCGGAGAGCTCCGTACGCCCCGTCTCCTGATCGTTCAACACGTAGTGTTTGATGGTGGAGAGGATGTTGTTCGACTGTACGCCTCGGATCATGTGGCCAGCGAGCGTGCCCGCCAGCAGCGGATCTTCGCCGAGATATTCGAAATTGCGTCCGTTGCGCGGCTCACGCGCCAAGTTTACGCCGCCAGCAAGTAGGACGTTGAAGCCCTTGGACCGGGCCTCTGCGCCGATCATCGCGCCCGCACGCTCCGCCATCCCGGGATCCCAGCCGGCCGCCAAGGCCTCTCCCGACGGCAGCGCGGTGGCGACGTCGCCCACACGCAGAACGCCTCCAAAGTTAGCCACCCCAAGACTTGCATCAGACTCACTGAGGGCCGGGACCCCGACGCGAGGAACGCCCGGTACATAACCGGCCCCCATCGCCGCGGGCCGTTCGCGCACCGGCAGGATGAAGGGTGAGAATCCGAGAAGCAGGCTTCGGCGCTCGGCAGGGGTCATCTCCTTCAGAGTCTGTTCGGCCCGCGCCTGGGCTGGGTCGGCCTGCGCCGCCGATGCCCCCGTCGTGGCGACCGCGATGGAACAAAAAGCAGCGGTCAGCGCGCCGCATAAGGATTTCGACATCTCGCCCGCACCTTTTCCTTAATGGCTCGGCAGCCGCCGGACCCGTCGGCAAATATGACGCCCGTCAAACGAGCGCGTTCTGTTTGATCAGTTCGCGATACCAGGCGGCGCTGAGCTTTGGGATGCGCTGCTGGGTCTGGTAGTCGACATAGTGGATGCCGAAGCGCTTGGTGTAGCCTTCACCCCACTCGAAATTGTCCAGCAGACTCCAGACGAAATAGCCCCGCAGCGGATAGCCTTCGGCTGTCGCGCGCCTCAGATTGGCGATGTAATTACGCAGGAACATGACCCGGTCGGTGTCGTTGACCTGCCCGTCAACCAGCGCATCGTTCGCGGCGCAACCGTTTTCCGAGATGTAGAGGTCGCGCGGCTTCCAGACCTCGCTGGCGAGGCGGACCGCCCAGTAGCCGGCCTCCGGCCCCACCATCAGCCACGACATCATCATTGTCGGGAAGGACTTGGGGCGGGGAACCACGGCGTAGCCGCGGGGGCGGTCGGGCGCCGCTCTGACATAGGTCGGCGCGTAGACGTTGAGGGCTAGGAAATCCAGGGGCCCGCTGATGACCGCCATGTCACTGGCTTCGATCTTCGGCGGATGCGCCTCAGGCGCCAGACGATCTTCAGGATAGCGTCCCTCCAGGATCGGGACCAGGTAGGCTCCATTCATATGGCGCATGGCGCTGTGGGCCGCCGCGATATTCTCCGCCGTTTCGATCACCGGCACGGGGCTGTCTGTGTTTTCAGCCACGCCGACCTGGACGCGGCGTTTCGCCTTGGCCCGGATCGCCTGCACGCCTAGGCCGTGGGCCAAGAGAACATTGTGCGCGACCTGGTGAAGCTCCGCGGCAGGCAGCCGCAATCCCGGCGCATAGAGGCCGAAGGCGTAACCGCCGTCGACGAAGGTCTTGAACTCGTTCATCGTCATGAAGTGATCAACGCGATCCGACAGCTTCTCCGCCATCAAGCCGGCGTAGTCGGCGAAAGCGTAAGCGGTTTCGCGCGACTGCCAGCCTCCGGTCAGGGCCGTGGGCAGATCCCAATGGTACAGTGTGGCGTGCGGCTCGATCCCGTTCTCGAGCAGGTTATCGACCAGCCGGTCATAGTGGTCGACGCCCTTCGGGTTCGGATTGCCGCGCCCGTCTGGGAAGATGCGCGGCCAGGCGATGGAGAAGCGGTAGGCGTTCGCGCCGAGGCCTTTGAGGAGCTGAGTGTCTTCGCGATACCGATGATAGCTGTCGCAGGCGACGTCGCCGGTGTCGCCGTTGGCGATCTTGCCCGGGGTATGGGAATAGTCGTCCCAGATCGAACGGCCGCGCCCGTCCTCATTGACGGCGCCTTCAATTTGATAGGCCGAGGTCGCGCATCCCCAGCGGAAACCCTTAGGGAAGCTTAGGACGGGCGGAGCGGCCGACACGGATCCGCGGGCAAGCCCCAGGGCAGCACCGGCTCCGAGCGATGCTCCCAATAGGCGACGAGTGATCATGTATCCCTCACGAGCGCTGAAATTCCGTTCGGCCACGGCGAAGGCCTGACGCCGGATAAGCGTGCAACGGCCGCTTCATCCGATCATGACCTGCTGGACAGCCCCCTTCAGGCCCATGGAGCGGACTTCGAGGATGGCGGCGCCAGCCGGCCCGGTCGGGCGCAGGATCGCCAGCGCCCGCCCATGCCAGCTTTTGGCGACCGGCTGGCGGAAGCTCGCCACGCCGCGCGGATTGGCGTTGCCCAAGGCGGCCAGTTCGGCCGGGCCGCTCAGGGCGACTTCAACGACCGCGACGGCGTCCGGCAGCAGCCGACCCTGCCCATCGACGATCTCTATCGTCGCGTAGGCGAGATCGTTTCGGTTGGCTGCGATCTTCGTGCGGTCGATCCGGACGCGTAGCGCGGCGGCCGGCCCGGCCGTTTCGAAACTGCGGCGCCCAATCGGACGGCCTCCGCGAAATGCAGTGGCGACAAGTCGACCAGGTTCGTAGCTCACCGGGAAGCTCGCGGTCGATTTATCCGCGTCGGTCAGGGTCTTTTCGGCGATCTTTCGGCCATTCAATTCCAGTTCGACGCGTTCGCCGCGGGTATAGACCTGCACGTTGAGGACTCGGCCCTCCGCGCCGGGCCAAGTCCAGCTCTGCAGTTCGTCGCGCCATCCCCATGGCGAGGTTCGCTCCTCGTGTCCCTCGGGGAGCGGACGCTGAACGGCCATTTCGAGAGGGCTCACACCCCAGACCACGTCCCGCAACAACGACGCGGGCTTCTGCTCCCCAATGAGGTCGAGATCGCCGCTGAATGCGTTAAACCAGGGAAATTCCGCCAGATAGGTGAATTGATTGGGCGTGAGCCAACTTTTGCCAGAGCCCGCCTCACCCAGATAGTCCATCGCAGCCCACACAAAGTCGCCGATCAGATATGGCCGCTGCTCTATGAGGCGCCAGTTCGCATCCACCTCCTTGGGAAAACTCTCGGTCCCGATCATAACGCGGTTCGGAAATCGCGTGTGATCGGGCTCATAGCTGCTGACCGCGTAGTTGTAGCCAGCGAGGTCCAGAAATTGTGTTGCGGCCGAGTCCGGCAGCCCACCAGGACCCGTTACGTCGGGTCCTTTCGAACCGTTGATCGCTTCGGTGATCGGCCGGGTGGGATCCAGTCGCCGCAGTTCACCGGCGACCATTTTGGCAGTCGCGACTCCCTCGGGCTTCGCCGCCTCGGGGATCTCATTGCCAATGCTCCAAAGGATGACGCACGGATGGTTTCCATCCCGCCGCACCATGGCGGCCAAGTCTTCACGCCACCAGCCTTCGAAGTTGAGGTGGTAGTCATCCGGGTTCTTAGCCCGGTTCCAGCAATCGAAGGCCTCCTCGAGAACCAGCATGCCGAGCCGGTCGCAGGCGTCCAAAAAGCCGGGCGACGGCGGATTGTGCGAGGTGCGGATCGCATTGAAACCGCGCGCCTTTAAAAGCTGGACTCTGCGTTCCTCCGCCCGATCGATCGCCGCCGCGCCTAGCAGGCCGTTGTCGTGGTGAACGCAGCCGCCGCGCAGCTTGTAGGGCTGGCCGTTGATCCGCAGGCCACTTTGAGCGTCGATCTCGATCCGGCGAATACCAAAGCTTGTGGTGAGGCGATCCGTCGAGCCTTCGCCATCAAGGAGTTCGCACTCAAGTTGGTAGAGGTCGGGCGCCGCCGGCGACCAAAGCTTAGGCTGTGCGACCCGCAGGGTGGTCACGCTTTCGGCTGATGCCGGGGCGCGGATCTCCGCTACGATACGGCCTGAGGCGTCACGGATGCGCGCGGCCAGCCTGGCGCCCGGAACCACCCCGTCCAATTCGGCGCGGACCTGGACCGTGGCGGCGTCTTTCGAGACGGACGGCGTGGTCACCGACACGCTCCAGAGCCGGAAACGGAGTGCACGCGTGATGTTCAGCCGAACGTGACGATAGAGCCCTGAGCCCGCGTACCAGCGACTGTTGCGGCCGAGATTCGTCACCCGGATGGCGATCACATTTTCACCAGATCGGTCCAGATGGGGGGTGAGGTCGAAGGCGAAGGGCGAATAGCCATAGGGCCGCGCGCCGAGCCGCTGTCCGTTAAGCCACACCTCAGCGTTCATGTAAGCGCCATCGAAGACGATCTCGACCCGAGCGTTCGCAGCGAGGGCGGGCAAGCGGAAGCGCTTGCGATACCAACCGATCCCGCCCACCGTGTAGCCCGTCGATGCGCCGCCGGCGCTAAGCAAGGCGTCGAAGGGGCCAATTGAACGCGGGCCGCTCTTGGTGTCCTGCCAGATCGGCGCGGTGTCCGCCTCGTGGCTGACGGCGTTCACCGCCGCCGAGTCCGGCGTCAGATCCTCAATGCTCCAGTCGTGCGGCAGGTCGAGCCGGCGCCAACCGCCGTCATCAAACACCGGCTCACTCAGGTGCTCCCCGTCGCCCCTAAAGAACCGCCAGTCCTGATCGAACAGCTGGTCGCGCCGATCCGCCACGATAACTTCGGCCGCGGCGGGTGATGCGAACGCCAGCTGCGGCGCGACAGGGATGACTGCGGTCAGGGCGGTCAGCTGCAACGATCTGCGGCGCGACAGACCAAGCTTCCGATTATCCGGCACGTCTCCAAGCTCCCCGACCGTTTGAGCATGATGGCATAATCGACCACTTCCGTTCGATATACGGCCTTTCGCCGTCATGGCGCCAGGGTGGTGAGGCCAAGGTGGGCGTTTTGTGGCGCATCAGGCCGTGACAGTCAGCTTGACCGACTTCAAGACCTCGGAGCTCGAACCTGAAGAGATGGTGAAGGCGCCAGGCTCAACCTTCCATTGCATGTCGATATTCCAAAAGGCGAGCGCGTCGGGCGCAAGCTCGAATCGAACCGTCCGGGCCTCGCCGGGTTTCAGGGTGACGCGCTGGAAGCCCTTCAGCTCCAGAATGGGGCGAGGGACGGAGCTGACGTCGTCGCGGATGTAAAGCTGGACGATCTCGTCGCCGGCGCGCTGACCAGTGTTGGCCACATCTACTTCCACGACCGCAGTCTCGCCGATGGCTATCTGCGACCTGGCGAGCCTTGGCGCCGAGATCTCGAAGCTGGTGTAGCTGAGGCCGTGGCCGAACGGGAAGAGCGCGGCGCGCTTGCCCTCAACGTACTTGTTCAGGTCCGCCGACGGGTGACGATCATAGTAGACCGGTAATTCACCGACCGAGCGCGGGAAGGACACGGTCAGCTTCCCGCCCGGATTCGTCGCGCCGAAGAGAACGTCTGCGAAAGCGTTCCCGCCCTCCTGGCCGAGATACCAGCCCTCCAGGACCGCATTGGCCTTTTCCGCCAGGCGGGTGACCGCGAGCGCGCGGCCGTTGATCAGCAAGGCGACGATCGGCTTGCCTGTGGCGAGCATCGCCTCGACCAGGGCGTCCTGATCGCCGAAGAGACCAAGGGTGCTGCGATCGCCGGGCGCGGCTCGCATCACGGCCTCGCGGGTGATCTCAGGCCTGTCGCCTAGCACCAGAAGCACCAGATCGGCGCGCTGAGCGACCGTCACGGCCTGAGCGATGCGCGCGGTGTTTTCCGCCGCATCGGGCAATCTGATTATGGCGTCTGGCTGGTGTCGCCCCATCGGATCCGGCTCGATGATACGGACGCCCTCGGCGTACTCAATAGAGATGTTGCGCCCCGCCGCGGCCTGCACGCCGGCGAGAACGCCCACCGCCTTAGGGTTCACGCCGGAATAACCTCCAAGCAGCGGCTCGGCCGCGTTCGGACCAATAACGGCGAGCTTGACTTTCGCGCGAGGATCGAGCGGCAGGAGCCCATCATTTTTAAGGAGGACGACGGCCTTCTGCGCCGTGAGACGCGCCAGCGCGATGTCGGCGGGCGTGTTCGTCTCGCGCCGGGCGCGCTGCGGATCGAGATAGGGATTCTCAAAGAGTCCGGCCTCGAACTTCATCGCCAGGATCCGAGCGACCGCCGCGTCGACCGCGCCCTCTGAGACTCGCCCCGCGCGGACGAGCGCAGGCAGCTTTGCGAAGGCCTCGCCATCGGGCAGATCTGCGCCGACGCCGGCGTTTAGGGCGAGAATGGCCGCCTCGTCGTTGTTCGCCGCCACATGATGCTGCGTGACCAGATTGGGGATGGCGCCGTAGTCGCTGAAATAGACCCCTTTGAACCCAAGACGCTCGCGCCCAGTCGTGATGAGCAACTCGCGATTGGCATGGGAGGGCACACCCTCGATCTCATTGTAGGACGGCATGACGATCGCCGGATCGATCGCTCGGATCACCTGCTCGAAGGGGACGAGGTAGGCCTCGCGCAGGGTGCGCTCGCTGATGTCCGCGGGAGCCAAGTTGAGCCCCCCTTGTGGGGCGGCGTGAACGAAATGCTTAAGTGTGACAAAAACCTTGTCTTTCGCCAGAGGTCGCGAACGGCCCTGCTGCCCGCGGACGGCGGCGATGCCCATTTGCGCGACGAGAAAGGGGTCCTCGCCGAAGAACTCCTCCACTCTGCCGTAGCGAGGATCGCGCGCCAGATCCAGGACAGGACTCAGGGCGACCGTGGCGCCCCGCAACCGCGCCTCACGCGCGGCGACGTTGAACACCTGCTCGACCAACTGGGGGTCCCAGGTGCTAGCCAGGGCCGGTGGGATGGGGAAGATCGTGGCGTCTCGCGCCATCAATCCATGGGCGGTCTCTTCATGGAACAAGGCAGGAATACCGAGCCGCGTCTTTTCGACCAGGAATCGCTGGATCGCGTTCACGAGCGCTACGGTCTCGCCGATATTGCGGAATCCATCTGTCCGATAGCGCCGCGTCCCCATCGTGTCTGACGCACGCGCAATCTGGCCAATGCCGTTCACAAGCGCCCTAGGCGCCTTCTCTTCGGCGAAGGCGCCGTCCTTATCTAGAAATGCGGATTTTCCGGTCCAGAGCGAGCAAAGCTGAGCCGCCTTTTCCTCAAGTGTCATCCGCGCCAGCAGATCGCTCACCCGCGCATCTGTGGGCGCATTGCGATCGCGATAGGTCTCGGAATTCGCCAAAGCCGGGGTCGCTAAGGTTAGCGCCGTTGAAGCGAGCAAAGTGCGGCGAGTTAAAGTCATCTCACGAGACAACGTAAGACCTCAGGATGAGAAAACAGGTTTAGTTCACACCTGCTCATCGATAAATCCACCTGTAAGCTCAAATCTACCCGAAAGATCACCGCCCGCTGCAACCGGCGGGCGGCGACCCTACTCACACCGTAGTTTAACTCATGCCGAGTCTTATGGGTCTCAATCTGACAGTTTCTAGAACTTATAGGACAACGTAACGCCGAACTCGCGCGGAAGGGTCGTCACAGCCAATTTGTAACCCGAGTTGAAGGAGGCGCCCGGCGTCTCCACAAAGAACGGGGGCGTAGCGATGACATTACCAACCACGCTACTGACCTGACCGTTGGCGTCGCCGATGCTGGTGACAACTTGACGATTGAAGAGGTTTTTGACGAAGGCGGTGGCCTCCCAACCCTTCTCCTGGCTGCGGACTCCGAGATAGAGGTTCATCAAGGTCACGTCGGTGTAGTGATAGTGCGCGACTGAAGAGACGAAATCCGGTTGATAGGTCAGCAAGCCACGAATAAAAGGCTGCACGCCGGCGATATTTTTGAAATCATATTCGCTGTTCGCCGACAGGTGAAAACTCGGTGTTTCAGCGATCCGACCGTTGGTGGAACACAAAGACACCCCCAGCTGTGGATTATTGAAGTCCACACTACCATCAGGGTTGTAGAGGTTGCACGGCATCTTGGCGTTTACATAGTGGGCGTCCACGTAGCTGACATTGAGGCCGGCGGTCCAGTTGCTGAAGGGCCGCGCCACGATATCAGCCTCCACGCCGGTGGAGTCCACGTTACCGTTCCAATTCAGCTGTATCGCAGAGTCAGGGACGCCCACCCCCTGCAGATTGTCGGTGGCGTTGATCGAATCGACTGTGCGCCCGATATAGTTTTGGAACCTCTGATGGAAAATGTCCGCGTTCATGGTCAAGCGGTGATCCAGGAAGTTTCCCTTAAGACCAAGCTCGAAGGAGTCGGATGTCTCGGATTTGGCGACCACCAAGGAGGAATTTAGCGCAGCCGTGACCCCCACCGCCGCCGGGCCAGGCCGGTAGGAGTGGCCCCAACTGAAATAGGTCGAGATATCGCTGTTGACCTTGTAAGTCAGGTTCGCGCCGCCGGTTAGAGAATTGTGGGTTCGATCCGCATCGGCCTGCGCCAGTGTCGCGAAATTGTCGAGTACGGTGGCGCCATTGGCGACGACGGTGAGATAATTCTGCTGGCGATTGTAGAATTCATCAGTATAGCGTGCGCCCACTTCCAGGCCGAGTTTATCTGTGAAGCGGAACCGGCTGCTGGCGAATAGCGAGTAGGATTCGGTGTGGCCGGGGATTGAGATGCGAACATTCACCGGAGCAGACTGATAGAATGGGAAGAAGGATCCGGGACTGGGGAAAATACCGGTCAGGTACTGATTGTTCGGCTGCGTGACGGAGACGGGCGTGATTTCACGGTAGTAAGAGGCGCCTACCATGTAATTCCAGAACCGGTCACCGTTGGATAGCAGACGCAATTCAGCGGAATTAATGTGGTAAGCGATGTGATCGTGTTGATAGCCGGCATAGTTCGGGATCGCGTTGGTCGAGTCCCCATCGGGCGTCTGTAGCAGCAATGCGTCTTGGTGGCCCGCGGTCAGCGACAGGGAGACCGGTCCCAGATCCCAATCCGTTTGCGAGGTGATGAGGTTGCTGGCGCTCCTGAACACCGGCGTCCCGTCTTCGACCCCAATTCGATCCTTCGCATCGGCGGGCGGCCCGTTGCTGACTAGGCCTACGGCCGGCGGGAAGCCCGGGCCTGACGGCAAGAACGCATTTCCGGTCCCCACCACCTGGCGATAGAGGCGGTTGTCCTGATTCAGATACTGATAGGTCAGCACCGATTTGAAGTTTGAAGTCGGCGTGAACGCGATCGAAATCCGGCCGCTCGTGGTGGCGCCCCGGGAGCGCTTGCCAGTATTCACGTCCCGTACATCGTTGAGATTGCTTTGGTCATTTACACCGGCGATGCGGATAGCAAGTTTATCCGCAATGACCGGAATATTCAGGGCTCCCTGCAGATTGGTCGCCTGATGGTCTGTAGCCGTGGCTTGCAGGTAGCCACCGTAGCTCACCATGCCTGGCGTGCGCGTGGCGATCGTAATCGCTCCCGCAGGCGCGGTTCGCCCGCGCAGCAGGCCTTGCGGGCCTCGAAGGACATCAACCTGGTCGATGTCGTACAGCGACGTAAAGGCCGTCTGCGCGTCAATATTGACCTCGTTGAAGTAGACGTCGACCGCAGGCTGGGTTCCAGAGTCTGGGCTAAAGGCGACGCCGCGCAAGATCGCCGCGTTTGAACGTCCATCATCGTTCGTTATCTGAAGCCCCGCCGCCAGTTGCTGGATGTCGCTCACGTTGAACAGATCCAGCTTCTGCAGCTGATCGCCCGTCGTCACGCTGACCGCCATCGGCACGTTCTTCAGCAACTCTGACCGTCGCGTCGCCTTGACCACGATTTCGGTGATGGTCGATTGCGCTTCGGGCGAGGCGGCGGGGGTCGAAGCGGCCGGCGCGGCCTGCTGCGCGCGCGCGGCGGCCGTCATGCAGATCGAGGCGACGCCAGCCAGCAGCAGCATCTGGCGCGAGCGGTTGGCAGGTGAAGTCATTGAGATTGGTTCCCTCCGAAAGTCGCTTGAGCCCGGCGGCGATCTAGCGACGCCGGGAAGAGACCGGCCGGTCGAATCCGGTCCGATCTGGCTCGGGCGATGTGCTCGAAATTGATCATTTCGTTCACAACCGCCGATTTGAACTTTTCCGGGCTGGCCCCGGCGCGATCGTCTCCCCCATTTCGGCCGACTACGGCGCCATCACGATTCCATAAACGCGGTGGCAATTCGCATCAACTCTACGCATTTCGCGGTGCTAGCCTATCATTTATTGAGACTCGCGCAAGCGTCAGAGGCGGTAGCGCGGCTTTTGACCGCCAAGCGCGGCAATATTGCCGCACACAGGGCGGCAAATTGAGTTCGGTCCATATCGCGTAGATCAACTTTTTTCGGGGCAATAAATCACTCAGATGTCAGCTCGG
>FTFU01001176.1_pt1 | contig 36328 bp, 35 predicted proteins | sample 1640511 | NCBI WGS metagenome assembly FTFU01 (sample SAMEA3914789, study PRJEB12502) | metagenome | biome: forest; material: soil | place: Canada | collected 2011-07-03 | depth 0.3 m | reverse complement strand
GTCGTCGCTCTCCGCCGCGCGCAACACGTCCACAGGCACGATCCAACGCTCGATCGCACGCTCGACCGTCGCCCTGAAGAGCGCGCTCTTGTCCTCGTAGCGGGCGTAGACGGTTCGCTTGGTCATCCCGACGGAGGCGGCGATGGCTTCGATCGTCGCCAACTCGAAGCCCTTGTCCAGGAACAGCTCCAACGCCCTGTCCAGAAGCTCCTCACGGCGCAGCTCGGCATACTCCCGGGTCGGCCGGCCGGCGCTCGGCCGGGAATTGAGTGATGTTTGCTGCACGTCGGCCATCCCTGAAAAACATCTTCCACATAGCGGTAAACCGGCCGCAATGAAACGATATAGGCGCCGATACTAGTGTGCGTTCCGTGCGCGCTGGCCTGTCGGTGCGGAACGGAAAACATCGTATTGCAGCGTAAAATCGTATGCTTCGCCGCGATCCAACCTGTTAAGCTTGTAAAAATGCAACAATTTCAATCGCACAGATTCTCTGTGGCGCCGCTTATGGACTGGACCGACCGGCACTGCCGGGCGTTTCACCGCGCGCTGAGCCGGCGGACCCTGGTCTATACCGAGATGGTGACCACGGGCGCGGTGCTGCATGGCGACCGCCAGCGCCTGCTGGGTTTCGATGCGTGCGAGCATCCGGTCGCCCTGCAACTCGGCGGATCGGAGCCCAAGGACCTGGCCGAGGCGGCGCGCATCGGCGCCGATCTTGGCTATGACGAGATCAACCTCAATGTCGGTTGCCCCTCCGACCGGGTGCAGAGCGGCCGTTTCGGCGCCTGCCTGATGCGTGAGCCGGAGCTGGTGGCCGAGTGCGTGGCCGCGATCGCCTCGGCCGTGTCGATTCCCGCCACGGTCAAGTGCCGCATCGGCGTCGACGACCAGGCGCCGGAGGAGAGCCTGTTCCGCCTGGTCGAGCTCTGCGCCGCCGCAGGCGTCACCCGGTTCGCCGTGCATGCGCGCAAGGCCTGGCTGAAGGGCCTGTCGCCGAAGGAGAACCGCGAGGTTCCGCCCCTGGACTACGCCCTGGTCTATCGCCTCAAGCAGCAGCGGCCGGACCTGACCGTCGTGCTCAATGGCGGGATCATGTCGCTGGAGGAGGCCAAACAACATCTGGCCCATGTGGATGGGGTGATGCTGGGCCGGGCGGCCTATCACGAGCCGGCGCTGCTGGGGCGGGTCGACCACGAACTGTTCGGCGAGCCGGATGTTGTCGAGCCCGTCGAGGCGGTCCAGGCGCATCTGCCCTATGTGCGCCGCCAGTTGGCGGCCGGAACGCACCTTGCGGCCATGACCCGGCACATGCTCGGCCTGTTCCACGGCCGCCCGGGCGCGCGGACCTGGCGGCGCATACTGACCGTCGAAGCGGCCAAGCCGGGCGCGGGCGTGGAGGTCATCGAGCGTGCGCTCGATGCGATCGCCCAGGCTGCGGCCGACCGGGCGGCAAGGGTCGAGGTGGCGTAAAGCTCTTACGGCCGCAGGATCAGGGCCGTCTTGGTGGCTTCGAACTGGGACAGGCGGCCGAGGTAAGTCATGCCCAGCAGCGAGGTCTGCAGGCCGTTCTCGATCACCAGGGCGTCGACGTTCTGGACCTCCGCGCCTCCCACGGCGACGCTGGCCAGCTTCACGGGCGCGGCGCGGGTCTGGCCGTTGGCGGTGGTCACCTGCAGGGTGTAGTCGGCCGGCGCCGGCAGCACGCCGAGCCTTTGGGCGTCGGTCTGGGTCAGGGCCACGGCGCTTGCGCCGGTGTCGACCAGGAAGCGGACCTCGCTGCCATTGACGGTCGCCTCGGCCCAATAGTGGCCGTCCGCCGCCTTGGCCACCGAGGCCGCCGAGCCCTCGGCGGCCGGCGCAACCGGCGGAACGCCGGCGTCGGGCGCCGGCGCGGCCACAGGCCCGACCGTCTCAGCCCGGCGCAGGTCGGGCTGGTGCTGGGCCTGGTTCAGCGACATCACCGCCTGGGCGGCGATCGCGGCCGAAACGGTGGCGATCGCGCCCACCGAAACGAGCTTGAGCATGAAAGACTTCCCACCGAATTCACACTGCGGACCGTTGATCGGTCCTTGATCAGCCCATCCTGCACCAGGAGCGGTTGTCAACGGGTGAAGATGCTCCGCTAAACCAATCCGAGTTTTTCCGGCGCAATTCTGTCGCGCCGGGCCGGCAACTCGGCCAGGACGGCCTGGCGCTCGGCCTCGCTGATCGAAGCCCATCCGGCGATCTCGCTCAGGGTGCGCAGGCAGCCGAGGCACAGGCCGCTTTCGCCATCGACCACGCAGACCTTGATGCAGGGCGTGGTGATCGGGCGGGGCGGGGTCCGGGCGTCCATGGCCTAGACTTGGACTCGGCGTCCGTATGGCGCAAGCCCTCAGCCCTCGCTGGGGATGGCGTAGGCGACGGTGGCGTGGGCGGCGAGGCGGTCTGGCCCCTGGGTCCAGAGGCGGATTTCGCAGGTGGCGATGCGCCGCCCGAGACGCAGCAGGGTAGCTTCGGCGGTCAGATCACCCGGCATGGCCGGGCGCAGGAAATGCATGGTCAGCGAGGTGGTGACCGCCATCGCAACCTCGCCGATATGGGCCAGGACCAGGGCGTAGGCGGCGGTGTCGGCGACACCCATCAGGACCGGGCCGGAGATCACCCCGCCGGGGCGCAGGCTGGCGGGGTCATAGGGCTGCACGACCCGCACTCGCCCAGGCTCGGCCAGGGTCACTTGCGGCAGGCCGGCCCCGCCGCCGTGCGGAAAGACGCGGGCGAGGAACGCGTTCAGCGCCTCGGCGTCCAGCCGGATCTCTCTGGCGCTGGGCGGGCTCATGCGTCGGCGGCTGCGGTCAGGGCTTCGATGTCGACGGCGCTGCAGCCGCATTCCTCCAGGATCTGGCGTGTGTGCTGGCCGATCTCCGGGGCCATGCGCGGGGCCTGCTTGGCCTCGCCGGCGACCTGGAAGGGGCTGTCGACGGTCTTCAGGCCATAGCCGTCGGCGAATTCCGGCAACAGGTCATTGGCGGCGATCTGGGGATCGTCGGCGTGGTCGGTTGCGTGGCCCATGATGCCGAACGTCACTCCCGCCTCGGTCAGCTTCGCGTTCCAATAGGCCCAGGGCTTCTGCGAAAAGATCTCGTCCAGCATTGGCGCCAGGATCGCCGCATTCTGGAACCGGCCCGCTGGCGTGGCGAACAGGGGATCGTCCCGCCACTCGGTTCGCTCGATCGCCTGCAGCAGCAGCGGCCATTCGCGCAGGTTGGCGATGGCCAGGACGAAGGTGCGTCCGTCCGCCGTCTGGTAGGTCTCGGTCAAGGCGCTGCGCTCGCCGCGGGGGCCGCGCGGCATCAGATCGATGTCGCAGAGCGCCGCCTGGATCTGACAGCCGTTGGACCACAGGCCGTTGGCCAGCAGCGAGGTGGAGACCACCCCGCCTTCGCCGGTGGCCTGGCGGCGATAGAGCGCCGTCAGTATGGCCGAATAGACCGCCAGGGCCGTGGGATGATCGCCCATGCCGGGCATGGAAAGCGCCGGCTCCGTCTCTCCTGTCGCCCGCACCATGTCCATCAGCCCCGACCTCGCCCACCAGGCGGTGGAGTCATAGGCGGTGCGGTCCCGCTCCGGCCCCTGCTCTCCATAGGGCGTCAGTGAGGCGTAGATCAGCCGCCGGTTCAGGGGCGTAACGTCCTCGGCCCTCAGGCGCAGGCGCTCGCGGATCGGAAAGGGATAGTTGGTGATGAAGACGTCCGCCCTGCGGATCAGCTTTTCCAGCACGGCCCGGGCCGCCGGCTGCTTCAGGTCGATCGCCAGGCTCTCCTTGTTGCGCGAATCCAGCGTCCAGAAATAGTCGATCACCCCTGTCGCGCCGCGCATGCGGATCAGGTTGCGATAGGCGTCGCCCTGACCCGGCGGCTCTATCTTGATCACCCGCGCGCCGAAGTCGGACATGATTGTCGCGGCGGCGGGGCCGGCGATGAAGCTGGCGCAATCAATCACGAGAAGGTCGCTGAACAGCGATGACGGCATCGATCTGTCTCCGGCGCAAGCGCATGGGATGCTATCGGGGGTGTAGGAGGAGGGGCAAGCGTCTTTCCCAACCGCCCTCGCGGCGCTAATCCCAGTCCATGACCCAGCCGTTCGATGACATCCGCGCCCTGTTCGACCAGTTCCCTCCGCCGAAGGACGAGGCCGCCGAGGCCGCGCGGCGGGCGGGAAGCGACCTTGGCCCCATGGCGGCCCTGGCCGCCTGGGTCGCGCGCTGGCGGGGCGCGCCCCAGATCAATCGGCCGATCCTGTCGCTCTATGCCGGGGCCCATGCCGGCGGTGACGTGGCCGAAGCCCGCGCCCGGCTTGAGGCGATCGCCTCCGGGGCCGCGCCGGTGAGCCGGGCGGTGCAGCACCTGGGCGCGGGGCTCGACGTGTTCGATCTGGCGCTGGAGCGGCCGGTGGCGGACACGACGGTCAAGGCGGCGATGAGCGAGCGCGAATGCGCCGCCACCATGGCCTTCGGCATGGAGGCCCTGGCCAAGCAGCCGGACCTCCTGATCCTGGGCGGCTTCGGCCCCGGCGCGGACCAGGCGGCGCACGACCTGGCCGCGGCCCTGGCCGGGGAGGCGAGCCGGCCGGCCGTGACGCGGGCGCTCAGCGAAGCGGGCGGCGATCCGCTGCAGCTGCTGCGCCAACTCGGCGGGCGGGAAACCGCCGCCCTGGCCGGCGCCATCCTGGCGGCGCGCATCCAGTCGGTTCCGGTGCTGCTGGACGGCGCGCCGGCCCTGGCGGCGGCCCTGGCGCTGGACGCCATCGACGCCGACGCCGTCGCCCACTGCCGCATCGGCCACGCGCCGCACGAAGCGGGCCGGGGCGGCGTAGCCGAGCCTTGGCCGGACCTGCATTTGGGTGTGGAGGATGGAACGGCCTCCATCGCCGTGCTTTCTATCGTCAAGCTCGCGGCGGCGGTGGTTTCGGGAGCGCCGACCGGTTCCGCATAAGGTGAAGCTTCCATGGCGTTGCTCCAGCCCGGCGAGACCTGTTGGCGGGTGGAGCGCGCCGACCGGGCCACCTTCCTGGTCGACACCCAGGCCTATTTCGCCGCCGCGCGGCAGGCTCTGGCCAAGGCCCGGCGCCAGGTTCTGCTGCTGGGCTGGGGGTTCGATCCGCGCACGCGGCTGCAGCCGGACGGGTCCGAGGCGCCGGACGAGCCGGACGAGATCGGCAATATCCTGATCCGCCTGTCCGAGGAGCAACCCGAGCTCGACATCCGGGTCCTGATCTGGCGCTCGGCCCTGCCGATCTCGGCCTCGCAGGAATTCTTTCCCCACCGGGCGCACGAGTGGTTTACCGGCACGCGGGTGAACTTTCGCCTGGACGATGGGGTGCCCTTCGGCGCCTGCCATCACCAGAAGGTGCTGGTGATCGACGATCGGCTGGCCTTCTGCGGCGGCGGCGATTTCAGCCCCGACCGCTGGGACACGCCCGCCCACCTGGACCGCGACAGCCGACGCATCGACCCCAGCCACAGCTACCACGCCCCGCGGCACGAGATGACGATGATGGTCGACGGCGCGGCGGCCGTGGCCCTCGGCGACCTGGCCAGGGCCCGCTGGCGCAGGGCCGCGGGCGAGGTCGTCGCCGCGCCGGCGGCCAGCGGGGCCGACGCTCAGGATCACCCGTGGCCGGATACCCTGAAGCCCGATCTGACCGACGCGGACGTCGGCGTGGTTCGCACCGAGCCGGCCTGGCGCGGCCGGGGCGAGGTGCGCGAGTGGAAGGCGCTGACCTTGCGCTGCATCGCCGAGGCCCGCCGAACCCTCTATCTGGAGAACCAGTATTTCACCTCGCCGACCATAGCCGAGGCCCTGGCGCGCCGGCTGGCCGAGCCCAATGGCCCCGAGATCGTGCTGGTGTCGACAGAGGCGTCGCCCAGCTATTTCGACCGCCTGACCATGGACCGCGCGCGCGCCCTGGTCTTGAGGCGGCTGCGCGAGGCCGACCGCTACGACCGCTTCCGCGCCTTCTGCCCCCGGACCGTGGGCGGGCGGGCGATCATCGTCCATGCCAAGGTGACCATCGTCGACGACCGCATGGTCCGCATCGGCTCGGGCAATCTGAACAACCGCTCGGGCGGGTTCGACACCGAGTGCGAGTTGGCGGTGGAGGCCGACCGCCCCGCCACTCGCCACGCCATCGCCCGTCTGCGCAACCACCTCATCGGCCACTTCCTCGGCCGCTCCGCCGCCGACGTCGCCGCCACCATAGATCGCACTGGCGCCCTGATCGACGCCATCGAGGCCCTGCGCCACGGGGTGCGCCTGCACCCGATCGACCCCTTGCCGCTGGGCCCCCTGTCGAGCTTCGTCGCCGCCTATCACCTGGGCGATCCGAGCGGGACCTGGGACTCCTGGCGACTGGGTCGGCGCCGGCGGCTGCTCAAGGCGCAGGTGGCGCGGATTGGTGACTTGAGGCTGGGCGGGCCGGTCAGGGTGGCCGGATCGGCGGAATGACGGGAGATGCGCGCTGGGGTGAAGGGGGGGCGACCCGCTGCGGACTATTCCCAAATTCGTCATCCCGGACGGAGCGCTCGTAGAGCGCGGAGATCCGGGATGACGGGCGTTTGGGGGCTTTGGGTAGTTTCCACATTCCACCCTGACTAATCATCATCCAACGTTTTGGGGCCTCACGCTTGCATCGCCAGTCCCAATCGGCCGTTCCGCACACCTAGACTCCAAAGCGATACGACGTGCTATTTTGGCCGTCGGGTGTGGCCAGCAACTGAGGCGCCGTCGTGAACCAGACAGACTATTCGATCAGGCGCGCCACGCTCGGGGACGCAGCGGCGCTCGCCGAGGTTCATGAAACCACCTGGCGCGAGACCTATATCGGCCTGATGTCCGAGCAGATGCTCGACGCCCTGACCGCCGATGCGAGGACGGAAGCCTGGCGGCGCATTCTCTCGGGCGAAACCGGATATCTGTCGACGACCTATGTCGCAGAGCGGACCGGCCGGCTTGTCGCGTTCGGCTCGTGCGGCGACCAGCGCAACGAAGAGTTCGTCGCCGCCGGCTACAAGGGCGAGTTCGCCGCGGTCTATGTGCTCAAGACCGATCAGAGGCAGGGCCTCGGCACGCGCCTGATGACGGCCATGATGCGTGACCTCGCCGAACGGGGCCTGACGGGCTTCACCCTCTGGGTGCCCCGCGACAACATCCCCGCCCGGTCGCTCTACGAGCAGCTCGGCGGCAAGCTGATCGGCCAGAGGACAGACGCCCGTGAGCAGGGAACGCTGGTGGAGGTGGCCTATGGCTGGCCGGAGCCGCCATCCGTTTCAGGATGAGCCGCCACCCATCTCACCCCACCTCGAACGTCATCACCAGCGGCAGGTGATCCGACGCCTTCCGCGTCAGCGCCGTATAGGGCGCAACTAGTGCGTGCACCTTGACGCCCGCGCTGACGAAGACGTGATCGATGCGCAGGATCGGCAGGCGGGAGGGGAAGGTGGGGGTGCGCCGCCGGCGGTGGGCCAGGCGGCGGGCGTCGGTCAGGCGGTGACTGAGCGTGCGGTGGACGATCGAGGCCGGGCCGGCGTTGAAGTCACCGAGCAGGATGGCGGGATCCTTGCGATCGCCATGGCCCAGCCAGGCGTCGCCGGCCAGGGCGTGCGCTTGGCGCTGCTGCTCGCCGGGGGCGAGGCCCAGGTGGGTGTTCATGATCTGCACGGGGGTCTCCCCGATCATCACCTCGACCCACAGCGCCCCGCGCGGCTCCAGAGGCACGCGCGGATCAAGTCCCGGCAGGGGCCCGGCCTTGATCAGCCGTTCGGGCAAGGATGTGAGGATGGCGTCGCCATACTGCTCCTCCTCGACCCGGAGCGCTGCGTTGAAGTGGAAGCTCATGCCCAGGCGTTGGGCGATCTCGTGCGCCTGGTCCATGCCGCCGGTGCGGCGGCGGCCGACGTCCAGCTCCTGCAGGGCGACGATGTCCGGCTCGCAGGACGCTATGACCTCGGCGATGCGGCCGACGTCCAGCCGCCGGTCGACCCCGACGCAGCGATGGACGTTGTAGGTCAGGATCTTGGCCATGGTCCCTGATGGACCGGCCCCGGATTCGGCGCAATCGTCGCTCCAACACTCTTGACCTAGGCGTGGTATGTGACGTTTACGCAAGCGTCATCTTTGCAAATGTCGACGCGATCCTTATCATCGCTCATGAACGTCGCCGGACCGTCCGAGCGGCGGGGGAAGAGGCTTCCAGGAGACGTGCATGAACCTCGATTTTTCGCCTGAAGACGTCGCCTTTCGCGACGAGGTTCGCCGTTTCATCGCCGAGAACTATCCGGCGGCCCTACGCGACAAGCAACTCAGCGAAGACGCCCTCTCCAAGGAAGACTTTCTGGCCTGGCACAAGATCCTGGCCAAGAAGGGCTGGGTCGCCCCCGGCTGGCCCAAGGAATATGGCGGTCCCGGCTGGACCCCGACCCAGAAATACATCTGGTCGGAAGAGCAGGCCCGCGCCGACACCATCCCGATACTGCCGTTCGGCATCAACATGGTCTCACCGGTGATCTACACCTTCGGCACACCGGCCCAGAAAGAGAAGTTCCTGCCGGCCACCTACAAGGGCGACATCTGGTGGTGCCAGGGCTATTCCGAACCCGGCTCGGGCTCGGATCTCGCCTCGGTGCGCACCCGGGCGGTGCGCGAGGGCGACCATTACATCGTCAATGGCCAGAAGACCTGGACCACCATGGCCCAGTTCGCCGACTGGGGCTTCTTCCTGGTCCGCACCGATCCCGACGCCAAGCCGCAGTCGGGGATCAGCTTCCTTTTGATCGACATGAAGACGCCGGGCATCACCGTGCGCCCGATCATCACCTTGGGCGGCGAGCACGAGGTCAACGACGTCTTCCTCGACAACGTCAAGGTGCCGGTGGAAAACCGCATCTTCGAGGAGAACCAGGGCTGGACCGCGGCCAAGTTCCTGCTGGCTCACGAGCGTTCCGGCATCGCCGGCGTCGCCCGCTCCAAGCGCGGCATCGAGCGCATCCGCAAGATGGCCGCCGCCGAACTGGGGGACGACCAGGGGGCGCTGCTGAAGGACCCCTTCTTCAAGCGCAAGGTGGCCGAGCTGGAGATCGACCTGACCGCCCTTGAATACACCGAGCTGCGCACCCTGGCCGGCGAGGCCTCGGGCAAGGGGCCGGGGCCGGAGTCTTCGCTGCTGAAGATCAAGGGCACGGAGATCCAGCAGCGGGTGCAGGAACTGGCCCTGGAGGCCGCGGGCCACTACGGCGCGCCCTATTTCCGCGGCTTTCCTGAAGGCGGCGACAACGCCTACCCGATCGGTCCGGACTACGCTCACCTGACCGCGCCGACCTATTTCAACGGCCGCAAGACCTCGATCTACGGCGGCTCCAACGAGATCCAGCGCAACATCATCGCCAAGATGGTGCTGGGGCTTTGACTGACGAGAGCGACGAGGAACCTTCTCCCCTCCTGCGGGCTGGAGCGCTTACAAGCCTCGAATGCAATCTTCCTTCCCCCCTTGCGGGGGAAGGTGGCCCGCGAAGCGGGTCGGATGGGGGGTGCAACGCCGTAGGAATTCGCCAGGACGCAACAGGGCAAGCTGCTGGCCTTACTGAAGCTTGGGTGTCTCACCCCCCATCCGTCGGCTCCGCCGACACCTTCCCCCGCAAGGGGGGAAGGGAAGCTGAAGATCTGAATTCGCGTGGCGAGCGGCGCGCCAGCCTTCCGCGTGCGCCTGGCGCAATCCAAACATCGGTACGAGCCGAACGGGCAGCCAAGCGGCTTCGGCGTTCGGCGACAGCCGCCGAAACGAGCTTATGGGCAGTGCTGAGGCGGGCCGACTTGCATTTTCGCAGGCAGGCGCCCTTCGGACCCTATGTCGTGGACTTCGTCAGCCACGGAGCACGGTTGATCATCGAGGTCGATGGGGGCATTCATGATCATGATGATGTAAAATTGCGTGACGCGGAGCGCGAGGCTTGGCTCAGGGAGCGGGGCTATGTCGTTATTCGAGTTAAGAACGAAGAAGCACTTTTTGACCCGGCCGGCACGGTGGAGCGAATAGCCGCAAAGCTCGGTATTGGCGCCCACACCCCAATCCCTTTTTGTGAGGGGGAGCGGCCTTAACAAGGCGAGGAAACGATGGATTTCAGCTTCACCGAAGAACAATCGATGCTGCGCGACACGGTCGCGAGCTTCCTGCAGGACAAGTACGACTTCGAAACCCGCCGGGGGATCGTGAAGTCCGAGGCCGGCTGGCGACCGGACTACTGGAAGGCCTTCGCCGAGGAACTCGGCATCCTGGGCGCGCCGTTCTCTGAGGAGCTGGGCGGGCTGGGCGGCGGCGCCACCGAAAACATGATCGTCATGGAGGAGTTCGGCAAAGCCCTGGTCATCGAGCCCTATCTCGGCACGGTGGTCATCGGCGGCGGGTTCCTGAAGCACTCCGGCCATGCCGGCGCGGCCGACCTGATCGGCAAGATCGTGGCCGGTGAGGCGACCTTCGCCTTCGCCTATGCCGAGCCTCAGGCCCGCTACACCTGGCGCGACCTGAAGACCACCGTGCGCAAGGACGGCTCGGGCTACGTCATCAACGGCCACAAGGCGGTGGTCGTCGGCGCCCCCTGGGCCAGCCACCTGATCGTCACCGCCCGTACCGGCGGCGGCCAGCGCGACGAGGGCGGGGGGTCGGTGTTCGTGGTCGACAAGGCCGCCAAGGGCGTGGTCACCCGCGACTACCCGACCGTCGACGGCCTGCGCGCCTCGGAGGTCTTCTTCGAGAACGTCGCCGTGGGCGCCGACGCCCTGATCGGGGCTGAGGGCTCCGGTCTGCCGCTGGTGGACAAGGTGATCGACGAGGCCACCGCCGCGGTCTGCGCCGAGGCGGTGGGCGTGCTGCGCAAGCTGCATGAGGGCACCCTCGAATACACCAAGCAGCGCAAGCAGTTCGGCCAGCCGATCGCCCAGTTCCAGGTGCTGCAGCACCGCATGGTCGACATGTTCATCCAGCTCGAGCAGTCGGTCTCCATGACCTACATGGCCACCATCAAGCTGGCCGAGAGCGACGACGAACGGGCCAAGGCCATCTCGGCCGCCAAGGTCCAGATCGGCCGCGCCTGCAAGTTCGTCGGCCAGAACGCCATCCAGCTGCACGGCGGCATGGGCATGACCGACGAAATGGCCATCGGCCACTACTTCAAGCGCGCCACCCTCATCGAAGGCCTGTTCGGCTCGGTGGACCACCACCTGCGCCGCTACGAGGCGCTGTCGATCGATCGGGCGGCCTGAGAAGGGCTGGTCAAAGGCGAAAGTGGTCGGGAATGCGCCGGTCCGGCGAGGAGACTCGGTCGGGTCGGCGGCATTTTCCGAGCTTAAGATCTAATCACATTTTTGAATCGTGGCGTAAAAACAGTGCACTAATGCAACAGTGATGCGACAAATTGATCCGAACCCGGACTGAAATATTGCCATTTTTCGCAGATCTGCCATTGTCTAGCTCGACGCACTGACGACTGAGAAGGTCCTCCATCCCCTTGTGAGCCGCGTGCGTCTCTTTCTGGCTTTGCTGCTGGTCAAGGAGACGCAGACATGAACCAACAGACCCTCAACTCGGCGATCATCCAGTTCGCCTTCGCCGGCATGCTCGCCCCGCATCGGCGTGAATACGCCGCGCCGCGGCAGGACACGACCACCACGCCTTCTTCGACTCCCAGGAAGAAGTAGGCGCTGGGGCGGCCCTGCGAGGCTTGCCGAACGCGGCGGATTTTGTCTCTCTGCCTGCCAAAGCAATAAAGCAGCGGAGCGGCCGATGTCCCTTCTCACCCTCGAAAAGCGCCGCCATGTCGCCATCCTGACCCTGAACCGGCCAGAGAGCCTGAACGCGCTTGGCGCGCCCGGCGACGGTGACCAGGTCCGGGCGACATGCGAGGCGGTCAACGCCGACCCGGACATCCGCTGCGTGGTCCTGACCGGCGCCGGCCGCGCCTTTTCGGCCGGGGGCGACGTCAAGGCCATGAGGGCCCGCGAGGGCGCCTTCGCCGGCTCGGGCGTGGCCATCCGCGACGGCTATCGCAACAACATCCACCGCATCGTCCGCTCGGTCTATGGGCTGGAGGTCCCTTCGATCGCGGCTGTGAACGGCGCCGCCATCGGGCTGGGCTGCGACGTGGCCTGCATGACCGACATCCGCATCGCCGCCGACACCGCCAAGTTCGGCGTGACCTTCCTGAAGCTCGGCCTGATCCCGGGCGACGGGGGCGCATGGCTCCTGCCGCGCACCGTCGGCATGAGCCGGGCGGCGGAACTGCTGTTCACCGGCGACGTGATCGATGCGGCGACGGCGGCCGAATGGGGCCTGGTCAGCCGCGTGGTCCCGGCGGCCGGCCTGATGGACGAGGCCCTGGCGCTCGCCGAGCGCATCGCTCAGCAACCGCCGCACGCCCTGCGCCTGGCCAAGTCCCTGCTGAAGCAGGGCCAGACCGCCTCCTACGACACCCTGATGGAGATGTCGGCCGCGGCCCAGGCCATATCGCACCTGACCGAGGACCACATGGAGGGTGTTGAGGCTATCCTCGAAAAGCGCACGCCCAGCTTCAAGGGCGCCTGACCGGTAGGCCGCCGGCCATCCGGACTTGTCTCACCGCACCCGTGCCCTTAAGCGTTGCTATTGGGAACAAAGCCAGCCGGGAGCGAACACAGTGGTCAATCCATCAATGGTGACGTCGGCCTTCGAGCTTGCCGGTCACCGTGTGACCAGGAATGTCGGCGTGGTGCGGGGCATAGTCGTGCGCTCGCGCTCGGTCGTCGGCCAGATCGGCGCGGGCATCCAGACGATTTTTGGCGGAAACATCTCAATCTACACCAACATGTGCGAGAAGGCGCGCATAGACGCCTACGACCTCATGTGCCAGCAGGCCGAGCGGCACGGGGCCAATGCCGTCGTCGCCGTCCGCTACGACGCCACCGAGGTCATGCCTGGTGTCACCGAAGTGCTGTGCTATGGAACCGCGGTAATCGTCGAGGAGGCCAAGCTGTGAAACTGGCCAGCCGGGTCTGCATCGGCCTGTTCGCTCTCGCCGTCCTTCTGGGGTTGGCCCAGCTCTGGCTTCACTTTCTCAGTGCGGATCTGTTCATCAAGCTGCTGATCACCATCGCGGGGATCGGCGCTCTGGTTTTCCTGCCGGCCTTCATCCTCAAGGAAAATAAGGAAGCTGAAAAGCGCGCCAAGGGCGGCGGCCTGGACTGAACGGTCGCTGAAAGCCCTTGCCGCCCCTGCGGCGCAGTGTCTAACGTCTGTTTGAATTTCAAGGGTAGCTGGGAGAGAACCATGATCGGTGTCGTTGCGACCTTGAAGGTGCAGCCGGACAAGGCGGCGGAGTTCGAGACGATCTTCACCGCCCTGGCCGCCGAGGTGCGCGCCAAGGAGCCGGGTAACCTGATGTACCAGTTGACCCGCTCGCGCACCGAGGCCGGCGTCTACAAGGTGCTGGAGCTCTACCAGGACGAGGCGGCCCTGAAGCTTCACGGCGGGACCGACTATTTCAAGGCCGCCGGCGTCAGGATGGGCCCCTGCATGGCTGGCCGGCCGGATATCGAATACCTCGACGCCGTGGAGTAGGGGCCATGGGCCTCGACGCCTCGGACGCCGCATTGATACTGCGGTAGTCAGTAGTTTTTCTGGACTGACTTTGGTCGGGTTCGACGCTAGGTAGGCCTCAAGTCGTAGAGCACCCTTGCCGGAGTCCCTGATGTCCGCTGACGCCCTGTTCGCGCCCTTCACCTTCAAGGGCCTGACCCTGCCCAACCGCATCGTCATGGCGCCCATGACCCGCTCGTTCTCCCCGGGCGGGATCGCGACCCGGGATGTCGCGGCCTACTACCGCCGCCGAGCAGAAAACGCGGTCGGCTTGATCGTGTCGGAAGGCACGGGCGTGGCGCGACCGGCCTCGCTGAACGATCCGAACATCCCGCGCTTTCACGGCGAGGCCGAGTTGGCCGCCTGGAAGACGGTGATCGATGAGGTGCATGCCGCAGGCGGCCTGATGGCGCCGCAGCTGTGGCACGTCGGCGCGGTGCGCTCGCGCGAACCAGACTGGGCGCCGCCCGGCCCCTATGACAGCCCCTCGGGCATCTCCAGCCCAGGCCACAGGTTCGGCGAGGGCATGAGCGAGGAGGAGGTGGCCGACGCCATCGCCGCCTTCGCCCGCGCCGCCGCGGACGCCAAACGCCTGGGCTTCGACGCCGTCGAACTGCACGGCGCCCACGGCTATCTGATCGACCAGTTCTTCTGGGCCGGCACCAACGAGCGCGAGGACGCCTATGGCGGCGGCGATCTGCCCCGCCGGGCCAACTTCGCGGCCGAGATCCTGAAAAGCGTTCGCGGCGCGGTCGGCCCGGACTATCCGGTGATCATCCGCCTGTCGCAGTGGAAGCAGCAGGACTTCAGCGCCCGCCTGGCCCATACCCCCGACGAGATGGCCGCCTGGCTGCTGCCCCTGGCCGAAGCCGGCGCCGATATCTTCCACTGCTCACAACGGCGCTTCTGGGAGCCGGAATTCGAGGGCTCGGACCTCAACTTCGCGGGTTGGGCCAAGAAGCTGACCGGCAAGCCGACCATCACCGTGGGCTCGGTGGGCCTGGATGGCGACTTCGTCACCGGCTTTGCGGGCCAGGGCGCCGACCCGGCTTCGTTGGACGAGCTGCTGCGCCGGCTGGAGCGCGAGGAGTTCGACCTCGTCGGCGTCGGCCGCGCCCTGCTGCAGGATCCGGCATGGGTGCTGAAGGTGCGCCAGGGCCGCAGCCACGAACTGCAGCGCTACGAGAAGACGGCGCTGGAGACGCTGTACTGATAGGCGATGTGTCCCTGCGTGGTTCGAGACGCGACCCTCTCGGGTCGCTCCTCACCGTGACTAAGGACATTGGCGCCCACGATCATCGTCATGCTGAGGAGCCCGCGGAAGCGGGCGTCTCGAAGCACGCACGGTTTACTCCGCCGGTCCCGCCGCTTCCGCCAGCACGCTAACCTTCCCTGCCGGCGCCTTCAGGTTTGGCAGGAACGCCGCCAGCACGCCCAGGGCGGGCAGGAAGGCGGTCAGCTTGTAGACGAACTCGATGCTGGTGGCGTCCGCCAGGGCGCCCAGCAGCGCTGCGCCCAGGCCGCCCATGCCGAACGCGAAGCCGAAGAACAGGCCGGCGATCATGCCGACCTTTCCCGGCGCCAGTTCCTGGCCATAGACGACGATGGCTGAGAAGGCCGAGGACAGGATCAGGCCGATGATCACGGCCAGCACGCTGGTCCAGGCCAGGTCGGCATAGGGCAGGGCCAGGGTGAAGGGCAGGACGCCCAGGATCGAGAACCAGATCACCGGCTTGCGCCCGAACCGGTCGCCGACGGCGCCGCCGGCCAGGGTGCCGGCGGCCACCGCCGCCAGGAAGGCGAACAGGTGCAGCTGGGCGCTGCGCACCGACAGGCCGAAATGGTGGATCAGATAGAAGGTGAAGTAGCTGGAGATGCTGGCCATGTAGAAATACTTGGAGAAGATCAGCACCAGCAGGATGCTCATGGCCCGGACCACCTTGCCTCGAGGCAGGGCGACGCCACTGTCGGCCCGCGCCGCGGCCCGCTTCAGGACGCCCAGGCCGTGGTGCTTGTACCAGAGCCCAATGCGCCATAGCACCAGGATCGCCGACAGGGCCGCCAGCGCGAACCAGGCGATGCTGCGCTGGCCATAGCTGCCCACCACCAAGGCCGCGATCGGTCCGAGGGAGGAGCCCGCGTTGCCGCCGACCTGGAACACCGACTGGGCCAGGCCCCGGCGCCCGCCGGAGGCCATCCGCGCGACCCGCGAGGCCTCGGGGTGCAATACCGACGAGCCCATTCCGATCAGCGCCGCTGCCAGGAGCAGGAGGCCGTAGGTCGGCGTGAAGGCCAAAAGGATCAGGCCGCCCAGGGTGAACACCATGCCGATCGGCAGCGAAAACGGCGACGGCCTTTTGTCGGCATAGAGCCCGACCAGCGGCTGCAACAGCGAGGCGGTCAGCTGGAAGGTCAGGGTGACCAGGCCGATCTGGAGGAAGTTCAGATGGAACTGGTCCTTCAGCGTCGGATAGATGGCCGGCAGCAGCGACTGCATCATGTCGTTGAGCAGGTGCGCCAAGCTTAGCCCGAACAGCACCGTGAAGGCGGTGGTTTCGGCCCGGGGCCCGGCGGTCGCGGCTGCGGTCATAAACTCTCCTTGCGAACGCGGCGCAAAAGCAACGCCCTCCGCCTGCCTCGCAGGTGGGAGGGCGAGGCCCGATATCAAGCCGCGCGCGGCCTCAAGCGTTGAAGTTCAGCCTCAATCCGGGCCGCGGCCAGCGGCATTTGAACAGCTTGCCGGTGGACGAGCCGGTGATCCAGGCGTCGCGCATGTCCGGGCCGCCGAAGCAGATATTGGTGGTGACGAGGTCCGGGACGGCGAAGTGCTCGGTGGAGCCGTCCGGGTCGAAGGCGGTGATCCCGCCATTGATGATGGTGGCCACGCAGACCTTGCCGCCAGCCTCCACCGCCAGGCTGTCCAGCAACTGATAGCCCGGCAGGCTGCAGACCACCCGTCCGGGCGCGAAGCCCTCCGGTGGCTTCAGCACGCCCGGCTCGGCGATGTCGAAAGCCCACAGGCGCCCCAGATGGGTGTCGGCCATATAGACTACGCTCTCGTCGGGCGAGAGGCCGACGCCATTGGGCGAGACGAAATGCTCGCGGGCGCGCACGATCCTGGAGCCGTCGGGCCGGGCGTAATAGAGCGCACCATAGTTGCGGCCGGTGGGCGTGGTCGTGCCGTGGTCAGTGAACCAGAAGCCGCCGGTCCTGTCGAAGACGAGGTCGTTGGGGCCGAACAGGCGCTGGCCTTCGCAGCCGTCATAGATCGTGGTGACGGCGCCGGTCTTCAGGTCGATGCGCTGGATATGGCCGCCCGTGTGGCCGGCCGGCGTGGGGCCGGGGATGGTCAAGCCATCCTGGTCGAGCCACTCGAACGCGGCGCCGTTGTTGGTGACATAGAGGGCGTCGTCGGGCCCGACCGCCGCGCCGTTGGGGCCGCCGCCGGTCTCGGCGAACACGCTCTTCTTCCCATCCGGCGTCACCCGGGTCAGCACCCCCCGCTTGATCTCGGTCAGGATGATCGACCCATCGGCCATGGCGACCGGCCCCTCCGGAAACTCCAGGCCATCGGTGACGAGTTGCATGTCCATGCGCGGCGGCTCCCTTGTCGCCGCCTCGAGAGCGGGCGGCGTTCGAGAACCATATAAACAGGCGTTTGAATGGTGGGCTAGAGAGGGTTGGGCGCCCTACCGCGGTTCCAGCACCCGGAATACGAAATCGTAGTCGTCGCCTTCGCCGGCCTTGTGCGCCTCACGACGCACCTCGCGCCAGCCGCTTTCGTCGAAGGGAGGGAAGAAGACGTCGCCCTCAACCTCGGCCTCGACCTCCGTCAGATAGATCCGCCTGGCCTTGGGCAGGGCCAGGGCGAACAGGTCGGCGCCGCCGATCACACAGATTTCTTCGGCCCCGTCCTCCTCGGCCTGTTCGCGGGCGATCTGCACGGCCTCGTCGAAGCGTTCGCAGACCACCGAGCCCTTGGACTTGAGCGAGTCCTCGTAGGAGCCGTCACGCGTCACCACCAGGTTCATGCGGCCAGGCAGGGGACGCAGCGGCAGGGATTCCCAGGTCTTGCGGCCCATGATCACCGGCTTGAACAGGGTCGTGGCCTTGAACAGGGCCAGGTCCGATTTCAGCCGCCAAGGCAGCTTGCCGGCTCGCCCGATCACCCCGTTGCGGGCGCGGGCGACGGGGCCGAGGGCGATGGGGATGGTCATACCGCGATCGGCGCCTTGATGCTCGGGTGGGCCGAATAGCCCTCCAGGCGGAAGTCCTCGTAGTCGAACGCGAACAGGTCGTCCTTCGCCGCGATCACCATGGTTGGGAAGGGCCGCGGCTCGCGCGCCAGCTGGGTCTTCGCCTGGTCCACATGGTTCAGATAGAGGTGCGCATCGCCGAGGGTGTGGACGAATTCGCCGACGTTCAGCCCGGCTGCCTGGGCCACCATCTGGGTCAGCAGGGCGTAGCTGGCGATATTGAACGGCACGCCCAGGAACACGTCGGCGGACCGCTGATAGAGCTGGCACGACAGCTTGCCCGGCCCATCCGTTTCCGGCGCGACGAAGAACTGGAACAGGCAATGGCAGGGCGGCAGGGCCATGTCGTCGACCTCGGCCGGGTTCCAGGCCGAGACGATGTGGCGGCGGCTGAAGGGATTGGCGCGGATCTGCTGCACGACCTTGGCCATCTGGTCGATGGTTTCGCCGTCCGGCGCCGCCCAGGAGCGCCACTGCTTGCCATAGACGGGGCCGAGCTCGCCGGCTTCGTCCGCCCACTCGTCCCAGATGCTGACGCCCCGCTCCTGGAGCCAGCGCACGTTGGTGTCGCCGCGCAGGAACCAGAGCAGCTCCAGGATGATCGACTTCAGGTGCAGCTTCTTGGTGGTCAGCAGGGGAAACCCGGCCGACAGGTCGAAGCGCATCTGCCGCCCGAACACGCCCAGCGTGCCCGTGCCTGTGCGATCGCCGCGTTGCACGCCGTGCAGCAGGATGTCTTCCAGCAGGGCGAGGTACTGCTGCTCGGGGTGGTCGGCCTGGCTGGTCAGCGGGATGGGGGCGTGGGCGTTCATCGGCGTCCGTTCATAGCTGTGCCTAGAGCCTGATGACTTCGTTCCGAATCCTGAATCAGGCTCTACACTTTTGAATCTAGAGCACGATGATTTGGGGCGATTCCACCCCAAATCATCGTGCTCTAGTGTGCGGCCGAATCAATGGCCGGGTCGACCGATCCGGCGCTCGCCCACAGGAATTCGTCGGCTCAACCGGAGAAACCGCCCTCGTCCAGGAACGCCTGCTCCTCCGCCGTCGTCGCCCGACCGAAGGCCGCATTGCGATGCGGAAAGCGCCCGAAGCGGACGATGATGTCGCGATGAATATGCGCCCATTTCAGCCAGCTGTCGTCGCCGGTCGCCGCGCCCAGGGCCCCGAACAGGGCTACGCTGCGGTCCTGGTCGGCCAGGCTCTCGGAATGCTCGAACGGCAGATAGAAGAACTGGCGCAGGCCGGGGCCAAAGGCGAGGTCATGGCCGGCCGCGATGGCGCGCTCGGCGATCGACCGCGCCAGGGGATCGGTGGCGAAGGCGTGGGCGGAGCCGCGGTAGAGGTTGCGCGGGAACTGGTCCAGCAGCAGCAACAGGGCGAGCGCCCCCTCGGCGCTGTCCGCCCACGCCGCATATTCTCCGCGGGAGGCCGCGCGGTGGGCCGGCTCGAACTGCTGGCGAATGGACGCGTCGAACGCCTCGGACCTGGCGAACCACTTGGCGGGCCCGGCTTCGGTCCAAAAGCTGACGATGTCGTGGGGCGTGGCGGTCATATCGGCTCCGTGTGCCTATCGAACCAGAACCGCTGATCGGAAGCTCGTTCAAGTGCGGTTCAGGCGCAGCCGTACACATTGGCGGTGTTGATCTTGATCATGGTCGTCCCCGCGCGGCTGCGCCGAGGTGACGGCCCGGATCTGAGATGCATGTGATCGGCTCCTGAAAGGAGACCCAGACGATGAAAAAGTTGATGGCGGCGACGGCCGCGCTGGCCCTGCTTTCGGCGACCGGCGCCCTGGCGCAGGATCACGAGCATGGCCGCGGAGACCGGGGCGGGGATCAGGGCGCTCCCCGCGGCGAAGCTCAAGGTCACCACGGTGAACAAGGCGGCGGTCCGCGCCCTGCACCCCAGGCCCAGCCGGCGCCCGCGCCGCGCTATGGCGGCGCTCCGGCCTATCAGCCTCAGGCCAGGCCCGAGGCGAACGGCGGCCAATGGCGCGATCAGCGTCGCGTCGACGGCGACCGGCCGCAGGGCGGAGACCGCCAAGGTTGGCGTGGCGGCGATCGCGGCCAAGATCAGGGCTGGCGCGGCGGAGATCGTGGCCACGACCAAGGCTGGCGCGGTGGGGATCGCGGCCAAGATCAAGGCTGGCGTGGCGGAGATCGCGGCCACGGCCAAGGCTGGAATGGCGAAGGCTGGCGCGGCCACGACCACGGCGACTTCCATCCGGGCTGGGGCGCGCCCGGCTTCGCCCCCGGCGGCCGTGGCCCGCGCTATGATCAGCGCTGGTTCCCCCGCGAGGTCCAGCCGGAACACCGCTACCGCTGGGGCGGCGATTGGCGCCCGCAGCGCGGCTTCTATTACCGCCACTGGGGGTATGGCGACTACCTGCCGTTCGGCTGGTTCGCCGATCCGTACTGGGTGACGGACTATTGGGACTACGACCTGCCGGTGCCGCCGTTCGGCTACCAGTGGGTCCGGGTCGGCCCGGACGTGCTCTTGATCAACATCGCGACCGGCTTCGTGGCCGAGACCATCTACGGCCTGTTCTACTAGGAGTCCGGCCGCCCCAACGACCCGCGCCCTCGGCCAGACGCCGCCGGGGGCGCGTTTCTTGGGGCGGCTGCTTGACGCAGACGCAAAAAAATTGTCGAAAGCGGCCTTCGTTTGCGCGGGTCAATTCCCGCGCGCCGGACAATTCATTCCGCCGGAGACTAAATCATGCGCGTCTATTACGACCGCGACGCCGACCTCGCTCGTATCCTCGACAAGAAGGTCGTCATTCTGGGCTATGGCAGCCAGGGCCACGCCCATGCGCTGAACCTGCGCGACTCCGGCGTGAAGAACGTAGCCGTAGCCCTGCGCCCCGGCTCGGCCTCGGCCAAGAAGGCCGAGAGCGAAGGCCTGAAGGTGATGACGCCGTCGGAGGCCGCCGCCTGGGCCGACATGCTGATGATCCTGGCGCCCGACGAGCTGCAGCGTGAAATCTACGAAAAGGACATCGCGCCCAACATCCGCGACGGCGCGGCCCTGTTGTTCGCCCACGGCCTCAACGTGCACTTCAAGCTGATCGAGCCCAAGCCGACCATCGACGTCCTGATGGTGGCGCCCAAGGGACCCGGCCACACGGTGCGCGGCGAATACCTGAAGGGCGGCGGCGTGCCGTGCCTGATCGCCGTCGACCAGGACGCCACCGGCAACGCCATGGACCTCGGCCTCGCCTACGCCTCGGCGATCGGCGGCGGCCGTTCCGGCATCATCGAGACCAACTTCCGCGAGGAATGCGAGACCGACCTGTTCGGCGAGCAGGCAGTGCTGTGCGGCGGCCTGGTGGAGCTGATCCGCGCCGGCTTCGAAACCCTGGTCGAGGCCGGCTACGCGCCGGAAATGGCCTATTTCGAGTGCCTGCACGAGGTGAAGCTGATCGTCGACCTGATCTATGAGGGCGGCATCGCCAACATGGACTATTCGGTCTCCAACACCGCCGAATACGGCCAGTACGTCACCGGGCCACGCATCGTGACGCCTGAGACCAAGGCCGAGATGAAAAAGGTGCTGGCCGACATCCAGGAAGGCCGCTTCGTGCGCGACTGGATGACTGAATGCGCTGCAGGCCAGCCCAGCTTCAAGGCCATCCGCCGCCGCGCCGCCGAGCATCCGATCGAGGAAGTCGGCGCGCGTCTGCGTGGCATGATGCCCTGGATCAGCAAGAACGCCCTGGTCGACAAGGCGAAGAATTAGTCCTGCGAACCCCTTCCCGCTTGCGGGGAGGGGCTCTTATTCCCACCCGATCTCCGCCTCGCCGCGCAGGATGGCTTCGGCCTGCGGCGTGTGCTTGGCGCCTGTGCGGTCGTGCAGCGCCAGCGGCGGCAGCAGGACCAGCGGCGCCTTGCCGGTCTTGACCGCCCGCACCAGCACGCGCTTGGCCGGCTGGTCGGCGTAGGGGTGGATGCCCCGGATCCGGAACGAGCCGCACTTGGGGGCAAGGCCCGCCAGGATGTCGGCCAGGCGGTCGGCCCGGTGGATCATGGTGATGCGGCCGCCTTCGCGCACCGCCTTGCTCAGAAAGGCGCACCAGCCTTCGAGACCGGCGTCGGCCAGGTAGGCGCCCTCGCGCTCCGGCGCAGGGCCGCGCAGGGCGCCCGGATCGTCGAAGAACGGCGGGTTGGCCATCGCCAGGTCGAACGGCTCGAGGCCCAGCTTGCGAAAGCCGGCCGCGACGTCCCCGAGTTGGGCGTGGACCTGGTCCTCAAGCCCGTTGAGTTCGATATTTCGGCGGACGAGCGCCAGCGCCTCGGGGTCGCGCTCGATGCCGACGAAGCTTGCCTGTGGCCGCCGCGCCGCGGCCGCCAGCAGCGCGCCGCCGACGCCGCATCCGGCTTCAAAAACCCGGTCGCCAGGCGCGGCGTCGCAGCTTGCAGCCAGCAAAGCGGCGTCCAGTCCAGCTCGATACCCGCGTTCCGGCTGGAGCAGCCGAATACGCGCGCCAAGGACACGGTTCTCCTCAATTCCGCTTAACTTCGGATTTTGATCCATGCCTGTGACGTGTGACGCCTTGTGCTCGCCTTGACCCTGACCTATCCCGCCACCATTGTCGCCTGGCAACGGCGACCATTCTGCGGCGACGGGATATGGCGATGAGCGCCCGTCCGCAGCAATAAGGAGCGTTTGGGTTTTGGACGCAGCCAATGCGATTGTCGCCCGGCCGAGCGGTTCGGTTGACCTGCTGGTGGACCTGGCGTCCGCCGACATGGCCAAGGTTGACGCTCTGATCGTCGAACGCATGCAGAGCCCGGTGCCGGTGATTCCGGCTCTGGCCGTCCACCTGATCGCCGCGGGCGGCAAGCGGCTGCGGCCCCTGCTCAGCGTGGCGGCGGCCCGGCTCGCCGGCGCCCATGACGACGCCTGCCTGAAACTGGCGGCGGCGGTGGAGTTCATCCACACCGCCACCCTGCTGCACGACGATGTGGTCGACGGCTCGCAGCTGCGGCGCGGCAAGGTCGCCGCGCACCTGATCTGGGGGGCGCCGTCCAGCGTGCTGGTGGGCGATTTCCTGTTCTCGCGCGCCTTCGAGCTGATGGTGGACGCGGGCTCCATGCCGGCCCTGGGCGTCTTGGCCAAGGCCTCGCGGGTGATCGCCGAGGGCGAGGTGCTGCAGCTGACCCGGGCCCACGAGCTGAACCTGGGCCAGGACACCTATCTGGAGATCATCTCGGCCAAGACCGCCGAGCTGTTCGCCGCCGCGGCCGAGGCCGGCGCCATTTCGGCCGGCGCGACCCATGCCCGGCGCCATGCCTTGCGCGACTATGGCATGAACCTCGGCATCGCCTTTCAATTGACCGACGACGCCCTGGACTATGACGGCGCCGCCGAGGCCCTGGGCAAGAACCCCGGCGACGACTTCCGGGAAGGCAAGGCGACCCTGCCCCTGCTGCTGGCGATCGAGCGCACCGGCGCGCCGGAGATAAAGTTCTGGGAACGGACCGTGGGCCGCCGTGACCAGACCGAGCTCGACTTCCGCAGGGCGCAAGACCTGGTCAGCCGCACGGGGGCCCTGGCGGCGACGCTGGACTTGGCGGCCGACTATGCCGAAGCGGCCAAGACGTCTCTGGCCGGCTTCGCAGGGCCGTGGCGGACGGCGCTGGAGGAGCTGGCGGACTTCGCGGTCAGCCGGTCGGCCTGAGCTGTTGCAGCAGTTTGCGTGGTTCGAGACGCCCGCTGCGCGGGCCCTCACCATGACTAGGTGCGAGATGTCTCCGACCTAGTCATGGTGAGGAGCGGACCGCAGGTCCGCGTCTCGAACCACGCACCCAAGCGCCTACTTCAAACTCCCGCAGAACCGTTGGATCCGCGTGCACGCATCCTCCAGCACCGCGTTCGAGGTGGCGTAGGAAATGCGGAAGAACGGCGAAAGTCCGAACGCCGCGCCGAACACCACCGACACGCCTTCAGCCTCGATCAGCTCCAGGGCGAAGTCCTCGTCGCTGGTGATGACCTTGCCGCTGGGCGCGGTCTTGCCCAGCGTTCCTTCGCACGACGGATAGACATAGAAGGCGCCCTCGGGCGTCGGGCAGTGCAGACCATTGGCCTGGTTCAGCATCGAGACCACCAGGTCGCGCCGGCCCTGGAACAGCTTGGCGTTGGGCTTGATGAAGTCCTGCGGGCCGTTCAGCGCCTCGACCGCCGCATATTGCGAGATCGAGCAGGGGTTCGACGTCGTCTGGCTGATCACCTTGCCCATGGCCTTGATCAGCGCTTCCGGGCCCGCCGCATAGCCGATGCGCCAGCCGGTCATGGCGTAGGCCTTGGAGACCCCGTTCATGGTCAGGGTGCGGTCGTACAGCGCCGGCTCGACCTGGGCGATGGTGGTGAACTCGAAGTCGTCGAACACCAGGTGCTCGTACATGTCGTCAGTCAGGATCCACACCTGCGGATGGCGCAGCAGCACCTCGGCCAGGGCCTTCAGCTCGGCTCTGGTATAGGCGCCGCCCGAGGGGTTGGACGGGGAGTTCAGGATCAGCCAGCGGGTGCGGGGCGTGATCGCGGCCTCGAGGTCGGCGGCCTTCAGCTTGAAGCCGTTGGCGGCCGAGGTCGCGACGCTGACCGGCTGGCCGCCGGCCAGCAGCACCATGTCGGGATAGGAGACCCAGTAGGGCGCCGGGATCACCACCTCGTCGCCTGGGTTCAGGCTGGCGACCAAGGCGTTGAAGATCACCGGCTTGCCGCCTGGGCCGACGTGGACCTGGCTGGTCTTGTAGGTCAGGCCGTTCTCGCGGGCGAACTTGGCGACGACCGCCTCTTTCAGCAGCGGCATGCCGTCGGCGTCGGTGTATTTGGTCTTGCCGTCGCGAATGGCCTTGATCGCGGCCTCTTTGATATTGTCCGGCGTATCGAAGTCGGGCTCGCCGGCGGCCAGCGAGATCACGTTGCGCCCGGCGGCCTGCAGCGCGCGCGCCTTGGCGCTGGCGGCGATGGTGGCGGAGGGCTGGACGCGGCTCAGGGCTGCGGACTCGGCGAACATTGCAAATCCTCATGTCTAGAAAACCGCGGCTGTTTACGCGCGCGGGGGCTCCGGCGCAACGTAAGCCGGATTTTATGCCCGGCCTTGTGGGTAGGTATCGGCGCCGCACCCTCCTATATTGGCGCGATGACTCGGCGTTTCCCATTCCTGGCCAAGCTCGACAGCAAGGCCTGGCGGTCCCTGATCAGCGCTTTCGTCCTGTTCGGCGGAGTGGGGCTGGTGCTGTTGTTCGCCGCCCCCCTGCTCGGCATCGATCGTGAGGCCAGCCTCAAGACCTGGCTGGCCGGCGCCGCCCAGGGGCCGTGGGCCTTGCCGATCGCGGTGGTGGTGTTCGCGGGGCTGGCCTTCCTGGGCGTGCCCCAGGTCGCCTTGATCGCGGCGGCGGTGGTGGCGTTCGGGACGCAGCGCGGCATGGCCTACAGCTGGGCCGGCACCATGGTCTCGTCCCTGATCGGCTTCGGCCTCGGCCGCGGGTTCGGCGGCCGATTGTTGCAGAACGTCGCCAGCGAGGGCGTGAAGCGGTTCACGGCCATGATCGGGCGCAACGGCCTCGCCGCCAGCTTCCTGGTGCGCCTGGCCCCCGCCGCGCCCTTCATCGTCGTCAACATGGCCGCCGGAATCACCCCCATGCGCCTGATCGACTTCGTGGCGGGCACGGCGCTGGGCATCGTGCCCAAGATCGTCCTGACCGGCATGGCCGGCCGCTCCCTGTTGCAGGCCGCCGAGGGCGGCGGCCTCAAGGAGGGCTTCATCCTGGTGCTGAGCCTTGCGGGCTGGGTGGCCGTGGGGCTGGCCGCGCGGGCTTGGCTGAAGCGGCGCTCCAGCGAGGTCTGAGCCCGCCCCGCAAGCCTGTTGCGCGACAAGCCGTCCCGCCCGCTGGCCGCGCAAGAAGCTTGCGTCCTGGAGGTGGAATCGTTATTTCCCTTCGCCATGGACACGAGCCTGCTGCTTCTGCTGCGCCTTACCAGCCCCTGGACGCTCTAGGGGCCGCGATCCGTCGCGGCCGGGCGTGCAGGGGATGAAAGTCACCGACCAGACGCCCAGAAAGCCAAGCCAGTCCAACACCAGCGACAGAGCTGATCCATGACATCCATAGCTTCCGACCCCGCTCAGCCGAGCGACAAGCAACGCATCATCATTTTCGACACCACCATGCGCGACGGCGAGCAGGCGCCGGGCGCCTCCATGGCGCTGGACGAAAAGCTGGAACTCGCCAAGATCCTGGAGGAGATGGGCGTCGACGTGATCGAGGCGGGCTTTCCGATCGCCTCCAACGGCGATTTCGACGCCGTCCGCCGCATCGCGGAGATCGTCACCGAATCCACGATCTGCGGCCTGGCCCGCGCGGCGCAGGGCGACATCGAGCGCTGCGCCGAGGCGGTCCGGCCAGCCAAGCGCGGCCGCATTCACACCTTCATCTCCACCAGCCCGGTGCACATGAAATACAAGCTCCAGATGGAGCCTGAGGCGGTGCTGGAACAGGTGACCCGCTCGGTCACCCTGGCGCGCAACCTGTGCGGCGACGTGGAATGGTCGGCCGAGGACGCCACCCGCACCGAGCGCGACTTCCTGCGCCGCTGCGTCGAGGCGGCGATCAAGGCCGGCGCCACCACGATCAACATCCCCGATACCGTCGGCTACAGCTTCCCCACCGAATACGGCGAGGTGTTCCGCGACCTGATCGAAAACGTGCCGGGGGCGGACAACGTGATCTTCTCCGCCCACTGCCATAACGACCTGGGCCTGGCCGTGGCCAACTCGCTGGCGGCGGTGCAGGGCGGGGCGCGGCAGATCGAGTGCGCCATCAACGGCATCGGCGAGCGCGCCGGCAACGCGGCCCTGGAAGAAGTGGTCATGGCCCTGCGCGTCCGCGCCGACCGCCTGGCCTACGACACCCGCGTCGACAGCCGCCAGATCACCCGCGCCAGCCGCTATGTCTCGGCCATCACCGGCTTTCCGGTGCAGTTCAACAAGGCCATCGTCGGCAAGAACGCCTTCGCCCACGAGAGCGGCATCCATCAGGACGGCATGCTCAAGAACGCCGAGACCTACGAAATCATGCGGCCCGAGGACGTGGGGCAGGGCTCCACCAACCTGGTCATGGGCAAGCACTCGGGCCGCCACGCCTTCCGCGAAAAGCTGAAGGGCCTGGGCTACGACCTGGGCCAGAACGCCCTGAACGACGCCTTCGTCCGCTTCAAGGAATTGGCCGACAAGAAGAAGGACGTCTATGACGACGACCTGATCGCCTTGGTCGACGACGCCCTGGCCCGCGGCGCCGAGCGGATCAGCGTCAAGCGCCTACGCGTGGTCGCGGGAACCGAGGGGCCGCAACAGGCCGACCTGACCGTCACGATCGACGGAGTGGAGCGCTCGGCCACCGCCACCGGCGACGGGCCGGTGGACGCGGTGTTCAACGCCATCCGCATGGTGGCGCCGCACGCGGCGGCCCTCAGGCTGTTCCAGGTGCACGCGGTCACAGAGGGGACCGACGCCCAGGCCCAGGTTTCGGTGCGGCTGGAAGACTCTGGCCACATCGCCACAGGCATGGCCGCCGACACCGACACGCTCGTCGCCAGCGCCAAGGCCTATGTCAACGCGCTGAACAGCCTGATCCTGCGCCAGGAAAAGACCGCCCCGCCGACGCAGATCGCGAGCTGATCGGCTGGGGGCGATCCCCTTCCTCAACAAATAACCTCCGTCATCGCCGCGCTTGTCGCGGCGACCCATGCCGTGACGCCGCCGCATCTCCTGTGGTTCGGAACCTTCACGGCATGGGTGGCCGGGACTTCGCCCGGCCATGACGGGGTGAAGAGCCCTGAACCATCCCATGTCCAACCTCCTCTGGATCCCCGCCACCGTGTTGGCCTCGGCGTTTCAGGTCATGCGCAACGGCCTGCAGCGGGGCCTGATGCCCTCGACCGGGCCTTGGGGCGCGACGCTTGTGCGGTTCCTGTTCGGCCTGCCGTTCTCGATTGCCTTCGTCCTGATCGCCCAGGCCCTGACGCCAGCGGCCCATCCGCACCTGACCGCCGCCTTCTGGCGGGCGGCGTGCGCCGGGGCCCTGGCCCAGGTGCTGGCCACGGCGGCCCTGCTGGTCGCCATGCAAAGGGCCGGCTTCGCCGTCGGCACGTCTCTACAGCAAAGCTCCTTGCCGCTGGCGGCCCTGATCGGGCTCGCCGTCTATCATGACCACCTCAGCTCCATGGCCTGGGGCGGGGTCGCCGTCACCTCGGCGGGGCTGGCGGTTTTGACCTGGCCCAAGGGCGCGACCGGCGAAAAGCCGGTGTCCGGCGCCGCCTTCGGCCTCCTGTCAGGCCTCTGTTTCGGCTTTTCGCTCAACGCCTTCCGCCAGGCCGCCCGGGCCATGGAGCCGCAACACCCGATCTATTCGGCGGTCGCGAGCGTGGTGGTGGTGCAGGCGATGCAGGCCGCCTGCCTGACCGCCTGGCTCGTCCTGCGTGACCGCAAGGCCCTGGCGGCGGTGGCCAATGGCTGGCGCCAGTCCCTGGCCGCGGGGCTCTGCGGCGCCTGCGCCTCGGCCGGCTGGTTCATCGCCCTGGCCCTGTCGGCGGCGGCGCCGGTGCGGGCCGTGGGGGTGATCGAGGCGCCGATGGCGGCGGTAGCCGGCCGCCGCTTCTTCCGTGAACGGCTGCATCCGCGTCAGATCCTGGCCGGCGGGGCGGTGCTGGTCGGGGTGCTGCTGACGACGCTCAACTAAGTCGCACCGATCGTCGCCATTAGGCGCTTGAAATCCCATCATTTGCGGTGCACAGGGAGCGGTCTCTGTCGGAAGGGGCGACCATCTGGCTGCGCTGTAGCGCGGTGAGGTTCACCTCTTGCTATCTGCGCTTGCCCCCGTGTCGACATCTCCATCCGCGTCAAGGCCCTAAATGTTTTCGTCCCTGTTCGGCGTCATTTCCAACGATATCGCCATCGACCTCGGAACGGCGAACACCCTTGTCTATATGAAGGGCAAGGGCATCGTGCTGAACGAGCCCTCTGTCGTGGCGTTGCGCAACGTCGGCGGCCGCAAGGTCGTCCATGCCGTCGGCATAGACGCCAAGCAGATGCTGGGCCGCACGCCGGGCCATATCGAAGCCATCCGCCCCATGCGCGACGGGGTCATCGCCGACTTCGAAGTCGCCGAGGAGATGATCAAGCACTTCATCCGCAAGGTGCACAACCGCAAGGCCTTCACCAATCCCAAGGTGATCGTCTGCGTGCCTTCGGGCGCGACGGCGGTGGAGCGGCGGGCGATCAACGACAGCTGCCTGAACGCCGGCGCGCGCCGGGTGGGCCTGATCGACGAACCCATGGCCGCGGCCATCGGCGCGGGCCTGCCGATCCATGAGCCGACCGGCTCGATGGTGGTCGACATCGGCGGCGGCACCACCGAAGTGGCCGTGCTGTCCCTGTCCGGCATCGTCTATTCGCGCAGCGTGCGCGTGGGTGGCGACAAGATGGACGAGGCGATCATCAGCTACATGCGCCGCCACCATAACCTTCTGATCGGCGAGACCACCGCCGAGCGGATCAAGAAAGAGATCGGCACCGCCCGCTCCCCCGCTGACGGCGAGGGCCTGGCCATCGAGGTCAAGGGCCGCGACCTGATGCAGGGCGTGCCACGCGAGGTGCGCATCAGCGAAAAGCAGTGCTCCGACGCCCTCGCCGAGCCGGTGGCCCAGATCATCGAAGCGGTGAAGGTGGCCCTGGAGGCGACTCCGCCGGAGCTGGCCTCGGACATCGCCGACAAGGGCATCATGCTGACCGGCGGCGGCGCCCTCTTGCGCGGCCTCGACTCCGAGATCCGCGACCACACCGGCCTACCGGTGATGGTGGCCGACGATCCCCTGTCCTGCGTGGCGCTCGGCTGCGGCAAAGTGCTCGAACATCCGAAATGGATGAAGGGCGTCCTCGAATCGTCCTTGTCCTAGGGGCATAGTTCACTAGAGCGGGATGAGGAAAAGTGCGAAGCGGTTTTCCGCCCGCATCCCGCTCTAAACTTTTAGAATCGATCACGGTTTATGATTTTGGATCGAAGCGATCCAAAATCATCGTGATCTAGGTAAGCCGCGCGCGAATCCCGGGAGCCGAACGCGTGTCCCTGAGGGATGGTCATCTTGGCGACCTGAAGGCGCCGCTGGTCTGGACGGCCAGCGTAGCCGTGATCGTGGCCGGCGTGGTCGCGGTCGCCATCCTGGTCGGTGACCGGCGCGAGACCCTGCAGGCCCAGGCCTATGGCGCGACCAAGAACGTGCTCGACACGGTCGCCGCCCCGGTCGGCGGCGCCATTTCCGCCCCCGTGCGCTGGACCGGCGGCGGGATCGATGCGGTCCGCGGCTATTTCTTCGCCATCAGCCAGAACAAGCAACTGCGCCAGGAGAACCTGGAGCTGGAGCGCTACCGCGACGCCGCCATCGCCCTGCGCAACGAGAACGAGCGCCTGCGCTCGCTGCTCAGCCTCAAGACCGACCCGCCGATCCCGATGATCGCCGGGCAGGTCGTCCTGGACGCCCGCGGCCCCTTCTCCAACACCCGCCTGGCCGACGTCGGCACGGAAAAGGGCGTGACCATCGGCAATCCGGTGATGAGCGAGCACGGCTTGGTGGGCCGGGTGGTCGGCGTCTCGCGCGGGGCCAGCCGCATCCTGCTCATCACCGATATCGCCAGCCGTGTTCCGGTGATGGTCGATCGCACCAACGCCCGCGCCATCCTGACCGGCGAGGGTGGCCCCAACCCCAAGCTGGCCTACATGCGCGGGATCAATCCCGTCCGCGGCGGCGACCGCATCCTGACCTCGGGCGATGGCGGCGTGTTCCCGCGCGGCCTGCCGGTCGGGGTGGCGGTGATGGGGCTGGACGGCAATTGGCGGGTGCGGCTCGACTCCGATTTCGCCGCCATCGATTTCGTGCGGATCCTGCTGTTCAAGGATTTCCAGCAGCTGGTCGACCAGCAGACCTTGGCCAGGACCTCGATCCCGCCGCTGCCGCCCGGTCAGGCCGAGGCGATCAAGCTCCTGGAACAGCCCAGGCCCAAACCCCCGCCGTCGCCGCCCGCTGTTGTCCCGGGGCAACCGGCTCCGACGCCCGCCCCGCAAGCCAAGCCGGCTGAATCAAAGCCGCTCAAGGCCGTGACGACAGCCAAGGCCGGCGCCGCCAAGCCTGGCGCGGCCAAGCACAAACCGGCCAAGACGCCGGCCGCGCCCAAGCCCGCGGCGACGCCGGGGTCGCTTCCGGGGGGCGCTCCGTGAGCCTGATCGAATCGGCGCGGCCGCTGGCGGCCTGGCGCTGGCTGGGCCTGCCGGCCCTCTATTGCATCCTGGCGACCATCCTCTTCGCCGTGCCGCTTCAGGTCCTCGGCCTGCGCCTGCCTGAGCCGGTGTTCCCGCTGACCCTGTCCTTCGCCTGGGCGGTGATCCGGCCCTCGGTGCTGGCGCCGTTCGCGCTGCTGGCCGTGGGCCTGTTCCTCGATCTCTTCTGGGGCGGCCCGGCGGGGCTGTGGGCGGTCTGCCTGCTCGCGCCCTATACGGTGGTGTTCAGCGCACGCAGCATCATGAGCGGCCAGAGCAACATCGCGCGCCTGGGCTGGTATCTGGGCATGACGGCCCTGGCCTTCGGCGTCGGCTATTTGCTGACGGCGGTGGATTCCCTGGGCTTTCCGAGCCCCCTGGCGGTGTTCTGGCAATATTTGGCCACAGCGCTGCTCTATCCTTTCGCCCGTGTCTTAATCGAGCGGTTCGAAGACGCCGACGTACGCTTCCGATGACCGAACCCGCCATCTTCTTCAACGAGGTCAATGAGCGGCAGGGCGTGTTCCACCGGCGCGCCTTCATCATGGGCGGAGCGGTCACGGCCGGCTTGACCGCCCTGGGCGCGCGTCTGGCGGACCTGCAGATCATCGAGAACAACCGCTACAAGGTGCTGGCCACCGCTAACCAGTTCAACTTCCGCCTGGTGCCGCCGCCAAGGGGCCGGATCCTCGACCGGAACGGCGTCGAGCTCGCCTCCAACCGGCCGAATTTCCGCCTGCTGCTGCTCAAGGACCAGGTGGACGACGTCGACGACGCCCTGGACGCCGCGGCTCAGCTGATTCCGATCCCGCCGGAGAAGCGCCGCCAGCTGTCGCGCGAGATCGAAAATGGCCAGGCCTTCGTGCCCGTGGTCCTGGCCGAGGATCTGAGCTGGGACGAATTCGCTCGGCTGAACGTCAGGACGCCTGAACTGCCTGGCCTGCAGGCCGACATGGGCGAGGCGCGGACCTATCCCTTCGGCGGCGCCTTCGCCCACGTCGTGGGCTATGTCTCCAAGGTCACCGACGCCACCATCAAGGCGGCCGGCCCCAATCCCGACCCGCTGCTGCTGAATCCCGGCTTCCGGATCGGCAAACAGGGAGTGGAGAAAGCCCTGGACCTGGATCTGCGCGGCAAGGCTGGCGGCCAGAAGGTGGAGGTCGACTCCAAGGGCAAGGTGGTGCGCGAGGACCCCCTCGGCGACATCAAGCCGGCCCCGGGAAAGGTAGTCGAGCTGACCCTCGACGCAGACATCCAGAACCGGGCGCTGGAGGTGTTCGGCGGCGAGTCCGGCGCGGCGGTGGTGATGGACTGCCGGACCGGGGACGTCCTTTGCCTGATGTCGGCCCCCAGTTTCGACGCCAATCGCTTCGTCACCGGCCTCACCGGCGCGGAATACCAGGCGCTGACGCAGTATGACCACAAGCCGCTCCTGAACAAGGCGCTGACGGCGACCTATCCGCCCGGCTCGACCTTCAAGACCATGGTCGCCCTGGCCGCACTGGAAAACGGCTACGATCCCCGCACTGTGCACGTTTGCGGCAAGTCCTGGCCCTGGGGCGGGCGGGTGTGGCACTGTGACCAGGCGCACGGGGCGCAAGATCTTCGTGGGGCGATAGCCACCTCCTGCGACATCTATTTCTACCAGTGTGCGCTCTCGATCGGTCCGGACCGCATCGCCAACACCGCGCGCAAGTTCGGCCTGGGCGAAATCCACGACATCGGTATTACGGGTCAGAAGCGGGGCCTGATCCCGGACACCGCCTACAAGCGCCGCGCCTTCCCCCGCGACCCCGTCTGGCATCCGGGCGAGACCCCCAGCATGGGCATCGGCCAGGGCTATGTGAACGTCAACGCCCTGCAACTTTGCGTCATGGCCTCGCGTCTAGCCAATGGGAGCAAGGCGCTGCAGCCGCGGCTGATTCACTCCGTCGGCGGCGTCGTACAACCGCGTAATGAGAATGCGCCGGACCTGCCCGTCGCCAAAGAACACGTAAGCTTTATCCGCGACGCAATGGCTGCGGTCACGGGAGCGAGCGGCGTCAAGATCGCGGGAGCCACTGGCGCCACAGTGGCCGACCTTGGACTCGGGCCGATCAAAATGGCCGGCAAGACCGGCACCGCACAGGCCCACAACTATACTGGGGGCGGCCATGGCGCCCATGGCGCCGTCGGCGCCTGGGCTGGGCGCGACCACGCGTGGTTCATTGCGTTCGCTCCTTATGACGATCCCCGGTACGCGATGAGCGTGCTGGTCGAGCACGGGGGCTTTGGGGCCGGTGCGGCCGCGCCAAGGGCGCGAGAGATCATGCGTGTCGCTCTGCTTAAAGATCCCGAGGTCCGGGCTCGAATCGAAAACCCGATGCCCATGCCGGCCCTACCAGCGACGCCCGAAGGTGTTCCGGTGGAGGGCGCCGCGCCGCCGCCGCCGACTGGCGGCCCCCTCACAGGCGTCGCCGGCCCCAATCCCGACGCGGGAGTCTCCGAATGACCGCCAGCGCCCTGACGCGCCCCGGCGAACGCGATCGGCTTGCGGTCAAGTTCGGCCAGATCGACTGGACCTTGACCGCCCTCATCTGCCTGATCGCCGGCGCCGGCGGCCTGATGCTCTATTCCATCGCCGGCAGCGCCTGGGAGCCTTGGGCGGCCAAGCATCTGATCCGCTTCGGCCTCTGCCTGTTCCTGATGCTGGCCCTGGCGGTGGTCGACCTGCGGGTCTGGTTCATCGCCGCCTATCCGGTCTATGCGATCGGCTTTCTGCTCCTGATCGCCGTGATGCTCGTCGGCCATTCCTCGCTGGGCGCGACCCGCTGGCTGCAGGCCGGGCCGATCCAGATCCAACCGTCCGAGATCATGAAGATCGGCCTCGTCCTGGCCCTGGCCCGGTTCTACCACGGGCTCTCGGCGGACAAGGCGCGTCTGTCCTGGTGGCTCCTGATCCCCGCCGGCATGATCGCCGCGCCCGCCCTTCTGGTCGCCAAGCAGCCGGATCTCGGCACCGCCATCCTGCTGGTCGCCACCGGGGCGGCGGTGGTGGCGCTGGCGGGCCTCTCCTGGAGGCTGATGGCCGTCGGCGCCGTCGGTCTGGTCGCGGTCGTGCCGGTCTTCGTCCGCTTCGTAATGAAGCCCTATCAGCGGGACCGCATCCTTACTTTCTTACATCCCGAAAACGATCCCTCGGGCTCCGGCTACCACATCCTGCAAGCCAAGATCGCCCTGGGCTCTGGCGGTATCCTCGGCAAGGGCTATGGCCTGGGATCCCAGAGCCAGCTCAACTTCCTGCCCGAGAAGCAGACCGACTTCATCTTCGCCACCCTGGCCGAGGAGTTTGGTCTGGTCGGCAGTGTCTCGATGCTGCTGCTCTACGGCGCGGCGGTGGTGATCGCCATCCGCATCGCCTCGATCTCGCACAGCCATTTCGGCCGCCTGAGCGCGGCGGGCGTCACCGCCACCTTCGCGCTCTACGTCCTGATCAACGGGGCCATGGTCATGGGCCTGGCGCCGGTGGTGGGCGTGCCCATGCCGCTGCTTTCCTATGGCGGCACGGTGATGCTGACGGTGATGGTCGGCTTCGGCCTGGTGCAGGCGGTGCGCGTGCATCGCTACAGCGAGGTCACCAGCGGCAAGGGGGCGGTGCTCTGAGCGCAACCGGCGTCATCATCCGCCGCCTGGGCGCCGAAGGTTTCTGAGCGAGCCGGACTCCCCAGCCCTCAAGCCGGCGCCGCCTGCGGAGCCCATCGGCAGATCTTGCTGAGCAGGTCGGCCGGGTCGATCGGCTTGGCGATGTGATCGTTCATGCCGGCGGCAGCACAGGCTTCCACCTGGGGCGCCATGACATTGGCGCTGACCGCCAGGATCGGCGTGTCGGCATTGAGCTGTGAGGCCGCGCGGATCGCTCTCGTCGCCGCCAGGCCGTCCATCACCGGCATCTGCAGGTCCATCAGGATCAGATCGAAACTGTTCCGCTCCGCCGCCTTGACCGCCTCGGCGCCGTTGGCCGCCTCGCTGACGTCGAGGTCGTAGGGGGAGAGCAGGGAGGTGACCAACTCGCGATTCACCGCCACGTCGTCCACCACCAGGATACGCAAAGGGCCGATGCTGACCGGGTCCAAGGCGCCTGCATCGGGCGCCGGGCGAGGTGTCCCGCTGGGTGTGGCGAGGCTGAACCAAAAGATCGAGCCGCCTCCTGACGAGCTTTCGACGCCTATCTGGCCGCCCATCAATTCGACCAGGCTTTTGGAGATGGCCAGGCCCAGGCCGACGCCGCCGTAGCGGCGGGTGTTGGAGGCGTCGATCTGCGAGAAGCGCTGGAACAGGCGGTCGCCATGTTCAGCCGAAACGCCGATCCCGGTGTCCTTTACCTGGATCAACAAGCGGCCGTTCTGGGGCTGGTGGCTGGCGGTGACCGTGACTGAGCCCTCGGCGGTGAACTTGATGGCGTTGCCGATCAGGTTCAGCAGCACCTGGCGCAGGCGCTCGGCGTCGGCCAGCACCTCGGCTGGAAGCGGGCTGGCCATTTCCAGGTTGATGGGCAGGTTTTTCTTCTCCGCCTCGGGCCTGCAAAGCTCGATGGTGTCGACCAGGAAGCCTTCCAGCGCGAAGACCCTTGGCGCCAGCTGGACCTGGCCGGCCTCGATGCGCGAGAAGTCCAAGATGTCGTTGACCAATGCCAGCAATGTCTGGCCGCCGGTCATGATCCTCTGGGCATAGGCCTGGGCCCTGGCCGGCAGTTCCGGCATTTTCGCCATCAAGCCCGCAAAGCCGATCACGCTGGTCAGCGGCGTTCGGATCTCGTGGCTCATGTTGGCCAGGAATTCGGCCTTGGCGTGGGCCGAGGCCTCCGCCGCCTCCTTGGCGATGCGGCTGTTGAGCAATTCCTCATCCGTTCGCCGCTTGGCCCGGGCGTTGGCGCGGAAGACGCCCAGCGCTCGGGCCAGTTCGCCCACCTCGTCCGGGCGGTCGATGTCGGGTATCCTGTGGTCCAGGTCGCCATCCGCCACCGCGCGCATGGCTTCGGTGATCCGTCCGATGGGCCGCAGCACCTGCGCGCTGAGGAACAGGTTTGCGGTGAGCCCGAAGCCGATGACCACCAGCATCAGCGAAATCGCGGCGTAGAGT
>FTFU01001961.1_pt1 | contig 40598 bp, 38 predicted proteins | sample 1640511 | NCBI WGS metagenome assembly FTFU01 (sample SAMEA3914789, study PRJEB12502) | metagenome | biome: forest; material: soil | place: Canada | collected 2011-07-03 | depth 0.3 m | reverse complement strand
GCCTATGGCCGGGTCCTGCCGATGATGATGACCGCCGCCGGCACCGTGGCCGCGGCCAAGGTGTTCATCATGGGCGTCGGCGTCGCCGGGCTGCAGGCCATCGCCACCGCCCGTCGCCTGGGCGCCGTGGTCACCGCCACCGACGTGCGCCCGGCCACCAAGGAACAGGTGGAGAGCCTGGGCGCCAAGTTCCTGGCGGTCGAGGACGAGGAGTTCAAGAACGCCCAGACCGCCGGCGGCTACGCCAAGGAGATGAGCGCCGAATACCAGGCCAAGCAGGCCGCCCTGGTCTCCAGCCACATCGCCAAACAGGACATCGTCATCACCACGGCCCTGATCCCTGGCCGCCCCGCGCCCAAGCTGGTCTCGGCCGAACAGGTGGCCTCGATGAAGCCGGGCTCGGTGCTGGTCGACCTGGCGGTGGAGCAGGGCGGCAACGTGGTCGGCGCCGTCGCCGGCGAGGTCGTGGAGGGAAACGGGGTGAAGATCCTCGGCATCCCGAACCTGGCCGGCCGCGTGGCCGCCGACGCCTCGGCCCTCTACGCGCGCAACCTGATCGCCTTCTCGGGCCTGCTGTTCGACAAGGACGGCGCCTTCGCCCCCGACCTCGAGGACGAGATCCTGAAAGCCGCCCTGGTCACCAGGGGCGGCGAGATCGTCCACCCCAATCTGAAGACCGCCTGAGCCAGGCCAAAGGAGACGCCCATGGACGCCGTCCTCGTCGACCCCACCGTCTTCCGACTGGCGATCTTCGTGCTCGCCATCTTCGTCGGCTACTACGTGGTCTGGAGCGTCACGCCGGCCCTGCACACCCCGCTGATGGCCGTCACCAACGCCATCTCCTCGGTGATCATCGTCGGCGCTCTGTTGGCCGCCGCGGCGCACGCCGCCGGGGGCGGCAGCAGCGCCTGGGTCTCCAAGGGGGCCGGGGCGGTGGCCTCGGGCCTGGCCGCGGTCAACATCTTCGGCGGCTTCCTGGTCACCCAGCGGATGCTGGCCATGTACCGCAAGAAACAGAAATAGCCGGGGCTGACCTCATCATGAACGCCAATGTTGCCGCCCTGGCCTACCTGGTCTCAGGCGTGCTGTTCATCCTGGCCCTGCGCGGCCTCTCCAGCCCGGAGACCAGCCGGCGCGGCAACATGCTGGGCATGACCGGCATGGTCATCGCCGTGGGCGTGACCCTGCTGTCCCTGGCGACCAGCGGCGCCCTCGACCCGATCACCATCGGCCTGATCCTGGGCGGCGTCGCCGTCGGCGGCAGCATCGGCGCGATCATCGCCCGGCGGGTGCCGATGACCTCAATGCCGCAGCTGGTGGCGGCCTTCCACTCCCTCGTCGGCATGGCCGCCTGCCTGGTGGCGGTGGCGGCGATCTATACACCCGCGGCCTATGGCATCGCCAAGGCCGGCGGCGGCATCAAGCTGGAGAGCCTGATCGAGCTCAGCCTCGGCGTGGCCATCGGCGCCATCACCTTCACCGGCTCGGTGATCGCCTTCGCCAAGCTGAACGGCAATATGAGCGGCGCGCCGATCATGCTGCCGGCCCGCCACCTGATGAACCTCTTGATCGGCCTGGCGGTCCTGTCCCTGATCGGCGTCCTGGTGGTCAGCGGCGGCGACGCCAAATGGGCCTTCTGGGCCATCTTCGGCCTGGCCCTGGTCGCCGGGATCACCCTGATCATCCCGATCGGCGGCGCGGACATGCCGGTCGTCGTGTCGATGCTGAACTCCTACTCCGGCTGGGCGGCCGCGGCCCTGGGCTTCACGCTCGCCAACAACACCCTGATCATCACCGGCGCCCTCGTCGGCTCGTCCGGCGCCATCCTCAGCTACATCATGTGCAAGGGCATGAACCGCAGCTTCGTCTCGGTCATCCTGGGCGGGTTCGGCGGCGATGCGGCCGCGGCCGGCCCCGGCAAGGTCGAGACCCGCCCCGTCAAACAGGGCTCGGCCGAAGACGCCGCCTTCATCATGAAGAACGCCTCCAAGGTGATCATCGTGCCCGGCTACGGCATGGCGGTGGCCCAGGCCCAGCACGCCCTGCGCGAGATGGCCGACAAGCTGAAGGAGGAGGGGGTCGAGGTGAAATATGCCATCCACCCCGTCGCCGGCCGCATGCCAGGCCACATGAACGTGCTGCTCGCCGAAGCCAACGTGCCCTACGACGAGGTGTTCGAGCTCGAGGACATCAACGCCGAGTTTCCGACCGCCGACGTCGCCTTCGTCATCGGCGCCAACGACGTCACCAACCCGTCGGCCAAGACCGATCCGGCCTCGCCGATCTTCGGCATGCCGATCCTGGACGTGGAAAAGGCCCGCACGGTGCTGTTCGTGAAGCGCTCGATGGGCTCCGGCTATGCGGGCGTGGAGAACGAGCTGTTCGTCCACGACAACACCATGATGCTGTTCGCCGACGCCAAGAAGATGGTTGAGGGCATCGTCAAGGCGCTGTAGGGGGCGGAGACTGCGGCCGCCACGGCGGCCGTCTTTCGCTCGACGGCTGACGCAAGGCCTCGGCGCCTTGGCCGGCAGGCTAGGCCGGCCAGGCTTTCAGCGCCATCGCCGCAGTCGCTCGAAGTTGAGCGCGCGTCGTCCCAGATTGCGCCTCGATCGCCATGCCCCAGGCGACCGTGAGAATGAAGCGGGCCAGCATCTCCGGATCGGCGTCCTTGCCGAGATCCCCCTCTTGCACGGCCTGCCGAAACCGCGATTCCAGCCTCGACTGCAGATCGCGACGGACCTCGGCAACCATGAGACGCACTGGATCATTTGTCCCGGCGGCCGGGAGGGCATTGTTGATGGCCAGGCAGCCGGGAGGGCATCGCGGATCCGTCTGTGAGTCGATAAGGGCGTAGAGGATGCGCTCGGCGACACACCGCGCTGTCGGCTCATTCAGGGCAGCTTCAACGTAGTCCATGCGTTCGGCCCGGTAACGCTCAAGCACGCGCTCGAACAAGGCCTCCTTGCTCTTGAAAGCGAAATAGAAGCTCGGGGGGACGATCCCCATGGCCTTTGTCAGGTCCGACAGCGAGGTCCCGTCGTAGCCATTGCGCCAGAACAACTCTTCTGCCGTTGCCAGAGCCGCCTCGGTGTCGAATTCGCGCGGACGCCCCATCTGAATATCGCTCGGCTTCGCTGACGGCCGATCTGGACTTCAATTGTCCAACTCGTCCGAAGAGGACATTCCCTACAATACCCGACACGGCAAGGTCTGGCGACCGAGTTGGTGTCACAGGCCTGCGCTGCCATCCACTTTGGGATTTCTCGCGGCGCCGATCGGCAGTCGCCGGTGAAGAGGCGCTCGCCAGCCGCGTAGGGGGCTACGGGAAGTGAGGTGGCGGGCGACTTTGGATCGCGCCGCCGCGCCGCGTCTCAGTCTTCGATCGAGATGAAACCCGGCCCCTCGGCCGCGAACGCCGCCCGAACGGCGGGACGGTCCGCGATCCTGCGCTGGAACGCGTGAAGGCCGGCAAGCGAGCGCAGGTTCATTGCGAAGTGATCCCCCCACAGGCTGACGACGAACAGATAGATGTCCGCCAGCGTGAAGGTGTCGCCGGTGAGGTAGAGACGATCCGCAAGGTGATCGGAAATGCCTGTGAACCGTTCGATCAACTGCTCCCTGACCGTGGCCGTCGTCGCGTCGCCACCTTGCCTGAACAGGATCGAGTAGCCTTTGTGAATCTCGGTGGCGATGTAGCTCTGCCACTCCAGCACACGCGAGCGCTCTAGAGTGCCGGGGGCCGGCAAGAGGTCGCGCTGCTCCACGCGATCGCAGATGTATTGGGCGATGATCGACTGCTCCGTCAGGAGGCCGTCGGCTCCGAGATCGAGAACCGGCACCATGCCCCGCGGATTGACGGCATGAAAATCAGAGCCGTCGGCCAACTGGCGCGCGGGCAGGGCCACGAATTCGAGCGTGAAGGGCTGACCGGTTTCACGCAGCAGCACGTGGGGCGCAAAGGAGCAGGCCCCGGGAGTATAGTAGAGCTTCATAGTGATCGCCTACTCTGTTGCGGGGCCTCGCGATTTTGATACCGCCGCGGACGGACGTTTCAGTCCACGGACGCCAGGGCAGGATAGTCGCTATAGCCCTCGGGGCCGGCGCCATACACGTTCGGCCAGTCGATATCGGCCAAGGGCGCCCCGCTGGCAAAGCGCTCAACCAGATCTGGGTTGGAGATGTAGGGGCGGCCAAAGGCGATCATGTCGGCGGCGCCTGCTGCAATGAGAGCGTTCCCGCGCTCACGATCCATGTTGGAGTTGGCGATGAAGGCGCCGCGATAGATCGAACGGAAGTGTTCGAACATCGCATCACCCTCCAGCGCGGCCAGCGGCGTGCCGCTGAAGTCGTTCAGGTTGCCCATGGTCAGAAGATGGGCCAGCCCGTAGGCGCTCAGTTCGCGGATCGCATACTCGGCCATGGGTAGGGTCTCATCGTTCGCGGCGAAGGGACCGTTCTCGTGCATCGGGCCGATCTTCACGCCGACCCGGCCAGGTTCCACTTTGTCCAGGACCGCTTCGACGATCTCGAACAGGAACCGCGCCCGCGCCTCGAGCGAGCCGCCGTAGGCGTCGGTTCGCCGATTGGTGCCTTTGTTCAGGAACTGGGCGATCAGATAGAGGTAGTTCGCCTGAATCTGTACGCCGTCGAAGCCGGCATCCATGGCATTGCGCGCGGCCCTGGCGTGATCGGCGATCGTCGTCCGAATTTCGTCAATTGAAAGCGGCCGCGGCGCGACCGTGGGAACCCGCTCCTGCGGCAGAATCGTCTCGTGCTCTACGTTCACGTCCGATGCCGAAACCGCCAGTTCACCGCCTTGAAATTCAGGATGCGAGATGGCGCCGGTGTGCCAGAGTTGAGCCATGATGCGCCCGCCGGCCTCGTGGACCGCGTCGGTCACCTTCTGCCAACCGCGCAACTGCGCCGTGCTCCAAAGGCCGGGAGCTCCCGCCCAGCCGTGACCCTGGGGGCTTATCGACGCGCCTTCGGAGATGATGAGGCCCGCGGAGGCGCGCTGGCGATAGTATTCCACATGCAGATCGGTGGGCGCCAGGTCGACGTTCGCGGCCCTCATCCGCGTCAGCGGCGCCATAACCACCCGGTTCCTGAGTTCCAGGCTCCCCATCTTCACCGGCGTCAGCAGCGGTTGGTCAGTCATACAAATGCTCCTTCTGAACGCGGGCGTTCCTTGTCTGCTGATGCGGTGCTGCTGCGGCCCGGGCCGCTTCGCGGATCACCCTGATGACGAGGTCGGGGTCCGACAGCATGGAGATGTGGCCGCCCGGAGCTTCGAAGACGGTCGCCTTCATGCGCTGGGCGACGAAGCGCTGCAGGTTGGGGTGGGCGATGCGGTCGTCTCTGGCCACGACATACCAGCTCGGCTTGGTCGCCCAGGCCGTGCCCGCGACCTTTTGGTCGAACAGGTCCGAGCTGGGCGCCGACTGAGTGGACCAGATGAGCTTTCGTTTCCGCTCCGGCAGATCGTTCGCAAGGTAGGCGACCGCTTCAGCCCTCAACCACCAGCGGCCATCGGCGATTTCGGTGTGGGTGCGAAAGTCGTTTGTAGGGAATTTGTCCTGCAGGCTCTGAGAGGTTTCGTCCGCGTCCGGCGCCAGGCCGGCGAGATAGATCAATCCGGCGACGCGGTCGTCGATTCCGGCGGCCGTGATGACGGCGCCGCCGTAGGAGTGCCCCACAAGGATGGCGGGGCTTGTTACCCGCTGGAGGGCCTGTCGGACGGCTTCGACGTCGCCAGCGAGCCTGTCGAGATTGCAGAGTGGCGCAACCACCTCATAGCCGTCCTTCTGGAGCGCCGGGATCACCTTGTTGAAGGATGAAGCGTCGGCCCAGATGCCATGGACGAGAACGACGCTCGGCTTGACCAGCTCAGACATCGAACCGGCTCGCAGCGCCAATGCCCGAGCCGGTCGCCACAGGCGCCGACGGTAGGGCGCTAGGCATCATGCCCCTCCGACGCCTGGATCGGCCGGATGGCTGGCCAATGCGTGAACCCGCAGCTTCTGGAAGAAGGGAAAGGCGGGAAGCGCCGAAAAAATAGCGTGCAGTTCGTCCGCGTCCTTCACGTTCCAGAGCGTCCAATTCGCGTTCCGCCCGGGATCGCGCCACACCCGAAGCAGCTTTCCTTCCCACCGGAGGCCGGCGGCCATGGCCCGTTCAGCGGTGATTATCTCGTCCTTGTTGACATGATCGGGAAAATGGAAGTCGAGGCTGACGAGAAATTCCATGATCACGCTCCAGGTCTACCGGCGATCTTCACCGACAATTTTCCGCAAACTGCTTTTTCACGAGCACAATCCCGGCTTCGGGCCACTGGTCCCGCCGCCGTATTCGGGGCGCCTAGGAAAACCACTCGTAGGACGCGTCATCCCGGCCACGCAGTCCGTGCAGCGGGATGAATTCTAGGTAGCCCTCCCCTTCCGCGTTGCCGCTGTAGGGCTCGACCTTTGTCCACTCGGGAATGTAGCGATGAACCTTGATGCGCCAGGTCCCGTCGCGCTTCTCGAAGCGGCTGTTGTACCGGAGCCCCATCCACCATTCGTGCCGCTTCGACACATCGAGCTCGGCGAAACGCGTCGGGCCTACGACATCGAGGATGTCTTCAGGCCGCGTGGAGAGCAGATGGTACGCAATCGCGTAGGTCTCAACAAAGGCCACATCACCTTCCACTTTGAATATCATGTTCACCATGTAGTGGATCGTGGAGGTGAAATCGCGCTCGAAGCGTTCACCGAACTCGTCGCTGAGGTTCGACGGCATCCAGCGAGAGTCACCATTTTCGCAGTGGCCGTCCTCCCAGAAGACGCTGCGCGCCAATTCCTGGTCCCTGCGGTCCGTAGCTCGGAAAAACTTGTACATGACCTGACGGAGTTCCTCGCGGTCCGAAAGTTCACTGAGAGAGACTGTCATGCCGGCACACTCCTGCTCCTGGCTTGAAATTCACCGAAGGAAGTCAGCGTGCTTCCAGCCGCAAGCTCCCCAAGCCAGGAGCCCAGCAGAATGGCGCCCCACTTCTTCGGTGCTGGGCTTGGCGCACGATCCGCCATGCCAGGCCCCCGATCTAGGGGCGCCTGGCTTCCATTCAATCGGGCCAGCCGATCGATGGAGACGGAGTGGCGCGATAGAGCGCGTCAGGCAACGGCAGGTCTGCCGATGCGCTCATCCCCGCGGCCGACAGCATCGCCGCGCAGCTCGGCGCGCCCCCTCCGCTTGTCGCTCCCCGCTCCACGAAACCTCGTTCGGACGGCGGTCGGCGTCGGGTTGCCAGTTGTTCCGCCGGGCGATAGGCAGAAGTCGAACCCCAAAACGACGGGGCGATGAGGGAGGAAGGTGTGGAACTGCGGCAGATCGATTGCTTCCTCGCCGTCGCCACGGACTTACACTTTGGCCGAGCGGCCGAGCGTCTCTCCCTCTCCCAGTCGTCCGTGTCTGAAGCCATCAGGGCCTTGGAGCGTGAGGTCGGAGGCTCGCTCTTCATAAGAACCAGCCGACGGGTGCAACTGACGCCGCTCGGCGAGACGCTGCGCCGCGGCGTGGAGCCGGCGACCCTGGTACTTCGCGCCACGCTCGACGAGTGCCAAAAGATCGCCCACGGCCAATCGAACCGCGCCCGCATCGGCTTCGTGGGCGGGGGTCTCTACGATCTGACGTTGCCGTTTGTCAGGCATCTGAGGAGCAAGTTCGAGATTGACGTCGATTGGGTCGAACTCTCGTTCCTCGATCAGTTTGAGGCGGTCGCGACGTCCAGGGTTGACGCCGCCTTTTGCCGACTCCCTCTGTCTCGCGACGGGCTCGCCCAGGGGGCCATACTCTTCGAAAGCAAGCGAAAGCTGGTTGTATCGATAGAACACCGGCTTGCAGACCGGGAATGGGTCGACCCGGAAGAACTCGCGCTCGAAACGTTTCCTACCCTGCCCGACCACCACCAGATGGCGCCCTGGATCGCCTTCCACTTCCCGGATCACACGCCTTCTGGACGCCCTATCGTCCGCGGGCCGGTCATCGAGACAGTGCGCGAAATGCTTTCCGTGGTCAGAGCCGGCGAAGTCGTAGCCCTGATGAACGCGGAAGCCGAGCGCTACTATTCCGACCCGGGCATCAAGTACATCGACATCGACGCCCCGCCTGGGGCGACGGCCTTCGTGAGGCGAAGAGCCGATCGGCGACGCCTGGTTCTGGACCTCGAGGAATGCGCCCGCGAGGTGGCGGCGCAATACCGGCCGAGCGGCAAAACCTGACCCGTTGACCGACGACCACGGCCCCAAACGCCCAGAGGGTGTATCCGGCTGCGATTGATCGCCAGGGCCGATGGATAGCAGGGGCGCTGGTTCTTGATCCGGGGCCAAGTTCGACGTTGATTTTTGTCACCGTCGAATATTGGCGGCGAGATCGGCTGGGAGGATCAACCGTGACGAAATGCTACCTCGTTGGGAATGTTACAATCATAAACCCCGGAAGATACAAGGAGTATCAGGACAAAGTCCCTGCGATCGTGGCGCTGTACGGCGGGAAATACCTGACCCGGGCGGGACATCTACACCGGGTGGAGGGTGACCTGGGCATCGAACGCATGGTGATTGTTGAATTCGAGTCCCTGGACGCAGCCCGGAAATTCTACGAAAGCGCCGAGTACGCTCCGCTGCTGAAGCTGAGAAGAGAAACCACCCAGTCCAACATCGCGTTCGTCGAGGGCTATGCGGCCGCGTAGGCCGCATAGCGCGATAGGCGGCGATCAACTGAGGGGCACGCCCCTCAGTTCAACCCTCCGAAGCGTCGGGTTCGCCAAATACCGCTAGTGGTCAAAATCACACATTTGAGTCCGCGGCCAGGGGGCGTCCGCCTTGGCTGATGACGGCTTGCGGTGGGGCTCATCCGTCAGGTTCCCACCGCCAGCCTGCTTTCACGGCGAACAACGCGACGCAGCGCCTCCACGATTTCAGGAGGCCGAACTGGCTTTCGGAGGAATTCCGACCGCTCAACACCCTCAGATCGAAAACGCGCCTCCGCCGTTCCAGAGATGTAAACAACTGGGAGATGCGGATTGGTGGCCCGGGCTCTGCGTGCGACCTCAAAGCCGTCGGGGCCGGTCCCCAAATCAATGTCCGTCACCAGGGCTGACAACTCAGCTGCTCCCTCCACCGCCTCGAATGCGGCGGCGGCGCAATGGACGCCGACGGCGTCGAATCCACTGTCCTTCAATGTTTCGCAATTGGCGAAGTTTAGAATGAGATCATCATCAACAATTAGAACGCGAAAAGGCCGCATGGCGCCTATCTCCGTCTATGGTCGAAATCAAACGCTTGAGTCCGTCGTAAAAAGGCGCTCGCTTTGGCTGGCAACGGCTTCTGGCGGGTTCCGTCAGTTAGATTGTCACCACTAGGCGGCGATCCGGACGACCGACCTTCCAAAGCTACGGCCGTCCAGCATCCGAATGAATGCACGAACGGTTTCATCGAACCCGTCCGTGATGTCCTCCCGCTGGCTGATGGTCCCATCCCTCAGCCCGGCGATGATCTCCTTTTCGAAGTCCTCGCGAAGTTTCGGGTAGCTCGTCACCAGCAAACCGCGAATGGCGAGACTCTTGGACAGAACCTGGCGCATGGCGCCCCCACCAACGTCAATCCAATGCCGCTGGGGCCGTCCGATGTGCCGGCGGACGTGGACAAGCGGTGCGGTCGGCTGATCCCCATGACCGCGGCCGACATTCAGCAGGTCGTCGAAGGGTTCGCGTGCGGCGCAGGCGCCCCTGTCTCGCCCTTTTCAAACCCTGATGACGATCTTGCCGACCTGCTCGCCGGCTTCCATGTAGCGGTGAGCGTCGACGATATCCTCGAAAGCGAAGGTATGCGCGATCACGGGGCGCAGGCTTTTATCAGCAAGGCCGGACGTCACGAACGCCGTCATCTTCGCTAGCGCCTCGGGATTGCGCGCGACCGCCGGCAAAGCGACCCCCCGGACGGTGAGGTCGCGAATGAAGACCTCGAAAGGCGGTATCTCCGTCGGTGCAGTGCTGAGTGCGCCATAGAGCAAAAGAGCGCCGCCGCTGCGCGTTGCCCGGGCGAGGTCGGCGAACAAGGGCCCGCCGACAGCATCGAATACGAGATCGGCGCCGGCATCGTTGGTCAGGCGCTTCACTTCGGCGAACAGGTCCTGCTCGGCCGTCGCCACCACAGCTGCGGCGCCGTGGGCAAGTAGGGCGTCCGTTTTGGCGGACGTACGAGTCAATGCGATTGGCCGTGCGCCGAGGCGCCGCGCAATTTGGATAGCCGCCAGGCCGACGCTGCTGGAGGCCGCGGTAATCAGCACGCTCTTGTCTGCCGCCAACTCGCCGATGTGGACGAGGCCGCTCCAGGCCGTCCCAAAGGCGGCCCAAGTGGCCGCGGCGTCTTCGAAGCCAACACCAGCAGGGATAATCTCAAGGTGCCGCGCCGCAATGATCGCGGCCTCGCCATATAGGGCATATTGGGCCGCGCTGTACGCTGGCACCAAGGCCACGTGGTCGCCGACAGAGACGTTGGTTACGTCCGGTCCGACGGCCTCAACCACACCCGCTGCTTCAAAGCCGATCGGCGTTGGCAAGGGAGGTTTGGCGTAGGATTTCCCGCTTCGCAGCGTGATCTCGGTGCGGTTCAGCCCGATGGCGCGGATCGCCAACCGAACGTCTCCAGGGCCGGGGACGCCGAGTTCGACGTCTTCGATCTGCAGAACTTCGGGGCCGCCGAATTGGTGAATGCGGACTTGGCGGGTCATGAACAGCGTCCTTGGTGTCGTTTCGGATGGCGTGAAGATCGGCATCCAGGGCCGCCTGCGTCAAGGTCGCGTGGGGCGTTCGTTTGATCGGTTCTGGCGATGGATCAACGGGGGAGGGCGGCGCCAAATCAAGAAGCCATCGAGAAGGCCTATTTGATCGCCACTGGATTTACCGGCGCGCCCGTACCGCCCGCGACCTTCAGCGGGGCGGCGACGTAGAGGAACGTATACTGACGGTCCTCGGCGCAATCGGCGGCCAGGGCGTCGAGCGAGGCGATTTCGGTGAACGTGACGCCGAGGTTGCGCATGAGCGCATTGTGCAACGGCAACACCACGCCGGAGACCGGATCGACGCTCACCTCATTGGCGATGGTGTCGGTAACGAGATTGGGGATCTCCATCTCGTGGAACCACTTCACCAGCTCGGGGCTGTAAGTCAGGCCCGGTTCGACGAAGTCCCTGTAGAACTCGTCCTTGTCGCGCTCATAGAAGCTGCCGATCCATCCGGTGCGGATCACCAGAATGTCGTGCTTTTCGATCCCGACCCCCTGCGCCTCGGCGGCCAACATCAGGTCTTCATGGGTGAAGGTCTCGCCGCGATCGAGCACCGCCTTGTTGCGGTGACGCGCCATGTCGATCAGGACGCCGCGGCCGACCACGCCTCGCTCGGCGATGGGCAGGACGCTGGCCTTTTCCATCTTGCCGGCGGTCGTAGCGGCGTCATAGCCGTTGTAGAGCAGGCCCTCGCACCAGACATGGCCGAGGGCGTCATATTGCGTCGAGCCCTGCAGGTACATGATCAGCATGTCGTCGGCATATTCGGCGTGACCGGGGAATATCGGCCCCTTGCCGCAAAGATAGTGGCCCCGGTCCATAACGTTCAGGCGCACGGGCTGGGCGCGACCCGGCCAAACCGGATCGCCCCCAGGGTGGCCCATCATGACCTGCAGCGTGAATGTCTTTCCAGAGCTCACGGCGCGCACACCGCGGAGCGCCTCGGCTTGGGTCAGAAAGTTGAGCGACCCAACCTCGTCGTCGGGGCCCCAGCGGCCCCAGTTCTTCGGGTCGTTCGCCAGCAGTTCGCTGACAGGGATGTCGGCGCGAATGGCGCGGTCCGTCATGGTCGGCTCCTTCGGTTTCCTCGGGCGGGGTGAGATCGGCGCCCAGATGTCGTCCACGTGGCTGCGCCCGGCAGCAAAGACAGAGGGGGCGTTGGATCGCCTCGACCTACGGTGGCAGGACCGCCGCCGAGGCGGTCTCTCAATCCGCAGCGTCGATTATCAAGCCGCGCCGCCGTCGACGGGTATCGTCGCGCCCGTCACGTAGCCGCCCAGGTCTGTCGAGAGAAACTCGATGACGCCGGCGCAATCCTCGGGCGTCCCGAAGCGGCGCATAGCCACCGTCTCGAGCAGATTCTCCCCCATCGAATCGAGAAGAGGCGCGACACGACCGGTCCGAATGTAGCCCGGTGCAACGCAGTTCGCAGTGATCCCGTAGGCGCCGACCTTACGGGCAAGGTACTTTGTGTACATAAAGATGGCGGCCTTCGCCGCGCCATAGTGAGCATAGCCGCCCGTCGGCTCGGGTCTGCGGCCAGCCACGCTCGAAATGGTAATGAGCCTGCCCGCGCGCTGGGCCTTCATAGGCGCGGCCGCCGCTTTACAGGTGTTGATGGCGCCGTGCAGGTTTCGCCGCATGACAGTCTCAAGGTGGCCGTCGCTGACCAATGTTGCGGTCGTCTCGGCCAGCGTGCCTATCCCGCCACCGGTGTTACAGACGACCACATCCAGGCAACCCCAACGCCGGATGATCTCCTTTATCGCCTGGGTCATAGCTTCAGCGTCGGTGACGTCGACTTCAAGCCCGATCGCCTCGCCGCCCAGCGCCTCGATTTCGGAAACGGTGGAATCCCCTTCCATCGTCTCGCGTTCGGCGGGGATGTCCGCATAGGGCTTGAGGCTAAGATCCAACACAGCGACGCATGCGCCCAGCGCGGAGAGCCGGTGCGCAAAGGCGCGCCCGAGCCCACGGCCCGCCCCCCGTCACGAGCGCGACTTTCCCCTTCAGCTTCGGTTGTGCGGGAGACTGTTGCATGTTCCCCTCCGGACTAAGATTTGACTTGAGCGCTCTAGTAGGTTGCTCGCCCTCCACTGAGGTCGTAGACGGCGCCCGTCGAGAAGCCGAGCTTCTCCGACGTCAACCACGCAACCAGCTCCGCCAACTCCTCTGGCCGCCCGAAGCGCTGCATTGGGATCCGGGACCGAATGTATTCCAACCCTTCCCGGGGTGTCGCATCGACCATTGGCGATTCGACCACGGACGGTGCAATAGCGTTAGCCAATACTCCGGTCGTGGCGAGTTCCTTGCCGAGTGACTTGGTCATGCCGATCACAGCGGCCTTGCTCGCTGAATAAGCTGAGAGCTTCGGGTTGCCTTCCTTACCGGCAATACTCGCGATATTGACGATACGCCCCCATTTTTTCTCAATCATTCCCGGGACGAAGGCCTTGCAGGTGTAGAAAGTGCCGTTCAGGTTGGTCGACAGCGTCTTGGACCACTGCTCGTGATCGACCTCCCACAAGGCCCCAAACGGGCCCTGGATGCCTGCGCTGTTGACGAGGATGTCGACCGCGCCAACCTTCTTCGCCATGGATTCGACCAACGTCCAATCGCTGACGTCTGTTAGAAAATCCGAGCCGGACGCTATGTCGACGGTAATCACTTCCACGTCGTCCTCGCGTAACCGCTGTGCGCAAGCCAACCCCAGGCCGCTCGCTCCCCCGGTGACAATCGCCTTCTTCCTGCTCATTTCCTTGCCTTTAGCCTGTTGCCTTCCAGAGATTGGATTGCAACGCCAAGTCTTGCTGATGACGTCTGGCCTCTGAGGTCCCGCACTTCTCGAGTTGAATCGACGTTTTTTGCCCGTCCGTCGCGCTAAGCGCAGCCGAAGGAGGCATAGGTGAGAGCCTAGGTGAACGATCCCTGTAACTCGCCAAGTATGTCCGGGCCGAGCGAGTAACTTGATTATTTAATAGACCGACCTACTGATCAATCGCCCACTATCGTTTAATTGTTCGCCTCAACCGATCGATGAGTCTCTGGCCCATAGTGTCTTCGCTCTCAAGGGGCCATGCGAGAATTCCGTTTCCCGTCCGGCGGGCCCAAGCTAGGGCAAGCCGTTTGAGGTCCTTGTCCAGGTTGTCCGCTGCTCGGCGACAGCGCCTGGGCCGCTCACCGCTACCTCGCGGGTCCGGCGCCACCCCGGTTTCGAAGGCGCGACTCTCGAAGTGGGTCGCGGCGGGACGGCCGGCTCTCGCGCCGCCCAGCCCCGCCATCAAGCCCTCAGTCTTCGATCCTGATAAATCCGGGACCTTCGACGGCGTACGCAGCCTGAACGGTGGGCCGTTCGCCCACCCTTCGCAGGAACGCGCCGAGCCCGGGTAGGGACCTTAGATTCATGGCGAAGTGGTCCCCCCAGAGGGTGACGACGAACAGATAGATGTCCGCGAGCGTGAACGTCTCGCCGGTCAGGTATGACCGATTCTGAAGATGATCGGAAATGTGCGAGAAGCGTTCGATCAACTGGTCCCTGACCATCGCCTGGGTCTCAGGGTTGACCTGGCGAAACAGCAGCGAATAGCCCTTGTGGATCTCCGTTGCGATGTAGCTCTGCCATTCGAGCACGCGGCTGCGCGCCAACGAGCCTGGCGCCGGCAGAAGGTCACGCTGTTCGGCCCGGTCACAAATGTATTGGGCGATGATCGATTGTTCGGTCAGGAGACCATCCGCCCCGAGATCGAGCACAGGCACCATGCCCCGGGGATTGATCGCGTGAAAGTCGGAGCCGTCTGCCAGCTGATGCTGCGGAAGGGCGACGAATTCCAATGTGAATGGTTGACCGGTCTCGCGCAACAGCACGTGCGGCGCAAAGGAGCAGGCGCCGGGGGTGTAATAGAGCTTCATGGGATCTCGTGGGGTCTGGAGCGCGGCCCGGCGATGCGGGGCCGCCAAACGGAGTGGGAACTCAGGCGACCGCCGCCTGCGCTGCAGAACCGCAATAGCCCTCAGGGCCATCGCCGTTGGCGTTCGCGCAATCGACATCAGTCATACGTACATTTCCTTTTGATCGACGGCGTTCGCGGTTTGATGACGGGACGCCGTGACGGCGCCCGCCGCGTCGCGGATCACTGCGAGGAGCAGGTCAAGGTTCGAAAGCATGGCGGTGTGACCGCCCTTCGTTTCGTAGAGGCTCGCCCCCATGCTATGCGCGACGAACCGCTGCATCGCCGGGTGCGCAATGCAATCGTCGGCGGCCAGCACGTACCAGCTCGGCTTCGTCGCCCAGGCCGTACCGTCAACCTTTTGGGTGAAGAGATCCGCCGCAGGCGCAGCCTGCGTGGACAATAAAAGCCTTCGCTGGCGTTCAGGCAGATCGCCTGCAAAATAGGGGACCGCTTCGGGTCTCAGCCACCACCGGCCATCTGAAACTTCGGTGTGGGCGTGAAAGTCGCTGGCGGGGAACTTGTCCTGCAAACTCTGCGCGGTTTCGGCCGCGTTCGGCGCGAGCCCGGCGAGATAGACCAAGCCGGCGACACGATTGTCCATCCCGGCGGCCGTGATGACGGCGCCGCCGTAGGAGTGACCGACCAAAAGGGTCGGGCCTTTGACCCGCCGCAGCGCTCGCTTGACGGCCGCGACATCGCCGGCAAGCGTCTCGAGGCCGCACCGGGCGGCGACGACCTCGTAGCCCTCTTCCTGAAGCACCAGGATCAGCTTGTTGAAGGCCGAGGCGTTGGCCCAGATGCCATGAACCAGAACGATGCTAGGTTTGGCCGGCTCAGACATGGCGACAGGCCATCACGCGCGCTTCGACGCGGAGGTCGAAGGCGCGCCGTCCTGGCGATGACGCGGCGCCGCACATCGTCAGGAGAACCATTCGTAAGAGGCGTCGTCGCGGCCGCGCAGTCCGTGCAGGGGAATGAACTGAAGGTAACCCTCGCCTGGCGCATTACCGCTATAAGGTTCAACCTTGGTCCATTCAGAGATGTAGCGGTGGATCTTTATCCGCCAGGCGCCATCGCGTTTTTCGAACCGGCTGATGTAGCGAAGGCCCATCCACCACTCGTGGCGTTTCGACAAATCTAGCTCGGCAAAACGAGTCGGCCCCACCACGTCGAGGATGTCTTCCGGCCGGGATGACAGCAGATGGTAGGCGATGGCATAGGTTTCTACGAAAGCCGTGTCGCCTTCGATTTTGAAAATCATGTTGATCATGTAGTAAATGGTCGACTCGAAATCGCGCCCGAAGCGTTCGCAAAATTCATCGCTGAGATTGGATGGCATCCAGCGTGAATCGCCGCTCTCGCAGTGACCATCTTCCCAAAAAACACTTCGCGCCAATTGCTGATCCCGGCGGTCTGTGGCGCGGAAAAATTTGTACATCACCTGGCGGATCTCTTCACGATCCGAGAGTTCCTCAACCGAAATGGTCACGGTGGCTACCTATTCTTGGATTTCCTAAGATTGTTTGTCGTTCCCGGGCTCGCAGAACCTCTGGAGCCAGGGCCTGACGAGACCCCACCTTGTTCTTCAAGGCCGAAGCGCCCCACGCTCGGCCGTATCCGGGAGCCGATCTAGAGGGGCGCTGACTCGCATTCGATCGGCCGTACCGATCGATAGGGACGGGAAGATGAGGGTGGAACAAGGCGGGGCTTCGTCGGAGACGCATCCGTGCGCCCCCGATTTACGACGCGGGCGCGTCGGAATGCGACCGGTGCCGCGGCGAGGTGCGCACAAGACGCGCGGGCGCGGCCATATGGAGGATCATGCGCCTAAACTGGACCCCGCCCTATCGACCGCGATGGTCCGTGGGCTTTCGTTCAGAAGCCGCCTACAGGGATGGCCAGGTGAGCGAAGCCTGCGCCGCGAGCCCGGACGCCCGTCCGCCGGGTTCGGTTGTTCGCTCCGGTGTTGGGCGATAGGGTCTTAGTCAAGGCGAACCCCAAAGAAGGGGCGAATCGGGAGAAGCGCTTGGAACTGCGGCAAATCGACTGTTTCCTCGCAGTTGCTACGGAATTGCATTTTGGGAAGGCTGCTGAGCGGCTCTCTCTCTCCCAATCTTCGGTCTCTGAAGCCATACGGACCCTGGAGCATGAGGTGGGGGGCTCGCTCTTTATCCGCACCAGCCGCCGCGTGCAGTTGACCCCGCTTGGCGAGACGCTGCGGCGCGGCGTCGAGCCGGCGACCCTGGTGCTTCGCGCGACACTTGAGGATTGTCGCAAGATCGCCCACGGCCAGTCGAACCGCGTCAGGATCGGCTTCGTCGGCGGCGGCCTCTATGATTTGACCTTGCCGTTTGTCAGGCGTCTCAGGAGCAAGTTCGAGATCGACGTCGACTGGGTGGAACTGACGTTTCTGGATCAGTTCGAAGCCGTCGCAACCTCCAAGGTCGATGCGGCGTTCTGCCGACTTCCCCTGTCCCGCGACGGCCTCGTGCAAGGGGCGGTGCTGTTTGAGAGCAAGCGAAAGCTTGTCGTGTCGATCGAGCATAGGCTTGCAGACCGAGACTATGTCGACCTGGAAGAATTGGCGCTCGAAGCCTTCCCGACGTTGCCGGATAATCATCAGATGGGGCCTTGGGTCGCATTTCACTTTCCAGATCACACCCCTTCGGGGCGGCCGATCGCCCGGGGGCCGGTGATAGAGACCGTGCGCGAAATGCTCTCGGTTGTGAGGTCGGGCGAAGTCGTGGCGCTAATGAACGCGGAGGCCGAGCGCTACTATTCTGACCCGGGCATCCGATACATCGACACGAATGCTCCCCCCGGGACAACCGCCTTCGTCAGGCGCAGAGCCGATCGGCGGCGCGTGATCCTGGATCTCGAGGAGTGCTCACGCGACGTCGCCGCAGACCACCGGCCGAGCGCCAAAACTTAGCCTGCCGCACCTCGAGCAACCTTATCGAGGGCGTGAGCGACGGCTCAGATCGATCGTCAAAACCGATCAAATAGCAAGGCGCTAGCGCCTTGATCGCAGTCCGGCTCTCCGTTGAAAATCGGCCACGTCGCATATGGGGCCGACGATCGGTGCGGAGATTGTCATGGCGAATACTATCTCGTTGGAAGTGTAGCTGTTACCGATCCGGAGGCCTTTCGAGAATATCAGGAGAAGGTTCCGGCGGTCGTTGCAAAGTATGGCGGAACCTATTTGGTGCGCGCCGGCGTGCTGCGCCCTTTGGAAGGCGACCTGGGCCTCGATCGCATGGTCGTCGTGGAATTTGAATCCCTCGATAAGGCCCAGCGATTTTACGAAAGCGCCGAGTACGCGCCATTGCTGAAGCTGCGAAAAGAGACCACACGGTCACGCGTCGCGTTGGTCGAGGGCTACATGCTTGCCTAACTTGGATCGCCTCAGGTCGGGATCGACAGGTGGCGAGTCTTCGAGGCGAATCCTGAGCGGCCCCGCCGAAACGCGGGGCCGATGCGGATTCTGGCTTGGCCAATTTCAGTGCGCCCGCTGCCGGGGCATCGGCAGGGGCTGCCAGGCTAGGCGGCGATGCTGACGATAGACTTTCCAAAGCTGCGCCTGTCCAACATTCTGATGAACGCGCGAACGGCGTGATCGATCAATGCGGTTGGGCCAAAGGATTTCGTAGCCGACCTTTGCGACCGTAAGGATCGTAAGCGTCAGGCCATCATCGATCCGGCCCGCCGCCCCGCGAAGGTTCCGGAGCGTCCCTCTAGGCCTACGGCGCGCGCGGCTGATCAATCGGCCACTTCGATTGAATGCACGCCCCTGTCGCCTTGATCAGTGTCTGTGAGCTGATTGATGTTGATGCCGTAACAAAGAGGCTCGCTCGGGCAGGAAGCCGCAGCGGGCTCCAAGCGGGGGCAGGACAGGTGGGGCGCACAACACTGCCGTCGAAGGCCGACTGCAGGCCCTCCATCGACCTGGGGCGGCGCTCAGAAGCTGGCAACAGCCTGATCGGTCTCAGCGACGACTTTCCGGGGCGACGGGAGGAAACGCCCCATTGCCGGCGGGCATGACGCAGGCCGTCGCGAGTTCGGCGCGCATCTAAAGTGCGGCTGCGCGGGGGCGAGTTTCAAAACTCCCGGAGGCGGTGCCGGAACCGACCTGGGTCCGGCGAGGCGTGCGGCGCTGCGTCCTCGCGCGGCGGATGGCGCCGGATCGCCTAGGGACAACCAAAACAGGGGAGGAAAAACATGGGTGTTCAGTCGATCCGTACATTGGCTTTCGCGGGCGCTGGCCTGTGCTGCTTGGCGGCAGCGGCCCACAGCCAAGCCGCGCCAGCGGCAGCGGCGCCGACCGAGTCCGCGCGCAATGCGGACGCGCCGTCACTGGGCGAAGTCGTGGTCACCGCGCAACGCAAGACGGAGCGCATGCAGGATGTTGGCATCGCCGTGAGCGCGTATAGCGGCCTGGCCCTCAAGACCCAGGGCGTGGCGTCCAGCCTCGACATCGCGAAGTTCACACCCGGTCTTAGCGTGTCGGGAACCGAGGGCGGCCAGGGAGAACAGTTCTCGATCCGGGGCGTGACGCAGGCGGACTACAACGACGCCATCGAGGCGCCGGTCGCCGTCTATGTGGATGACGCCTACATCTCCTCCCAGCAAGGGCAAGGCCTGGCGATGTACGACATCGCCCGCGTCGAGACCCTCAAGGGCCCGCAAGGTACGCTCTTTGGCCGCAACGCCACCGGTGGTCTGGTCAATTTCATCATCAACAAAGCCGCATTGAACCAGAAGAGCGGCTACCTGGACGCCACCTATGGGTCGTTCAACCAGACCACGCTCGAGGGCGCGGTCAACCTGCCGATCAGCGACGACCTGGCCGTCCGCGTTTCAGGCCTGTGGGACCGTCACGGGCAAGTCTGGAAGAACGTCTATCCGCAAGGCATGGCCCCAGGAGCGCCCCTCTCCTTCGGCGGACCGTCGGTATCGCCGGCCGGGCAGAGCGAAGGCGGCGAAAACCAACTCGCGGGACGGCTGCAAGTGCTGTGGAAGCCCACCGACGCCCTACAAATCCGGTGGACCGGATCGGCCTATCGCGAAAACCTCTCCACCTCGCCTTGGACCAGCTCGGCCGTCGTGCCGCAGGTGAATGCAAACGGCGAGATGGTGGGAGAGATCTTCGCTTCGCCCACCGAGACCCGCGCGGCGATCGGGCCAAACGGAAGCAGCTTCTACAATCCGGCGGTGCTCCCCTTCCAGGGATTCCTCTACAGCCCCAACAACAATGGCCAGAGGGCCCCTGGAGCGACGTGGTTCGGCTATGTGCCGGTGAACATCAACGACCGCAAACTGTCCGTGGGCTACGCGCGCGGCGACCTCAACACCTTCCGGGCCTACAACACTACGCTGCACGTCGACGATGACCTGGGATGGGCGCAACTCGCTTCGGTCACCTCGGCCTCCAAGTACGACAAGAATTTCGTGCTCGACGTCACCGGATCGCCGGTGAACGGCCTGACCTTTGCGACGAAGTCGAACAACAAGACCTTCTCGCAAGAGTTCCGGCTGAGTGGGAGCCTGCCGAATATCACCTGGTCGGCAGGCGCCTACTATCTCTACATCGACGCGGACGACACACAGGGGCTGATCGGCCCAACCAATTCGGCGCTCGCCACAGCCTTCGGCGCCGGCCCGACCGGTATCGATGTGATGAGCCTCTATACACTGAAGACGAATTCCACCTCAGTGTTCGGCCAGGCGACGTGGGAGTTCCTACCGAAGTGGTCGCTGGTGGTTGGGGCGCGCGGAATTTATGAAATTCAACACTACAACTTCCTCGCCGGCGCCTTCCCGGACCTCAACAACTACGCCATCAACACCACGGGCTTACTGTTCCAGACGCTGCCATCCTTTAAAAACAGCCGGAACGAATTGCTGTGGGCCGGCAAGGCGCAGGTTGAATACCGGCCGGATCACGGCCTGCTCGTCTATCTCGGGATCAATCGCGGCGTGAAGGCCGGCAGCTACAATGCGCAGGTCTTCGAGGGTGTTCCAGCATTGGACCCATCCCAGATCCCGTACAAGCCAGAAGAGCTGGTGTCGCTCGAAGGCGGGTTCAAGCTAACCGGCCCCTCGAACCGCTATACACTCGACGCCTCCGTGTTCCACTATTGGTATCACAACTATCAGTCCTTCACATTCCTTTCCCTCTCCTCCTTCGTCCAGAATCTCGACGCGAGGACCAACGGCATTGATGTTGAGGGGAACCTCCTGCTCATGAGGGGCCTGCGGGTCGGCGCCGCGGGGACGTGGCTGGACGCAAGGGTCCTCGACCTGCCCATCGCGACGGGGATCGTCCGCAATACCCGGCCCACCTATGCGCCAAAATACTCCGCGAGAGTGAACATCAACTACACCGTGCCTGTGGACATTCGCGGCGGGCAGCTCGAGCTTGCGGCCATCGTAAGTTACCAATCGAGCTTCTACACCAACGCCCGCAACTTCGAGGGCGAGAAGTTCAACGGCCAAACGCTAGTCGATTTCAACGCGACCTGGTCGAGCCCATCTGGCCTTAGCCTGTCGGTCTTCCTGAAGAATGCCTTCGACGAGCGCTACAAGACCGTCGGCCTTGATCTTGCGACGATCTGTGGGTGCAACCTTGAAGCCTACGGGATGCCGCGTACGGCGGGCGTAACGCTCGGCTACAAGTTCTAATCACGCTGGCGGGGCCTCAAAGCCGAGCTCGGTTCCGGCATGCCGGAGCGCGCGGTCGGCGCCCCGCCCGTGACTGTTTGCAGCGCCGGCTCCGACAGGTCTTTGGCCGGTCCGGCTCTGTCAGTTGGGAGATGGTAGTGGGCGACACGACATCGAGCACCACCTGGCCGGCGATGACGCTGGCCGAGGCCTATGGGCAGCTGACAGCTCCGGGCGAGGCCTTCGAAATGGCCGAAGTTCGGATCCGCGGCATCGCCACCAGAATCTGGAAGAATGCGCCGACAAGCTTGCGAGAGCTGTTCCTGCTCAGCCGGAGCTTTGGATCGGCGACGTTCGTCGTCTGCGAAGAGGACAGAGTCAGCTATGAAGCCTTCGCCCGCGCAACGCTGGCGCTCGCATCCGAACTGCAACGGCAAGGCGTCCAGAAGGGCGACCGGGTGGCGCTTGTCATGCGCAACCTTCCAGAATGGCCCGTCGCCTTCTATGCGGCGGTCGTGGCCGGCGCGATCGTGGCCCCTCTCAACGCTTGGTGGACCGGCCCGGAACTCGAGTACGGCCTCATGGACTCCGGCGCCAAGATCGCGATCCTCGACGCGGAGCGCTTCGAGCGCATCGGCGATCACCTGGACCATTGCCCGGATCTCGTCAGGGTCTACGTGGCGCGCCAGCCAACGTCCGATGTGCCGGCCGGCGTTGCCGATCCACGGGTCTCACGGCTTGAAAAGCTCATCGGCCCTGTGTCGGCGTGGGCCGCGTTGCCGCAAGGCGTCGCGCCCGAAGTGGTCCTCGAGCCTGAGGACGACGCGGCGATCTTCTACACCTCCGGCACGACCGGCAAACCGAAGGGCGCACTCGCGACGCATCGCAACATTTGCACCATCGTCGGCACCGCCGGCTTCGCTGCCGCCCGGACGCTGCTGCGTCGGGGGGCGCCGCCGCCGGTGGCCGATGCGGCGCAACAGAAGGCGACGCTGCTGGTCGTGCCCCTCTTCCATGTGACGGGTTGCGTGGCCGTCCTGGCCCCACTGATGTCGCGCGGTTCAAAGCTGGTGCTGATGCGCCGGTGGGATGCGCCAGGCGCGATGAGCCTCATCGAGCGAGAAAGGATAAACGCGACCGGCGGCGTGCCAACCATTGCCTGGCAGCTGGTCGAGCATCCCGAGCGGACACGGTACGATCTCTCCTCCCTGGAGAGTCTTGCCTATGGCGGCGCCCCTTCGGCGCCGGAGCTCGTACGCAAGATCAAGGAGGTCTTCCCCGCGGTTGAGCCCGGCAATGCCTGGGGCATGAGCGAGACGTCGGGGGCGTTCACCAGCCATTTCGCGGAGGACTATGAAGCCCGGCCCGATAGCTGCGGCACGGCCACCGCCGTGGGCGACCTGAAAATCGTTGACGCCGATGGACGGTCGTTGCCTCCCCACGCGGTCGGTGAGCTCTGGGTCAAGGGCCCGCAGGTGGTGAAGGGCTATTGGAACAAGCCCGACGAAACGGCGCAGACTTTTGTCGACGGTTGGATGAAGACCGGCGATCTCGCCCGCGTCGACGAGGAGGGCCGCTGCTATATCGTCGACCGCGCCAAGGACATGCTCATCCGCGGCGGAGAGAATATCTACTGCGTTGAGGTCGAAAACGTCCTCTACGAGCACCCGGCGGTGATCGATGCGGCGCTGGTCGGCATACCGCATCGCACCCTGGGCGAAGTGCCGGCCGCCGTCGTAACACTCAAGCAATCGGGGGTGGCCGGCGAGGATGAACTGCGTAACTTCGTGGCAGCTCGCCTCGCGGCGTACAAGGTCCCGGTTGCGATCGCGTTCTGGCCTGAGCCGCTGCCGCGCAACGTCAATGGCAAGATCCTCAAAGCCGATCTGAAGAAGCTCTTTGATGCGCAAGGTTGAGGCCAGCGGCCTCATTCAGCGCTGATTTCACTCGGACCTTTCCGGCGGCAGCCGTGGCAAGGTGACGTTCGGGCAGGCACAAACTGGGAAGCGGCGATGGTCGACACGGCGGAGCAGGTCCGGGAGCAGCAGAACACCGGCACCAAGGAGGTGGTCGAGAGCCACAAGTTCGATGAATCGCGGCTGCACGATTGGATGCAGGCGAACGTCGAGGGCTATGCCGGCCCGCTGGAGGTGCGCCAGTTCAAGGGCGGTCAGTCCAATCCCACCTACCAGCTGGTCACCCCGGCCAGGAAGTACGTCATGCGCCGCAAGCCGCCGGGCAAGCTGCTGCCGTCGGCGCACGCGGTGGACCGGGAATACCGGGTGATCTCGGCCCTCGGCCCCACGGGTTTCCCGGTGCCGCGCACCTACGGCCTGTGCCAGGACGAGGGCGTGATCGGCGCCATGTTCTACGTGATGGACATGGTCGAGGGCCGCATCCTCTGGGACCAGACCCTGCCGCAGTACGAGCCGGCCGAGCGCCACGCCATCCACATGGCCGCCCTGAAGACGCTCGCCGACCTGCACAACACCGACTACAAGGCCATCGGCCTGGAGGACTTCGGCCGTCCCGGCAACTACATGCTGCGCCAGATCGACCGCTGGACCAAGCAGTACAAGGCCTCCGAGACCCAGCACATCGAGACGGTGGAAAAGCTGATCGAGTGGCTACCGAAGACCTGCCCGCCCGACGACCAGACCTCGATCGTCCACGCCGACTACCGGCTGGACAACATGATCATGCACCCCACCGAGGCGCGGGTGATCGCCGTGCTGGACTGGGAGCTGTCGACCCTGGGCAACCCCCTGGCCGACTTCACCAACCTGCTGATGCAGTGGGTCAACGGCTCGATCGCCGCCCTGCCGGACCTCGAGGCGCACGGCATCCCGACCATGGACGACTACGTCGCCGAATATTGCCGGCTGACCAACCGGGACGGTCTGCCGAACCTCAACTGGTACTTCGCCTACAACATCTTCCGCCTGGCCGGCATCATCCAGGGCATCGTCGGCCGCGTCCGCGACGGCACGGCCAACAGCCCCCAGGCCGCCGCCATGGCCGACCGCGTGCCCCTGCTGGGCGCCGCCGCGTGGAAGTTCGCGCAGAAGGCCGGGGCGGTCTGACCCGCGGCCGTGCACCAAGATCTGGCTTTGACCCTGGGAGACCGCTTCAAATGGCGGGTGATCTTTTTTCATTGCATGGACGCACCGTCCTGATCACGGGCGGTGCGCGCGGCATTGGCAAGATGATCGCCGCCGGCTTTGTTGCTCAGGGGGCCAAGGTTTACATCTCCTCGCGCAAACCCGGCCCGTGCGACGAGGCTGCGGCCGAGCTCAGCGCCGGTGGCGGAACCTGCATTTCCCTGCCGCAGGACGTCTCTACGGTCGAGGGCTGCCGCGACCTGGCGGTGCGCCTGGCTAAATTGGAACCAAGCCCAAGCTGGACATCCTGGTCAACAACGCCGGCGCCGCCTGGGGCGCGGCCTTCGACGAATTCCCCGAGAGCGGCTGGGACAAGGTGATGAACCTGAACGTCAAGTCGCCCTTCTTCCTGACCCAAGCCCTGCTTCCGCAACTGCGCGCCGCCGCCAGCACCGACCAGCCGGCCAAGGTGATCAACGTCGCCTCGATCGACGGCATCTGGCCCAACCCGATGGAGACCTATTCCTACTACGCCAGCAAGTCCGGCCTGATTCACCCGACCCGCCGCATGGCCGCGACCCTGATCCGCGACAACATCGTCGTCACCGCCATCGCTCCCGGCGCCTTCGCCTCGGAAATGAACCGCGACGCCCGCGACCATGCCGACGAACTCGCCAAGCATATTCCTTCGCGCCGGATCCGACAGGAGGAGGATATCAAGAAGCGCCTTCTGGACGGCAATGCCGCAAGCCGCACCGCCGGCGAATCCGCCGCGCGAGTTCCCACCTTCGCGCAGATGGCCTGGCGACAGGCAAAGCTCGCCGGCGCCTGAAGCGGGTCGGCCACCGCCGATGCGGTGTCAGGTTCCGTTGATCGTAATCCCGCCATCAATGATGAGAGACTGACCGGTAATGTGGGCCGCGGCCGGGGAGGCCAGAAAGACGGCGGCGCCACCTATGTCCTTCGGCTCGCCGAGCTTGCGCAGCGGCGTCTGCGCGACAAGCTTCGTGGCTGCCCCCTGATCTTCGTATAGCGCCCGAGCGAAGTCGGTCCGAATGACGCCAGGCGCAATCGCATTGACGCGGATGTTGTTAGGACCCAATTCCACCGCGAAGTTGCGGACGAGCTGGAAGTCAGCCGCCTTCGAGATGTTGTAGGCGCCGATCGCGTCATGCCCTTGCAGGCCACCGATCGAGGAAATGACGATGATCGCCCCCCCGCCGCGCGCGATCATCGCTGGCGCCACAAGGGTGACGAGCCAGTGATTTGACAGGACGTTGTTGTCCAACACTTTGCGGAACTGCTCGTCAGTGATGCCAAGCAGTGGGCCATAGTACGGGTTCGAAGCGGCGTTGCAGACCAGGACGTCGATCTCGCCGAGATCGCTGCAGGTGGTTTCAACCAGGTGTTCCAAATCGCGCCTCGACGAGATGTTGGCGGCGCAGGCAATGGCGGCGCCAGGCCCAAAGGTTTCATTGATCGCCTGCGCGACCGCGTCGCAGGCCTCTTGGCGACGGCTCGAAATCACGACCTTCGCGCCGGCCGCGGCGAGATGCTCTGCAATGCTGCGACCGATGCCGCGCGATGAGCCGGTGACGAGAGCGACCTTGCCGGTCAGATCGAACGGATTCATACCCCTATTTCCTTTTGGAAGATTGCAATCGCACTTTGAGTCCGCTCGTCAGATCGCTTCGATCTGCTCGGGTGTTAGCGAAAAGCAGGTGTCGTCTAGCGTCTCGACCAGACCGAATTGATTGCGCGCGGCGGGCAAAATGTAGCCGAAGCAGTAACGGCAGGCGGCGAGCTTGGCCTCGTAGAATGCGCGCTGTCCGGGCTCCACTGCGCTTAGCGCGGCCCATGCCGCGATCGCCTGCATGAGCCATAACCAGGCGACGACAACGGTGCCCGCAGCATCGAGATATAGAGTCGCGTTCGCCAGGCCGAGCTCGGGATCTGAATGGGATGTCGCCGAAGCCGTCGCTCGCCCAAGCCATTCAAGCGCTTTCGCCAATTCGACGCAAAAGGGCGCGAGCGCCGGAGCCGCCGAGGCCACGTGGATCGTCTCCTTGATCCGCGCCACCAGCAGCGCCAGACCTCGGCCGTCGGCGAGGCGCACCTTGCGGCCCAGCAAGTCGATTCCCTGGACACCGAAAGTTCCCTCGTGAATAGCGTTAAGCCGGTTGTCACGGTAGAACCGCTCGACCGGATGATCGGGCGTGTAGCCTGCGCCGCCTAGGATCTGGATCGCCAGCTTGTTGGCCTCGAGGCAGTGTTCAGACGGCCACGACTTGGCGATCGGCGTCAGGACCTCTAGCAACAACGCAAGGTCGCGCTTCTCCTCGCCCTGAGCGAGGGCCTGCTGGTCGATGAGTTGCGCGCAGTAGAAGCATAGGGCCAGCGCACCCTCGACCTGGGTCTTCTGGGCGAGCAGCATCCGGCGGACATCGGCATGTTCGATCAGCGGAATCTGCGGCGTCAAGGGATCCTTTTGACCAATTCGCCGCCCCTGGACGCGAGCCCGCGCATAGTCCCGCGAATAGAGATACCCCGCCAAACCCGACATGGTGGCCCCATGTCCGACCGCGATGCGCGCCTCGTTCATCATGTGGAACATGTAGCGGAGCCCCTCGTGCGGCTTGCCGACCAGATAGCCGATCGTCGGCCCGGACTCGCCGAAGTTCAGCATCGCGTTGGTCGTGCCGCGCTGCCCCATCTTGTGGTTGAGGCCAACGAGCGTGATGTTGTTGTCCGTGAAAGGGCTATCGGTTCCGTCACCCAGCCGCTGCGGAACGATGAAAAGGGAGATACCCTTAACGCCCGGCGGGCCACCCGGAATCTTGGCGAGCACCAGGTTGACGATATTCTCTGTCATCTGATGACCGGCGCCTGAGATCCACATCTTGGCGCCGCGGATGCCGTAGACGCCATCGCCGGCAGGCTCGGCCCGTGTGGAAATGTCAGCCAGTGAGGATCCCGCCTGTGGCTCGGACAAGCACATCGTACCGGTCCAGCGGCCCTCGATCATAGGGATTGCATAGCGTGCTTGCTGCTCGCTGGATCCGGCGGCCAGAAGCAAGTGCGCGGCCGCGCTTGTAAGCGTGGAGTAGTTCGAGATTCCGACGTTGGCGGCGGCGAACATCCCGTTCACCGCCATCGCTATCGAATAGGGCAACTGGAGCCCGCCATGCTCATGCGGGAAGGTTTGGGCAGACAGTCCGGCCGCAGCATAGGCTGCCAGGGCTTCGCCGACCTCAGGCAAGATCTCAACCTCGCCGTTCACCAGCGTGGGCGGGCAGGTGTCGAGACGCGCCGCCGAAGGAAGATAGACCTCCTCGGCGAGCCGTTGGGCGGTCTCAAAGATCTGCGCCGTGGTCTCGCGGTCGCAATGGCCGAACGGCTCGGCGGCAAGCACCTGCCCAACGTCGAGGACCTCGAAGAGGAGAAAGTCCAGGTTTCGACGGTCGACGATGTGTGTCAAAAGCGCGCCCCTGTTAGCTCGAGATTACCTTTTTAAAAGATGGTGCTAACTATCGGCGTCGGGCGACGGTAGGGCGCTGGACGTCGATTGTCACGCTTAAGGTCCGGGGCCACTGCCAAGACCGCACCCTCACAAGACTCAAAGTATGGAGGCCCTTGGCGCCGATTGGGCAGATCGCTGCATCGCGTCGCCACTGCCCCCGGAACCCTCGCGGATGACGCTTCTTCACAGCACCTCGAAGAGACCTGCCGCACCCATGCCGCCGCCAACGCACATGGTGATGACGACGTAGCGGACGCCGCGCCGTTTCCCTTCGATCAGCGCATGACCGACCATCCGGGCACCCGACATGCCATAGGGATGACCGATTGAAATCGCGCCACCATTGACGTTCAGGAGTTCGTCAGGGATCCCGAGGCGATCACGGCAATAGAGCACCTGGACCGCGAAGGCCTCGTTCAACTCCCAAAGGCCGATATCGCTCATCGCGAGATCGAACCGCTGCAGCAGCCTGGGCACCGCGAACACGGGGCCGATGCCCATCTCGTCCGGCTTGGTGCCGGCTACGGCCATGCCGACATAGCGGCCGAGCGGCGTCAGTCCGCTATGCTCGGCAAGTTTCGCCTCCATCACGACGCAGGCCGAAGCCCCATCTGAGAGCTGGCTGGCATTGCCAGCGGTGATAACGCCCCCTTGAACCACCGGCTTCAGCGACTGCAATCCGGCGAACGTCGTTTCTGGACGGTTGCCGTCGTCCCTCTCGAGTCGAACTCCGCGTTGCGAGACCGTTCCGGTCTCCTTGTCACGAACGTCCATCACGGCGTCGACAGGGACGATCTCCTCATCGAACGCGCCGCGGACTTGGGCGGCCGCAGTGCGCCGCTGAGACTGAAGCGCATACTCGTCCTGCACCTCTCGGCTGATCTTATAGCGCGACGCTACCGTTTCCGCGGTCTGCAGCATCGGCATGTACATATCCGGGACCATCGCCAACAACTCCGGGTCGGGGGTGATGCGAAGATCGCTCGTCTGGACGAGGGAGATCGACTCAACGCCGCCCGCGAGAACGATGTTCATGCGATCCACCACCACCTGCTTTGCAGCCGTCGCGATGGTCATCAGGCCGGACGAACATTGACGGTCGATCGACATACCGGACACCGTCTGAGGCAAGCCCGCGCGCATCGCCGCGGTGCGGCCAATCGTTGCCTGGTGTCCCTGCTGCAGCGAGGCCCCGACTAGAACATCGTCGATCTCTTCCGGGACGACCCCGGATCGCGATACGGCTGCCTTGATCGCATGCGCCGCCAGGGTTGGGGCGGGCGTCGCGTTAAATGCGCCGCGATAGGCGCGACCGATCGGCGTCCTGGCTGTCGATACGATCACCGCGTGGCGCATTGTCAAACCACCAGCGCGGCGGGCGCATCGAAGCCAGCCTTGGCGAGTTCCAACTGAGATTGGTTCCATCCTTGAGGGGGGACCACCTCACCGCTCCGATTCGCCAATTGCTCGTATCCAGCCAGCAACTGCTCGGCGGCATCGCTCCTTTCGCCGAGGTAGACGCCGGCCGTAAGCGTGATGTTGGCTTGTTCGAAGCTGCCGCCTCCAGCGCAGAAAATCTTGCGGTTGGGCGCGTTCTCGGCGACCAAGGCGAGTACGGCCGGGCTGACCCGTGCGGGCGTTAACGCGTCCAGCGTGGCTTGTGACATCAGCCCCTCGAGCATTCGGGTCGCGGCCGTCGGCGCAAGGCAGTTCACCCGGATGTCGTGCTTCTCCCCCTCAAGCCCGAGCGTTTGCATCAGCCCGACGAGCGCCATCTTGGCCGCGCCATAGTTCGACTGGCCGAAATTGCCGTAGAGTCCGGAGGACGACGTGGTCATCACGATGCGTCCGTAATTCTGCGCGCGCATCAGCTCCCACACCGCCTTGGTGCAGTTGACCGCGCCCATCAGATGAACCTCCACCACAGCTCGGAAGTCGGCGAGGTCCATCTTGGAGAAAGTACGGTCGCGCAAAATGCCTGCATTGTTGACGAGGATATCGACCCGTCCCCATCGACCGACGGCGTCAGCGACCATCGTCTCGACCTGTCCATAGTCGGTGACCGAAGCGCCATTGGCTATCGCTTCGCCCCCCATGGCCTCGATCTCCTCGACCACTTTTTGGGCCGCCGAGATTGATCCGCCACGGCCGTCGGTAGCGCTTCCCAAGTCGTTGACCAGGATCCTTGCGCCACGGTCGGCGAGCAGTAGCGCATGCTCCCGCCCAAGCCCGCCGCCTGCACCGGTAATGATGGCGACCCGTCCCGATAGGTCGATCGACATGCCTTCCCCCATCGTTGAATTGGCGGCGGGCTCACGCCCTCCGTTTTCGGGGACCTACTGCCACGAGGATCGCGTGTCAATATTTTTAAAATTACGTACCACTTATGAGAAGCGACTCCAGTGCCGCCCTTCTGCCAGGGCGGTGAGGTCATAGGCAAACTCGCTTCGAACCTTGGAAAGCGCGCGCGTCTCTGCGCCGGTCGCGAGGATCCGGATCAATTTTCCGGTGAAAACCGCATACGTCATCCACGCATTGAACGGCGTCGAGTAGGGGATGACGTTGGCCATGACCTGGCTCCAGCGGCGCCACTGTTCGGCGTTGATCGCCCACAATCCGGGGCGCAGGCTGGGGTCGCGGCAGGACTGGATATAGACGGGATAGCAGGCGAGGCTGAGATTGCGGAACTCAGTCGCTTCACGGAGGAAAACGGTCGCCGTCAGATCGACTAACTGAGAGACGTCCAGGGAGGCATAGTCCAGGCCGCCCATCACTGATCGGTAGCGCACCTTTGATTCATCGAACAGCCTGAGTTGGGCGGCGTTCAGAAGCGCCGAGATTGACGAGAAGTAATAGGTGGGCGCCGCAATGGTCAGGCCAGTCCTATCCGACACCTGTCGAAAGGTCAGCGCCTCAGCGCCCTCCGCGAGCAGGATCTGAACTGCCGCGTTGAGTATGCGTTCGCGGGTTTCCCTCGCCTTATTTCCGCCTTGGGTTGGGATATTAGCCGGGTCGGCTGGCTGAAGTGGCAAAGCGCCGGGACCCTCCAACAAAAGCTCGCGTAGCCCCGTTTCAGACAAGCCGAGCGGGACGACAAGGAACAATAGGCCGATCACCATGTCGATCGCGGATATGGCTGCCTGGTCGACATCGCGGGTGCCCACGAGTTGCGCGATCTCCTGCCAAACCTCGTTCAGCGTTGCGAACCACGACCGCGACAAATCGCGCAATTCGGGCTGGCGGGCGGTGTTCAGGATAATCTCGCACCAAGCCAGCGATTCGACGCTGTTCTTGCCGACCGCGTTAAACACCAGCCTCATCGCGAATTCGCCGAGCGAAGGCTTCCCCGCATGACCCCGGTGGCGATCCGCGAACCGCCGAAAAGCGTCGACATAGTGGGTTAAAAGCGCTCGCGACGCATCTGCGATAATATCGCTCTTTGTCTGGTAATAGTAGGTGGTCGCAGCCAGAGAGACTTGCGCTTCCTGGGCAACGCGCCGGTGTGTGATGCTGGCGATTCCATATCGCGAGATAGCGGTTACCGCACCCTGCGTGATGCGCTCTTGCCGGAGGGCCGACCGCTCCTGTCTGGGTTTCCGTCGCTGAACTGGAACGTCCGGCATTCGCACGGCATCGGAACTTGGTCTGGCTACCATGTCGCTTCCTTAGCCGTTATCACCGGACAAGCGAAGGCGGACCCGTTCGTCGAGACAGACGACGTCAATTGGAAGGATTGGTCGCCCTGATCTTGTCACCCCGGCGCGACGGGCGTCCAACGAGCTGTCGCCCGAAGAGACCCCGTACACGCTGGCGCCTGGTATGCACGCGACGCCGTTCTTGTCGGCGCCTTGGCCTGTCTCGCTGCGGCGGCGCCTGATGTTCAACCCTCGCCGGGGGGCGAGCGAGATTTGAACCGGCAGTCGAGTTTTGAGAACGCCCATTGAGGAGGAGGTCGTCGCCAGTTGCAGTGGTAGTCCTTTGCGCCGATCAGCCGGCCAGATTTCCCCAAACCGGTCGTCACGAAGAAAAGGTCAATCCGGCGCGTCGACCAGTTCAGTGCTGGCAACGGCTCAGCTTAGTGCCGCTGGCGATCGATCGGCACGCGGGCTGGTCAAACGCGCGCTCACGATGGCGCTCCAGTGTCAGCTCGCGTGAGCCAAATCATTGCTGCGCGCTGGCTCACGTGCGCGCGTAGCGCAATTGCGTCGCGCGGCAGGTGGTTCCGAAACGCCAAGCCCTTTGCCGCTCGATGGATTGACCGTCGCCGTTCACGCGATGCGCTTCAGACTTCGCGTGTGACGAGATCTTGCGTTACGGTGTCGGTCTCTCCCGCAATGGGGGTGCCTGATGGGCGTCAGAGCGGATCCGGCAAGGCTTGTCCGAAGCAACGCCTGTTGCATTCTCGGCGCGTCGGGACTGTTCATCGCCGGCTTGGCGGCCGGTCCCGCGCGCGCCGACCTCGCCGCCCCGCCCAGCGCCGCCGACCTCGACCGCTTGCCGATCGAGGACCTGGCCAAGATCGACGTGTCGTCCGTCTCCAAGACCGTCGAACCGCTCAGCGAGGCCGGCTCGGCGATCTATGTCATCACTCACGAAGAAATCATGCGTTCGGGCGAGACCAGCTTGGCCGACCTCCTGCGGCTGGCCCCCAACCTGCAGGTCGCCGAGATCAACGCCAGCGCCTTCGCCATATCGGCGCGCGGCTTCAACGGCCCCTCCGCCGCCAAACTCCTGGTGCTGATCGATGGGCGCAGCGTCTATTCGTCCTACGATCATGGGGTCTATTGGGAAGTCCAGGAGATGCCGCCGGCGGATATCGAGCGGATCGAAGGGTGCTGTCAGACTAACGTCAACTTGTCTCCACTAAGACACAACTTGCCAAAACCCAAGCGGCCTCTAAGCCATGACTGACCGCCACTCGGAGAATGCCTCCGCGCGTCTCTCCTTGTAAATGTCTCTGCTGAGGAGGTGGCGTTCCTGATTGAAGAGGTTGTGGACCGAGGCGTGAACAGCGCTGAATTTCTGCAGGGTCTTCATTCTTCGGAACCGGTTCATAGCCCGCTCTCGCCTTCGAAAGGGGAGGTGACTGTTCTCAGCCCGGTTATTGGCCCAGCGGCCGACCTCCTGACGAGCGGCGTTGCCGATCTCCTTCATGGCGGCCTTGTAGGAGCGCAGGCCGTCGGTCGTGACGACCTTAGCGGCGCCGTGCCGCTTCATGAGTTTTTTCATGAATTTCAGCGCCGTGGCCTTGTCGCGGGTCTTAGTGGCGAAGGATTCCAGGACCTCGCCCTCGTGGTCCACGGCCCGCCAGAGGTAGTGCATCTGACCGTTGATCTTCACGTAGACCTCGTCCAGATGCCAGCGCCAGTGGGTGAAGGCCCGCATGCGTTGGACCCGCTTGCGGCGGATCTCGGCGGCGAACATCGGGCCGAACCTGTTCCACCAGTAGCGCACCGTCTCGTAGCTGACGTCGATCCCGCGCTCGGCCAGCAGATCTTCCACCTTGCGCAGGGACAGCGGGTATTTCACGTACAACATGACGACGAGGCGGATTACCTCGGGCGATGAGTTGAAATAGCGGAAGGGGGAGGGCGCGGCGGTCGTCATCCGTGTCGATAACCCAGGCCGGCGCTCCGGACAATTTTTGCTCTGACACTCCCGGCCGGACAGATGACCGCACCCTGGCAGATCAAAATAAGCTCAAATCACCCCTTGCAGCGCAGGGGCCATCCACAGATGACAAAGCCCGATCGACTGTTTGGCCCATAGCGTCGTCATCAACTGCGGCAACGCAGATTCAGTTCACAGGAATCTCCGCGAGCTTAGCCTTGAGCACGGCCAGCTGATCCGCGTTCAGCGGCGCTAGCTTGGCGGCCATTTCAGGCGTCATGTAGATGAACGGGGCGCGGAGGAAGCGCGGCGGCAGCGACGCCTCGAGCAGCGCGTTCCCGGCCGGGCTCTGCTGGATCTGCGCGATCTGGAAGTCGACATCGTAGTGGATCGGCGCGGAGGCGAACAAGGCGGGGTCCGCGGCCTTGGCCGTCGACTCGTCGCCGAAGAAAACGCCCGCCAGCTCGCCGATCGGCCTGGCCTGGCCCGCGCCCTTGTCGGCTGCAGTGATCCGCAGCAGCGCCGAGGCCGCCGGCATGGTGAAGGCCTGGTCGCCCGGGCCGGTGTAGCCCAGGGTGTAGATCTTCATCAGCCAGGGATCGACCAGCTCGACCTTGAAGAGGTCCGCGCCCGCCAGGCGCACCTGGCCATGGGGCGAGCCCCACGCGCCCTCGGTCCAGGGGAAGCTGAAAAGATAGGCCTTGCCGGGCAGAGCCAGCGCGCTGCCGCCGGCGACCAGCGCCGGCGCGGGCGCCATGTCCTGATAGGGCAGGGAGGTCATCACCTCCTTCAGGAAGGCCAGCCGGGCCGGCGCCTCGCCCACCAGCTCGCCGCCAGCCGCCCACCACAGCACGCCGCCCGGATGGACATAGGTTTCGCCATGCGAGGCGTAGCTGCCGGCCATGGTGATGGCCCAATGCCGCGCGACCTCTTCATGGCCGGTCAGCTCGCCCCAGGTCTCGCCGTTGTTCCCCTCGTACCCGTATTCGTCGATCACGACGGGCTTGCCGTAGCGTTGACGGGCGATCGCCGCGCTCCGGTCGGATTTGGGGCCGCCGTCCTGGATGATCGTGTGGTCGATCCAAGGCTGATGGGCGTCGTACCAGGTGGCGATGTTGTGGATGCCGACCGGATGTCCGTAGGGATCGCCGGCGCGCACGTCTTGGCCGAGCTTGTTCCAGTCCCTGGGCCCCAGCAGTTCGTACTCGTTCGCCATGGTCCACCAGACGTTCCGGTAGGCCGCAAGCCGGGCTGTCACATAGCGTATCCAGGCCTCGTTGTGGGCCTCGTCCATCTTGGCGAAGCCCCAGTGATCATAGGGGTGGAAGAGGATGATGTCGGCCTCGACGCCCTCGGCCCCCAGCTGCTGGATCCGCCGTTCGACGTTGGCGAAGAACTTCGGATTGAAGCGATCGAAGTCGAAGCTGCCGTCCGCCTTGCGGACATAGGGAAACTCCGGCGGATCGACGCGATTGAACTTGTACCACTTGGGGAAGAGGCCGAAGCGGATCTTGGTGAAGCCGCTCTTGCCGAGCGCGGCCACCGTCTCGTCCTGCTGCGCTGCGTCGCGGTTCAGCCAGTTGTAGGAGGTGGTGCCGAGGAGGAAGTAGGGCGTCCCGTCGGCATAGGCGAAATGATAGGTTTTCGCGACGTGCACGGGTCCGTGGACCCCGGCTCCCGGGGCGGTCACGACGAAGCGACCGGCGACGCCGTTCAGCGCGGGGTCGTTTGAGCTGATGGTGAAGGCGCAGGCGCCCGGCTCCTGCGGCATGAACCGCACCTTCCACATCCTGCCGCCGTCGTAGAAGCCACCCGCCGTCTCCGTCTTGCCGCCGCACCGGAAGGTGGCCGAGAGCTTCACGTCGGCGAACGGGTTGGGGTAGGGGCGAGCGCTCGAGAGCACGACCTCCTCGACGCCCCACCGCTCGACCTGGGGCGACCAGCTGGGCGTGGCCGCAGCGGGCCTGGCCGACGCACTGCCCAGGCCGAGGACTGTCAGGATCGCCAGCAGCTGTATGCGAGGTGTCATCGCCTTGGCTCCGAGAGTCGCGCCGTCCGCCCGCTCGCTGGGGCGAGTAGGGTCACCGGGCCGATCAGGCCCGATGGCCGCAAGGGCGCGGTGGGCAGGTAGGTGGGTTGCGGGGTGGAGGTGATCTTCTGCGCGACGCCGGGTTGGGCGTCGCCGATCAGGCGGTTGACCCACAGGTCGGCGACCTTGACTTCGAGCCGATTGCGGCCGGGCTTCACGGCGCCGCCAATGTCGACGCGCCAGGGGGCCTTCCAGGCGTAGCCGACCGGACGGCCGTTCACCAGGCTGACGCCCGGGGCTGATGCAGGCGTCGTCACGCGCCGACGGTCACGATGACGCGTTGGTAGCGGGTGAGCGGCGGCGCGCCGGCGTCGCGCACCTCCAGGATCAGGTGGATTGTCTGTCCCGGACGCGCGTCCCGGGGCACCACGAAGGCGGCGTTCGCCGTGTCCGCACCGGAAAGCGCGACGGCGCCCGGATAGGAGCCCGCTTCGCGATACTGCCACCAGCGATAGGTCACGGCGTCGTGGTCGGGATCGCTCGCCTTCCCGAGAAGCTTCACGGTCTGGCCGGGTCGGCCGTTCAAGGCCTTCGCGGCGACCAAGACGACGGGCGGATGGTTGGCCTTGGCATAGGGTTTGAGCTGCCAGTCCGCGCGCGCCGCGAAGTCGTTCTGCATAGCGGCGGCCCAGCGCGCCTGGGGATAGTAGGGGTTCATATCGCTGCGGAGCACCTCGCCCTCGGCGCGCGCGGCGGCCAACGGCTGGGTCAGGACGACGACGCCGCCAAGGCCGCGCACGGGCGCGCCTTGCGCGTGGGATCGCGTAAGCGCGGGCTGGAAGGCGACGCCGCTGCCCGCTGTGTAGGCCGGCGTCCTTTCCGGATAAGACCCGTGGACTGGGGACTGGAAGGTCGAGGCGGCGCCGCCGTCGTGAACCTTGATCATCCCCGCATGATCGATGCTCAGCGCGGGTGTGAAGTCGATTTCCGATCCGTCGGGGCCGCCTGTCCTGACCGACGTCACCCGGACCATCTCCGCCTGGTCGCCCTCATCGATCGATACGCGATCGCCGACGGCGATGGCGTCGAGCTTCACCAGCGGAGCGGGAAGGGGATTCCAGAAATCGAAGTCGAGCGGCGGGGTCTTGGCGACGGGCGCGGGACCCTGCCCTGGGATGTAGACGAGTTGGAGGCGGGTGGCGCCGGCCTGGGCCGCGATCTGCTCGACCCTGACCGGACCGACATGGGCCTTAGTCGTCGGCGTCTCCAGCTTAAGTCCAGTCCCGCCGGGGCCGGGTGTCCCGACCACTGCAATCCTCATCGTCTCGGCCGCTGCGCCCTCATCGAGGAGGATCGCAGCGCCTTCGGTGAAGCCTTCTACGGAAGCCACCTTGAGCGACCTTGCGCCGGCCGGCGTGACGACGGCCACCGCCGCCGCCGCAGGCTCGGCGCGCGCCAGAGGTGCGGACAAGAGGGCTCCCGCCGCTGTCACCGGAGCGCCTGCGTCATGATCAGCCGCCAGCGGCGCGGTCAACATTAGCCCCGCTGCGGCCACGGGAGCGCCCGCCGCGTGCGCCCTGACGAGCGGCGCCACGAGATCAAGACCGCTTGGCCCGCCCCTGGGAGAGCCGACATAGGATACGCGCACCTGTTCCTCCTCGGCGCCGCGACCGACCGTCACCGGGGCGCCGACCAGGAAGCCGCTGGGGTCGGCGACCTGGAGGCTGTCGGCCCCCGCCGTGGCGGGCGCCGACAGCGTCGTGGCTCCGGCGGCGCGGGTGCCTTCCTGGTCGGCGCCCTGGGCGGGATAGGGCCGGCCTGAGGGCGAGATCGTCGCCGTCTCCGCGCACGCGCCGACGTCGATCCAGATCGGCGTCGTGGCGACGAACTGGGCGGTGCCCAGCACCTTGAGGCGCGATTGGCCGGCCGAAGCGGGCAGGCCGAGGCGTGTTCCGCCACCGACGCCTACCGCGCCCAGCGTGGCGAGCGTGCGCGCCTCTGCGGCGTCGATGGCCACGGTTTGGCCGGTCTGGAAGTTGGCCACACTGGCGAGCCGCAAGCTGGCCGCGCCAGCAGCGGCAGGTTCGACGAGGGTGGTCGCGCCAACCGCCAGTTTCGTAACGGCGCGCGCCGCCGCGAAGTCCGACGGGGGACGCCCGATCGCGGCCAGAGTCACCGTCTCGGCGGCCGCGCCTCCGCCCAGCGTGAGTGAAGCGCCGGGGACCAGACCTGCGAGGTCTTGCAGCCTCGCCTCGGTCGCCCCGGGCGCGAGCGGCGCGCTAAGGGCGGTATCGAGCGCCGGCGACCCGACTCCCATCACCGTCCGCACTTCGGTGTCGGCGCCGGCGCCGATGAGGATCGGATCGCCGACACGCATGCCCGCGATCGCATCGACCCACACCTCGGTCGCTCCCGCGAGCGTCGCTACGTGCAGTCGGGTGGGTTCGCCAGCCGACCCGCCGACGCCGGCGATCTCACGCGCTTCGGCGCTCGCGCCCGCGCCAATGGTCACCACATCGCCGGCCTGGAGATTGGCGACGCTTGCGAGGTAAAGCCTCGGGTCTCCCGCCTGCGCTGAAGCGGCCAGGCTCAGGGCTGGAAAATCATCAGCGCCCACATAGGGTGAGTAGTCGGCCGTCGGCCGCCCCGAATGACCGACGTAGGTCGGCACGTCGGACCAAAGGTGGGGTCCCAGTTGGGTGTAGCGCCCGCCCCAGTTGCCGAAGCTCGGCTGGTAATGATCGAGGTCCGACAGCCCGACGGGGAACTGCTGGATGAACTGCGGTGAATCCCCTTCCGAGAACCAGTCTCGCGGGTGGGCGCCGGGAATCTCGCCATTGTTCAGCGAATAGTCGGCGAGGATTGGACCCTTGCGGATCATGCTCGCCTGAAAAGGCGCTTCGAAATAGGGCTTGAGCGGCCCCGGCGTCATCTGCGCCCAGCTGTAGGCGAAGGCGGCGAACTGGCGATTGTTCATCACCACGTTCACGTCGGGCCAGACCTTGGCGATGTACTCCTTGTAGGTCTGGTCCTGGTCGAGGTCGATCAGCAGCCAGGTCTTCGCCGCGACGTGACGATAGATGTAGGGCCAGCGCGGGCTGTCGACGTACTGATCGTGAATGGAGCGCAGCGCCGCGGCGACCGTGTTGGTCCCGCCCCAGATCGAGATGTAGACGGGCGTCTCGTCCGGTTCGAGCAGGATCCGCCGGATCCAGTTCGATCCCTCGGTGTCCTTCGCAAATTCGCCGATATTGGTGATGTTGCCGACCTTGACGACGCTTTGCAGGTAGGCGGGCGTGGGGTAGCGCGGATCGTTGTCCTTGAGGTTCGGATAGGCCCGTGCGTAGCTGCGGATGATGGCGTGGATCCAGTCCGAGCCGAGCCAGGTGTTCTGTGGCGTCGGCGGCGAGGTCGAAGCATCGCCCGCCCAGTGGAACACCGAACTGGTCTGGACGATGCCCAGCACGTCCAGGTCGTTCGCATAGAGGACGAAGCGGTGCATCGAGGCGAGGTCGTCCTGCTCGCCGTCAGTGACCGCGATGACGCGTGGGCGCATGCTCGTCGAAGCGAGCGGGCGGGTGACGCGCATGTGCGGCGAGCCGCTGACCGCCGCCGTGGCATGGCTCGCCTGCGCCGGAGCCGCATCTCCTGCGGCAGGCAGGGCAAGCCCGAGACCGAGCAAGCCCATCGCGGCCGCCGGCAGACACAGGCGCCAATTCAACGCCGCCTCGCCGCCATGGCGCCTCGTCCGGGCCCGGCCGGCGGCGCCGGCGAGCCTGTGACGATGCTCGTCGTGCTTGCCCTCGAACTTGGCGCCCAATGGCGTCATCCTTCTGTGTGCGGCAGGCCCGGCTTTGCGCCCGCGGGCCAGAAACCGAAACCGGCCGAGTGGGCGACTGTTCTCAGCGGGACTTCAAAAACCCCTGCATCGACAGCCAGGTCATAAATTCCTCCATCCAGAGGGCGTTGGTTTCCCCTGGGCGTCCGAGCCCGAAGCCGTGGCCGCCGCTCTGATAGACGTGTAGTTCAGCGGGGCGTTTCGCATCGCGCCAGGCGTCCACCAGAGAAGTGTCGCCGAAATACGGATCGTCTATGGCGAGTGCGGCGAACATGGGCGGCGCGCCCTGGGGAACCTCGGCGCGGGCCATCGGGCCATAGATGACCCCGAAGAAGTTGGGTTCCTGCTCCGGCTTCGCCGCCAGTACGCCGCTCAAGGTCGCTGCAGCGCCGGCTGAAAATCCGATCATGCCGACACGGTTCGGGTCCACGCCCCAGCCTGAGGCATGCGATCGGACCAGCAAGATGGCGGCGATGGCGTCCGCGGTCGCGTCCGGAAACTGCAACAGGGCGCTCACGGGGTTCGTCGGGGCCGCCGATCCGGTCTTGCGCGCCGCGGTCAGGGCGGTGAGCCGCTGCATAAGGTCCGCTTGCCACTGGACCTGGTCCGCGGGCGTGGGTTTGAGGCGATATTTCAGGATAAAGGCCGCCACGCCGCGGTCGGCGAGGGCGTGGGCGATCTTCCAGCCCTCATGGTCGATCGAGAGGAACTCATAGGCCCCGCCGGGCACAACGATTACGGCGGCGCCGGTCGCCTTGTCCGGCGCCGGCAGCACCGGCGTCAGAGTAGGGTAGGTGACATTGCGGACGGAGACCACCTGGCCTTCGAACTTGAACCAGATTTCGCTGCTCGCGCGCCCGGGCGTCGCCGCGCCGTAGAGGGGAATGGCGTGCGGGTCCGCGACCGCCGGGATGAGCGGCCAGGCGCCCGGCGACGGCTGCGCCATAGCGCTCGCGCCGGCGAGGGCGGCTACGGCCGTAGCCATGGCGGCGAGAACTCGTCTCATCCTAGCGCTCCGCCGGGCCGAGCATTGTGGTCGATGGCGAGGCGACGCTTTTGGGGGCTG
>FTFU01001329.1_pt1 | contig 42122 bp, 29 predicted proteins | sample 1640511 | NCBI WGS metagenome assembly FTFU01 (sample SAMEA3914789, study PRJEB12502) | metagenome | biome: forest; material: soil | place: Canada | collected 2011-07-03 | depth 0.3 m | reverse complement strand
GTTCGAGCGCGCCGACCTATCCGTTCGGCTTTGGGCTCAGCTACACGAGCTTTCAGTACGCCAACCTGCACGTCGATCGGCCGCGCTATGCGCCGGGCGAGCCGGTCACCGTCACGGTGGATCTGAAGAACACCGGCGCGCGCGCCGGCGACGAGGTCGCGCAGCTCTACATCCACCAGCAATACGGGGCGTCGTCCCGGCCCGTGCGGGAACTGAAGGGCTTCCAGCGCGTCGCGCTGAAGCCGGGTGAGACCCGCACCCTCAGCTTCATCCTGAAGCCGGAGGATCTGCGCTACTGGAGCGCGGCCACCGGCGCGTGGGTGCAGGACGAGACCGCCTTCGATGTCTGGGTCGGCGGCAGCTCCGCGGCGGATCTGGCCGGCGCTTTCGAGGTCCGCAAGCCGTGACGAGCGGGTTGAGTTGTTTCAATTCAAGCCAAAATCATCCCGCTCCAGCGCCCAAGGGAGCGGTTCGAAGTGTGATCGAGGGAGTGTTTGATGTTCAATCGTCGTGAGATCGTCGGCGTGGGTGGTTCGCTGCTCGCCCTGTCCGGCTTTGCGGGCCAGGCGATGGCCCAGGCAGAGACCGCGACCGAGGCCGTCGAGGTCGACCTTGGCCGCGAGGTGGGCGGGCTGGACCACATCTGGCAGCGTTGCGTCGGGTCCGACCGCGCCGAGATCACCCTGCGCGAGTCCTGGCGCAAGGACGCCAAGCGCGGCCGCGAAGAACTGGGGCTAGAGCGGGTCCGATTCCACGGCGTGTTCGACGACGAGTTGGGCGTGGGGGCCAAGCCCTCGTTCGGCCGGGTGAGCCCGGACTTCAACTTCCAGAACGTCGATGCGGTCTATGACGGCCTGATGGACCTCGGCCTGCGTCCCTACGTCGAGATGAGCTTCATGCCGGGCAAGCTCGCCAGCGGAACGCGGGTGTTCGGCAACTACAAGGCTAATGTGACGCCGCCGCAGTCGCTGCCGGACTGGCAGGACTTCGTCGGCCAGTTCGCCCGCCACCTTATCGAGCGGTATGGCGCGGCCGAGGTCCGGCAGTGGAATTTCGAAGTCTGGAACGAGCCTAATCTGGCGTCCTTCTGGAGCGGAACCCAGGCCGATTATTTCGAGTTCTATCGCGCCACCGCGACCGCGCTGAAAGGCGTCGACCCGGCGCTGAAGGTGGGCGGTCCCTCGACCTCGGCGGTGCAGTGGATTCCTGAGTTCCTGGCCTTCTGCGCTCAGAACAACCTGCCCATCGATTTCGTCTCCACCCACGTCTACGCCGGCGACAACCAGGCGCGCATTTTCGGCCAAGCCGGGAAGTTCGGCCAGAACGCGGTGATCCCCGCGGCCATGGCGCAGGTCCGCGCCCAGATCGACGCCAGCAGCTTCAAGGGCGCCGAGCTTTGGCTCAGCGAATGGTCGTCCGACAGCCCGGCGATGATCGCCCACGTCGTCACCGCCTGCCTGCCTTATTGCCACGCCATGTCGCAGTGGCAGCTCAGCGGGACCTATGAGGAGATCCTGACGCCATCCTGGATCTTCAAGGAGGGCGACAATGGCTGGGGCCTGCTGTCACGCGGCGGTGTCGCGCGTCCGGCGTTCAACACCTACAAGCTGATGAACCGGCTCGGAAACCGCCGCCTGCAGGCCTCGGGCCCGGCGCTGGCGACGCGGCGCGCTGGGGGCGGCGGCGCGGTGCTCGTCTGGAACCTCGCCGAGGTGCAGCAGCCCGCGGGCATCCCCGGCGCCAGCAGCGAGCGGAAGGTTGTGGGCTCGCCCAAGCGCCTGCACATCAATCTTCGCGGGGCTAGGCCTGGCCAGACCGTCAAGGTCAGCTATGTCGACCAGGCGCGCGGATCGCCCTATCCGATGTGGCGGGCCCTGGGTTCGCCCAAATATCCGACGCGCCAGCAGATGGCCAAGATCCGCGCCGCGGCGGAACTCCTCCCGCCGGAGGAGCTCAAGCTGGGCAAGGCCGGCGAGCTGTTGCTCGACCTGCCGCCGGAAGGCGTCGCCCTGATCGAGCTGGCTTGACCTTCGCAGGCGCGGAGGCGCAGGTCAGTTGCGCTTGGCGCGGCGCATTTGAAGGAAGCAGATCAATCGTGGGCGATATCGATGGCCGACCTTGAGGCTGACGGGACAGGCGCCCAAGACCGCGGCCTGACCGCGGGACCGATCGCCCGGACCTTGATCGCTTTCGCCCTGCCGACGCTCGCATCCAATGTGCTGCAGTCCCTGAACGGCTCCATCAACGCCATCTGGGTCGGCCAGCTGCTCGGCAAGACCGGCCTCGCCGCCACCTCGAACGCGAACCTCATCATGTTCATGGTGTTCGCGCTCATCTTCGGCTTCGGCATGGCCACCACCATCCTGATCGGCCAGAGCATGGGCCGGCGGGACATCACTGCGGTGCGGCGCACGGTCGGCGCCGGCATCGGCCTTTTTCTGGCGATCGGACTGTGCGCCGCCGTCGCCGGCTGGCTTGAGACGCCGGCGCTGCTGCGTCTGCTGGGTACGCCCGCCGACGTCTATCCCCCGGCGCTCGCCTATTCGCGCGTGATGTTCCTGGGTTTGCCCGCGAGCCTGCTGTTCGTGTATCTGCAGATGGCGCTGCGCGGGACGGGCGACGCCCACACGCCGCTGCTTTTCGTGATCTTGAGCGCTTTGATCGACACCGGGCTCAATCCCGTGTTGATCCTGGGCCTGGGGCCGGCGCCGAGGATGGGCATCGCGGGTTCGGCCGCAGCCGGGATGATCGCGAGCTATGTCTCGCTGTCGCTCCTGCTCGTCTACATTTACCGGCGCGACCTGCCCATCCGCCTTCGCGGTCTCGAGCTGCGCTATCTGCTCCCCGCACGCGATCTCATGCTGACCATCATCCGCAAGGGCTTTCCGATGGGCCTTCAGATGATCGTGGTCAGCGGAGCCTCGCTCGCCATGATGGGGCTGGTCAATCGCCACGGAACGAGCACGGTAGCGGCCTACGGGGCGGCCAATCAGCTGTGGACCTACATCCAGATGCCCGCGATGGCGATCGGGGCGGCGGTCAGCGCGATGGCGGCGCAGAATATCGGCGCCGGCCGCTGGGACCGCGTCGACCGGATCGCCATGGCCGGCGTGGTCATAAACCTGCTGCTCACGGGATCGCTGGTGCTGGCGGTGACCTTGCCCGACCGCTACATCGTCGGCCTGTTTCTCGGCGACAACGCGTCAGCCATCGCTATCGCCCGCCACATCAACCTGCTCGCCAGCTGGAGCTTCGTCCTCTTCGGCGTGACCATGGTGCTGACGGCGGTTCCGCGCGCAAACGGCGCCACGGTGGCGCCTCTCGTCATCATGACCCTGGCCCTGATCCCGGGGCGGCTCGGCCTTGCCTATGGGCTGGCGCCGGCGATTGGGCCCGACGCGGTCTGGTGGAGCTTTCCGGCCGGCTCCGCTGTCGCGGCGATTTTGACGGTCGTCTATTACCGCTATGGCGGATGGCGAAAGCTCAACTTCCTGGCCGTGCGATCGCGGGAGGAGGCGGAAGAGTTGGTGCAGACCGAGTCCGAACCCGCCGGCCGCGTCCAACCGGCCGGCTGAGTGACGTCAGCATATAGCCGCGGATGCTACGGCCTCACTTCTTCATGCTTTTCGCCATCGCCATCAGGGCGTTGCGGCGTGGCATCGAGAGCAGCTGATCGAAACTCGACTTATAGTGCTCGCTGCAGATGAACACCGGACCATTGTTCAGGTTCTCCAAAGTCAGTCTGGCGACCTCATCCGGCGACATGACGTTCTTCAGTGTCGCAGGGTCGATGCCCTGCAGACGCGCGGCTTCGGTATCGGTCGCGCCGGGGCAGATCGTGAGCACATCGACGCCTTCCGGTGTGAGCTCTCCCCAAAGGCCTTCTCCGAGGCTGTTCACAAACGCCTTGCTGGCCGAATAGGCTGTGGAATAGGGGCAACCGATCAAGGCTTCGATCGAGCTGGTGAAGATGATGCCTCCTTTTCCCCGTTCGCGAAGCCGGGGCGTGAAGCCATGAGCCAGCAGCATCGGCGTGTTGCAGTTCACCATCAACATGTCGGCCAACGCCTTGGGGTCATTGGCGGCGTGGTCCCCCTTGAGGCCAAAGCCGGCATTGCTGACCACAAGCCCGATATCAAGGGAAGATGTGGCCTCCAGTATCTGCTGAGCCGCCGCGGGATTGGATAGGTCGATCTGGCAGGCCTTTACCTTGACCTCATGTTCTTTCTCCAGGCGTCCCGCCAACTCATCGAGGCGCTCCATCCGCCGTGCGACCAGCACCAAGTCCATGCCCAGGCTTGCGAGCAGCTCGGCGAATGACTTACCGATCCCAGAGGATGCGCCTGTAACAAGCGCCACGGGGCCGTATTTATCCCTGAAATTAGTCTCGATCATCGCTCGCACCTGGTTGCTGAGGCCCTCACCCGGTCGCCCGAGGTTTTCAGGCCGGTTGAGCCGCGGTGGCAACGATATTCGGCTGTCCAAATCGGACGAAATGCTTCGGCCGGGCCGTATCCCATGCTGTCCGCCCGAGCCTGTGGGCTTCCCGGGCAAGTCGCGCCCGCCAGTCTGGCCCGGATGGGACGCGATACGGCCCAATCGGAGCATTTCGTCCGATTTGGACAGCCGAATATCGTTGCCACCACCCTCAGCCGGTCCGAGAACCACGAACATGGAACCCGTGACGGGCGGCTGTTGACGCCGGGGCGGCCGACGACAGCCTTGCTGAACAGGATCTAAGTCATGAAAGCATTCGTGTCGCGGACAGCCACAGGCGTCGACTCCTTGGTGATCGAAAACCTGCCCGCCCCGGGCCCGCTCGTATCCGGGCAGGTCCGCATCGCCATGCGCGCGGCGTCGATCAACTATCGCGACACGCAGGTCCTGTCGGGCGCCTACGGCCTGCCGGGGCCGCAGGGGTTGATCCCATGCTCGGACGGGGCGGGTGAGATCGTCGAAGTCGCCCCCGACGTGCTTCGGTTCAAGCTCGGCGACCGCGTCGCGCTGACCTTCAACCCGGACTGGATCGCCGGTCCGTTCCGAGCATCGCCAAGCGCCATGGGGCGCGGCAGCAGCGGCCTGCCCGGCACGATGCAGGAAGAGATCGTCGTGCATCATTCGGAGGCCGTCGCCCTGCCGCCGCACCTGACCTTCGAGGAAGGCGCCGCCTACCCCTGCGCCGGGGTGACCGCCTGGCATGCGCTGTGCGCGGCGGCCCCGCTGATGCCCGGCATGTCCGTCCTGCTGCAGGGCGGAGGGGGCGTCTCCCTGTTGGCGCTTCAGTTCGCCAAGATGTTCGGCGCGCGGGTGATCATGACCTCCTCCAGCCCGGACCGCTGTGCGCACCTCAAGGCCTTCGGCGCCGACGACGTCGTCGACTACAAGGCGGAGCCGGAGTGGAACAAGGCGGTCCGCGATCTCACCGGCGGCGCGGGCGTGGACCTGACGATCGACATTGGCGGCGCGGAGACCGTGGAACGCTCGCTCGCCTCCACCCGCAACGGGGGCCGGCTCGCCCTGGTCGGGATCCTGACTGGATGGGCCAACGCCGTCTCATCGTTGTTCACGTCTGGCGTGGACATCACGCCGGTGAAAGTCGGCAGCCGGCAAAACTTCGAGGATATGAACCGCGCCGTGGCCTTCCACAGATCGCGCCCGGTGATCGCCGCGCGCTACGGCTTCGAGCAGCTGCCCGAGGCGCTGCGCCACCTCAAGAGCGGCCAGCACATGGGCAAGATCGTGATCGGGTTCGATTGAGCCTGTGGGCCGGATGACGGGGATGGCCGCCCCCTCAGGCCATCCAGGTCACGCGGCCTGATATTGAAGGCGACCCAACTATGAATACCCACGCCCGTTGCATCGGTATCGAGTTCATCAGCGTCTTCGGGCTGCCTCCGGTCCAGTTCGTCGATCTCGCCGCCAATCTGGGATGCCGGCGCATCGGCATTTCCCTCGCGCCGACGCCGGCCAACCCGCACGACTATCCCCGCTGGTCGCTCCGGGATGATTCCGGACTGCGGCGGGACATGGTTGCGGCGATGCGGGATCGCGGCGTCTCCATCTCCCTCGGCGAGGGATTTCTCATCAGGCCGGGCGCAGACGTCGCCGGCACCGCCGCCGACTTGGATGTGATGCGCGAGCTCGGAGTCCCGCTCGTCAACATCCTCAGTCTGGATCCCGATCGGAACCGTGGTTTCGACCAGTGCGCGGCCTTCGCCGAAATGGCCGAGGCGAGGGGGCTGGGCGCCACCCTGGAATTCGTGCCGGGGCTGCCGATCGGCGACCTGTCGACCACGCTGGCCGCCATCCGCCACGTGGGCAGGCCGAGCTTCCGCTTGCTCATCGACGCCATGCACGTCTTCCGCTCCGGCTCGCAGGTGGCGGACATCGCCGCGATCGACCCGAACCTGATCGGCTATGTGCAGTTGTGCGACGCGCCCTTGGTTTCGAGCCACGCCAACTACGCGGACGAGGCGCGATACGAGCGCCTGCCACCAGGGAAGGGCGAGCTTCCTCTGTTCGAACTGCTCTCCGTTCTGCCTCGTCACCTGATGGTGGGGTTGGAGGTTCCGATGCTCGGGCAGGCGGCGGCAGGCGTCAGCCCATATGACCGGCTTTCCGGCTGCGTCGACGCTGCGCGTGATCTCCTGGCCCGACTGGACGCCTGAAAGGTGGGCGGAGGCGGGGAGGCGCGCGTCGGCGCCAACCGCATCGCTATTCGGTTTGGCTCTGCATGAATTGCATGGTCACAGGTCTTACCAATCTACGGTCGTGAATCGCGCGCCATCGTGTTTACCCACGATCGATGTCTTATATTAAGCTGGAAATATCTTTGGTAATTTAGCAGATTGTCAAAGATCATGACTGATCCGTCGCCCGATTGCTGGATATCGGCGGTGCGGAGATCGCCTCGAAGCGATCTGTCGCCTGAATTGCGGCGTTCGATAACCGACGTGATGTCCGTCGATGGCCACGGTCGTCGGGGAAAGTCAAACGCCTCTCCCCGAGCGCTCGAATGCCGGATCTTCAAGGGGGCGCGGATGCTTGGTCTCGCGAACGTGATGATTGGGCTGTCAAGCAAGGCCCCATCGGGTTGGAGCACAAGCTTATGAACGCGAACTCGACGCCCAAACTTCAAAGCTGCACTGTCCTGATCATGGATGACGAGCCAACGAACCTACGGGTTCTGGTGGACAGCCTGGAAGATCATGGCGTGTCGGTGGCGGTCGCCCAGGACGGTGAGGAAGGCCTGATGCGGGCGCAGTTGATCCAGCCCGATCTCATCCTCCTGGACTTGCGGATGCCGATCATGGACGGCTTCGCCACCTGTCGTCGGCTGAAAGCCATTGAATCGACGCGTGATATCCCTGTCATCTTCATGACGGCGTCAGACGAAGCGACTGACAAGGTCATAGGATTCGACGTCGGAGCCGTCGACTATGTGACCAAGCCCTTCCAATTGGACGAGGTCCTGGCCCGCGTCAAAGCCCACCTGCTGTTGCAACAGATGCGCCAGCGCATCGAGGAGCAGAATGCTCAGTTGCGCGAAGAAATCGTGATGCGCGAGGAGATCGAGCGCGAGCTGCGTGTGCAGATGCGGCAGCGGGAACGCGCCGAAGCCTTGGCCGAGCAGCTTCACAACCGCTCGCCCTTGCCGATCTACACGCTCGACCAGGACCAACGCCTGTTCGCCGTGAGCGACGGCTGGCTGGATCTGTTGGGGTACGCCCGCGAGGAAGTTCTGGGGTGTCCCGTGGAGCGCTTTCTGGCTCCGTCGTCGATCGAGCGGATGCGAGAGAACTGGGAGCAATTCGCCAAGGACAACGAACTACGCGACCAGCAATTCGAATTCGTCCGCAAGACCGGCGAGATCGTGCACGCGCTTGTGACATCGCGTGTCGAACGGGACGCGGATGGGCAGGTCGTGCGCGCCTACACGGCCCTCGTCGACATTACGGGGCGCCTCGCCGCCGAAGTCGCGCTGGAGCGTGAAAGCGCTGAGCGGCAGCAGGCGGAAGACAAGCTTCGCCAGGCCCAGAAGATGGAAGCCATTGGGCAACTGACCGGCGGTATAGCCCATGATTTCAATAATTTGCTGACGCCGGTGCTCGGCAACCTGCAGCTGCTCGGCAAGCGTCTCAACAATGCCGCTGATGCGAGACTTGTCGAAAACGCGATCCGCAGCGCCAAGCGCGGGGCCACGCTCACGGCTCAATTGCTCGCCTTTTCCCGCAAACAGCGCCTGACCCCCCGTGCGGTCGACCTCAACAGCATCATCGGCGGCATGCACGACATGCTGTTTCGCACGACCGGCGGGCTGGTTCGCGTCGAGTCGGACCTTGCAGCGGACGTGTGGCCCGCGCTGGCCGATCCCACGCAAATGGAGATCATGCTGCTGAATCTGACCAACAATGCGCGTGATGCGATGGAGCCCTCAGGCGGAGTGTTGAGGATCAGCACGGCCAATGTCGGTGTTTCCGATCCGGACGCTCCGAAAAGCGCGCCGCCCGGCGACTACGTTCTTCTCTCCGTCGCCGATACCGGCTGCGGCATGAGCGAGGAGGCCAAGACCAAGGCGATCGAGCCCTTTTTCAGCACAAAGGAGCCGGGGCGGGGAACCGGCCTCGGCTTGAGCCAGGTCTATGGTGTGGCGACGCAACTGGGCGGCGTGGTGGAGATCGAGAGCGCGCTGGGCGAGGGAACCACGGTGCGAATCTACCTGCCCAAGGCGGCGGGAGCCGCGGTCTGCGAACAGGCCGAGGACGCGTCCGCGCCGGCATCCCCACTCAACGGGAACATGGCGCATATTCTTGTGGTCGACGATGATCCCGACGTTCGCGAGATCACGACCTGCATCCTGGGGCAACAGGGCTATCAGATCACCGAGGCGGTCAATGCGCGCGAGGGGCTGGACGTCCTGGAAGCCAAACCTGACATCGCGCTGCTGCTGGTCGACTTCGCCATGCCCGACATGAACGGAGCGGAGATGGCGCGCGCGGCGCGGGTCAAGCGCCCAGCCTTGCCTGTCCTGATGGTGACCGGCTACGCCGATACCGCGGCCATCGCGCGGGGCTCGGAGACCTTCCCGATCCTGGCCAAGCCGTTCACGCTCGCTGAACTTGCGTCACGCGTCTCGTCCGCCCTGGGGGGCCAAGGCAGTCAACAGACCGCGGCCTGACAGGCAAATTTCGGTGTCTTGAGCCATCCGGGCCCAGGGCAGGATCAATCGGCTCGGGCTGCGAATGACCATGGGGGTTTACAGAGGCTATGCAACCGGCGCGACTTGGCCCAAAGCTGTCGCAACGAACAGGCCGGCTTCGGCGACAGGCTACCCGAAACGGAGATAGGGCATGGCGATGTCCAGGCGTTTCGTTCCCCTAAACATCCTGGCCCAGGCCTTTGGCTGGGCGATGCCGGATCGGAAGCCGGCGGCGCGGTTGGCTGCGCGCCTGCTCATCGGGACGTGCTCGGCCACATGCTGTGCGGCCTCGGTGCTGGCCCAAACGCCACAGGGGTCTGTGCCCCAGTCAACGGCGGCGGGCGCTCGGGCAGATCGTGCGCAGCCGCCCGGCGGGCGGTTGGAAGAAGTGATCGTCACGGCGCGCAAGGCGCCGGAAAACGCCCAGAACATTCCCGTCGCGGTCACCGCGCTCTCCACCGTGCTGTTGGATCGCTACGAGATCTCATCGCTGGAAAAGGCGGCGGAGCTTACGCCGGGGCTGATCATAACCCGCGGCAACAGCGGGTCCGGCGCCGACATCAGCCTGCGCGGTATCGGCTCGAGTTTTTCCAGTATCGGCATCGAACAGTCGGTCGCCGTCGTGGTCGACGGTGTCTACTACGGCCAGGGCCGCGTCATCGACGAGGGTTTTGTCGACCTCAACCAGATCGAGGTCCTCAAGGGTCCCCAGGCGCTTTTCTTTGGCAAGAACAGCACCGCCGGCGTGATCTCGATAAGCTCGGCCGACCCTGGGTCGACCTTCGAAGCCAGGGCGCGGGTGGGCTACGAGTTCACGGCGCAAAATCCGAGCGCCGAATTCGTCCTCTCCGGTCCGGTCAGCAGCACCGTCGGTCTGCGCCTCGTGGTCAGCGGCCAGAACATGCTGGGCGGCTATGTGCGCAACAACGCGGCGGCCACGACCTACACCACCACGGACGCGGCGACCTTCGCGTCAACCGCCCACGCCGTGCCGGCGCCGAGCAACCGCGACCTGCCGGCCAACCGATCGATCATAGCGCGTTTCACCGCGACCTATCGGCCGGACGACAGCATCAGCGCGGTGCTGAAGGCGAGCGTCGACCACGACAGGACCGGCGGAACCACCTGGAACGACACGCTTTGGAAATGTCGGGGCGGCGTGACGACGTTCCCTGGCGACAAGGAGCGCTGCGGTGACCGATTTCAAATCGAGCAGAACCCAGTACCTCAAGACATAGCTGCGACGAGGCCTGATCTGGCGCGCTATGGTGGCCAGCTTTATACGCTATATGATTCTCACGGCGTTACGCTCAAGATCAATAAAACCCTGCCTGCTGTCACGTTGACATCCGTTACGAACTATCAGTATTTCGACTATTCAGCGACGTCCGACTACGATTTCGTAGGCTTGCCGGTCATATGGTCGGATGAGCATGATGTGTACAGTGCGACTTCGGAAGAGGCGCGCGCCCAGACCACATTCTCCGGCCCCGTGAATCTTCTGGGCGGCATATATTATCAAAGCACCAAGCTAGATTTCGCGCAGGGCTCTGAGCTTTTCGGCGTCGAGAACAGCCTGGCGCCCGCCGTCGACCGGTATCTCGGCTTCGCCAAGCGCTCCGCGACCAGTGACGAGACGATCGCCGGCTATGGCCAGCTCACCTGGAAATTCCTGCCAGGCTGGGAGTGGACCGCCGGCGCACGCTACACGGACGAGACCAAGAATTCGTTTTTCGTTCAGCCCTACGTGAATCCATTTCTTGCGGCCGTCTTTCCTGCCAATGCCTTGATCACTGCAAAGCAGAATTTCCACAATATTTCGCCAGAAACCACGATCACCTGGAAGCCTAACAGCAACGTGACCCTCTACGCCGCCTACAAGACTGGTTACAAGTCTGGCGGATTTTCAAACAGCGCCTCCATTTCTGTGTTTGGCAGCGGGGTCAAAGATCTCGCATTCCGACCTGAGACCGTCAGGGGCGTCGAGGGAGGCATCAAAGCGACCCTGCTGGATGATCAGCTTCGCCTGAACATGGGCACGTATTACTATACATTCTACGATCTGCAGGTCGATTTCTACGACTCGCAGAACTTGACCTTGGTCACCACCAACGCAGGATCGGCGATCACCAAAGGGTTTGAGGTTTCCTCTGAATACCTGCCGCCGGCCGTCGAAGGGCTTAGGCTTTCGGCATCCCTTCAATACAACATCGCCCGCTACAAGACCTACATCGCTCCCTGCTATGCCGGCGAGACGCAAGGGCAGGGCTGTAACCCCACGGGCCCGACCCAAGCCCTTCGGCAGGACCTTAGCGGAAAACCGACCGCGGATGCACCGGAATGGACAGGACTGGTCGGCGCCGACTACAGCCGCAGTCTTGGCGACGGGTTGCGGCTCGGCCTGTCCGCCGATGTCCGCTTCAGCAGCAGTTATTCGGTCTCCCCCTTCGCCGAGTCGTTGGATGTCCAGGGGGCCTACGCCAGCCTCGACGCGATGATGCGCGTCGGAGCCGAGGACGGGCGCTGGGAATTGGCGCTGATCGGCAAGAACTTGACCAATAACTTCGTGGTCACGGCGGCTTTTGACGAATCGTCGACCGGCAGCGCGTCTGGCGGGAAGACCGGCGTCGTCGCCGATCAGTTCGGGCTGTTCGGCCCGCCGCGCACGGTAGAGCTGCGCCTGACCTGCCGCTACTAGCGCAATGGTAAAATCCATGCCTCAAATAATAGAGTGCACAGCATCCGAAATACGCTGTTTGAACCCTCTGCGCTGATGCTGACCGTTCGGCGCCGACATGCCTGGCTTTGGGTAGAGCGCGCCGGATGATCGAACCATCGCAAGGCGCAATGCAAATGCCGCGGGAAGGCGGCGCGTTTTTGCTGCGCCGTGTGCGCCGGCCCGGTCATGGCGACTCACTCCTGGAATTGACCACCGCCACCGAGCAACCGGCGGCGGCAAGTCTGCGAAGGCTGGAGCACGAATACGCGCTTGCGGCTTACCTCGACTCTGACTGGGCGGTCCGACCCCTGGCTCTTGTACGCCGGGGCGGGCGTGCGGTCCTGGTGCTCGAGGACCCCGGCGGTGAGCCGCTGGATCTGCGCCTCGACCGGCCGCTCAAGGTCGGGCAATTCCTGCCGCTGGCCATCAGCGCCGCCGCAGCGCTGGGCCAGGCGCACGCCCGAGGGCTGGTCCACAAGGACGTCAAGCCCGCCAACCTGTTCGTCGATTTGGCCGGTAAGGTCCGTCTGACCGGCTTCGGCATCGCCTCGCGCCTGCCGCGTGTGCGCGTCGCCCCGGAACCGGCCGAGGTCGTCGCCGGCACCTTGGCCTATATCGCGCCCGAACAGACCGGACGCATGAACCGCTCGATCGATTCCCGAAGCGATCTCTATTCGCTGGGGATCACCTTCTATGAGATGTTGATCGGCGCGCCGCCCTTCGCCGCCGCAGATTCCCTCGAATGGCTCCACTGCCATATCGCGCGCCGACCGACCCCGCCGGGCGAACTCATTCCCCTGCCGGACGCGCTTTCAGAAATCGTCATGAAGCTGCTCTCCAAGACCGCGGAGGCGCGCTACCAAACCGCTGCCGGCCTGGAAGCTGATCTGCGACACTGCCTGGAGGCGTGGGAGCGCCACGGCCGCATCGAGCCGTTTGCGATCGGCGCACATGATATATCCGATCGCCTGCGGATTCCCGAGAAGCTGTATGGCCGCGAAGCCGAGATCGCCAACCTGATCGAGGCGTTCGATCGTGTGGTCGCTGATGGCGCCCCGATGCTGATGCTCGTGTCCGGATATTCCGGCATCGGCAAGTCATCGGTGGTGAACGAACTGCACGGCGTTCTAGTCCCGCCGCGGGGCCTCTTCGCCGCTGGTAAATTCGACCAGTACAAGCGCGACATCCCCTATGCGACTTTCGCGCAGGCTTTTCAGGGGCTTGTCCGCCAACTGCTCGCCAAGAGCGAGGCCGAGATCAGGGTCTGGCGGGATGAACTCCTGTCGGCGCTGGGGCCCGGCGGGCAGTTGATGGTCGACCTGATCCCGGAACTCGAATTGATCATCGGAAAACAGCCGGCGGCTCCGGACCTTCCGCCGCAGGAAACACCCAACCGGTTCCGCATGCTGTTCGGGCGGCTCCTTGGAGTCTTCGCGCGCCAGGAACATCCCCTCGCTTTGTTCCTTGACGACCTGCAATGGCTGGACGCAGCCACCCTCGACTTGCTCGCCTATCTGCTGACCGAGCCGGAAATCCGCTACGTCCTGTTCGTCGGCGCCTACCGGGACAACGAGGTCGACCCTTCCCATCCGTTGATGCAGACCCTGGCGGCCATCCGCAAGGCCGGGGCGAGAGTGGATGAAATCGTCCTGGCGCCGCTCGCCTTGAATGACATCGGCCGGCTGATCGCCGACACCCTGCATAGCAACGCCCTGCAGGTTCGTCCGCTTGCCCGGCTTGTCCACGATAAGACCGGGGGCAATCCATTCTTCGTGATCCAGTTCATCTCTGCGCTTGAAGAGGAGGGACTGCTCACCTTCGACCCTGTCGCCGCCGTCTGGCGCTGGAACATGGCCCCCATCCGCGCCAAGAGCTTTACCGACAATGTCGTCCACCTGCTGGTCGCCAAGCTGAAGCGCCTGCCGGGCTCGACTGTGGAAATGCTCAAATTGCTCGCCTGCCTGGGAAATGTCGCAGATGTCGCCTCGTTGATAGCGGTTGCGGAGGCGAGCGAAGAACAGATCCATTCCGACCTTTGGCAAGCCGAACTATCCGGATTGGTTATCCGCCTGGAGGGCCTTTACAAATTCCTGCATGACCGCGTGCAGGAGGCGGCCTATTCGCTCATACCGCAAAGCGAGCGGCAGGCGGCGCACCTTCGGATCGGCCGGTTGCTACTGTCGCAAACGGCGCCGGAAGATATCACGGCGAAAGTCTTCGAGATCGTGAACCAACTGAACCGCGGCGCCGAACTGATCACCTCGCCGCAGGAACGTCACACGGTCGCTGAACTCAACCTGATCGCCGGCAAGCGAGCCAGGCAGTCGACCGCTTATGCCGCCGCCTTGACTTACCTGTCCATGGGTGGCGATCTGTTGCCCAACGACCGCTGGGTCCAGTTCTACGACCTCGCCTTCGCGCTCGAATATTACCGGGCCGAATGCGAATTCCTCTTTGGGGCCTTGAAGGCGGCCGAGGATCGGTTGATCCCGCTGTCGGCCCGCGCGGAAACTCTGGTTGACGTTTCTGCCATAGCCTGTTTGCGCCTGGCGCTGTTCCAGACCTTGGATCGTAACGATCGCGCGGTCGAGATATGCCTTGAGTATCTTCGGCGCGCCGGCATCGCCTGGTCACTACGCCCGACCAAGGAAGAACTGAGGCACGAGTACGAGCGGCTCTGGCGATCGCTCGCGAACCGATCGATCGAGGATCTAGCCGGCTTACCTCCCATGAAGGATGCGGACCAGCGTGCGACCATCGACGTGCTGACCTCGGCCCTCGCGCCAATCTTGCTCACGGACACCAATCTATTCTGCCTCGCCATTTCGCGGATGGCCAATCTCAGCATCGAGCACGGCAATAGCGACGGGTCGTGCCTCGCCTATGCCTATCTCAACCTGATTTATCGTGAAGAACTTGGTGACTACCAGTCCGGCTTGCGCTTCGGAAAGCTGGGTGTCGAGTTGGCCGAGCGGGGCCTGGATCGTTTCAAGGCCCGTATCTATGTCAGCTTCGGGAATGCCTGCAGTCCTTGGAACGAGCATTTCCGCGTCGGACGGCCGTTTGTCGAGCGAGCTGCGGCAGCAGCGCGAGAAACCGGGGACGTGGTTTTCGAACTGTATTCGCATCTTCTTTTGATTTCACACCGCCTTACCTTGGAAGATCCTCTCGCGGATGTCGAGCAAGGCGCTCGAGAGACGCTGCAGTTTGCCCGGAAACTGGGGTTCAACCAGATCATCGCCTCGGTGAAGTCGCAGCTCTGGTTCATCCGGGCGTTACGCGGACTGACCCGCGACCTCGCCTCGTTCAGCGACGACGAATTCGACGAGGCCTTGTTCGAGGAGGAGTTGGAAGCGGACTTGCGACTAGGCTCTCCGGCCTGCTGGTACTGGATCCGCAAGACCCAGGCCTTCTTCTACGCCAATGACTTTGATCGCGCCGTCGCGGCGGCGGACAAGGCGGAGGCATACCTTTGGACGTCGCTGACACCCTTTGAGGAGGCCGAATACCACTATTTTGCAGGCCTGGCGCGAGCGGCCTATTGTGACGCGGCCTCAGCGTCGGAACGGCCCCATCACCGGGAGGCGCTGGGCCGAGATGCTGCGTGGCTCGACGCCATCGCCAAGCACAACCCGCAGTCGTTCGCCAACAGGGCGGCGCTGGTCGCCGCCGAGATGGCCCGGCTCGATGGTCGTGACCTGGACGCCCTGGGGCTCTACGAGCAGGCGATCCGATCGGCGCGAGAGAATGGCTTCGTCCAGAACGAGGCCGTCGCATATGAGGTGGCCGCGCGGTTCCACGGGGCCCGTGGCCTGGAAACGGTCGCTAACGCCCTGATGCGCAGCGCGCGGGCCTGTTATCGTGACTGGGGCGCCAACGCCAAGGTTCGGCGGCTGGATCAGAGCCACCCGGATCTGCGTGACGAGCCGGCGCTGGCCCTGCCCGGCGCCACTATCACCGCGCCGGCGTCGCAATTGGACGTGGCGGCGGCGGTCAAGGCTGCGCAGGCCGTCTCCAGCGAAATCGTGCTTGATGACCTGATCGAGACCCTGCTTATCATCGCGATGCAGCACGCCGGGGCTGACCGCGGATTGCTGATCCTCTATCAGGGCGATCAGCTGAAGGTCGAGGCGGAGGCCAGGACGGACCACGGCGCTGTCGAGGTCACCAAGTTGCGCGCGGACGTGGCGGCCCACCAACTGCCCGAATCCGTTCTTCGCTACGTGATCCGCACGCGGGCGAGCCTGCTCCTGGACGACGCCACGGCCTCGCAACTGTTCAGCGGCGACCCCTATATCCGGCGCGCTCAACCCCGGTCCATGCTTTGCCTGCCGCTCATCAAGCAGGCCAAGTTGGTGGGGTTGCTCTATCTGGAAAACAAGCTCGCGCCCCACGCCTTCACGTCGGAACGGATCGCCCTCTTGGACCTGTTGGCGGCCCAGGCGGCGATCTCCTTGGAAAACGCCCGCCTCTATGAGGATCTGCGAGACCGTGAAGGCCGTATCCGCAGCCTGATCGATTCCAGCATCATTGGCGTGTTTTTCTGGAATTTGAGCAGCATCACCGGTGCGAACGACACCTTTCTGAAGATCATCGGCTACACGCGCGAGGACCTTGAAACAGGCCAAGTGCAATGGGCCGACATCACCCCTCCTGAATACCTAGCGCTGGAGGAGCAGTTATTGGAGGCGACGCGGTCGACCGGCAGCGCACCGACCTATGAGCGAGAGTTTATCCGCAAGGATGGAACGCGCACGCCAGCGCTGATCGGCAGCACCCTGCTGGAGGGATCAAGCGAGGACGGCGTCTCGTTCGTGCTCGACCTGACCGAACGCAAGCAGGCTGAAGCCGAACGCGAAGCCAGGCAGGTGGCCGAGGCAGCGAACCGGGCCAAGGACGCCTTTCTGGCGAACATGAGCCACGAGTTGCGCACGCCGCTCAACGGGATACTGGGCTACGCCCAGCTGTTGCAACGTGACACAGGGTTGAATGAACGGCAGCTCAACGGTGTGGATGTCATTCGGCACAGCAGCGAGCATCTGCTGACGCTGATCAACGATCTTCTCGACTATTCCAAGATCGAAGCGGGCAAGGTGGAGCTCAGCCTCACGAGCGTTTCCTTGGACAATTTCCTTCGCACCCTCACCGAGATCGTCGAATTCAAGGCGAAGGAAAAAGGCCTCAAATTGATTTGCGAAGCGGCGCCGGACTTGCCCGAAGCCGTACGGGCCGATGAGCGCCGTCTGCGCCAGGTGCTACTCAACCTGCTGTCCAATGCGGTGAAGTTCACCGACCGTGGCCAGGTCGGACTCGACGTCAGGCTTACGGCGCCGAACCGCATACGCTTCGAGGTGCAGGATACAGGCATCGGGATCGCTCACGATCAGTTGGAGGCCATCTTCGCGCCCTTTGACCAGGTCGGCGATGCGCAACATCGGCTCGGGGGCACAGGTCTTGGACTGGCCATCAGCCGGGAGATCGTGAGGCTTATGGGTGGTGAAATCCGGGTCAAAAGCGAGATCGGCGCAGGCAGTACGTTCTGGTTCGAACTCGCGCTTCCGTCGGCGGCGCCTCGGTCCGCTCCGGAAAAATCCACGCGGCTCGTGGTCGGCTATGAGGGGCCGCGCAAATCGGTGCTGATTGCGGACGACGCCGCCGACAATCGCTCGCTGCTGATCGATCTGCTTGGACCGCTTGGCTTTGACGTCGCCGGCGTGTCGAACGGGCGCGAGTTGTTGAAGCTGGCCGGAACCCTGCGGCCGGATCTGGTGATCACCGACTTCGTCATGCCGGACATGGATGGGCAGGAGGCCACGCGCCGGCTGCGCCGACGGCGGAACCTCAAGGTGGCGCCGGTCATCATGGTTTCCGCGCACGCCTCCGACACCGACGAGCAGACATGCCTCGCGGCTGGCGCGGACAGGTTCCTGTCCAAGCCTATCGATGTCGAAAGGCTGCTCGCCGAGATGGCCGATCTGATGAGGCTGAATTGGACCTATGCGCCAGAGGCGCCCGGCCGGCCGGGCGCGGCCGATGCGGAGGGTTCATTCGTCGCGCCCCCGCTTCAGGAGTTGGAGCAACTGCATCGTCTGGCCCAAACGGGCGTCATGCGCGAGATCAGCCGTTGGGCCGAGCAGGTCGCCCTGCTCGGCCCGATCTACGGCCCCTTCGCCGATCACCTGCGCCAGCTTGCCGCGCAATATCAATCCAAGGCCATTCTGAGCCTGGCCCAGGAGCTTCTTGAGCCGAAGCCCGGCCCGTGACGGTGAAGCCGCGGCGCGGCCGCCCTCAGATCACGCGTTCTCCTGCGACATCCAATGCACCATGCGCTGGAGCGGGAACATCGCATCGTGCGGCGAGCCCATGACATGCTTGGCCGCCGAGCCCAGCCGTACGACGCGCTGAGCGCCGGCGTTGGCCAGCCTGTCGCGCAGCTTCGCCTTCGTCTCCTCGGGATAGACGCCGACGGTCTGGGTCGCGATGTTCACATGGCGGATCGCGTCGGCCAACGACTTCAGGTGAACCACGTTGGCGGTCTTGTTGCTCGGGTGGAAGGCGACCGGCTCGTCGGTCAGAAGGACCATGCCGCGGCCATCCGGTTTGCCCCATACCTGGGCTTCGTCCATGATCTGCAGCGCGGCGATCTCCTCCTGCATGTCGACGGGCGGGGGAGGGGCCTCGGCCGAGGCCATGTCGCGGTCGACGCCCAGGCGCTCCTGCAGCTTGGCGCAGAATGTTTCGACGCCCGCCCGGTCGCCCTCGACGAAGATGAAGCGGCTGGCGAGGCAGGCCTCCTGGTTGAAGGTGGTGACGTCCGTGGCCGCCGCCTCCGCCACCTTGTCGATCACCTCGTCCGACTGGAACCCTTCCGGGCCGATCATCGAGATCGAGGTCTTGGGATCAAAGGAGACGAGCTGCAGGCCGGGGCTCAGATAGCGGATGACATTGTCGATCGCCGACCCGCCGCCCCAGGCGATGATGCGGTTGAAATATTGCGGACGGTAGAGGGTGCGCTCGATCCGCTCGTCGCCGCCGCGCCAGTAGATCGCCGACATCGATTTCACGACCGGATGGTCGGGGTCGACATCCGCCATGGTGCGCAGGACGGCCACGCAGGAGAAAGGATCGCTCGACGGCATCTTGAAGACGTTGATCGCCTTCAGCATCGCGCCCTGGGCGATCGACGAGACGCAGCCCGCGGGCGAGTTGCCAGCCAGCATATGGATCATGCGCGGCGGGAAGGCCCGCATCGCCGCCGTCTGCCCATGGGCGTCGGTGCGCTCGACCCACTCGTCGAAATAACGCAGATCCGGGAAGTTCGCGTTCATGCCAGCGATCAGGGTGTCGCGGGCGAGGAATGGGCGCGCACGCCGGAACAGATTTTCGATAATCCGCCGCGGCAGCGGGTTGGTGGCGACCACAAACTCCAAGGCTTCCTGGAGGTAGGGGTTGCGATCGACGTCGAGACGCTCGCCGACCTCGACCAGGAAGTCGATGATCTCCGAGAGCTTCACGTCGTAAAGCGGCGGCATCTCGGTGCGCGGCGTCACCAGCGCGTCGAGGTCGATCGCCGGGGTCGTGAAGTCGACGCCGAGATCGCGCGAGGTGTGGCGCACCTCGTCGCCGGTCACCAGCTTTCCCCGGACGAAATGATTGACCCGGATCGCTTTCGGCTTTGCGTCCTGGGCGATGGTTTGAGTGTCGATGACGGTCATGCCACACCTCTCACATAGGCATCGATGGTGCCCGCGCAGCCGATCTTGTCGTCGCCTTCGAGATCGGCATAGCGAACGATGTTGTCGCGGATGGACAGACCCTTGTGGCCGCAGGCGCAGGGGCCGTAGTCCAGCGAGATCTTGTCGCCCGTGATGACGCCGCCCCAGCGCCCGTCCAGGGCGAGGTCGAAGAAGGCGGCGCGCCCTTCGATCTCGCCATCGCCGGCGTGGGGCAGCAGGGCGTCGCCGTTCTTGTTCAGGATCATCGGGATGACCCACGGCGGCACGTGATAGCGCCCGCCCTCCTGGCACTTGGGCATGCCGGAGTTGAGTTCCTGCATGCTGTAGTTCTGGAAATGCCGCCCCGACGGGATGTTGAAGGTCTCGTGGACGAATTCCTGGTAGTCGGGCGGGAGCTGTGCGCGCTTCAACCCGCCGCCGACATAGATGCAATTGTCCGGATCGAAGTCCTTGGCGCTGTAGCCCCTCTCCCGGACGGCCTTCGCGACCTGATAGAGCCCGTTCCACAGCCCGGAGATCATCAGCTTCTTGTCGCGGTTTTCGATCAGCCGCTCGGCGGTGATACCCACTGCGGCGTCGATCGCTTCCTGGCGCTCTTTCGAGGTCTTGTCGAAATCGGCGATGTCCCCGGGCTTGGCCGTTCCATCGGCGATCGCCTTTCGCAGCACCACCATCTTGGTGAGCGAGCCGACGGTGATCGGCGGCACCGGATAGTTGATGCGCCCCCAATCCGGATGGGCGAACGCGGCCTTCTGAGCTTCGCCGATCGTGATGTTCTTGGGCACGCTCGCGACCGGGGCGCAGCCGACCAACAGGCGATCCTGCGCCGGCTTTACGCCTGAGCCCCAGGAGAACACGTTCACCGTGTCGATCTTCGACCAGTCCATGTCCTTCTGCGACGCGATGAGCATGGCGGACTTGCCCGTCGTGCCGCTGGAACAGGAGATGAAGTGTCCCACCGCTTCCAAGCGCGCGATCCAATCATCGACATCGTGAATGTCCGAAAGTTCGATCGCGTTGATCGGATGGGAGGAGATCGTCCCCAACCACTTGGTCATACGATCCCACTTTTCTTCCATCAGCCAGCCTTCCGGATAGCTTTTGTAAGCCGTGTGCGGGAACAGCAGCGGGACCATGTCCTCCTCGCTGCGGACTTCGGCGACGCCCGCCTCCCTCGCCCGGTGGCCCAGCAGTTTGAGGTTGTCCTTGCGCTCCTGGAAGCGCTCGTTGACCGCCTCGACCTGCGCCGCGCGCAGCTCCGCGTGGGGAATGTCAAACCGGCTTTTATCCGAAACAAGTCGGGTGAGGCGTTCGACTGCCGCTCCCATGCGTGGTTCCTCCTCTTGCGGGTCGCTGCCCGTCATAATGACGCCTCGTGCGTTTCATTACGACGGTACCGGGCGAAAAAGGCAAGAGGAATGTGCGCGAGGGCGCGTTTTCTGGAGCGGGATGAAGCCAGATCAAGTCGTCGATGAGCGAGGCGAAAGAGCCCTTCCCCGCAAGGGGGGAAGGGGTCTCGCGACACGGGCCTGGATCTACGATGCGAGCCGGCCGCTCACTGCGTGCCTTCGGCGTACCAGGTCCGGAACTCGGCGTATTTCGGCATTTCTTCCGAATTGGCCTTCGGATCGATCACGACATGGACCACGCCGACCTTGCCGCTGGCATAGGCGCGCGCGATGGCCGGGCCGATGTCCTCCGCCCTGGTGACGTATTCGCCGTGGCAGCCGAAGCCCTCGCCGATCTTGTCGAAGCGGACGTCCTTGCTCCAGTGCGTGCCGGTCTCCTCGGTGCCCTGGCCGAAGGTGCGCTTGTAGACGCCCACCTCGAGGCCCCACTGGTTGTCCACGCCAACCACGCACACCAGCGGCAGCTTGCAGCGCGCGGCGGTTTCCAGCTCGGCGATGTGGAACATGAAGGAGGAGTCGCTGGTCAGCAGCATGGCTGGGCGCTGTTTGCCGGTCGCGGCCTTGTCCGCCAGCATGGCGCCCGTGGCATAGGGCAGGCCTGTGCCGATATGGCCGAAATTCTGGTTCCAGATCACGTCGTGCGGCTTGGCCTGCGAGTAGGTCCACTGGAAGATCACCGTGGCGCCGCCGTCGCGGATCATGATGCCGTCCTTCGGGAAGGCCTTGGTGGCCTCCACGACGAAGCGCGAGGTGTGGATCGGCACGTCGCCGCCGCCGTCGCTCTTCGTCAGCGTTTCCTCGGCCAGCGAGTCCAGCTCGGCCTGACCATCCTTCATGAACTTGGCGAGGCCGGGCGCTGGTGCGCGCGGGGTCTGCTTGAGCGCGGCGACCAGCTGCGGCACGACACCGCGAAGGTCGCCCACCAGCGGCACGTCGATCGGGCGATTGACGCCGATCGCGGCGGCGTCCTGCTCGACATAGATCCACTTGCGGATGGCCTCGTTCTTCACCCAGTAGCGCAAGCGGCCATAGTGCACCGGCTCGCCGAGTTCGGTGCCGAGCGCAAGGCACAGGTCCGATTCCGTGACCGCCTCGATCGAAGCGTTGGAAAAGACATATTGGAAGGTGCGGTCTTCGAGGCCCGGGATGTAGGAGGTGCCGCCCGAGGTCTGGATCACGGGGCACTGCATCAGCTCGGCCAGCTGCTTGACCGCCGCGCCGGTGCGCGAGGTGTGGACGCCGTGGCCGACCAGCAGGATCGGGTTCTTGGCTTCGCGGATGAGCTTCGCGGCCTCAGCCACCTTGTCGATGTCCGCGCCCTGGTTGACCATGCGGTAGCGCGCGGGCGCCAGCGGCTCCGGCAGGTCGAGCTCTTCCAGGATGATGTGCGACGGATATTCGATATAGACCGGCCCCGGCGTGCCGCCGAGCGCCTTGCGGATGCCTTCGCGGATGATCTCGTCGGTCTGGTCGGCATATTCGATCGAGGCGGCGTATTTCACCGAATTCTCGAACAGCGGCATCTGCTTGACGAACTGGATGCGGCCGCGGCGCACGCGCTGTTCGGTCACGCGGGCGCGCTGGCCGCTGAGGAAGATGACCGGCGAGTTTTCGACCAGGCAGCACTGAATGGCGGGCGCGGCGTTGGCGATGCCCGGCCCGAGCGTTCCGATGCAGACGGCAGGCTTGCCGGTGATGCGTGATGCGGCCTCGGCCATGAAGCCGGCTGCGGCCTCGTGATGCGGCGCGACGACGGTCCAGCCGCGCTTCTCGGCCTCGAGGAACATGTGAACGAAGTTCGGGTCCGGGATGCCGAACAGCGTGTTGATGCCCTCGGCTTCAAAGAGCTGCAGGATGCGCTTGTAGACGGGTACGGTCATAATTCCCTCCTTTTGCCGTTACGGCAGTTGATGTGATGCCGTTTCTCATCCAACGGGAGAGAAGGTCCGGCGTTGATCTGGGCCCTTGCGAGCAGGGTCTGCTGCAGGTGGCCCTCAGCCCGCATGAGCCGGAATGGTGCGGTCTGGCCGTCCGTCATCCCTTCCGGGCCATCTCAAAGCTGCGCTGGAGATGGTCGAGGTAGCCGGAGACGCTCGGGAGCATCCACAGCTTGCCGGTGTCGCGGATGGCGTCGATCTGGTCCGCCACGCCGTCGATGGACCATGAGGGGCGGTATACGCCCTCCGTTTCGGCGATGAGGGCCTTCGCCACCCGCCCGGCCATGGAGATCAGCATCTCCCCGGTGATCGAACAGGATTCATGGGCGAGCCAGCCCACCACCGGGGAGACCAGTTCCGGGCCCATGGGCGGATACTGGGTGGTGTCCAATCCGTCCGCCATGCGCGTCACCGCACCGGGGAGGATGATGTTGCACTTCACCCCCTTTTCGGCGCCCTCGATGGCGACGACATTGTTGAGCCCGATGACGCCAGCCTTGGACACGCCGTAATTCACTACATTGTGGGTCCCGTAGAGGCCGCCGATCGAGGAGGTCAGCACGATCCGGCCGTAACCCGCCTTGCACATGATCGGGAAGGCGGGCCGCACGACATGGAACGCCCCCAAGAGGTGGACGTCGACCACCGCCTTGAAATCTTCCTGCGTGATCTCTTCCAGGGACCCGTAGCGGACGTTCCCGGCATTGTGGATCAGGATGTCGATGCGGCCGAAATGGTCGAGCGCCGCCTGGATGATCGCCTCGCCGCCCTCGGGCGTCGCCACGGAGTCCAGGCAGGCGACGGCTTCGCCGCCAGCCGCCCGGATCTCCCGGACCACCTCCGCTGCGGGGCCATCGTCGACGCCGTCGCCCTTCATGCTCCCGCCGGGATCGTTGACGACGATCTTCGCGCCCTTCGAGGCGAGGAGCTGGGCGTATTCGCGCCCCAACCCTCGCCCGGAGCCGGTGATCACCGCCACGCGGCCGTCGAATCTGCGTTCCGTCACTTAAGCGTCCCTCCCGCTACACCGGCATCCAGATCGGCGCGCCACGCTCGGCGCGCAGCGATGGGATCACCCGCCCGTCGATGTCGGTGACGCCATAGTCCTGCGCCAACTCGGCGTTGATGAAAGTGCCCCCCGAGCGCCGCATGACGTCCGGGTCGCCGGCGAGCGCCGCGATCACCCGGCCGGGGAACTCGACCGAACTGCCGACGGCGCTGTTGAGCTGCGAGGCCATGCCGGGGACGGTCTTCAGGTTTTCCTGCGCCCGTTCGGTGTAGGTGAACCCCTGCCAGAGCGACAGCGAGGCCACGTTGTGCGGCTTGAGCTCGATGGCCATGTCCCGCGCCATCCGGTCGGTGGCGGTTTTGCAGGCGCCGAAGATCACGCTGTAGGTGTAGGTCACCCCCACATAGCCGGAGAGGGCCACGATCAGGCCGGACTTCTGCGGGACCATGATCTGCGCCGCATGCCACGCGGCCACGAAATTGGAGCGCAGGCCGACATCGATCATCTCCCAGTTGGAGATGGGCTTTTCCCAGAAGGCGCCGGGTTGCGTCATTTCGGCGGGAATGGCGATGGCGTTGTTGACCAGAATGTCTAGGCGGCCCTGGTCGCGCCGGACCTGCTCGAACAGCGCGGCGACCTGCTCGTCCTTCGCATGATCGACCTGCACGGCGACGCCCTTGCCGCCGCGGCGATCGACTTCAGCGGCGGTCTCGCCGACTGTGCCGGGAAGGGGGAATGTCCCGGATACGACCGTCCGGCCGGTGACATAGACCGTCGCGCCTCGTTCCGCGAGGGCGAGGGCGATCCCCTTGCCGATCCCGCGGCTGGCGCCCGTCACGACGGCGACCTTACCTGTGAGCGAACCCATGCGCTCCCAACCGTTCCTAAGACTTGAAACCGGGCGGGATGTGCATCTCGCGCCGGTTGACCAAAGGTCGCTGGTAAGACGGATCCGCGTTGCTTCGCGACGGCGCGCCGTTCCCGTGAATATCTGGCGTCTCGGCGAAGGGCAGGGGCATGGTCGGGACCATGCCCGACCATTCGATGACGTTGGTCCGCAGGGCGATCCGCCAGGCGCCGTCGCGCCGTTCCAGCCGGTCGATGTAGCGGCCCCCGGCGATCCAGTTCGTCTCGTCGCGGTTGCGCCCGACGAAGAGGTAGTAGGTCTCCGTATGGGCGGCAGCGCCGTCGATCTCGACGGTGTGGTTGAGCAGGTTGTGGTGCGTCGCCACCTGCCCCTGCTCATGCAGGGCCGTGGCCCAGTCGTAGAGGTCCACCGGCCCGCCGACGTATTCGCCCGCGGCGATCACCGCGTCCGGGTGAAAGGCGGACAGGAACTGCTCCCGGTCGAAACGGTCCATGCCGCGGCTGAAGCGCGTAAGACAGTCGAGGATGTCCTGCCGGTCGAGCAGCTGGTCCATCCGGGCGAGGCGTTCAGCGTCCATGGCCAGCCTCCGCGATCGGGCGCCAGATCGGCGAGCCACGCTCGGCCCGCAGCGACGGGATGACCTTGCCGTCGATATCGGTGATCCCGTAGTCCTGCGCGACCTCGGCGGTGATGAAGGTGCCGCCTGACCGCTTCATCACTTCCAGGTCGCCGGCGAGGGCCGCGATCACCCGACCCGGAAATTCCGGGGAACAGCCGACCAACGGGTTGGTGACGGTCAGCGTCTTCATCTCGGGGTTCCTGTTCAGGTTGCGCTCGGCCCGCTCCGTGAAGGTGAGGCCCTGCCAAAGCGAGATCGAGGCGATGTTGTGCGGCTGGAGTTCGATGGCCATGTCGCGCGCCATCCGATCGACGGCGGATTTGCAGGTGCCGAAGATGACGCCGTAGGTGTAGGTGACGCCCACATAGCCCGAGATATCCACGATCAGGCCCGACTTTTGCGGGACCATGATGTGGGCCGCATGCCACGCCGCCACGAAGTTCGAGCGCACGCCGACATCGACCATCTCCCAATTGGAGAGCGGTTTTTCCCAGAAGGGCTTCGGCTCCGTCAGGTCCTCGGGCAGCGAGAAGGCGTTGTTGACCAGGATGTCGAGGCGGCCCTCGTCCCGCCGGACCTGGTCGAACAGGGCCGCGACCTGATCGTCATTGGCATGATCGACCTGGACGGCGACGCCCTTGCCGCCACGGCGGTCGACCTCCGCGGCGGTTTCGCCCACTGTGCCGGGCAGCGGGTAGGACCCTGGGGTCACGGTCCGCCCGGTGACATAGACGGTGGCCCCTTCGGCCCCGAGCGCCAGCGCGATGCCCTTGCCGATGCCCCGGCTGGCGCCGGTGACCACGGCCACCTTTCCTGCAAGCTTGCCTGTCATGGCGTTCAAACCCGTTCAGCGTCGGAGGGGGTCAGCGTCGGGCCGGCCAGGACGAGGCCCCCGAGATCTCCCTCGTCGCGCCAATCCTGCAGCAGCCGCTCAAAGGCGAACCAGCCTGGCCCATAGGTTTCCCCCGCATACCACCGCTGCGAGCCCTCGCCGTTGAAGTAGCTGGGCGTGCATTCGCGCTGGAACGACGAGATATCGACCGCCGTCTCGCGGATTTGCCTGACCCACGCGTCCTGGGCTTCCTGGCTGGGCTCCACGACCGTCGCGCCGCGGGCGAGCGCCTCCTTGATGATGTAGGCGATGTGATAGCCGTGGCGGCTCATCTGCTCTGTCGTGCTCGCATTCAGGGCGCTCTGGATGAAGCCGGTGAAGAACTGATTAGGGAAACCCCGGGTCGTCATGCCGTGCAGCGTCTTGTAGCCATCGCGCCAATGATCGTAGAGCGACACGCCGCCCCGGCCCTCGATCACGTCGATGCCCCAGCGTCGGTCGAGGTCGCTGGTGACCTCGAAGCCGCTGGCGAAGATCAGGCAGTCGATCTCGTATTCGACCTCGTGGGCGACGAAGCCCGTCTCGGTCAAGCGTTCGACGCCGCGGGTCCCCGACACGTCGATCAGCTTCACGTTCGGGCGGTTGAAGGTCGGGTAGAACTCGTCGTTCGAAGCGGGCCGCTTGCACAGGAAGCGGTACCAGGGCTTGAGCGACTCGGCGGTCTCCTTGTCCTGGACCAGGGCGTCGACGCGGGCCCGCAGCCGCTCCATGACCTGGTAGTCGACGAGTTCGCGCTTGGCCATGAATTGATCGAGCGTCAGCTCAGGCCAGCCCTCGGCCTCCAGATGTGCGGAGAGGTTGCGGTTGATCTCGGTCCAGATGTCGCAGATCAAGTCCGGCTCGCCAGGGGCGAGCCGCTCCATCGCGGCATGCAGGAAATTGGCCTGCCGCTCCTTCTGCCAGCCGGGTTTCAGGGTCTTCACCCATTTGGGATCGGTCAGCGGGTTGTGGCGCTCATCGACAGTCGAAGGTGTGCGCTGGACGACATAGAGCTGCTTGGCGTGCCGGCCGAGATAAGGGATCGCCTGGATCGCCGTCGCCCCCGTGCCGATGATCGCCACGCGCTTGTCGTCGAGCTTCTCGAGGACCGGATGCTTCTGGGTTCCGCCGGTATACTCGTACTCCCAGCGGGCCGTGTGGAACATCTTGCCCTTGAACTCATGGATCCCCGGGATGCCAGGCAGCTTCGGGATGTTGAGCAGGCCGCCGGCCATGACGACGAAGCGGGCGCGAATCTCATCGCCGCGGTCGGTGCCGATCCGCCAGCGCTCGATCGTGTCGTCCCAGCGCAGCGTGGTGACCAGCGTGTGGAACAGCGCGCCCTCGTAGAGGCCGAACTTCCTCGCGATGCTCTGGCAATATTCGCGGATTTCAAAGCCGTCGGCGAATTTCTTCGACGGCATGAAATCCATTTCTTCCAGCAGCGGCAGATAGCAGAAGGCGTCGTTGTCGCACTGGAGGCCAGGGTAGCGGTTCCAGTACCAGACGCCGCCGAAATCGCCCGCGTGATCGATGATGCGGAACGTCGAGACGCCCGCTTGCTGCAGGTGATAGCCCGCGAGGACGCCCGTCCAGCCGCCCCCGAGGACGGCGACGTCGAGATCCTCCGAGATCGGATCGCGCGGCACGAACGGCATGTGGGGGTCGCCTTCGTAGGCTTCGTCGTCGCCGGCGGCCTCGGCCACGTCGCCGGTTGTCCGCACATATTGGTTCGTGGCTTCGCGAATGATGCGCTTGTCGCGTTCCTGGCGGTATTTCTCCCGCAGCGCCGGGATGTCGATCGCTTCAGGCGCGGGCGTCTGCGTCGGTTTGCAATTCATATTGGCTCCAAGAGTTCATCCCCCAGCGCCATTCGCGGCGCGATCGGGCTGAAAATTATCGGCGATCCAATGCCTTCCGGGGGTTGGCCGGCGCCTTCAGGTGATTGGAATTTGTCCGCCATCGGCATGTGAAGGCCGGCCCTACCGTGCGGCGGGCCCCTTTCCGAAGAAGGTTTCGCTGTAATCGCCGACCGCGCGTCCAGAGTAGTGGTCGGCGCTGAACGGCAGGCCCATGACGCCCTGCGACCAGTCGATCGCCCGGCCGAAATCCTGATACCAGTCATAGAGCATGGTGCGTTGGGCGATGCGCCATTCGCCGGCGCGCTTTTCCATCCGGTCGAGGTAACGGCCGCCGATCATGGTGTCTCGCTCTTCCTCGCCCATGACCACCCGGTGGTACGAGGTGGCCTGGGTCTCGACAAGCGCCGTCTCGCCGTTCAGCGCGATCACGCTCTGGCCCAGAACATGCTGTGTCACCGGGATGGCGGGCGAGCCGGGCACGACCCACGCGAGGTACTCGTCGAAGGAGCCGCAGAATACGCCGTAGTCGCTCGTCGAGTCCGGCCAGTAGGATGTGCTGATCAGCTCCGCGTCACGGCGATCCTCGCCGCGGGCAAGGCGGGCGACGCAGTCGCGGATCTTGTCGCGCTCGAGAAGGGCTTTCAGTTCCTCCGTGATGACGTCCATTTCCGCCCTGTTTTCTACATTTTAGCCTGATCAGGCGATTTCGATAGCGCCGCACGACGACCATGCCTTCCCAGCGCCGCGGGGAAACCGCTTGACCAATTCCGACAAATCTTAAACGCCGGATTGGGGACACCGCTTGACCAATTCGGACAAATGCGTTCGCCTCGCGCATCGGACGAGGCCCATGACTGTGGGCTCCTATTGCGGCGGGATGCGGACCCGGGAGGATCAAGTGAGGCCTACCCAGTCAGTGGAGCAGGATCCCAACGCCGCCGAAGTCTTCGACATGGTGCATGCCAGGATCCTGCGCTTCTTCCCCGATCTCGTGGAGGAGTTGGGCGGCGACCCTGAGCTCTTGATGCTGCAGGCGGGGATCGACACCGAAAATCGGTCGGAAGGCCAATTGACCGCCACCTACCGACAAGTGGTCCACCTGATCGAAATCGCTGCGGCGGAGCTGCGTTGCCCCGACTTCGGCATGCGGCTGGCGACACTTCAGAGCGGCAGAATGTTTGGCCCTCTGGGGCTGGTCATGAAAAACTCGCGCACCTTCGGCGAAGCGCTCGATTACGTCTGCAAACACACCCACGCTCACAGCTTGGCGGCCCGGATCTGGCTGAAGCGGTCTCCGACCGAGAAAACCGTCTTTGTCGGTCACGACATCCTGCTGGACCGATTGCCGAACAAGAGCCAGGCGCTCGAGCAGATCCTGCTGGTGGGGCACCTCGCCGCGATGGAGATCACCGGCGGACAGGCGCGAGTGCGCAAGGTCCACTTCCGCCACCAGCCCGTTTCGCCGCTCAAGACCTACCGCCGCTATTTCGGTTGCGAAGTCTGCTTCGATCAGAACGAGTATGGCGTGACCTTTTCCGAGCGGGACCTGGCGTCACCGATCATCGATCCCGACTTCTGGGTCTATGAGTTGGCCACCGCGTTCATCGATGCGGAATTCACCCGGCATAGACCGCCGCTTCGGGCGCTCGCGCGTGGCGTGATCATGCAGTTTCTCGGAACCGAGGATTGCAACAACGAGCGGATCGCCTCCGAACTCAACTTGCATGCAAGGACGATGCACCGACGGCTCAAGTCGGAGGGAACATCCTTTCGGGAGATCAAGGATGAAGTCCGCCGCGACCTCATGCTCTATTACCTGCAGAACACCGATCTGAACTTCGCTCGCATCTCCGAACGACTGGGGTTTGCCGAGCAGTCGGTGATGACGCGGGCCTGCAACCACTGGTTTGCCGGGTCTCCCACCCAGTTGAGATCACAGGGCCGTCGTCTCCCGGGGGGCAGCTGACGAGCAGCATTTTGTCGGAATCCGTCAAGTCCGAGCCCGGCGCCGTGCCGCAGAGAATACCCTGCAAGGCGTGAGACGCCTGGCGGCGGACCTCGCAGCCGTCCCTTTGCGATCAGCAGTCGCGCCGCGCCTAACCGGCCACGCCGGAGAATTCGGCTGCGGACTGCGAACATTGGGCCGGTGAGGCAGTTTTACGCCCGCCAGCGCCAATCATGCTGAAGAAAAGATTGGATAGGGCAATGACGGATTCAGAAGCGGCGGTTCATTTCGACCTCAGCGATGTCGAGCATCGGGTTGGGAAGCAGGTCGGCGGAGGGCAGCTGTGGGAGCCCTGCAACAAGACCGACATTCGTCGCTGGGTCATGGCGATGGACTATGTCAATCCGATCCACTGGGACCAGCGCTTCGCCCGGGAAACCAAGTTCGGGGAGATCATCGCGCCGCAGTCGATGGCGGTCTCGCTTGACTACGGCCACGGCACCCAGGGCGCCTGCGCCGGCCGCATTCCGGGCTCGCACCTGATCTTCGGCGGCGAGGAATGGTGGTGGTACGGCACCCACATCCGTCCCGGCGACCAGCTGTTCCAGGAGCGCCGCTTTCACGATTACAAGGTGACGGATACGAAATTCGCGGGTCCGACCATGTTTGCGCGCGGCGACACCACGCACCGCAACCAGCACGGCAATCTGGTCGCCAAGTCCCGTTCGACCGTTATCCGCTATCTCGCCAAGGAGGCCGAGAAGCGCGGCATGTACCATAGCACGGCCGGCGCGCTGAGACGCTGGACCGCCGCCGAGTTGGCCGAGATCGACAAGACCCGCCGCGACTGGTTCATGTCCAACCGCGAAGGCAAGTCGCCGCACTGGGAAGAGGTCAAGGTCGGTGACAAGCTGCCCCGGCGGGTGATCGGCCCGCATTCGATCGCCAGCTTCACCACAGAGTACCGCGCCTTCGTCTTCAACATCTGGGGCAGCTTCTACTGGACCGCGCCGGAGGGGCTCGAAGATCCCTGGATCAACCAGGACATGGGCTGGATCGAAGGCTTCAGTTTCGACGAGGAAGGCGCGCTGATCGACCCGCGCCTGCGCGACGGCCTCTACCTCGGCCCGTCCCGCGGCCACATCGACGATGGTCGGGCGAGCGAGGTCGGCATGTCCCGGGCCTATGGCTATGGCGCGACCATGGCGGCCTGGAACACCGACTACCTGGCCTTCTGGGCCGGTCATGACGGCCTGGTCCGCCATGCCAAGTCGGATTTCCGCGGCCCCGCGTTCGAGGGCGACGTCACCTTCATCGACGGCGAAGTGGTCGGGAAGCTCGAGAATTCCGAATGGGGCTTCCCAGTCGTCCAGGTCATGGTGGCCATGACCAACCAGGACGGCAAAAAGGTCGTCACTTCGCTCAATGAAATCGAGCTGCCCTACTAAGCCTCAACTCTGCCAAATGGATCGGGGCGCCGTCGATGAGCGGTCATGAGTTCGTTCAGGACAAGTCGGTCTCGATCGTTCGGGGTGCGCTGCTGTCGGAGGAGCCGGGGCTGGGCGAGCTGACCCTGTCCGGCTTCATCCGCCAGGTGACGGAGCGTTTCCCGGACAGGGAAGCGCTGGTGCAAAGTCGTCCCGACGGTACGATGGAGCGCTGGTCCTACCGCGACCTGTGGGACCGTTCGGTGGAAGTGGCGAGGGCCTTGGTCGCCTGCGGCTTGGGCAAGGGCGAGCGGGTCGGCGTCCTGATGACCAACCGGGCGGAGTTCCTGGCGGCCGTGTTCGGCGCCGCGCTGGCCGGTGGGGTTGCGGCGCCGCTCAGCACCTTTTCCACCGCGCATGAGCTGGAACATCTTATCGCCAGCTCGGCCTGCTCGGTGCTGCTTCTGGAGCGGCGCGTACTCAAGAAGGATTTCGCGCAGATCCTTTGCGACCTTGATCCGTCGATCGGGACCGCTGCGCCGGATCGGCTGGCGTCACTCAAATTTCCATTCCTGAGGCGTCTCGCCGTGGTGGATGGCGAGGGGCCCAAGGGCGCGATCGAAACCTGGGGAGCCTTCCTGGCGCGAGGCGAGCGGGCGTCCGTGGCGCAGGTCGAAGCGCGCGCGGCCACAGTCTGTCCCGCCGATCCGGGGGTGTTGTTCTTCTCTTCAGGCTCCACGAGCAAGCCCAAGGGAATTTTGAGCGCGCACCGCGGCGTGGCTATCCAGCTGTGGCGCATGCGGCGCCAGCAAGGGCTGGGCGACGATGTTCGCGCCTGGACCGCCAACGGCTTCTTCTGGTCCGGCAACTTCGCCATGGTGGTCGGGGCGACGCTCTCGGCCGGCGGGACGCTGGTGCTCCAGCGGACGTTTCAGCCCGAGGAAGCGCTTGACCTGATGGCTTCCGAAAGGGTGAGCTTTCCCTTCGCCTGGCCTCATCAATGGGCGCAGCTGGAAGCTGCTGCAAATTGGGACGACGTCGACCTTTCGACGCTGAAGTATATCGATGTCGAGACCCCGATGGCGGGGCATCCGTCGGTCACAACGGCCTGGGTCGAACCCCGCCACGCCTACGGCTCCACTGAAACCTTCACCCTGAGCACCGGCTATCCGGCGAACACCTCGCGAGCCGTCGCGGGCGGCAGCCACGGGCCGCCCCTGCCGGGCAACAGCCTGAAGATCGTGGATCCCTTGACGGGGATGGTCGTCCCGGTGGGCGAGCGGGGGGAGGTCGCGGTCAAGGGGCCGACCCTGATGCTCGGCTATCTCGGCGCGCCGCTCGACGAAACCTTGGACGAGGCGGGCTACTTCCGCACCGGCGACGGCGGGTATGTGGACGCGGCGGGTCGCCTCTTTTGGGAGGGCCGCCTCAACGACATCATCAAGACCGGCGGCGCCAATGTTTCACCGATCGAGATCGACGCCGTCATCCAGGACTGCCCGGGCGTGAAGGTTTGCCAGACCGTGGGCGTGCCGCACGAAACCCTAGGCGAGTTGGTTGTCACCTGCATCGTGCCCCATGAAGGCGCGATGCTCGACGAAGAAACGGTGCGCAACTTCGCCAGGGAAAAGCTGGCCAGCTACAAGACGCCGCGTCGCGTCCTGTTCTTCGCCGAGGGCGATGTCCAACTCACCGGGAGCGCGAAGGTGAAGACCGGCGACTTGCGCAACCTCGCGGCCAGGACGCTGGAGGCTGAGTCGGCCGTATGATCGGGCTACGGCTGTCCGACCAGAGCGGGATGAGGACTTTAACGCGTGCCTTGATCGACCGGAACGCCCGAGACGGTCGCGAGCCGGACGCATCGTTCGCTGGAGGGCTTGCCGCTCTGCGTCGCCAGAAGGCGCAGGTCCGCGAACAGCGCCACGATATTGACCGCGATGCCCATCACGAAAGGATAGCGCCAGCCCCACTGCAGAAAGTCCGGCTGCTCGAGCGCGGCCGCGAGCACGCCGAACAGGCCGCCCGCGATCAGCAGGCCGATCAGGCTCGTCAGGCCACAGACCGCGGCCCGTGAAGCCCGGCTCTCGCTGACATGCCACGCTCTCGGTCCCGCGGCTGGTTCAGAAAGGCCGTTCATAGCCAGCCCTTGGAATAGCCGGCACGAAACCAGGAGGACGCCGGGGGCCCAGACCGACTGCGAGGCTTCCGGCAGGAAGGCGATGGCCGCGGTCGAGGCGCCGAGCAACACCCGCGCGGCGGTCAGCCTGACGCCGCGCCCGTGGCGGCGCTGAAGCTCGGCGAAGGTCGGCAGCCTGATCCAGCGCATGGCCGGCGCCAGGGCCCAAACGACGAGGCCCACAACGATTCCGTCGGCGGCGGACAGCCCAGGGAAGAACACCTGCGGGAAAATGATGGTTGCGGCCAAGGCCCATACGAAAAAGTCAAGAGCCTGGGGAAGGCCTTTGAGGATCCTCACCGGAGCGAGTTCCGCCCAGCCCGCGGAGCGCGCAGTCGCGTGCATCCGTCGCGCCTCGAACTCGAGCTGTGAGGAGGACGGCCACGCGTACTCCTGGCTCATCGCCTATCCTTCCGTTTCCATCCTGAGGCCATTTGGCCGCGCCGCGTCTATGGCGGTCTGTGACCCAGAATGACCGAACCACGCGCACACGCAACTGCATTTTGTGCTCGACGCCGTACAAGCGTTGCCGGGGGGCTTGACCGCCTAGGACAAACCGTCCAATGGCCCTAGCGCGCAGCTGGGCTTATTGCGGCGCAGCATGCGTTTCATTCGCAAGCGCAGCGATGGTTCGTTGGCAGTCAAGACGGGGCAAAACGTGAAATTCATTAGGCCAGTGCTGGCCGCGCTCCTGCTGATCGGCCTGGCCGGCTGCAAGATGGTGGTGATGAATCCGTCCGGCGATGTCGCGGCGCAGCAACGCGACCTGATCCTGCTCGCCACCGCGCTGATGCTGCTGATCATTGTCCCGGTGATCGCGCTGACCCTGTTCTTCGGCTGGAAATACCGGGCCTCGAACCTGGCGGCGACCTACGACCCCGAATGGCACCATTCGACTCGGCTGGAGCTGGCGGTCTGGGGCGCGCCCTTGGCGATCATCATGGTGCTGGGCACGGTCACTTGGATCACCAGCCATACGCTGGACCCTTACCGGCCGATCAGCCGCCTGGCGCCCAATCGGCCCGTTCCGGCCGGCGTCAAGCCGCTGGAGGTCGACGTGGTCGCGCTCGATTGGAAGTGGCTGTTCATCTATCCGGAGCAGGGGATCGCGACGGTCAATGAGCTCGCCGCCCCGGTGGACCGGCCCATCGCCTTCACGATCACCGCCTCCTCGGTGATGAACTCGTTCTATGTCCCGGCGCTGGCCGGTCAGATCTACGCCATGCCCGGCATGCAGACCCAACTGCACGCCGTGATCAACAAGCCGGGCGTCTACGACGGGCTTTCCGCCAACTACAGCGGCGCCGGCTTTTCGGGCATGCATTTCAAGTTCAAGGGCATGACGCCCGCCGATTTCGACCATTGGGTTGCGGCCGCGCGCGCCGGCTCGCCGGCCCTGAGCCGGGCGGACTATCTGGCGCTGGAACATCCGAGCGAGGATGAACCGGTCCGCCACTATGTCAGCGCCGACCCCGGGCTGTTCCTCGACATCGTCAATCGCTGCGCCACGCCAGGCCAGGTCTGCAAGGACCGGGGCATGCACATGGCCGCCGCCGGGGCGATGTCGGTGGCCTCCGCCACCCGTACGCATTGCACGGCGGACCGTCGGCCCACGCCGCCGCCCGCCTCTTGAGCCCCCCTTTATTGAATCCGGATCACGTGCAGAACCTGCCGATGCCAAACAGCGCCGAGCTCACCCAGTTCATTTTCGGGCGTCTAACCTGGGACGCCCTTCCCATCCACGAGCCCATCCTGGTGGGCACCTTCTGCGTGGTCGCCATGGGCGGGCTCGCGCTGCTGGGCGCGCTCACCTACTTCCGTCTTTGGGGCTATCTGTGGACCGAGTGGTTCACCAGCGTCGACCACAAGAAGATCGGCGTCATGTACGTGGTGCTGGCGCTGGTCATGCTGATGCGCGGCTTCGCCGACGCCATGATGATGCGAGCCCAGCAGGCCATATCCTTCGGGTCCAACCATGGCTACCTGCCGCCGCACCACTACGACCAGATCTTCACCGCCCACGGCATGATCATGATCTTCTTCGTGGCCATGCCGCTGGTGACCGGCCTGATGAACTTCGTGGTGCCGATCCAGATCGGAGCCCGCGACGTCGCCTTTCCGTTCCTGAACAACTTCAGCTTCTGGATGACCGTCGGCGGCGCCGTGATGGTGATGATGTCGATGTTCATCGGCGAGTTCGCCCGCACCGGCTGGCTGGCCTATCCGCCGCTGTCCAACCTGGCCGCCAGCCCTGACGTCGGGGTCGATTACTATATCTGGTCGCTGCAGATCGCCGGCATCGGGACCTTGCTTTCGGGGGTCAATCTGGTCGCCACCATCGTCAAGATGCGCGCGCCCGGTATGAGCCTGATGAAGATGCCGGTGTTCACCTGGACCGCGCTTTGCACCAACGTGCTGATCGTGGCCAGCTTCCCGGTCCTGACTGCGGTGCTCGCCCTGCTCTCCCTCGACCGCTACGCCGGCACCGCCTTCTTCACGAACGACCTCGGGGGCGACCCGATGCTGTACGTGAACCTCATCTGGATCTGGGGCCACCCTGAAGTCTACATCCTGATCCTGCCCGCCTTCGGCGTCTTCTCGGAGGTCGTCTCCACCTTCAGCGGCAAGCCCCTTTTCGGCTACACCTCCATGGTCTACGCCACGGTCGCCATCACCGTGCTGTCGTACCTGGTGTGGCTGCACCACTTCTTCACCATGGGCTCGGGCGCCAGCGTGAACTCGTTCTTCGGGATCACGACCATGGTCATCTCGATCCCGACCGGGGCCAAGATCTTCAACTGGCTTTTCACCATGTATCGCGGCCGGGTGCGGTTCGAGGTGCCCATGCTGTGGACTATGGGCTTCATGGTCACCTTCGTCATCGGGGGCATGACCGGCGTGCTGCTGGCCGTGCCGCCCGCCGACTTCGTGCTGCACAACAGCCTGTTTCTGGTGGCCCACTTCCACAACGTGATCATCGGCGGCGTGGTGTTCGGCATGTTCGCCGGCATCACCTACTGGTTCCCCAAGGCGTTCGGCTTCAAGCTCGATCCCTTCTGGGGCAAGGTGTCCTTCTGGTTCTGGCTCGTCGGCTTCTACTTCGCCTTCATGCCGCTCTATGTCCTGGGCCTGATGGGGGTGACCCGGCGGGTCAGCCACTTCGACGATCCGTCCCTGCAGATCTGGTTCGTGATCGCCGCCTTCGGCGCCGGCCTGATCTTCCTGGGCATCAACGCCTTCCTGGTGCAGATCGCGGTCAGCATCATGAAGCGCGACCAGCTGCGCGATCTGACCGGCGACCCGTGGAGCGGCCGTACGCTGGAATGGTCCACGGCTTCGCCGCCGCCGGACTACAACTTCGCCTTCACCCCGGTGATTCATGCGAACGACGCCTGGTGGGACATGAAGGCCCGCGGCTATGAGCGGCCGGTCGCCGGCTTCAAGCCGATCCACATGCCGCGCAACACCGGCGCCGGGGTCATCCTGGCCGGCCTGAGCGTGGCGGCCGGCGTGGGCCTGGTCTGGCACATGTGGTGGCTGGTGGCGGGCGGTCTGCTGGCGGTCCTGGCCGTCGCGATCGGCCACAGCTTCAACCAGAACCGCGATTTCCACATCCCCGTCGAGGACGTGATCAGCGCCGAGGGGGCCCGCACTGAACTTCTGAGGAAGGTCGCATGAGCGCCAGTTCACAGCTCCACCTCGTGGCGGAAGGCGAAGGCTCCGCCTTCTATCTGACTGAGGACCACCATCCGGAGAACAGCACCCTGCTCGGGTTCTGGATCTACCTGATGAGCGACTGCCTCATCTTCGCGGTGCTGTTCGCCACCTATGGCGTGCTGGGTCGCAACTATGCGGGCGGGCCCACCGGCGCCGAGATCTTCGACCTGCCCATGGTGGCGGTGAACACGGCCATGCTGCTGTTCTCGTCGATCACCTACGGCATGGCCATGATCGCCACCCAGAGCGGACGGGTGAAGGCGACCTTGGGTTGGTTGGCCGTCACCGGCCTGTTCGGCTGCGCCTTCCTGGGCCTGGAGCTCACTGAGTTCGCCCATCTGATCGGGGAGGGCAACGGACCGCAACGCAGCGCCTTCCTCTCCAGCTTCTTCACCCTGGTCGGCACCCACGGCCTGCACGTGACCTGCGGCGCGATCTGGCTCGTCACCCTGATGGTCCAGGTGGCGCGGCGCGGCCTCACCGAGACCAACCGTCGGCGGCTGATGTGCCTCAGCCTCTTTTGGCACTTCCTCGACGTGATCTGGATCGGGGTCTTCTCGTTCGTGTATCTGCTCGGAGTGATGTGATGAACGCGATTGATCACGCTGTGGGCCATGGCGAGCACGCCGGGGCAGGCCATGTCACCCGCAAGGACTATCTGGTCGGCTTTTTCTTGGCCGCCGCCCTTACCGCCATCCCGTTCTGGCTGGTGATGGGCCATCCGCTCGGCGCCGGCGTGATCACCGCCCTTGCGGTGATGGCCTTCGCCGGTGTGCAGGTCGTGGTCCACATGATCTACTTCCTGCACATGAACAGCCGCTCCGAGGGCGGCTGGACCCTGCTCGCCCTGTTGTTCACCGTGCTGCTGGTCGGCATCGTGCTCACGGGCTCGCTCTGGGTCATGCACCACCTCGACACCAATATGATGCCCATGTCGCCGCAGGACGCGCGGCAGATGCCGTGAACTCGGCGCGGCTTGTCGGCGGCCGCCGCCGCAGGGGCGCGGCCGTCCTGGTCGGAGTGCTTCTGTTTGCCGGTTTCACAGCGCTCGGCGTCTGGCAACTGCAGCGCCTGGCCTGGAAGCTCGATCTGATCGCTCGGGTGGATGCACACGTGCTGGCGCCCCCGGCCGCCCCGCCTGGTCCGCAAACCTGGCCCCGGGTGACCGCCATGGGCGACGAATACCGTCATGTCCGGGTGAGCGGGACCTACGACAACGCCAGCGAGACCCTTGTCCAGGCGGTGACAGAGGCGGGGCCCGGGTTCTGGGTGATGACGCCGTTTCGCGCCGACGCCGGCGACACCATCCTGATCAACCGCGGCTTCGTCCCGCAGGAGAAGAGCGCGCAAGGCTCCCGTAGCGCGGGCCTGATCATGGCCAGAACCACGGTGACGGGCCTGCTTCGAATGAGCGAGCCGCACGGCGGCTTCCTGCGCGCCAATCAGCCTGCCGCCCAGCGCTGGTATTCGCGCGATGTCGCCGAGATCGCCAAGGCGCGCGGCCTGGCGAAGGTGGCGCCCTATTTCATCGACGCCGACGGGACCCCGAATGCTGGAGGCTGGCCGCGCGGCGGACTTACCGTTATCCGTTTCCCCAACAGCCACCTCGTCTATGCGCTGACCTGGTTCGGCTTGGCCGGGATGGTGGTGGCGTGGGGCGTCTGGCCCGCAGTGCAGGCCCGCGCCTCAGGAGCAGCCCGCGTACCAACTCATGGCCCACAAAGCTGACCATCTCGCCCTGGCGGCGGACCCGGCGCCGCTGGCAGGCGCCGCCCGCAAGAACCTGCTGCAGCTGGTCCAGCTGCGCTGGATCGCCGTGGCGGGTCAGATGGCGACGATCGCGGTCGTCGAATGGGGCCTGCAGATCCGCCTGCCGCTGTTTGAAATGAGCGCCGTGCTGGCGGTCTTCGTGGCCGGCAACATCCTCAGCCTGTTCCGCCTGCGGCGCCCGTCGCGGGTCAGCAATCTTGAGCTCTTCTTCACGCTCACCTTCGACGCTCTGGTGCTCACCGCGCTCCTGTTCCTGAGCGGCGGGCCCACCAACCCCTTCACCTCGCTCTATCTGCTGCAGGTGACCCTGGGGGCGGTGCTGCTGGAAGCCTGGGCGACCTGGGCGATGGTGGTCGTGGCCGTGCTCTGCTTCCTCAGCCTCACGCTCTATTATCGCCCGCTCAGCCTGCCGGCCGATGGCCCGAACCTGTTCACGCTCTACATCCAGGGGGCGCTGGCCGGCCTGGCCTTGAACGCCTTGCTCCTGGTGACCTTCATCACCCGCATCAACGCCAACCTTCGATTGCGTGACGAGCGGTTGGCCGACCTTCGCCAGCGCGCTGCGGAGGAGGATCACATCGTGCGCATGGGCCTGCTCGCCTCCGGCGCCGCGCATGAACTGGGCACGCCCCTGGCGACGCTCGACGTTATCCTCGGGGACTGGCGGCGAATGCCCAGGCTCCGCCGAGACCCCGAACTCGCGCAGGAGATCGAGGAGATGCGCTCGGAGGTGGCGCGCTGCAAGGCCATCGTCACCGGCGTGCTGGTCTCGGCCGGGGAAGCCCGCCCCGAAACCGCCGGCGTCTCAAGCCTGAAGAGCTACCTGACAGACCTGTTCGAAGAGTGGAAATGCCGGCGCGCGCCGCCCTACGCCGTTTATGAGGACAATCTTGCGTCCGATCCGACGATCGTGGCGGACTCGGCCTTGAAGCAGGCGCTGAACAACCTGCTCGACAACGCGTTCGAAGCCTCGCCGGACGCGATCTGGATGCGCTCGCGTCTCGAGGACAATCAACTGACGCTCCGGATCCAGGATATGGGCCCGGGATTTACACCGGAGACGCTCGCCGAAATCGGCAAGCCCTACAATTCCACCAAGGGACGGCTCGGGGGCGGCCTGGGCCTCTTCCTGGTGGTCAACGTGGTGCGCAAGCTCGGCGGGCGGTTCGAGGCCTATAACCGCGACGTCGGCGGGGCGGAGGTGAGGATCTCGCTACCCCTGAGCGCCTTGGCGATCGAGGCTGCGTCATGACCGGACCCCGCCGACTGTTGATCGTAGAAGACGACGCCAAATTCGCCTCGGCCCTGCAGCGCTCCTTCGAGCGTAAGGGCTACGAGGTGCGCCACGCCACAGGGATCGCCGAGATGCAGGAGATTCTGGGGCAGGCCAAGCCCGGCTACGCCGTGGTCGACCTGAAGCTCGCGGGGGAGTCCGGTCTGGCCTGCGTTCAGGCGCTGCATCCGCACGACCCCGCCATGCTCATCGTGGTGCTGACCGGATTCGCCAGCATCGCCACCGCGGTCGAAGCGATCAAGCTCGGCGCCTGCCACTACCTCGCCAAGCCCTCCAACAGCGACGACATCGAAGCCGCCTTCACCAAGGGCTCGGGTGATACGGGCGCGCCGATCAGCCCGCGCCCGACCTCGATCAAGACGCTCGAATGGGAGCGCATCCACGAAACCCTGGTGGAGACCGGGTTCAACATCTCCGAGACCGCCCGCCGGCTGGGGATGCACCGCCGCACCCTTGCCCGGAAGCTGGAAAAGCGCCGCCTCAGTTAGGGAGGCTGGCGACCGGCCGCGCCGTGGCCAAGACGATGAACCGGAGACAACGAGCGGTTCAATTCGAGTTCAACACCCAGGCGCCAACACCTGGAACGGCCAAGCTTCGCCGATGGCGGACCCTGGCGCCGTTCAACGCCCGGAAACGTGACCTCGCTTCCGCCAACAGACAGAGACACTTCGATGAAGAGAGCTTGTTTGACCCTCCTGCCCACCCCGGCGAAGCCCGGTCCTATGGTTGTGTCCTGCGGACAACACTAGCCCGGATCTTCATTGGGCGGCCCATTTTTATGGTAACGCTATCATCCCTTGCAGATATAAGGCCGCGCCGTCCTGACCCGCGCGGCTCATGTCGCTGTCAATGATCGACTCCTGACTGTCCGGCGCCTCGGTCAGTCCCTCACAAAGGTAAAAGTATGAAACGATCCTTAGTCTTCGGCGCAGCGTTCGCTGCGCTCGCCACGGCCTACGCCATACCGGCGTCTGCAGCCCAGCCGAACGGCTGGTATGGGGCGCTCGATCTCGGATACCACCAGCCCGACACCGTAAAAGTCGCGGGCATTACGGGCGCAGACGTCAAGCTCAACGGTGATGTGGCCGCCTTTGGCCGCGTCGGCTATCGGATCGATCCGCACTGGCGGGTCGAGCTTGAGGGCGGCTATCGTCCCAGCACGGTCGACAATACCGGCGCGAGCGGACACCAGAACGCCGGATCTGTCATGGCGAACCTGATCTATGACTTCATGCCCGATTCTCGTCTGCAGCCGTTCGTCGGCGTCGGCATGGGCGCCGAATTCCTGCGCGTGAAGCAGTCCTTTCCGGCGAACAGCACCTTCGTCACCAAGTCGGACAACGAACGCGCCTGGCAGGGTCTGGCCGGCGTGAGCTACGCCGCCACGGACCGGCTGAACGTCGATCTGACCTACCGCTATTTCGTCGGCGACAACGAAACCGTGAGCTGCGTCGGGCACTGCCCGCCGACGTCCGTGCATTATGGCTACTACAGGGACAATTCGGTCACGGTCGGCCTGAGGTATGCGTTCTCGGCGCCGCCGGCGGCCCCGCCGCCGCCGCCC
>FTFU01001191.1_pt1 | contig 44938 bp, 46 predicted proteins | sample 1640511 | NCBI WGS metagenome assembly FTFU01 (sample SAMEA3914789, study PRJEB12502) | metagenome | biome: forest; material: soil | place: Canada | collected 2011-07-03 | depth 0.3 m | reverse complement strand
TGTCGTGGCCGAGGCCCCGCGTCCAGTTCCGGCTCCCGTTCCGGCTCCGGCCCCCGTCGCCGCCCGCGCGCCAGAGGCCCCGGCGCGTGCGCCTGAGCCGCGTCCTGCCGAGCCGCGTCCTGCCGAGCCTGGGCGCGCCGCCGCGCCGGCGCCGCGTCCGGAAAGCCGCGCGCCTGACCGCGAGCAACCGCGCCGTGACGACCGCCGGGATGACCGCGGCTCGACCACCACCTACCGGCCCGAGCGCCAGCAGAACGTCAACTTCGGCCAGCGCACCGAGGTCGCGGGCCGTGGCCCACGGCCCGACGCCCCGCGCCCGGATCGCGGACCTCGTCCCGATGCGCCTCGCGGTCCCCGGCCCGAGGGCGGCTTTGCGGCCCGTGGTCCGCGCGAAGGCGGCCGCCCGGAAGGCGGCGGCCGGTTCGGCGATCGTCCGCCGCGCCAGGGCGAGACCGTACGCTATTCCGCGCTCAACCCCGCGCCGGCGCCGCGCGGCGACCGTGGCCCGCGTCCGCCGGGCATGGGCCGGCCCGAGGCCGCACCCGCTGGGCCCGAGATCCAGCGCGCCACCCGCCAGGCCCCGCGCCCCGGCGGCAGCGCCATCGACCGCCGTCCGGACGACGAAGAGGAAAGCGCCGCCCGCCGCGGCTCCAAGGCTGCGCCGACCAAGGCTGTGCGCAGCGTCAAGGGCGCCCCCCAGCGCCGAGAAGGCCGCCTGACCATCCAGGCCGTCGCCGGCAATGACGACGAGGCCGTGGAACGCATGCGCTCCCTGGCCTCGGTGCGCCGGGCCCGCGAACGCGAACGCGAAAAACGTAAGGGCGGCGCCCAGGAGCAGGCCCGCGCCGCGCGTGAAGTCGTGGTCCCCGACGTCATCACCGTGCAAGAACTGGCCAACCGCATGGCCACCCGCGGCGTCGAAGTGATCAAGTTCCTGATGCGTCAGGGCCTGATGCTGAAGATCAATGACGTGATCGACTCCGACACCGCCGAACTGGTGGCCACCGAATTCGGCCACACCGTGCGCCGCGTCTCGGAATCCGACGTCGAAGAAGGCTTCATCGGCGCCGAGGACGTCGACGATCATCTGCTGCCCCGCCCGCCGGTGGTGGCGGTGATGGGTCACGTCGACCACGGCAAGACCAGCCTGCTGGACGCCCTGCGCTCGGCCGACGTCGCCGGCGGCGAACACGGCGGCATCACCCAGCACATCGGCGCCTACCAGGTGCGCCTGCCCTCGGGCGAGCGCGTCACCTTCCTGGACACGCCCGGCCACGCGGCATTCTCGGCCATGCGCGCCCGCGGCGCCAACGTCACCGATATCGTCATCCTGGTGGTGGCGGCCGATGACGGGGTCATGCCGCAGACGATCGAGGCCATCAACCACGCCAAGGCGGCCGGCGCGCCGATCATCGTGGCGGTCAACAAGATCGACAAGCCCGACGCCGATCCGACGCGGGTGGTCAACGAGTTGCTGCAGCACGAGATCGTGGCCGAAAGCCTCGGCGGCGACACCCAGATCATCGAGGTCTCGGCGACCAAGAAGATGGGCCTGGAAGACCTGATCGAGGCCATCCTGCTGCAGGCCGAGGTGATGGACCTGAAGGCCAACCCCGACCGCATCGCCGACGGGGTGGTCATCGAGTCCAAGCTCGATCGCGGCCGCGGCGCAGTGGCGACCGTGCTGGTCAAGCGCGGCACGCTGAAGCGCTCGGACATCGTCGTCGCCGGCTCCAACTGGGGCCGGGTGCGCGCCCTGATCAATGAACGCGACGAACAGATGCCCGAGGCCGGCCCGTCCGAGCCCGTCGAGGTTCTCGGCCTGGATGGCACGCCCGACCCGGGCGAAGCCTTCGCCGTGGTCGAAAACGAGGCCCGCGCCCGCGAGCTGACCGAGTACCGCATCCGCCAGAAGCGCGAAAAGTCCGGCGCGCCGGCCGGCGCCACCGGCAATTCGCTGGCCGACATGATGGCGCGCCTGCAGGACAAGAAGGTCAGCGAACTGCCGCTGATCATCAAGGCCGACGTGCAAGGCTCGGCCGAGGCGATCGTCAGTTCGCTGGAGAAGATCTCCACGGACGAAGTCCGGGCCCGGATCATCCATTCCGGCGCCGGGGCCATCAACGAGAGCGACGTCATGCTGGCCAAGGGCATCGGCGCGCCGGTGCTGGGCTTCAACGTCCGCGCGTCGAAACAGGCCCGCGACCTGGCCGAGCGCGAGGGCGTGGAGATCCGCTACTACGCGATCATCTACGACCTCCTGGACGACATCAAAGGCGTGCTCTCGGGCATGCTGGCGCCGATCCAGCGCGAAACCTTCCTGGGCAACGCCGACGTGCTGCAGGCCTTCGACATCTCCAAGGTCGGCCGCGTGGCCGGTTGCCGGGTCACCGAGGGCGTGGTGCGCAAGGGCGCGCGCGTGCGGATCATCCGCAACGACGTGGTCATCCTCGAGCTCGGCACCCTGCAGACGCTCAAGCGCTTCAAGGACGAGGTCAACGAGGTCAACGCCGGCCAGGAATGCGGCATGGCCTTCGCCAACTTCCAGGACATCAAGGCCGGCGACACCATCGAGTGCTTCACCGTGGAAGAGGTGAAGCGGACGTTGTGATCCCTTCCGGAACCCCTTCCTCCTTGCGGGGAAGGGGATTCTTACTGAAATCCCAACTCCGCCCTTAGCGCCTCCGCGCTCACGCCCCGCGCCCGGATCTCCCGCAGCGTCTCCGCCTTGTCGCGCTTGGCGAAGCGCTTGCCGTCGGGGCCCAGCAGCAGGCGGTGGTGCCGATAGGCCGGCGTCGGCAGGTCCAGCAGGGCCTGCAGCAGCCGCTGGATGTGCGCAGCCTCAAACAGGTCCTGGCCGCGGACCACCTGGCTGATCCCTTGCAGGGCGTCGTCGACCACCACCGCCAGGTGGTAGGCCACCCCCAGCCCCTTGCGCGCCAGGACCACATCGCCCGCCGTCTCCGGCAGAGCCGCGATCACACCCTGCTCGCCGTTCGGGCCTTCGCCCTCCTCGACGAAAGACAGGGTTTCCCACCCGGTCCCGAGGCGCGCCCGCGCCGCCTCCAGCGACAGCCGCCAGCCGAAAGGCGCGCCCTGGTCCAGCATCCGCGCCTCCTCGTCGGCCGGAAGCGAGGATCCGCGATAGGGGGCAGCCGCCTCGTGCGGCGCGCGGGTGATCTCGTCCAGGATCTCGCGGCGGGTCTTGAAACAGCGGTAGACCAGGCCCAGGGCTTGCAGGCGACCCAGCGCCGACTGGTAGTCGGCCAGATGTTCGGACTGCCGGCGCACGGGCGTCTCCCACCGAAGGCCCAGCCAGGCGAGGTCCTCGTAGATGGCCGCCTCGAACGCCGGCCGGCAGCGTTCGGCGTCGATGTCTTCGATGCGCAGGATGAAGCGGCCGCCCAAACTTTCCGCCGCCCTGGCCGCCGTCAGGGCGGAAAAGGCGTGGCCGCGGTGCAGATAGCCGCTGGGCGAGGGCGCGAAGCGGCTGGCGTACACCGTGGGGTCAGGCCGACTTGCCCGGGCTCAGCGCGCCGAAATGGCCGAGCACCCCTTCCAGGAAGGCCCGCTCGCCGCCCATCATCTCCCTCAGCGGCTTGAACTTGTGGAACTTGCACATCTCGGCCAGGCCATGCACCGCGCACCAAGCCGCGATGCAGGTCAGCTCCAGGTCCATCTCGCTCAACTGCCCGCCGGCGGCCTCGTTGATGGTGTCCTTGACCAGCTGATAGCCGCCCTCGGCTTCCGCTTCGTGCATGTCCTCAGGCAGGGCCTCGCCGTTGCGGGCGCAGTCGTACATCACCCGGTACAACGCCGGATTGGCCTGGGCGAACTCGACATAGGCGACGCCGATGGACAGGCGCTTTTCCTCTGCGGGCGCATTCTTGGTCGCCGCCGCCATGGCGTGTTTCAGCTGGACGAAGCCCTCGATCGCCACCGCGTTCAACAGCTCGTTCTTGTCCTTGAAATGGTGATAGGGCGCGGCCGGGCTGACGCCCGCTTCACGCGCCACGGCGCGCAACGACAGGGCGTTGGGCCCCTCGCGCTCGAGCACAGCCTCGGCGGCGTGCAGCAGCGCCCGGCGCAGATCGCCGTGATGATAGGGTTTGGATTCGGCAAGCGCCGCAGTCGTCATGTTTCCATCCCTCAAACTGCAATCTTTCTAACTTTTAATCCGAACGGTGTAAAGATCCATCTTGACATCGTTCAGTTCAATGCTATTTAAGCATCGTTCAGATCGGGCTGCGACCTTCTCCCCGAGACGCTTCAACGCTCTGAGCCCGCCGCCGGCTCCCCCCGGCGACGACCCTGAAGACCCTCTCTCGCAAAGGACGATCATCATGTCTCTCGCTAACTTCGAACTGACCGTGGACCGCATCGGCGGCTTCTTCCTACTCGCCCTCGGCCTGATCACGGCCGGCGCCCTCGCCGTGGTCGGCGCCTAAAGGCCCGCCCGGTCCCATGCCGGTTCTCGTTCCTCGGGAGGGGTGACTCCCCTCGCTCCTCCCAACGCTTTTCTTCTCACCCCCACTTCCTATTCCTCCCTTCAGGCCGATTGTTGGCCAAACGATCACATTCCTGACATGGAGATGTCGCTGGTTTTCCCCTATGGTGTGGAGGCTCGCGAATCTCTCGGAGTGATTCTGAGGGGTTTTTGAGCGCCGCCGTCAGGAAGGAGCTCGTCTTCAGTCCACACGTGCGTAAAGTTCAAGCGGCGCGTATCGCCGGCAGGTTAGCGACCTGGGGGTCCGCCCATGCAGGTGCTTAAGCGCCCGCCGTCGGGCTGGCCGGCCCTCGTGCTCAACGCCGACTACCGGCCGCTCTCCTATTACCCCCTGTCGCTTTGGCCTTGGCAGGAGGTGATCAAGGCTGTGTTCCTCGACCGGGTCGACGTGGTTTCGACCTACGACCACATGGTCCACTCCCCCTCGTTCGAGATGAAGCTGCCGAGCGTGGTCTCGCTCAAGCAGTACGTGGCCCAGGACCGGCCGCCGGCCTTCACCCGGTTCAACCTGTTCCTGCGCGACGCCTTCGCCTGCCAGTACTGCGGCTCGCCGGACGAATTGACCTTCGACCATGTGATCCCCCGCTCCCGGGGCGGACGCACGACCTGGGAGAACATCGTCACCGCCTGCGCCCGCTGCAACCTGCACAAGGGCGGCCGCACCCCGCGCGAAGCCGGTATGCACCCGCACCACCACCCCCGCCGCCCCAACATGTACGAGCTGCAGGAACACGGGCGACGGTTCCCGCCGAACCACCTGCACGAAAGCTGGCTCGACTACCTCTACTGGGACATCGAGCTGGAGGCGTAGGGGTTCTGAGTAGTGCGCATCGGCACACCCTCCCTTGTAAAATCAGCATAAATGGGACTAGCTGGGCCGTCACGGCACACACCGGTTTTGGCGTCCGTGATGACCAGGTGATGACCTTTGGGGGCGGTGGACAGTGGCTGAGCCAGACGAAAACGAACGCGTGGTCCGATTGTCCAAGACGACCGTTGACGCCGCGAAGCCCGAGGAAGGCGAAGACGCCAAGCGCTACACAGTTTGGGACAAGGAGCTGAAGGGCTTCGGTCTCAGAGTCTCCCCGCAGGGGACCAAGACCTACATCGTGCGCTACCGAGTTGGCGGCGGCCGGCGCGGCCTACTTCGCCAAATGGTCATCGGGCGCCATGATCCGCTAACGGCTGAGCAGGCCAGGGCCCGCGCCAAGATCGCGCTCGGCAAGGCCGCCGACGGCAAGGACCCTCAGGGCGACAAGGCCGCGGCACGCGCTGAAATGACCCTCTCTGAGCTCTGCGACCTCTATCTGGCCGAAGGCGTGGCGACGAAGAAGGCGAGCACGCTCACGATCGACAAAATCAGGATCGAGCGCCACATCAAGCCCACGATCGGGCGCCTCCGTATCTCTGAGGTCGGCCGATCGGACGTCGAGCGCATGATGCGCGACGTCGCCACGGGCAAGATCAAGGACGAGGCCACGCCCCACACCCGGGGCGGCAAGAGCGCCGCGTCGCGAAGCGTCGGGCTCCTCGGCGGCATCTTTGGCTTCGCCGTCGACCGCAAGCTGCTCGCCGAAAGCCCCACCCTTGGCGTGAAGCGGTTCAAGGACAACAAGCGGGAGCGGTTCCTTTCGGCGGCCGAGTTGGCGCGCCTCAGCGATGTCATGGCCGAGATGGCCAAGGAAGACCCGACGCGGCCACGCCAGGTCGGACTCATCGTCACCAAACAGCACATGCAGATCGTCCAACTTCTGCTGCTCACGGGAGCGAGAAAGAACGAGATCGCCGAGCTCCGGTGGTCCGAGGTCGACATTCCGGGCGGCTTCCTGCGCCTCGCTGATTCCAAGACCGGCGCCAAGGTCATCCAACTCGGCGCCGGCGCGGCGACGGTCCTAGCGACCGTGACGCAGGGCGAATCACCATGGGTATTCCCCGACCCGAAGGACCCCTCGCGGCCGATCCGAAACCTCGATTGGGCCTGGGTCGGCATCCGCAAGGCCGCGGGTCTGGATGACGTGCGGGTCCACGATCTCCGACACACGTTCGCCAGTGTGGCCCTGATGGGTGGCCATGGCCTCGCCTTCATCGGCAAGCTTCTGGGTCATCAGCACGCCGGCACGACGCAACGCTACGCCCACCTCGCGGACGATCCGGTCAAGGCGGCGGCCGATCGCGTTTCGGAGGCCGTGGCGGCGCAGATGGCGGGCAAGTCGGCCGAGTTGCACAAGCTTGCCCGCGGCTCTCATGAGTGAGCCCGAAGCTATTAGAGGCCGGTGGCGCCCGAACTTCGATTTTGGCGGCATCATCCTGCGCCACGGCGGCCGTTGGACGATGATGCTGTCCGAATGGCTGATCGCGATGAAGGAGACGGGCCTAGCACCCGGCTCGAGCGAGCGCTCAATCGATCCGAACACCCGTATTGTCGCAACCGCGATCACGCCGCTCCAGCGCTCGCCGCGATCCATGTTTCACGTCGTCAACCCAGCTGACGCCTTCGAGATCACTCTTCATGGCTACGACATCGATGGCGGCGAGGTCGCAATACCTGTCCCGTTGATCTGTCACCGTGTGGACCCGGACGCGATCGACCTCGGCGTTTTGGCCGAACGGGTGCTGAACGCCACGCAAGGGCTAGATCTGGCCGGCGCGATGTTCCCGATGGTTGACGATTCCGACCGCCCCCGCCTTATGCGCTTTGAGGATTTCCATTGGGCGCACGCGCTGTCCCTTTATCGCTCCATAGAGCGCGGAGAGCCGATTGTCGCGCGAGCCCTCCTCGCCGGCCGAATGGGACGCTTCAAGGATGCGGCGCCCCGCAAAGCAGTCTCTATGGCGGAGGTCACCTTCGGCGAGCTACTGAACCAGGCGGCGGCGCTGGGCTACGCGGTGCGCTCCGCCGAGTTAGCCGGTCTTGAGGCATCGGCGGAGGCGGGCGCCAAGGTCGTTGAGGGGGGCAGCAATGGCGGCAAAGCCGGGACACAGACAAGGCGCGCCAAAGCCGCAAGATGGAAAGCCTGGGCAAATCCTCGCATTGATCGGGCCAAGAGCGAGGGCCTCGTGAGTGACGAGGGAATCGCTCAGTTCGTGCTCGATCACTGGCTTAGGGAGGGTCATCCGAAAGAACCATCACTGAGAAGCTTAACCCAATATATCCGCGACTTACGGAATGGCGTCGGAGCCATTGGCTAGCAGCGAACCCCCTTCGTTGCGGCGACGAACCCCCTTCGTTGCGGGCATAGCGGTGCCCCGGCGTCTACTTGAGGTCTCACAGGCGCTAGCCGGGCCGTTCCGGTGCGCCAAGGAGACCGCTGATGCAAATCGCTACCCTTGAGCGCCACACGGCGCCCCGCGACCGCGACGCCCTGGTCAACGATCAGGAAGCCGCTGAAATCCTGGCCCTGAGCCGCAGCTGGCTCAAGCAACTCCGGGTGCGAGGCGGCGGCCCACCGTACCTGCAGCTTGGCGGTAAGGCCATCCGCTACAAGGTGGCCGACCTTTTCGACTGGGCCGACTCCAAGAAAGTGACCTCGACGAGCGCAGCGCTGTAGTTCCGAAATCCAGCGGGGCGCCGTGATGGCTGTAGTGAACAAGCTCGCCTGGCTAGAGCAGGTCGCGTTCGACCTCGAACTTACGCATTTCGATGTTCGCGTAGCCGCCGCCTTGGCCACAAAGTGGCTGAACCGCGGGACAGGGGATGCGTGGCCTGCGCAGGAGACAATCGCGCAGGCGACAGGCGCGACCATAGAGGGTGTCAGGAAGGCCATTCGGCGTCTTAGAGACCGAGGCCATTTGATCGTCACACCGGGAGGTGGCCGCGGCCGGTCAAGCCATTATCGGCCGGCGCTGATAGCCAAAGCGAAGCCAGTAAACCCCAAACCGGCATCGGGGGTATCGGCTACCAAAACCCCAACCAGTGGTGGGGTTAACGCGCTAAAAAGCCCCAACGGCCATCGGCTAAACCCCCAACCGCTGTCGGCTAAACCCCCAACGGATCCCGCTACTAACCCAGTAGAAGAACCCAGGGAGAGAACCCGGAAGGAATCCCCCTCAATCCCCCAGATGGCTTTGGCGCTTGTCGCGCCAGTCCCAAAGAGCGCAGGGGAACAGGCCTTTGAGGCGTGGTGGGACGTCTACCCCAGCAAGGTCGCCAAAAAGAAGGCCCGAACCCTCTTCTTCCGCATCCTCAAACGGGGCGAGGCGCACTTCGACGACCTGATGGCCGGCGCCCAGCGCTACGCCAAGAGCGACCAGGTCGCCCGCGGCTACATCAAACACCCCACGACCTGGCTCAATTATGGCTGCTGGGCCGATCAAGAACCGATCCGACCTCGAGTCGACCATCACGGCGGCTTCGGTTTCCTTTCCCAAGACCTTGCGGAGACCTGAGAATGAGCGCCGACCTTGTCCCATCGACCCCGCGCGCCCCTGGCGCCCAACTGACCATAACCAGCGCTCGCACCGCCCTGGACCAGATCCGCAAGACTATGCTGGAGCCGTTTGAGCACCTCCAACGGCTGAAGCGGCTGGGCTGGTGGCGTTTCGCGACGGCCGAGGAAATCACGGCATGGGACATCGTCCAGGGCGACCGCGAGCGATATGCCGCCAGTATCCATGCGCGCTTGGAAGCGATCCCGCCCGAAGAGGAGCTGATCACGCTCAAGGCCGCGCTTGAAGACGCGCTCGAGCCCCCAACCACCCAGGCCGGGGCGCGAGATCGCCAGGTCCTGATATCGACTATGGTTAGTGCGTTTCGCAAAGTCGATGCAGGGGAGCCGGCGGTCTATCTGGCGACGCTTCAGCACTACGCCGAGGCCGATGGCTTTTCCTGTCCCGTAGTGGCTGCCGCGTGTGACCAGATCAGGCGCAACAGCAGGTTCCCGCCATCCGTCTCGGAACTGCTCGACGCCTGTAACGAGCAAGCCGCCCGGCTCCGCTCCGGCGTCCTGGCCGTCGATCGTATCATCAAGGTGCGCAAAAAAGCCGAGACCGTGATCCCCGAGGCCGACAGGATCGCAGAGGAGAGACGCGAAGCCCAGGCGGAATACCTCCAGCGCGTCGCGGCGAAACAGAGAGCGGGCCAAACCGAAGGCCGCGATATGGAGATCCGGTTCTAGGGTCAGCCATCCGCTTTGCCACATCGGGACGTCCGCCGGCCGCAAGACCGGATCGACCGCGAATCAGCCCCTCAACGCCTCGATGTCCTACCCAGGGTAATCGATCGTCCGGAATAGGCCGGGCTGACGACCCATAACCATCGGTATTTACAAGCAATTATCGGACAACCCGCCATGTATGGCCCGTTCAAATTTGGCGCGGTCATCACATGGTCAGCACTAGGCGGCCCGATCGTCCATCGACGCCACCACGCCGAGCCGTGCAGAATTCTTCTATAGGCCAAGCGCCATAAGAAACGCGCCGCTTTGTACCGCGAAGTGCTCCGATGTCCCGCTGTACACCCCAGACCGTCACAGCATTTTGTGCGAATGGCAAAGCTATCCTATTCGCAGCTCCTGAAAATACTTGTGTCGCGTCAGGTCATCGCCAGAAGATAACCTTGCCGAACCACCTATTCCCGCCACTTCCGAGGCCCGATCACCTGATGAGCCAACCCAAAGCCGCCGAGATCAAGCCGCCGAACGTGGCGCAGGCGCACCGTGACGACCTGGCCAAGGCGCGCGGCGCGTTCATGGACCTGAGCGTCCGTATCACCGCCGTTCAGGGAAAGGTCGCCAAGGCGGTGGAAGCCAGGGCTGCGGTTCCGATCGCCGAAGCAGCGCTGAAAGACTTCCTGTTCGAGACGGCGTTGGCCGGCGATGAGCCAGACCCCGAAATGCTCGCCGGCCTTCGCCAGTCGGTGCGAGACGCCCGCACCCATTCGGTCGATGTCGCGGCCTGGGAGGCCGAGCTCGCAGAACTGAACGCCCAGGCGCGGGCCATCCAGCCGAAGATGGCCGACCTAGTCGCCCAGATCATCGAGGCCGAGGGCGCCGTGCTCGCCGAGACCTATCACCGGCACGCTATGGCTGCGGCGAAGGCTGAGGCGGCGCTGAAGGCGCTGGGCGGTTGGGCGTTGGCCGCGGAAAGGACCGCCCTTGGAATCGCGCTGAAGGATGCGACCAAGCACGCCCCCGACGCGGCGGCGGCTGTCGTGATCTACGAGCGTCGCAAGGCCGAGGTGGATGCCTACGGCACGACCTGGCGGCAGCTTCCGATCCGCCTGCTGAACGGTGAGACCGACGCTGAGGGCCCGAACCATGACTGACACAGCGTTCTTGGCGGTTGACTCGATCGACCCGCAGGCCCGCGAGGTGACGTTCGTCCTCGGCGACGATGGCGGCCTACCTTTCGCGAAGGCCAAGCCGGCGACAGCCGCGCTCAAGGGCGGCGACGTGTTCGCCCAGGGCAAGGATCACCGGGTCGGCAAGGTGGTCTCCGTCGAGAGCCGGGACGCGCTACGCCGAAGCTTTGTTACGGTGCGCCTGAATGACGAGGTGACCTGGCTGCATGCCAAGCACGGCGTCTTCAAGGGCGCACAGGCCAAGGTCTACGGCGACGGTCTCGGCTCGCTCAACCTGGTCGATCGCCCGCACGAGGATGCGACGGTCCTGAAAAAGGCCGCGGCTGTGAAGGCGGACCCAGTGAAAGCCGTCGAGGCGGCGCTGTCGAAGGCCAAGAGGGGATCGGCGAACATAGCCGCCCCAGTGGCCAGCGGGTGGACCGCTGCAGCGGACCCCTTAGCCCAGGTCGACGCCGCGCTCGCGAAGGTGCGCAGACAACTCGACCTGGCGCCCGGGGAAACCTTCAGCGAGCGCCTCGCCAAGGTAAGGGCCGATATCGCGGCGCTTGATCCCAAGTTGGCGGAATTGCGCAGGCGCCTGGAGGCCGTGGAAGCGACCTCAACCGCGGCGGCCGAATTGGGTTGGCGGGCCAATCTCCATCGGTTTCAGCCGCCCTACAGCGAAGGAGGGCGCGCCTGATGGCCGACCAATCATTCCAGCGGCTGGTCGACAGCCTCTCCAAGCTTTCGCCCAAGGTCCGCGAGGCGCGGATCGCCGCGATCATGAAGGGCATGAGCCAGGCCGAGCGGGACGAGATGTTCGAATGGGCCCTGGAGAGCTTCCCCCAAGATCAACGCGAGAAGGTCAGGGCTGAGGTCACGCTTAAGGCGGCGCTTGCCAATCCCGTTTCCGCCGTCCCCTACCGAAAGGCCAAGGCCAAATGAGCATCCAATTCCTGGCGCCCGCGCCCGGCCAGAGCTTCACGGTTCGGAGCGGCGCGACCTACACGGCCGATCTCGCGGGCCTGATCACCGGCGTCTTGTCGGGCATGAACAACAGCTTCGACGCCCAGGATCTGTTGTCGGGGGGTTGTGTTCCAATGGTCCCGACCCGCTACGCCGGCCGGCTGATCGGGACCAATTTCAATTCGACGGCCGACCAGGCGATCCCGCTGCTGATTCCGGCCAATGCCCGGTTCCGGGTGATCAAGATCACGGTCGAAAACGCCTCGGTGTCGCTGACCACGGCGGCCGGTGGCGTCTACAACGCGGCCTCCAAGGGCGGCACGGCCCTGGTGGCTTCCTCGCAGGCCTATAGCGCCCTCACTGGGGCCGGAAAGGCTCTCGACCTCACCCTGGCCAATACCGACGTCCAGGCCGCGGGAACGGCGCTCTATCTTTCGCTGACGACGGCGCAGGGCGCTGCAGCGACGGCCGACGTCTACGTCATGGCCGATATCTTCCAGTAAGCCGATGGCCGCCGCGTCGATCACAAGCCCACGCTGCAGCGTCTGCCAGCACGAGCACCGAGTGCTGATCGACAACCTCCTGGCCTCAGGTGCGGAGGCCCGCGGGACCGCGCGCCGCTTCGGGCTGAGCAAGAGCGCGGTCTCTCGCCACTATGAGGGCCACGTCTCTGACGCCTACAAGGCCAGCGTGAGGGTCGGCCCGTTTGGCTCCGAGGAGAACCTTCGCAAGCTGGTCGCCGAAGGCCAAGCCAACGATATCGAGACCCTCCTGGCCTATCGGAAGCTGATCAACAGCCGGGCCATCGCGAATTGGGAGGTTGGCGCCGACAACGCGTTGGCGGTCCTGGCGAAGGCTGCACACGACAACGTCGCCTTGCACGCCAAGATCACCGGCGGCCTGGCGCCGACGCGCTCCGAGGTCACGGTCAGCGTCATGCAGGACCCGCGGACGGTGAAGTTCGTTACCCTGGTCATGGGCTTGGTCCGCAAGCATCCGGAGGCCCGCGAGGACGTCGCGGCGCTGGTCCGCGAATGCTTCGGCGACGGCGACGGAAGCGGGCTGATCAACGTCACTCCAGAGCTTGCCCATGGCTGATCTCGGCGATCTGCTGCGGCGAGAGCTTGAGGGCGGCTGGTTTCCCCAGTCCGGGCGCCAGGCCGAGGCCTACAACTGCGAGGCCGACGAGCTCTTCTATGGCGGAGCCGCCGGCGGCGGAAAGACCGACCTCTTACTCGGCCTGGCGCATACGGCGCACCAGCGATCGATCATCTTCCGGCGAGAGTACAGCCAACTCCTCTCGATCGAGGAGCGGTCGCACGAGCTATTCGACGGCCGCGGCTCCTACAACGGTCAAAAGGGCCTCTGGAAGCTCGACGACGGCCGGCAGATCGAATTCGGGGCCGTCCAGCTCGAGGGTGACGTCAAGAAGTTCCAGGGGCGCCCCCACGACCTCAAGGCCTTCGACGAGATCACAAGCTTCACCCTGTCGCAGTTCCGGTTCCTGGCCGGCTGGCTGCGGACCCCGGACCCGATCCAAAGGACGCGGATCGTGTGCACCGGCAATCCGCCGACGGACGCCGAGGGCGATTGGGTGATCAAATATTGGGGCCCCTGGCTCGACGAGCAGCACCCCAATCCGGCGGCGCCCGGCGAGCTTCGCTGGTTCGCCATGATCGCGGGCGTCGATACAGAGGTCGCCGGCCCGGAGCCGATCGAGCACGACGGCGATCTGATCTACCCGAAGTCCAGGACCTTCATCCCGGCTCGCATCGAGGACAACCCGATCCTGATGGCGTCGGGATATCGGCGACAACTCCAGGCCCTTCCGGAGCCGCTGCGCTCCAAGATGCTTCTCGGCGACTTCGGCGTCGGCCAGGAAGACGATCCATGGCAGGTCATCCCCACGGCCTGGATCAAGGCCGCGCAGGCGCGGTGGACCTCTGAGCCGGCCGGGCCAATGGACGCTCTTGGCGTCGATGTCGCTCGCGGCGGCAAGGATCGGACGGTCCTGACGCCGAGGCACGCCCATTGGTTCGGCGCCCAGCAAGTCCACCCAGGATCCTCGACGCCTGACGGGCCGGCCGTGGTCGGGTTGGTCGTCGCGGCCGTCGGTTCGGCCAGGCCGGCGGTCAATGTCGACGTGATCGGTGTCGGCTATGCCGTCGAAGATGTCGGCAAAATGCAGGGGCTGCATATCGTCTCGCTGAACGGTGCGGCCGGGACCCAGGCCCGCGACAGAGCCGGCCAGCTCGGTTTCCTGAACAAGCGGGCTTGGTGGTACTGGAGCCTCCGCGAGGCGCTGGACCCGGCCGGCGGCGATGATCTCGCCCTTCCGCCAGATCGGGAATTGCTCGCCGACCTCGCGGCGCCGCGGTGGCGGCTCACGGCGCGCGGCGTCCAGGTCGAATCCAAGGAAGACATCAAGGCCAGGATCGGCCGCTCCCCCGATAAGGGCGACAGCCTAGTCTATGCCCATGCCCAACCGGACGTGAAGGGCGCGGCTTTCCTCGAATTGGTGCGCCGCGAGACGGCAGGTTGGCCACAGTCCAAGGGCGCCGAGGCCAGCCGACCCGAATACGCCCCTGGTTCGATGGAATGGGCTGCGCAGCAGATGGCGGGGTCAGCATGACGCGGCCCCTGATCTGGCGTTCCGCGTCCCGTAGAGCAGCCCAGGCGCGCGACCGGCGACGCCGCGAGCAAGACGCGCTGCGGCGCGTGGCCGAGGCGCGAGACCGCGCGAACGCCGAGGATGATCCCAACAGGCCTGAACCCGGACTCTCGGTCCACCCCACACCCTAAAGGAGATGACGATGAGGCTCAGGCGACCAACATGGCTCCTAGCCATCGCCGCGCTTTCGCTAAGCGGCACTGCGATGGCGCAGAGCGATGCCATGTTTCCGCTGAACTGGCGCACCGACCGGCCAGTGGCGAACTACAACCCCGACCGGCCGGTGGCGGTCGCAGATAAGACCGGCATCGTCGGCGGTTTTCCGGCGACGCAGATCTCGTCAGGGACGACCTCGACGACCTACCGCCATCACCTCCACGTCAACGCCAACATGGGCTTTTTCAATCCGCAGCTGATCTATTCGAACAGCTACCTCGTCAACGGCAGCGAAGACCAGGCTGGCCCGAATAGTATGACCGTCAAGGCTGTCTTGGCCTACAACGGGAACAACTATCCGGTTTCTATCCTCGGGGCGACCTCCGGAACAACGGTGGCGCCTGGCGCGACTGTCGTTTCGGAACCCGTGGGGGTCACGATCCCGAACGGCGCCGACGTCTACATCTGCACCTATGTCACCGTCGCCTCAGGCGGCTGGCCGGTGGGTAGGGCGCTTGCCTCAGCTACAGGCGGTGAAGGCTCGAGCGGGACCAACGGCGCCGACGATACCGGCTCCTGTGCGCCGGCACCGGCATGACGTCGGGGGGCTATAGCTACGGCCCGATGGCCATTGTAGGTCACCGGCTGTTCGCGAACCCAAAAGCGATCGGCATTGTCGGCGACAGCATCGCAGCTGGCTCCGGCGATGCTTACAATACTTCGACCGGCTATGCCGGCTACATCGAGCGGGGGATCGGTAGTAGCGCCGGGTGGTTGACGTCGACGCGCTCCTCGGACCAGGTCAACTTCTTCCTGGCCCACTCGACCTGGCGCCTGTCCTATTTTCCGCAGTTCATCACGTCAGTGATCAACGAACTTGGGACCAATGACCTCTATACCCATGGCGACAGCGCCTCGACTGTTGAAGCGAACCTGACCTCGCTCTGGAAAGAGTTCGTCTATCGCGGGATCAGCGTCTTTCAGACAACGATCCTACCACGCACGACCTCGACCGATTTGTGGACCACGGCGGCAAACCAGACGACCGGGAGCGCCGAGAGCGCGCGAGTCGCGGTCAATGACTGGATCCGCACCATGCCGGGATACCTAACGGGCTACTTTGAGGCGGCGAACCTGGTTGAGGTGAACTCCTCTGGAGTGCTCACCCAGGACGGCGGTCTATGGAACACAGCGGGAGCCTTCACGATCACGGGGAACACCCATACCTCGACGACGATCGACAACCTCTCGACCACGTCAGGCCTGGTTGCGGGTATGCCGGTAAACTGCTCCGGCTGCGCCTCGGGAACGCAGATCAGCTCCATCAATACCGGAGCCTCAAGCATGGTGGTCTCGATCGCGACGACCTCGACCCTGACCGGAACGAACCTAGCGATCAACCCCCCCACCTATGATGGCATCCACCCCTCGATGGCGGCGACGCCGACCCTGGCCGGAGCAATTAGTGTGAGCGCGCTGCGATGAGCCAGGAACGCCCGATCCGGGTCGAGGCCATGCTTGCCGAGCTGCTGCGCCGGTTCACGCCGCGCGAGGCGGTCCCCTTCATGGAGGCGCGCCTTGAGGCCTACGTCGAGGCCGCGCGCGCCGGAGTCGCGCCCTGGATCACAGACGACGGCTCGGCCGAAGGGGAAGCATGACCGACGGCGTCCAGATCGGTTCGGTTCCGATGGAGGTATAGGCGATGTTCAGCGTCTCACTGCTCGGCGCGGACGAGTTCATCGAACGCCTCGACGCCATGTCGCCCACGATACAAGCCGCGCTCGCTGCCAAGGCCCACCAGCTGGCAGTGAACCTGCAAGGCCATATCGTCCGCGAAAAGCTTTCCGGCCAAGTCCTGAAGCAGCGCAGCGGCGACCTTGCCGGGTCTATCCAACAAGAGGTCATCACCGAGGGCCTCAAGGTTTTCGGCCGCGTCTTCAGCGCCGGCAATGTCAAATACGCCGCGTTCTGGGAATACGGCTTTCATGGCACAGAGACCGTCAAGGCTCACGTTCGCAGCATGGTCTTCGGCAAGGAGGTGGCACCCTTCACGGTCGGCTCCTTCGAACGCAGGGTCAATCAGGACGCTCGCTCGTTCATGCGATCATCGCTGCTCGAAATGAAGGCCCAGATCGTCGAGGGCCTTCGGGACGCTGTCGAGCGCGGCGCCCGGCAGGCGCTCAAAGGTTGATCATGAAGAACCTGGCAGACGAGATCGGGCGCTGGATCGGCCTTCAACCCATCGAGAGCGGCGTCAACGGCCGAGTTATGATCGCCGAGATCAGGCGCCGCTGGCCCGGGGCGACGGATGAGGACATCGGGCGAGCAATCGATATTGGCGTCGACCGCCGCGCTCAGGTCCTCGCCGATGCCCTCGCGGCGGCTGGCGGAACGCCCAATTGACCATCACTTGAAGCCCCTCCGTCCGGGCGCCCAACCGCTGAGGCCGAAGGTATGGCCATGATGGCCACACCTTTCAGCCGGGGCGCTTTCGTCGTTTCTGGGCTCAGAGCCAGCCCTTGATCAACTCCACCGGCACATCCAAGGCGGCGGCGAAGTCTGCGGCGCGACGGACACCACGGCGGGCGCCGGTCTCAATCTGGCTGATATTGTTCTGCGTGCTGCCGATTCGGGCCGCGAGTTCAGCTTGATCCAGGCCCCGCCACTTGCGCAGCACCTTGATGGCGTTCTCGCCATCGCGGATGCGGCGCAGCAAGTCCAGGGGCAGGGCGAAGCCATCGTCTTCGGCGCGCGCCTCGGTGAAGGCGGCTATGTCATCGGCATCGTCCTCGTCGTCGCTATCGGCGAGGCGGCCAGCCAGGAGGAGCCAGTCGGCCCAGGTCAGGACGGCGAAGGCGGGCGCGCCGGCGGCGTCATGCAGCACGGTCGGGGAGGGAATGGCTTGGGTCATCGTTGGGCCTCGAAAAGGGGTCAGCACTCCATGTTGAGCACAATAGCAATAATGCGAATATTGAGCAAGCCGAATTCGTGGCGATATTCGCATTAAAGCGATAGTTGGAGCGGCGCCCAGCGGGGGCGCCCGGCCCCCTTATCGGTAGGCCTCCCGCCGGTTCCTGACCCATTCGGCCTTCAGCTTGGTCCCATCGATCGAGAAGCCGCAGCGCCAGTCACCGGCCCGCAGCCGATAAGCGTTGTCCATGCCCTTCAGCTTCTTGATCTGGACGCCGCGCGCTGCAGGTTCGCCTGGCGCTCCAGAAACGCCTCCAGAACCGAAGCCATGATCAGAGTCCGGGTTCCGACCTTGAAGATGGTCAACTCGCCGCGTTCGATGAGGCGATAGATCGTCTGACGGCTAAGGCCGGTCGCTTCGCACGCTTCGTCGATGCGGTAGGAGAGTTTGCGGACAGATCGTTTTTTGTCGTTCGGTTCAGCGGTCACAGCGCTCCGTCGCCCTTCAATTGCAGCCCGACAGCAACAAAAGCTCTGATCGCCTCCGGGCAACTCCTCGGTTTCGGCTGCTTGGCTATCCAGACGGCCAAGGCGGCAAGTTGGTCGGCGGAGCTATTCACCGTCGACCTCGGAGACCGGGCTGATTGGAGGGAGATCGGCACCTCGAAGGAAAAGTTCGCCCTCGTCAAACTCCAGTCGGTCATACTTTTCCGCCGCAGCCACCAAGATCCGCTGCCGAGCCTCATCGAAGGCGCGGGTTGGCGACCAATCGGAGACCACAACGCTGTAAAGCGCATCGTAGGTAGCGAACCCTATGATCCGACGCCCGCGATAATCGAACGCGAAGGCTATCCATTCTCTTTGAGGAATATCGTCACGTCGGAACAGTCGCGGAGTCGCAATCCGCAAGCGAGCGCCGGCGCCGCCACCGTTCTGGGGAATGAAGGACACCCCCCAGCCCTCAAGCGTCGCCTTGAGCGCGTGAGCTGTCCGCTCGTGCGGGGACCGTGCGCCGCGCTCAAGGTCGGCAATCGTCTTCTTCGCGACGCCTGAATGGCGCTCCAAATCGTCCTGAGACCAGCCAAGCAGTGCTCGAGCGGCCCGGCATTGTTCCGGAAGGATCATAAGTTACCTCATTAATGTCGCTCCCCTTGCAATACGACATCATTGATGTAACCTCAACAGGCCGGCGAGAAGGTGAGAGCTCCCGCCGGCCCTAACCGGAAAACCCGATCGTAGGAGGATCGAGATGCATCTGGCTGACCAGAGCAATAGCACAACTGCGCCTGGAGCGCGCCCACCCGGTGGGCTGATCGCCGCAAACGACAATGGCGATGCCCCAGAGCGCGACCGTTGGCGCCTGGTGATCAACGGCCTCAAGAGAATCCACATGCCGATGGCTGTCTGCGCCGCACAATGCAAGCTGCGGGGAATGAGCGTCGACGAATTCGCCCGGAGGATCAGGTTGTGCGAGGCGCACGCGATCGCGCTGGGTGAACTGTGATGGACCAACCATGCACCGCAGTCATCCTGCAATTCCCAGCACCGCAGCGGCCGATACCCGTGCCAAAGCGCAGGTCGTCGACCGGGCGTCCGCGGAAGGTCTGCAGGCGTGAGGTAAAGGCAGACCTCCAGAAGCTGGACGCGAGCGAGGCCGTGACCATTTCCTGGCTGACGGCACGCTGCGCCAGATGTAGAGCCTGTCCCAAATTCATAGCGCGACGAGGTTTCAGCCGCTCGCACGACGGGGGCCGGCCATGGATGGTCTGAACCTGCCCAGCATGTCCGCGCCCGATCCATCAGCGACGATCCTGAGTTTCCCTGGCAAGCGAGTCCGGCCCCACCCGCGTAGGAACTGGGCGGCGAAGCTTCCTGATGGGGTGGTTAAGATGCACGGAAGCTGGAAATCGCCGCTGCTCACTGCCGCCGAAAACGCCTTCATCCTTCAGATGACCCTCCAACATAGAAACGGCCTCGCGACGGCACGTCAGGCGCTCAAGGCTGGAGCCGATGCGGAACTACTGCAGTGCGTACAACTCAAGGGCGCTGAAGGACCTGACGAACTGCCGCGGCTGTTCTTCGGTGTCCGCGGCTGCCCCGGTTGGCAAATGGTCGTCACGGCCCGTGCAGTCGCGTTTCACAATCCGCCGCTCTGGCTGGAGGGCGATTGATGGCCGTTACATCAAAAGCCCACCTGCTCCACCGGCTTGAGCTGGCCGTAGAGCGAGCCATTGCGGCGCTCGACGCGTTGGACGGCGACCCTGACCTTGAGGAGCAGTGCGAGGACGAAGGCGCCCAATGCGAAGGTGAGGGCGAGATCGGAGGAGATATGGTCCCTGAATATGGTCTGGACCAGCGCAAGGGCTTCTCGTCCGAGGGGTTCAATCATTCATGGACCGCGTGAACCCAGAACCGGAACTGATCGTCGGCTGGGAGGCCATCGCCCGGTTCGCCGGCCTCACCGTCGCGGAAGCTCAGCGCCGGGCTGATCGCGGCGAGTTGCCGATTCACAAGGTCGGCGATCAAATCGCGGCCACGCCTACGGGGTTGCGACAGTGGGCGGACAGACCGCGGCGCGTAGGATAGTGCAAAGCTCCTTCAAGCCGTCCCGCGACGCGCTGAGCGCGATCATTCGAGGGTCAGGGGGGTGACGTAACTCCCCTGACAACCACATATTGGCGCGACGAGGAGAACTCCATGGGCAAGAAACATAGGCACTCGGAAGTCGATCTAATGGTCAAGGTGTCCGCCCGCTATGACCGGATCCCGCCTGAACTTCGGGATGCCGCGCTCGCCCGCGCCCGGCAGCGGACGGAGCGAATGTCGAAAAGCGCAACGGACGAGGCGGCTGTGAAGTGGGGTGTGCTGAACAAGCTTTTAGCCTAACGCCCCCGCTCCCGCGACGACACAGCGAAAGGCCCCCGCGGTTCGTTGCGGGGCCTTTCGCTTGGCCGCGCCTTTGAGTAGGTCATTGCGACACCCGGGACCGCTTCTTGTCTCGCGCACTGAGCGAATCGAGCTGCAAGCCGACGGACTCCGATCAAGGCTGTTGTCAAATCAGTTATCTCTCCCCACCATATTGTGCGTTATGGTCCCATGCAGGACGCGGCGATCACCACATGACCGACAGAAGGCAAACTCTGAAGATCGAAGTCTTCTTCGACTTTCGCGACGACGGAGGCCTTCGCGCCTGGTCGCCGGACGTGCCTGAGTTGGTGCTCTCGCACTCCGATCCGCGCAAGGTGATCGATGACGTGCCTGCAGCCCTCGAGATGATCCTCAGCGCGAAATTTGATTGCGCCATCCGAATTGACGTCGACGGCGACACCACCAGCGTCATCGACGAGATCCGCGCGCACGGCCGCGACCTCAGCAAGGCGGCGGCCCATGAATTCACGGCGATCGCTGCCTAGATAATGCTCCGCGGGCGATATCTCGATCGCCCAACATGGGAGCGGAAGTTGAGATCGATCGGTGCGGAGCCGCTTCCGGGGCTCGGTCATTTGAACACGGCTGAGTGGTGGCGCCGCCCGGGTCACCCACCCTTCACCGTCCCGATCGAGGACGATGGCAAATGCGATTACTGGGCGTTCCGCCGCATCTTTGAAACCCAGGGCGGCCGGCCCCTGGCGGAAAACTAGACCTTCGGGACAACGCGGACGCAGGCGCTTATAGGCGCCCAACGGTTCACTTGTCCGTGATGACCACGTGATGACCGGGTATCGGAATAACCCAGGACATCGAGCGAGGTTCTAAATAATTCCCTGTTAAATCAACCGTATACTTGGCCGCCCCGGACTATGGCCGCTCCCCTTGCTTACCTCTACTGGGACATCGAGCTGGAGGCTTAGGCCGCCTGGCCAGCAGGACGCAAGGGGTGCTGCGGGCCTCGCGGGGTCACCACCCGGCCGACGGAGTGACCGCGGTCACAGCATTAAGATTTCCTTTCATTTCGCGCTTGTCATCTACGGCAAAGCTGAACTACGAGGGGTTGTAGGTCCCTTGGCTCGCCAGGGTGGCGGCGCGGGTTCCTGATATTACCGCAAATTGAGCGCACGGACGTGGAACGCCGTGGTGCTGGGCCGCCAGAAATAGCGGCGGGTAATTCGGCGGGGGCGAAATCGTGATCGTCCACGCGTGAGAAGCGGGGGCGTTTCGTGCACAGGTTCAAGCTTAAATCGTTGAAGACGCATGCGTTGGCGTCGAGCAGCATCCTTGCGCTGACTTTCGCCCCGCATTTAGCGATGGCCGCGTGCTCGCCGAACCCGACCCACGCCTTCACCACGACTGTCTGCACGGGCGTAGAAGCCAACGGCCTGACGGTGTCGACGAACGCCTCGTCGGTCAGTATCGGCGGCGGCGCCAGCATTTTGGCCCCGAACGCGAGCACCAGCGCGGTCACGGTGGACACCAGCAGTTCGTCGAGCCCCTGGTGGTACGGTGGCCCGTCCATCACGACGAACGGCACGATCGATGGCGGGAGTCAGGCCGGCGTCTTGGTCACCACGTCGCCATCCACCTACACCGCGACACAAGCCAGCATTACCGTGAGCAGCGGCGGCGTCATCCAGGGCGCCCATGGCGTGGTCGTCTCCGGAGACGCCAGCAATCCTAACGCTTCGTATGCGACGGTGACCAACAGCGGCCTGATCAGCGGCAGCGGTGGCGCGGCGCTGTACGCCCCCAATACGGCGACCGGCTATTTCTCCTCGGTCAACAATCTCGTGGGCGGACGGATCGACGGCATCTACGGCATGGTCAACACCCTGACCAACGCCGGTGTCATCGACGGCGGATCGAGTTCGGCGGTCGCCACGCTCTCACGGTATTATTGGCAGGATCAGGTCACCAATTCGTCGGGCGGCGTGATCCGTTCGAACGCAGCCGCCGCCACCCTCTCGCTCGCCGGCTGGAACAGTAACGTCTCCAATGCCGGAGTCATCACCAACTCGGGGGGCGGCGCCGCCATCCAGACGACCAATGGCCTCACCCTCACCAACGCCGGGGGCGTCATCAACGGCGATATCGTGGCTGGCGCCTCGAACTACACCGGAGGGGGTAGCATCGTCGACAACACCGGCGGCCTGATCAACGGCTCAATCACCTTGGGCGCAGGGAGCAACCGGGTCATCGCCGATTTCGGCACGACCGCGAACCCGATCAAGAACATATCCGGCGCTATCAACGCCGGCAGCGGGACGAACACGCTTCAATTGAACCTGTCGTCCGACTTGACCTTGACGTCGATGATCGGTCCCCCGGCGACGTTCCAGAAGGTGACCTACGGCATTACAAGCGGTGCGACTTTGACGATCGCCGCGGGGGCGAACCCGACGTCGACGGTGTACATCACTGGAAGCGGCGCCCTGGTCAACAACGCCACGATCAACACTACGGGCGCCGCCATCGTCCCGGACGGCGCCAACTACAACGGCTCTGGCGTCAGCGTCACCAACAATGGCTCCATCACCGCGACGCTGTCGGGCAACACAAGCTATGCGATCAGCACCGGGTTCTACGGGCTCGGCAATGTGATCAACACCGGGACCATCACCGCGATCGGCGGCGGCGGCGTGAATATGAACGTCAACTACGCCTTCACCAATTCCGGCACCGTGACGGCGGACAACACCGCTCTCAATGCGTTCGACAGCGTCGTGACCAACAGCGGCGTGATCCATTCCAATCAGGGCGTCGGTTTCTATGGCCTCGGTAACGTGGGCATGCCCGCGACCAATACCGGTGTCGTCTACGGGCAGACGATCGGCGCACAACTAGACGGCTATGCTCTGACCAACAGCGGCACGATCAGTTCGCCAGGACTCGGGGTAGCGGTGGATCCCTACGGGTCGTTGATCAATCTGGCGGGCGGAACGGTCAACGGCGGCGTCGGCGTCATGCTCAATGGCTCCACCTTCAACGCCAGGGTCGTGAACTTCGGGACGATCAACGGCAACGTCAATCTGGGCGCCTTCCCCAGCTACTACGGGTCCAACAACGTCTTCGTCGCCCAGCCTGGAAGCATCGTCAACGGCGACGTCGTCCTCGGCGGGGGCTACGACACCTTCGTCACAAGCCTGACCAACACCGGTTCGGGACAGTTCGCCGGTGTCACGGGCACGGTGACCGGCAGTGGAACCGACACCGTCCGTTATATCGTGACCGGCGATGCGACGGCGACGATCGCCGCGCCGTCCCTGTTCGGGAACGTCGCCTACGACCTCTCCAACAACGCCAAGGTGACACTGTCGGGCACGAATCTGCAGTTCCAGAGCATCGGGTTTTCCGGAACCGGCTCGGTTGACTTGACGGCCGACCTGACCGGGAGCGGTTCGACCTCGATCCTCGACCTGACGCAGACCTCGATGCAAACCACCGGTTCGCCGGCGACGACCGTGCCCACGGTGCTCGATGTCACCAGCCACGGCACGCTGACCCAGACCCACAGCGGTCTCTACACCTATGCGGCGCCGGTGGTGCGCCTCTATGGCTCCAGCCGCTTCACCAACGCAGGAACGATTATCGCGCAGGACCTGGCGCCGTCGCTTTATGGTTCGCGACTGGCGGGGATCTATGGCTCCGGGACGATCACCAACACCGGCACGATCGACCTTACGTCGGCCGACGGCGTCCAAGGCGACGGTAACGCCCTTGCGGTCGTCAACAGCGGAACGATCGAGCAGGTGGCCGGCGGAACCGACAGCCGGGGCATCGTGGGCGCCCAGACGGTCACCAACAGCGGGACGATCTCGACCGGCGGCGGCGGCGTGATCCTGGCCAGCGGGTACTACGGCAATATCCCCGCTGCGAGCCTGACCAACAGCGGATCGATCACCAGCGCGAACGACGTGGCGGTCAGCGCCTCGGGCTATGGTTCATCCGCGACGATCGTCAATCAGGCCGGCGGAACCATCACCGGCGCCACCTATGGCGTCTCCATCTCCAGCGGCTCCGTCACCAACGCCGGCACGATCGCCGGGGGCACAGATTCCGTGATGTTCGGCAACGGCTATTATTACTATGGCGGCGGGCCCAACACCCTGACCTTGCAGACCGGCTCGACGCTGATCGGCGACGCGGTCGGCAGCCTTTACGGGACCAACGCCCTGGTGCTGCAAGGAACCGGCTCGGCCAACAACACCTTCCTCAACTTCAACACCCTCGACGCCCAAGGCCCGGGAACCTGGACCCTGGGCGGAACCTTGGCGATCGGCTCGACCAGCGTGTCCGGCGGGACCCTGGTCGTCGCCGGCGCCCTGACCAGCACCTTCGGCATCTACACCGGCGCGACCTTGCAAGGGAGCACCAGCACCCTGCTGGCCCAGGGCAGCGTTTTTGACAACGGGACCTTAGTGCTCGACCAGGCCGCCGACGCGCCCTTCGCCCACGCCGTCATCGGCTCCGGCGCGCTGGTCAAGCAGAACACCGGCGCCTTGACCCTCAGTGGATTCGTGCATCTGGGCTCGACCGAAGTGGCCAGCGGCTCGCTGATCGTGACCGGGACGCTGAACAGCGCCGTCACGATCGACAAGGGCGCAATGCTGCAGGGGAACACGTCGAGTCTGCTCGCCGTCGGCGCCGTGACCGACAACGGGACCCTGGTGTTCGACCAGGCGACGAACGCAAGCTTCGCGAACGCCATCACAGGGACTGGCGCGCTGGCCAAGCAGAACACGGGCGTCTTGACCCTGAGCGGAGCGTCGAGCATCGGCTCGACCACAGTGGCAGGCGGGACGCTGATCGTGACTGGGTCGCTGAACAGCGCCTTGAACATCAACCCCGGCGCCACTCTCCAAGGAAACGCGTCGAACCTTCAAGCTCAAGGCAACGTAAACGTCGGCGGCGCTCTAATATTCGACGAGGCCGGCACAGGGGCCTTCGCAAATCCAATTCTTGGTTGGCAGCTTATCCAGCTGGGGGGACACACACAGCCAAGCTGGCTCGGCACTTTGTTCAAACAGGGCGATGGCTCGTTGACGCTGACCGGATCTTCGGCTGTCGGGGCCACCGAAGTCGCCGGTGGCTCACTGATCGTCACCGGCTCGCTCGCGAGCGCCCTCACTGTCGACACCGGCGCAAGCTTGCAGGGGAGCAGCCAGACCCTGCTCGCCCAAGGATCCGTCACCGACAACGGAACCCTAGTCTTCGACCAAGCCTCCGACGGCGTCTTCGCCAACGCCGTCACCGGAACCGGCGCGCTGATCAAGCAGAACATTGGAACCCTGGTGCTGAACGGCGTCTCGGCGATTGCGACGACGACGGTCGCAGGCGGGACGCTCCAGATCGGCGACATCAACAACCCCAGCGCCCAATTGACCAGCGCGGTGACGGTGGACGCCGGCGCCACTTTGTCCGGCCACGGAACCATCGTCGGCAATGTCGTCAACAACGGCGGCGCGGTGGCCCCCGGCGGCACCATCGGGGTGCTGACCGTCCAAGGGAACTATACCCAGAGCGCGGACGGCGTGCTCTCGATCGAAATCTCCCCGACCGCCAACTCCGTGTTGCAGGTGAGCGGAACCGCCAGCCTGGCCGGGACCCTGCATCTGGTCACCGACGGCAACCTTTTCCGCAAAGGCCAGACCTACACCTTCGTGACCGCGGGATCGGTCAGCGGGGCCTTCACCAGCGTGGTCGCCGACAATGGCGTGCAGCTCAGCGTCAGCGACCCGTCAGGCGTCGCGGTCGCCACCATCACCAGCGGCCTGTTCGCGCCAACCGGCGGCACGCCCAACCAGAATGCGGTCGGCGCCGCCGTCGCCAACTACCCAGTGGGCGTCAGCGACTTCGATCCCGTCGCCAATGCGGTGATCGCCCTGCCTGCGGGCGCGCGGCAGAATGCGGCCCTGAGCCAGCTGGGCGGCGAGGTCGACGCCGACCTCCTGGGCGCCGGCCGCTCCAGCGCGCGGGCGGTGTTCGACAGCGTGGGCGAGCAGTTGTTCGAGGCCAGCCTGGCGACATCGGCCGCGAGCGGCCCGTCCGGATGGGGCCGCGTCGTCGGGCGTTACGGCTCCATAGGCGCGGATGCGAACGCCCACGGCCTGACCCAGTCGGCCGGCGGGGTGGTGGCCGGCGGCCAGATCGAGCGCGGTGGGGCCGCCTCGTTCGGCGCGGCCTTCAGCTATCAGCACACGGACCTGTCCCTGCACGGCCTGGGCCAAAGCGGCCGCCTGGACACCGCCGGTCTCGCCGTCTATGGCGAGCGGCGCTGGGGGGCGGTGTTCCTGGACGGCGCGGCCAGCCTGGCCTACGACCACGGCGACAGCACCCGCCACATCGCTTTTTCGACCATATCCCGCCGCGCCGACGGCGGCTTCGACGGCTATGCCGCCGGCGCCTGGGCCAGCCTGGGCGTGCGGGTGGTCAACGCCCATGGGGTGCGGCTCGAACCCAGCATCAGCCTGGCCTTCAGCCATGTGGAAGACGGCGGCTTCCAGGAGTCCGGCGCCGCCGGCGCGGATCTCTCGGTCAAGGCCCAGGCCCTCGACTCGGTGGAAACCATCCTGGGCGCGCGCCTGTCCAAGACCTTCTCCACGCCGCGCGGCGCGCTGACGCTCGAGGCGCGCGCAGCCGGGGTGGAAGAGCTGCGTGATCCGGCGGCTCAGGCTGGCGAGCGCTTCGCCGCTGCGCCGGGAACCGATTTCACGGTCACCGGAGCGGATTCCGGGCGCTCGGCCGGCCTGGTCGGGGCGGGGATCACCTATGCCGCATCGAGCCGGGTCACCCTGTTCGGCCACTATGACGGCAGGTTCGGTTCGCATCAGTCCGACCAGGCCTTCAGCCTTGGCGGGAAAATAGCCTGGTGAAGCCATAGGGCGGAGCCACCTATTCGCCACTTTCACGGGTGGCGGATTGGCTTATCAATATGAAAATAAATATATTTTCAGATAGGGAATCCGGGGTCGCGACATTCACAATCATGGCGTGTTTCGTGCTAGGCTGAAACCGGTCGTCATCGGAGCGCAGCCTTTCTCCATGCCCGCGTCCGCCTGCCTTCGCATCGTGCTGGATGTCAGCGACGAGACCTACGCCAAGCTGGACGCCTTGGGACCGCTGGTGGCCAAGGTCACCAGCGCCTTTCTCGAATCGCGCTGGTCCTGGCCCAAGCGCCACGCCCTTCTGACCCCGTTCAGTTTCGTCCTGACCGACCCCAAGGCGTCCGAACTGGATGTGGCGCGCCTGGAGTCCCTGGCCGAGGAGCTGCAGCTGAAACTGTTCGGCACATCCTCCATCGGCGGGGAGGTATCGCTGGTGCTGCATGACGGGGAGGAGGCGGACACCGTTCTGTTCCTGCAGATGGACCACGCCAGCCTCAGGTCGGCCATCCGCGAGCCCTTGCAGCCGACCCCGTTCGGCGGGCGCATGCTGAAGATCGGCGCCGCGCCCGACGTGAGGCCGAGCCTCCACTGGCGAACCCTGGAGCGCGCCCCGCCGGCTCAGGCCACCGTATCGTCGAAGGGCGCCAAGGGCGGGGATTTGCACGTGACCTATCGGGGCATCTACTGCCCCCCGCGCCAATCCTTCGTCGGCAATGCGATCATGGTCGGCTCGTCCGCCGCCGAGTTCCCCTACAGCCTGGTCGACGGCACGGACCAGATGCCGCACGACCATGCCGAAGATTACGATCTGGCGTGCCTGGATGCCGGCGCCCGCCTGCTCGAAAAGCCGATCCCAGGGGTGATGTACTTGCCGATCTGCTTCACCTCGCTGATGCGCCGCTCGACGCGGGCGACCTATGAGCAACTCATCGGCGCCCTGCCCATGGCCCATCGCCATCAGCTGGTGGCGGCGATCTACGAGATCCCGCGTGCGCCGAACTTCCAGCACCTCAGCCAGATCCACGATGTCTTGAGCCGGCATTTCGCCGTCATCGATCTGCAGGTCGACGACGCCGGCTTCGAGATCGACTTCCTGCCGCCCGAGATCGCCGACAGCGTCACCTTCCGCCTGCCCGAAGGGGACGAGCGGCTCAGGATGGCGGCCTTGAACCGGTTCCTGAGCCGCCGCGACGCGTTCAAACGCCGGCAGGTCTGGCCGGCGCTCACCAACATCCGCACCCGCGCCGAGCTCAAGGCCTGCATGGCGGGGCGCACGCCCTTCATCACCGGCCACGGGGTTTGCGGGCCGGTGTCCGCCCCGATCGCGGCGGCGGCTTATGATCCCGAGCGGTTGCCGATGACGCTGGCGGCCTAGGGCACGGTTCAGATTCAAAAGTGTAGAGCCTGCGCGGCTGTGCGATTTTCCGGCTCGCCGCAATTCCAGTCCGCGCGAAAACCCTCTAGGTTCGCGCGCTCTGTCGAAGACCCCATATTTTGAAAGACCCTTACGCCCATGGCCGATGATTCCTCCGACATCGACGTCCTCAACGCCACCGCCCAGAGCCAGCTCAAGAGCATCATCGAGCGCATCGAGCGCCTGGAGGAGGACAAGGCCGCGGTCGCCAACGACCTGAAGGAGGTCTATGCGGAAGCCAAGGGCAACGGCTTCGACACCAAGGTGCTGCGCAAGGTCATCCGCCTGCGCAAGCAGGACAAGGCGAAGCGGCAGGAGGAAGAGGCCCTGATCGACCTCTATCTGTCGGCCATCGGGGGTCCGTGAGGACCAAGCCTCCAAATCATAGGGACCAGGCCAAGCGGGCGGCGCTGAACGCGCTGCGCCGCGCCCGGCGGCTGGCGGCCCGCGCGGGGGTCGAGCTGAGCGAGTGGGAAGGCGAATTCCTGGGCTCGGTCGAAGACCGCCTGAAGACCTATGGCCGCGCCTTCGCCGACCCGGACAAGGGCGCCACGTCCCAGCCCCTGTCCATGATGCAGGCGGTCAAGCTCAAGGAAATCACCGCCAAGGCGAAGGGCGAAGCGGCTCCCGCAGCAACCCGCCGGCAGCGCGACACGGCCGCAATTTCAAAATCAACCACGAAGCACACAAAGAAGAAAAAAGCTGAGTTCCAGGAAGAATGAGCGGATGCGGTTTTGTCCGCTAATACTACACCCATACTTCCCTTGAGTTCCTTCGTGTTCTTCGTGAGCTTCGTGGTCAAATTTGCTACTGATCCCGCCGCACCCGCGTGGACACGCCGCCGATCTTGACGAAGTAGCTGCCCATGCTCCCTCGACTGATGCGGGCCGCCTTGCCCGGGCGGGGGTCGAGGTTGGGCTCCTGGTCGCCGATTTCGCGCCAGACGGCGCCGTCCTCCATGGTGATCACCCAGCGCCCGTCGGCGCCGTGGCCGGCCGATGCGACCTTGGCGTCGATCACGTCCAGTTCTTCCCTGGTCGCCGCCTTATCGAAGATGGACAGGGTCGGCAGGTTGAAGCCGAAGGCCTGGCGGCGAGCCGCCCGGGCCTGCTGGCGGTCAACCACCACGATGTCGCCGCTGGCCTCGGCCTTGTCGATCTCGGCCGCGGCCTTGTCATAGCAGGCCAGCCGCGCGGCGGAATCTGTGATGGCACGGCAGTCGACCAGGGCCTTGAAGACCTGGGCGCGGTCGGCCGGACGCTCCGCCGCGGCGGCCCCCGCGGCCCACAGAATCGTCCCGGCGGCCGCCAGTTCGGCGGCGGCGCCAAAGAAATTTGTCGAATGTGACATCAAAGCGCTCCGATTGCGGCGGGCCCGGATTTCAGCGACGACACGATCGCACGCATAATGCCGAACTAGCGAGTATTTCCGCCCTAATATGACGATATGTCAGCCCATTTGAGGCAGAACTTTCCAAGTTTTCCGCCACTGTGACGCAAAAGTGACATGAGTGTCACGAAACGCATTCGCGCGCCGCGCGAGCATTGACCCAAAAGGTCAGGTTTTTACGATCCCGCTCAATCGGGCCGGCAGGGCCGAGACACATCCAGTTTGCGTGCGCCAGCGCGGCAAAGCTCGGCGCTCCCTCGGAGGGATTAGTATTATGAAAATCAACACCACGCGGGGCCGCTTGCTCGCGTCCACGGTGCTATGCGGGGTCATGGCGCTGGCCGCATCCGCCGCCCAGGCGCAGATCGCGCCCGCCGCGCCAAGCGCAGCCGCCGCGAGTCCCATGACGGAAATCGTCGTCACCGGGACCCGCATCAAGGGCGTCCCGAATGCGACCAGCCCCAGCCCGATTTCGGTGACCAACAGCGCCCAGATCGCCATGACCAAGGCCGACTCGATCGAAGAAGTTCTGCAGCACATGACCGGCGCCGACTTCACGAACGGCATTTCGGGCGCCAGCAACAACGGCGGCGTCGGACTCTCGGCCGTCAGCCTTCGGAACCTGGGTCCGGCGCGGGCGCTGGTCCTGATCGATGGACAGCGCCTGGTCTCCGGATTTTCGGGCACCGATACTGTCGTCGACCTGAACGCCGTTCCTTTGTCGATGGTGGATCGCATCGAAGTGCTTCGTGACGGCGCGTCGTCGATCTATGGCGCGGACGCCATCGGCGGGGTGATCAATATCATCACCAAGAAGAACGCCAACGGCATGACCGCCGACGCGTCCTACGGCCAGAGCGGCCACGGCGACGGAGCAGTCTATTCGTTCAGTTCGTCGGTCGGCGTCGATTCCGACAAGGGCAACGTCGCCATCGCCATAGGCTGGGACCATCGTGACGCCATCCAGGGCGCCGATCGTGCCTGGTCGACCGATCCCCACGTCGGGGCCGCGCATGGCGAAGGCGGTTCGGTTTATCGAGGCCAGCTCAACATTCTGCAGGATGAACACTCGACAGCCGTCTGGGCCAATGGTCAGCAGCTCGATCGGACCGACTCTACCGTGAATTGGGGAGCGATCGATTCCGCGCTGGTCTACCTCCCCAAGGCCGGCACCGTGAAGATGAGCGCGGACAAGCCCGATTGGAATGATCTGGCCGGTGGCTCGGATCGCAAGCAGATCAGCTTCAATTCGCACTACAACCTGACCGACAACCTGCGCTTTGTAGCGGAAGGCTTCTTCACCAACCGGAAGTCCAACCAGTCGCTGCGCCCCGAACCCCTGCTGGGCGACACGATTGCGACCTTCGTGCCGGGCACGACGACTACCCTATTCCCCGGCTTCGTCGTTCCCGCCGATGCGCCCGGGAACACAACGGGTTCGGCGATCACCGCCTATCTGACGCCGAACCAGTTCGGCCCACGCCTGTACCGTCAGAACGTCAACACCTATCGTATTCGCACCGGCTTTGAAGGAACCCTGTTCGGAAAGTATGATTGGGAAGCTGGGTACGTCTATCAAGAGAGCTCGGCGCGCGCCGACGTCTTGAACGAGGGAAACTTCAATCACCTGGCTCAGATCACGGAGCAAATCTCGTGCGTTGACGTTCCCGGCGGGTGTCAGGCCGGGACGCTCCAGAACGGCACTACGGGGATGGTTCCGGTGGTTCAGCCGAACTGGTTCAATGGCCCGAACAAGATCTTTACCCAGGCCCAACTGAACTATCTCCGGTTCGACAACATCGACCAGAACACGCTCGGCGAAGAGTACGGCTACGCCAACATCAGCGGCCCGATCTGGGAACTGCCGGCCGGTACGCTCAAGGGGTCTATCGGGGCCGAAATCCGCCGGGAAAGCCTGAAGGACACACCGAGCGAATTGGTCCAGGAAGGTTGGGCTCCAAACGCCGCTTCAATCTCTGGCGGCGCTTACAACGTCGAATCGATCTACGGCGAACTCAGCATCCCGCTGTTGAAGGATCTGCCGTTCGCCGAGGCGCTGACCGTCACGCCCAGCGCCCGGTACGACCACTACAGCAACTTCGGCGGCGCCTATACCAATAAGGTCGGCGTCGACTACAAGATCGACCAGAACATCCGCATCCGCAGTTCGTTCGCGACCGGCTACCGCGCGCCGACGACCTTCGAACTCTACGGCGGCCAGGTCGTCAGCGACGTCGGCGCCAGCGGCGATCCCTGCGACAGCCGTGGCGCAGCCTATGGCGCGCTCATCGGAAACGGCAATCTGGGCCAGGGGATCCTGACCGCGGGATCAACCTGTTCTCTCGCTGTGGCTGGTGGCGCCGCCGTAACCAATTTCCAACCAGCGCAAGATAACAATGCCGGCAACCAGGTTCAGATCCTTGAGGGTGGTAATCCCAACCTGAAGCCAGAACAGTCTGAATCCTACGGTATCGGCGTCGTCATCACCCCGCGCTGGACGCCGGGGTTAAGCTTCTCGGCGGACTACTATTGGATCCGGATCAGCAATGCGATTCTGGTTGGTGGTATATCGCTGACATTTAGCCCGGACATCGTGTTGAATGGTTGCTATGGGGCGACGCAGAATCCGATCTATTGCCCCCTTATTACCCGCAACGCCACGGGAATCATCACCCAGGTCAACAGCCTGAATACGAACTTCGGCACTGAAAAGGTGCAAGGGATCGACTACCAGCTGGATTATGACACCGGCGCTGCGCACCTGACCCTTCCGTTTCCAGGAACGCTGCACTTCGATGTTCAGGTCAGCAACCTGATGAAGCACAGCAACAACGCCCCGGACGGCAGCAGCACCAACTTCGCCGGCACCTTCAACGCGAACCTAGAAAACATTCAACCGCGCTGGAAGGGCACGGCGGCCGTCGACTATCGGATTGGGCCGTGGACGGCGCACTGGGACATGCAATACTACTCCCACATGAAGAACTTCGACGGATCTGCTCCTGTTGATGGAAACGAAATCCCGGCGATGACCTATCACAACCTCAGCGCCAGCTATACGTTCAGCGACTTCGCTTTCATGAAAAAGGCGCGGGTGACTCTCGGCATCGATAATGTCGCCGATCAAGACCCGCCCTTCATCAGCAAGGACAGCATCTGTAAGTGCAACACGATCGGTGGTCCTTATGACCTGGTTGGCCGTTTCTTCTACGGCCGCGTCTCGGCCAGCTTCTAGGCTGATCGAAGTCAGATTCAGGCGGATTTCGGGCCGCCTGATTGGAGATCAAACACCAGCCGCCCGCAGGACCGTCCGCGGGCGGCTTTTCTTTTGTCCTTCAACCCGGGAATAGCGCTAAGGTCGGCCCTTGCGATTCAGCGCGGCTACAAGACCGCACGATGAGGAGGCCGCCAGGTGACCTTTCACGCCGCGCCAAGATCACGGCGCCTACCCTGACTGGGGCGGACGCCGCCCACAGATGGGGTGGGCCTTTCGGCAAGGCTTGGTATGCTGTCCGCAATCGGAGGGAACGCGTGCAGCGGTTGGGTTATTATCCCGACAACGGGGCTTGGGCCGTCGCCGTGCGCGTTGGCTTTCTGCTATCACTGGCGGCGGTGATCTTCGCCGCGCTGGCGCCGCCCGGCTGGACGCCGAGAATCCTGTTTTCGCGCCACCTCGAACATTTCGCCGCCTTCTACGTGGCCACCATGATGGCGGCCGCCGCCTTGCCTCGCGCAAAGCTCATGCGGATCGGCGTGGGCATGGCCCTGTTCGCCGCCCTTCTCGAACTGATCCGCGTGGCGCCGTCGGAGCACCGCATCTGGGCGGTGTCGGCGGCCCAGGCGGACATCGGCGGTATATTGGCGGCCCTGGCCCCGATCGTCGCCGAGAAGTTCCGCAGCCTGTTCGACCCGCGCGAGATTCGCTGACGGTGTGACGCCGATCACGATGAATTTGGATTGAATCAGTCCAAATTCATCGCGATCGGTTCTAAAGTTTGGAGCGGGATCCATGCGAAAAACCGGGCCCGCTTTTTCGCATCCCGCTCCCGGCGCCAAGCGGCGGTGGAAACCTGTGCAGTTTCCCGAACGGCTTGCACCAGGCGGCGCCGCCCTGGTAGGCAATACGGGCAGGGTCAGCTGATTTGGTGGCCCGGATCTTGCTAGGTCCGGTGTTTGTGGCAGCCTTCCGTACGGAAACGCCTCGGTCGAGCCGCCTCAACCGGTCGCTGAAAGCGGCCTCTGTTTCGACTGGAGATGCGCTGTGGACGTCGAGATCAGGACCCCCGCCGAGACCTCCGCTGATTTCAAGCGGAGCCTGAATCGATTCCTGGACAGCCACACCTTCTCGAATGACGAGGGCTTCACCATCCACTGGGCCGAGCCGCACGGAATGGAGGTGATCCATCACCTCCGATTCGAAACCGCCGAAGTGGCCGCCGCCTTTCAATCCACTTGGCGCGAAGACGTTTTCGACCGCGAATAGGCGGAAGGAACCGGATTACGCCCGCGACCGCTCGAACGCCGCCGCCGTGCGGATCAAGGTGTCGGCATCCGAGCGGCTGGGCAGCCAGTTGAAGGCGGCCTGAGCGGCGGAGGGATCGGCCACCAGGCGCGGCGGGTCGCCCGGGCGACGCCCGGCGAGTTCATGCGGCGGCGTCTCGCCCAGCACCCGCTCGCCGGCCCTCACGATCTCCAGCACCGACAGCCCCTTGCCGGTTCCCAGATTGAACGGGCGGCCGCGCCCAGCCTCGCCCGCCCTCAGCCATTTCAGCGCGGCCAGGTGGGCGTCGGCCAAGTCGGCGACGTGGATATAGTCGCGCACCGCCGAACCGTCGGCGGTCGGATAGTCGGTCCCGAACACCTTCAGCCCGGGGCCGGTCCCCAGGGTCGCCCGCACCAGGTTCGGGATCAGGTGGGTCTCGGGATCGTGGCGCTCGCCGATCTCGCCGTCTTCGTCGGCCCCAGCGGCGTTGAAATAGCGCAGGGCGGCCCAGGCGAACCCGTGCACTGGGGCCATCCATCCCAGCGCCCCCTCGATCGCCCGCTTGGTCTCGCCATAGGTGTTGGTGGGAACCAGCGGCGCGGTTTCCGAGATCAGCTCCGCCTCGGCCGCGCCATAGACGGCGGCGGTGGAGGAGAAGACGATCTGTCTGATCCCCTCGGCGGTCAGGGACTCCAGGAAGCGCAAGGTCGCGATGACATTGTTTTCGTAATAGAGCTCGGGCCTCACCATGGATTCGGCCACCAGGCTCGAGGCGGCGAAGTGCATCACCGCCGTGACCCCATGTTCGCGCACCGTGCGGCGCACCGCCTCGGCGTCACGGATGTCGGCCTGGACCAGCGGGCCCCACTTGACCGCGTCGGCGTGGCCTGTGACCAGGCTGTCGATCGTCACCGGCCGATAGCCGGCCTTGGCCAGGGCCTTGCAGGCGTGGGAGCCGACATAGCCGGCCCCGCCGGCGACCAGGATGGATTCCATTTGGGGCTCCTAGCTCGAAGCCCTTCCGCCTCGATGGGGGAAGGGTTGGGATGGGGGTGCGTCCCCGCTGCTGAAGGAATGGCGTTTATCGGCTCCGGCGCCCGATCGCGTTTCTCGCCTCATCATCTGTGCGACCACCCCCAACCCTGCCCTTCCCCATCGAGGGGAAGGGTCCTTGAACGCGCTGTCTGCCTCAGCTCCTCAACAACCCTTCGATCGCCTCGCGCGCCGCGGCGCCGAGATCTGGGCGCTTGAGGGCCAGGGCGACATTGGCCCTCAGGAGGCCGATCTTGTCGCCGCAGTCATAGGTCGTTCCCTCATAGTCGAGGGCGTAGAAACTCTGGTCGGCCATCAGCCTGACCATGGCGTCGGTCAGCTGGATTTCGCCGCCGGCGCCGCTTTCCTGGCTGGCCAGGATGTCGAAGATCTCGGGCTGCAGGATGTAGCGGCCGCTGACGATCAGGTTTGAGGGCGCCGTCCCTTTCGGCGGCTTTTCCACCATGCCGGTCATGCGCCTCAGCCGCCCCTCGCCGGGCTCCAGGGCGACGATGCCGTACTTGTGGGTCTCGCTTTCAGGCACCGGCTCGACCACGATCAGGTTGCCGCCGACCTCGCTGTGCGCCTTGACCGCCTGGGTCAGGGCCGAGGGCTGGGCGTCCATCCCCATGTCCGGCAGGATCACGGCGAAGGGCTCGTTCCCCACCACGTCTCGCGCGCACCAGACGGCATGGCCGAGGCCCAGGGGTTGCATCTGGCGCACGAAGCTCATCTCGCCCGCCTTGGGCAACTCGCCGATCAGCTCTTCCAAGAGCTCGGTCTTGCCCTTGGCCTTCAGCTGGGCCTCCATCTCGACATGGTGGTCGAAATAGTCCTCCAGCGCCTGCTTGCCGCGGCCGGTGACGAAGACGAAGTGCTCTATCCCCGCCGCCCGCGCCTCGGCCACCGCATAGGAGATGATCGGGCGGTCGACGACGTTCAAAAGCTCCTTGGCCACCGTCGTGGCCCCGGGCAGCACGCGCGTGCCAAGGCCCGCCACCGGCAGCACCGCCTTGCGAATTCTCTGGCTCATGAAGGGCTCAGATCTCCTGGTTGTAGGCGCCGACTTCGGGATGGGCGGCCAGGCGCGGCTTGATCTCCTGACGGAACAGGGCGCGCATGTCGTCCTCGGAGCGGGTGCTTTCCACCACCGCCACGATCTCGGGCTTGTTGGAGGAGGCGCGCACCAGCACCCACGAGCCGTCGTCCAGGGCCACGCGCACGCCGTTGACCGTGATCACTTCGGTGATCTTGCGGCCGATGATCTCGCCGCCGGCGGCGGCCAGGGCCTGGTATTCCTTGGTCACTGCGTCCACGACCCCGTACTTGGTCTCGTCGGCGCAGTGTGGCGACATGGTCAGCGAGGTCCAAGCCACCGGCAGGGCCTTTTTCAGGTCGCTCAGCTTTTTGCCCGGATTGCGATCCAGCATGGCCAGGATCGCCGCCGCCGCGGTCAGGCCGCAGTCGTAGCCGCGGCCCAGTTCGCCGCTCAGGAAAAAGTGGCCGCTCTTTTCGAAGCCGGCCAGGGCGCCGATCTCGGCCGTCTTGCGCTTGATGTAGCTGTGGCCGGTCTTCCAGTAGACGGTGGTGCAGCCGTTGGCGGAGAGGATCGGGTCGGTGGCGTAGAGCCCGGTCGACTTGACGTCGACGATGAACTTCGCGCCCGGATATCGCGGCGCAAGGTCGCGGGCCAGCATCAGGCCGATCTTGTCGGCGAAGATCTCCTCGCCCTCGTCGTCCACGACGCCGCAGCGGTCACCGTCCCCGTCGAATCCCAGGGCCAGGTCCGCGCCGGTCTCGCGCACGGTCTCGGCCATGGCCATGAGCATGGCGTGGTCTTCGGGATTGGGATTGTATTTGGGGAAGCTCCAGTCGAGTTCGCAATCCATCTCGACCACCTCGGCCACGCCCATCCGGCGCAGGGCGTCGGGAGCGAAGGCGCCGGCGGTGCCGTTGCCGCAGGCGGCCACCACCTTGAGGGGGCGGGTCAGGGACACCCGAGCGGACACGTCGGCGATGAAGCGCTCCATCACCCCGTCGACCCGGGTCAGCTTGCCGCCCGGCCGCTCTTGGAACGCGCCCGACAGCACGATGGCCTTCAGCCGGCCCATCTCGTCGGGGCCGAAGGTCAGGGGCCGCTGGGCGCCCATCTTGACGCCGGTCCAGCCGTTTTCGTTGTGGCTGGCGGTGACCATGGCCACGCACGGCGCATCGAGGTCGAACTGGGCGAAATAGGCCATGGGCGAGAGGGCCAGGCCGATGTCGAGCACCTCGCAGCCCGCGGCCAAGAGGCCCAGGGTCAGGGCCTGCTTGATCGAAAGCGAATAGGAGCGGAAATCATGCCCGACCACGATCTTGGACTGGCCCAACTCGTGGATATAGGTCCCAAGGCCCAGCCCCAGCGCCTGAATCCCCAGGAGGTTGATGTCCGGTCCGAACAGCCAGCGGGCGTCGTATTCGCGGAATCCCGTCGCCTTCACCAGGGGCGTGTTCTCATAGGCGAGGGTGTTGGCGGAAAGATCGGCGCGCGGCGCTGCGAACATGGTGACTCCGAATTCCATTCCGGGACGACCGCCTGATAGACCGGCGGCGGCCAGGAGACCAGCTTGACGGTGACGAGGCCTTACAAATCTTCCTTAACATGCGCGATGGGGTGGCGGAGATTAGGTTTAAAAACTCCCGCCGCGCGTGCTAAGGCATGCTGCGCCGCACAAGACCGGCTATGAGCTGAGCAGTTCGGCCCGATGGGGCCGCTCGCACCAGTTTGTCTATTGCCGGCTTCCCCCTGCAGCCCTCATAGGCTACGGCTTGACGCTTGGGGCGTTTACGTGATGGTCAGTCGGTTCGGAGTAGTCACGACGCATGAACACGCATCTGCCCGAAGGTCTGGTCGCCCGGCAAAGCCTGTCCGGGCTTCTGGATAACCTGAAACCGTCCGCGCCCGCGACGCTGAACATCCAGCGTTATCTGGCGCTGTTCCGGCGGCGGCAGACGACCTTCATGATTGTCGCCGCGACTGTTTTCGTCCTGGCGGTCACCGTCACCATCATCATGCAGCTGTGGTTCCCGCTGTATACGGGCTCGGCCGACGTCATCCTGGACCAGCACAAGCAGACCGTGGTCAACGAACAGGCGGTGATGGGCGGGCTGCCCAGCGACCCCTTCACCGTCGACACCGAGGTGGCGGTGCTGCAGTCGCGCGACCTGGCCGAAAAGGTCGATGCGGAGCTGAACCTCGACCGCGACCCGTTCTTCAATCACGACGCGCGGCCGCCGGGCCTGCTGCGGCCTATCAAGCTGGCGATCACCGGCGCCATCAGCGGCGTGATCGACGCGCTCACCGGCAAGCAGGAGCCGAGCGAGGCGCTGAAGGCCCAGATCGCGCATGAAAAAGTCATCGACAGCGTCCTCAAGCACCTGAAGGTCACCCGCTCGGGCCTGACCTATGTGATCGAGGTCGGCTATCAGGCCAATACGGCCCAGAAAGCGGCGCTGGTGGCCAACACCTATGCCGACAAGTACCTGCTCGAGCAGCTGGACGCCAAGTTCGAGGCCACCGAGCGCGCCAACCAGTGGCTGAATTCCCGCCTGGCCGGCCTGCGCGACCAGGTGGTCGCCGCTGAGTCCGCCGTCGAGCGCTACAAGGCCGCCAACGGCCTGCTCAGCGCCGAGGGCAACACCCTCACCGAGCAGGAAATCTCCAATCTGAACAATCAGCTGGCCGCCACCAAGGCCCAGGAGGCCGAACAGGTGGCCCGGCTGAACACCGCCCAGAACCAAATGGCGCGGGGCAGCACGGGCGACGACGTCGGCGAGGCGCTGAATTCCCAGGTGATCCAGCAGCTGCGCGCCCAGCGCGCCGAAGTGAGCCGCCAGGTCGCCGACCTAGAGGCCCGCTACGGCCCCCGCCACCCCGAACTGCTGCGCGCCAAGCAGCAGCTGAACGACATCGACAACCAGATCCAGGCCGAAATCAAACGGGTGATCTCCAACCTGCAGGCCCAGGCCCAGGTCGCCCGCCAGCGCACCGCCTCGATCCAGGCCAGCCTGTCGCAGTCCAAGGGCACCCTGGTGGCCAACAACTCGGCCGGGGTGAAGCTGAACGAGTTGGAGCGCAATGCGGAGTCGGCGCGCACGCTCTACCAGTCGTTCCTCGACCGCTTCAAACAGACCACGGCCCAGCAGGGCATCGAGCAGTCGGACAGCCGCGTCATCTCCAGGGCCAAGACCCCCACCAAGATGAGCTCGCCGCTGTGGATCCTGAACCTGGCCGCGGGCCTGGTGGCGGCGGTCGGCGCGGGCTTCGGCGCCATCCTGCTGCTGGAGATGTTCGAGAACCGCCTGTTCACCGCCGATCAGGTCGAGGCCCTGTTCGACCTGGCCGACGTCGGCTCGATCCCGATGCTGGCCTCGACCATCACCGACAAGACCATCGCCCGGACGCGCCTGTCGCCGACCAACTACGTGGTCGAGCGGCCTCTGTCGGCCTATGCCGAGGCGTTCCGCAACCTGCGGGCGGCGATCGCGGCCGGCAAGGCCGGCGGCGAGGCTTCACAGGTCATCGCCATCACCTCGTCCTTCCCCGGCGAAGGCAAGAGCACCACCAGCATCTGTCTCGCCCGCGTCATCGCCATGGCCGGCGCCTCGGTGGTGGTGGTGGACTGCGACCTGCGCCGGCGGGCGATCAACCTGCACCTGGGCCTGCAGAACAAGGTCGGGCTGCTGGAGGTCCTGAGCGGCGCCGCCAGCCTGGAATCCGGCCTGATCAAGGACCAGCTGACCAACGCCTACTTCCTGACCGCCTCGGCCGAGGGCGCATCTTCGCCGCGGGACGTGTTCAGCGGCGCGCCGATGGACCGGCTGCTGCTGCACCTGCGCCAGCGGTTCGAGGTGGTGATCCTGGACACCGCCCCGGTGCTGGCCGTCGCCGACACCCGGGTCATCGCGCCCAAGGCCGACTGCGTGCTGATCCTGGCCCGCTGGCGCCGCACGGCCCATCAGGCGGTCGAGAAATCGATCAAGATGCTGCAATTCTCCGGCGCCCGCGTCGCCGGCGTCGCCCTGACCCAGGTCGACATGAAGGAGCAGATCCGCTCGGGCTATGGCGACATCGGCTACTACGCCAAGGAATATCGGGACTATTACACCCAGTAGGGTGAAGCTTGTTTAACCACAAAGCACACGAAGAACACAAAGGTGGGCCGGCGACGCCATGAATGGCGCGTCGAGCGGAGCGTATAGGCTCTTCTTCGTGTGCTTCGTGGTTGAACTCTCCTACCGCGCCACCGGCTCCCGCCCTAGCGGTAGACCACGCCGGCCTTCATCACGAACTTGACCTGCTCCAACTGGCGGATGTCGGCCAGGAGCGCCTTCGGAATGGCGCCGCTCTGGTGAACGAAGATTACTGGCCGCGACTCTCCCCATAGTCGTGGTCAGAGGCTATGCCCTTGGGCACAAGGGGTTTTCATCCTGTCGGCCGGCCCGTTCACGCGTTTCTGATGCGCCTTATGCGTGTCTTGGTCGATTCACGGGCGCCGCCCGTGTCGGGTCTGGGCTATAAGGCCCCTACCTAGCCACTACCCCAATCCGACACCCAAGATCGACCGGAGGAACATATGGTTCAGGTGATTACCGTTGCGCCCATTCCGGGCGGATGGACTGTGCAGCACGAGGTCGCCGGCAACGCCATGCTCTTCAGGAGCGGCGCCAAGGCTGAAGCCGCCGCTCGCGAGTTGGGCGGCAACCTGGCCCAGAAGGGCGAACCCGCTGAAATCCACATCTATCTGCGCGACGGCTCCCTGGCCGGCCGGTTCCTGTGCCCCTCGCAATTCCGGGCCATGGCGGAGGCGCTCTGACGCAGCCTCCCTGTCGTTCCTGGCTGTGGCGCTTCGTCGCCCGCCCCCGTCGCTTTAAGGGCCGCGAAACCTTGTCTGCGGCATCACGCGGCGTATGGATCGGGCTGGCGCCACTGTGGTTGACGATTCCGCGAGCGAAGACGCGCGTCGGCGGGAGCCGCGCCCGCGCACCCTCTTGTCAGGCAAGCTGGTGTTCGGGCTGCACAGCCTGACCGCCGATTGCGCCATCCGCAACCTGTCCTCCGGCGGCGCCAAGCTGCAGACCAGCCTGGCCGCCAGTTTGCCGCGCGAGGTGTGGCTGATCGTGATCAAGCGCAACCTCGCCTATCGCTGCCGCCTGGCTTGGCGCCGGGGCGAGGAGGTCGGCTTGCGCTTCGAGGCCGAGCACGACCTGACCCGAGACACCAGCCCCGACCTCTCCATCGTGCGCCGGGTCTGGCGCGAGGTGGTCGACAGGTAGGCGGCCGCCTTACAGAAGTCCGTGCTCCTGAAGCGCCGGCTCCAGGGCGGTCGGATCCGTGAAATGATGGGTGGCGAACCCCATCGCCGAGGCGGTTTCAATGTTCCGGGGATTGTCGTCGACGAACAGCAGGCTCTGCGCCGGCCGGCCGATCCTCTCCAGCGCCAGGGCCTCGATGGCCTGCACCGTCTCGGGGAACTGGGCGGCGAGTTCGGCGACGCCCTCGGCCATGGGCCGGCCCCGGTCGTGCTCGTCATGCCAGGCCTGGGTGCAGACCTGGTTCAGGAACCAGTCTCGTTCGGCCGCGTCGGCAAAGATCTTGGAATAGAGAGAGCGCGGATCCCAGCGTACGATCACATTCCCGACGTCCCACAGGACGCCGGTCGGACGCTCAGTCACGCGCGAGCCGAAAAGGGGCTCAGCCCTGCTTGGCCTTGAAGCGCGGGTCGGTCTTGTTGATCACATAGACGCGGCCCTTGCGGCGCACCAGCTTGCAGTCACGGTGGCGGGTCTTGAGCGACTTGAGCGAGCTACGAACCTTCATGACCGGTCTCTTCGGAGTTGGGCGCGGGACATCGCGCCCGGTTCCCGTGTGAATTGGAGCGCGGGCGTATAGGCCGGCTAGGCGGCGGAGTCAATTCCAGCCTGCCCAGCCAAGCCCGGCGCGTGTCGAAATCCGGTTCCGCAACTGCGCCGGAGCCTTTAGCTTGTCGCACCATGGATCGGCGTATTTTTCTGTTGTTGACGCTGGCGAGCACGGCGGCGCCATCGACCCTGCCGCCGCCCCTGGGTCCCGCTCCGCCGGCGTCCGACACCCAGGTCTCGGCGCCCGGACCCACCGGAGATCCCCAGTTCGACGCCTGGCGGTCCCGCTTCATGGTCCGCGCCCTGGCCGAGGGCTTGCCCGCGGACCTCCTGGCCCGTGAATTCGACGGCCTGAGCCCCGATCCGCGGATCCTGACCCTGGAGACCCGCCAGCCGGAATTCGCCAAGCCGCTCGGCGACTATGTGCGCGGGATCGTCAGCGAGGACCGGGTGGCGAGCGGCCGGCGCAAGCTGGCCCAGCTGGGCTGGCTGCCCGAGATCCAGCGCCGCTATGGCGTGCCGGGCGAGATCCTCCTGGCCATCTGGGCGGTGGAGACCGCCTTCGGCACGGTCCAGGGCGACTATGACGCCCTGCGCAGCCTGGCGACCCTCGCCGCCACTGGCCGCCGCACGGATTGGGCCGAGGGCCAATTGATCGCCCTGTTCCAGATCATCCGGGCCGGTGACGCCAGCCGGGCCCAACTGCGCGGCTCGTGGACCGGAGCGCTGGGTCAGCCGCAGTTCGAGCCCACGCAATATCTCTCGACCGCGGTCGACGCCGACGGCGACGGGCGGCGGGACATCTGGGGCTCGGCCGAGGACTCCCTGGCCTCGGCCGCAAATCTGCTGGCCAAGGCCGGCTGGAAGCCGGGCGAGCTGTGGGCGCGGGAAATGATCCTCCCGCCCGGCTTCGACTACGGGCTGTGCGAAGGGCCGGCCCAGCCCCTGGCGGCCTGGACCCAGCTTGACCTGCACACCGCCGACGGCCTCGCCTGGAGCGCGGCGGACGCGGCCGAAAACGCCGTGCTGCTGACCCCGGTGGGGGCCAAGGGGCCGGCCTTCCTGGCCCTGCCCAACCATTTCGTGATCCGCCAATACAACAACGCCCTGTCCTACGCCCTGGCGGTGGGGCTGCTGGCCGATCGCATCGCCGGCCGCGCCCCGGTGCTGGCCGCCTGGCCTGCGGAGACGCCCCTGTCCCTGGCCGACCGCAGCGACGCCCAGACCGCCCTGGTCAAGCTCGGTTTCGACGCCGGCGCCGCCGACGGCCTGATTGGCGTCAAGACCCGCTCTGCCCTGCGCGCCTGGCAGAAGGCCAAGGGCATGCCGGCGGACGGGTATCTGTCGATCGACCTGGTGCAGAGATTGCGGGCGGAAGCGGGGCAGGCGCCGATTCAGCCTGCGGGTTAGGCGCTCCCCGCCTCCTCGCTCTTCTCCAGGATCGAGATCGTGGCCTCGTCCTCGCTGGTGGCGCCCTCGCCGGCGCGGCGCAGGACGCCATTGAAGTAGGCGAAGACCGCGAGGCCGATCAGGATGGCGGTGCACAACAGGAACGGCGCGGGGGCCACCATCTCGTAGAGCTTCACGAACAGGGGGGCGAGCACGACATTGACCCCGTTGACCGCGGCGATGGCCCCGGCGGCGCGGGCCTGGTCCTCCTGGGGCACGGAGAGAGAGGCGCCGGCGGTGAAGCCGGGGCGGGCGAAGCTGAAGCCCAGGCTGGAGAGGGTATAGGCCAGGACCACCGTCCAGTAGTCCGGCGCGAAGGCGATCAGCAGGTTGCCCCCCGCCGCCAGGCACACGCCCCAGCGCAACAGGTGGCGCGGGCTCATGCGGAACATGCGGATCAGGCCCCACTGGGCGAGGAGCCCGGCAATGGCCCCCATCATCATGGCCATGCGGATATAGTTCAGCGAGGCCGCCGGGCTCTCGTGCGTCTTGTCGATGATCAGAAAGCCCAGGGTCTGGCCCATGGCCGTCTGGCACGAGGCGACCAGGAAGCCATAGACCAGGAACGGGACCAACCGCGGATCGCGCCACAGGGCCGCGGACTTGATCGGCAGGGCGGGACCTGGCGCCAGGGGGTCGTGGAGTTTCGATTTGGCGGGGCGGCGCTCCTCGGGCAGCCAGCGGGCCACGACCACAAGCATGGCGATCGCCATCAGGGCGAAGGCCAGCATTGGCCCGGCCAGCCCCACAATGGGTAGCACGAACAGGGTGGCGATCAGCGGCCCGATGATGGTGCCGAGTCCGAAGGCGCCGGCCAGGGTCGACATCCACTGGGTGCGCTCCTCGCGGCTGGTGCGTTCGGCCACGTAGGCCTGGGTCGCCGGATTGGCGGCCGATCCGAACAGCCCGAACTGGGCCCGCGCCAGAAGGAAGAAGAGAAAGATCACCATGGGCGTCGCCAGGCGC
>FTFU01000927.1_pt1 | contig 49259 bp, 50 predicted proteins | sample 1640511 | NCBI WGS metagenome assembly FTFU01 (sample SAMEA3914789, study PRJEB12502) | metagenome | biome: forest; material: soil | place: Canada | collected 2011-07-03 | depth 0.3 m | reverse complement strand
GTTGGGCCCCGGCCCCGGTTCAGCCCGCAGCGGCCGCGGCCCAACCGGCCGCCGCGGCTTCAGCCCCCGCCGAGCGACCGGTGTGGGAGCGCCTTTCCGGGCGCCAGGAACGCCCCGCCCCGCGCGAGCCGCGCAGCCTGGACGAGCGCCCGCCGCGGCGCGAGGAGCGCCCGCGCGACGCCGCCCCGAGCGCCCGTCCGCCGCGTTCCGACGCCGGCCCCGCCCCGAGCGGCGGCTATGGCGCCCGCCCGCGGTCCGAGGGGGCCGGCAGCTACGGCGCCCGCCCCGCCCGCGAGGGGGGAACCGAACATGCGTTCCGCGACCGCGGTCCGCGCCCCGAGGGCGCCGGCTTCGCGAGCCGCGCTCCGCGTCCCGAAGGCGCGGGCGGCTATGGGGCGCGTCCGCGTCCCGAGGGCGCCGGCGGCTATGGCGCCCGCCCGCCGCGTGAAGGCGGCGGCGGCGGCGGTTACGGGGAACGCCCCCGCGCCGAGGGCGGCGACACGGTGCGCTATTCGGCGCTCGCGCCCAGGCCCGCGGGTCCGCGCAGCGGCCCCGGCGGCCCGCGTCCCGCCGGGCCGCGCGGCGCGGCCGGCGCGCCGTCCGCGCCCGAGATCACCAAGACGGCCCGTTCCGCCCCCCCGCGGGCGGGCGAACGGCGACCCGCGGGGATGGACGACGACGAGGGCGCGCGCCGCAAGGGCGCGGCCCCGGCCAAGGCCGTCTCGCGCCTGAAGGGCGAGCCCAAGCGTCGTGAAGGCCGGCTGACCATCCAGGCCGTCGGAGGCGACGAGGATTCCGCCGAGCGGATGCGCTCGCTGGCCTCGGTGCGCCGGGCGCGCGAACGCGAGCGGGAGAAGCGCAAGGGCGTCGGCGGCGCCGACCAGCAGCGCGTCACCCGCGAAGTGGTGATCCCGGACGCGATCACCGTCCAGGACCTGGCCCAGCGGATGGCGACCCGCGCGGTGGACATCATCAAGTTCATGATGCGCCAGGGCGCGATGATGACGATCAACGACGTGCTCGACGCCGACACGGCCGAACTGATCGCCACCGAGTTCGGCCACGAGGTGAAGCGCGTTTCCGAAAGCGACGTGGAGGAGGGCTTCCTCGCCGCCGAGGACATGGCGGAGGACACGGTTCCGCGGCCGCCGGTCATCGCGGTCATGGGTCACGTCGACCATGGCAAGACCAGCCTCCTGGACGCGCTCCGCTCGACGGACGTGGCCGGTGGAGAGCACGGCGGCATCACCCAGCACATCGGCGCCTATCAGGTGCGGCTGGAGAACGGGGAGCGGGTCACCTTCCTCGACACCCCGGGCCACGCGGCCTTCTCGGCCATGCGCGCCCGCGGGGCCAACGTCACCGACATCGTGGTGCTGGTGGTGGCCGCCGACGACGGGGTCATGCCGCAGACCATCGAGGCGATCAACCACGCCAAGGCGGCGGGCGCCCCGATCATCGTGGCGATCAACAAGATCGACAAACCCGAGGCCAATCCGCAGCGGGTGATCAACGAGCTGCTGCAGCACGAGATCGTGGTCGAGGCGCTGGGCGGCGAAACCCAGGCGATCGAGGTCTCCGCGACCCAGAAGCTGGGGCTCGACAACCTGATCGAGGGCATCCTGCTGCAGGCCGAGGTCATGGACCTGCGCGCCAACCCCGACCGCTCCGCAGAGGGGGTGGTGATCGAGGCCAAGCTCGACAAGGGCCGCGGCCCCGTGGCCACGGTGCTGATCAAGCGCGGCACCCTGCATCGCGGCGACATCGTCGTCGCGGGCTCCGCCTGGGGGCGCGTGCGCGCCCTGGTCAACGAGCGCAGCGAGCAGATCATCGAGGCGGGTCCCTCCACCCCGGTGGAGATCCTGGGCCTCGACGCGACGCCGGAGCCCGGCGAGCCGCTGGCGGTGGTCGAGAACGAGGCCCGGGCCCGTGAGCTGACCGAGTACCGCACCCGGCAGAAGCGCGAGAAGACCATCTCGCCGATCGGCGGCGCCTCGCTCGCCGACATGATGGCCAAGCTGCAGACCAAGAAGCTGTCCGAGCTGCCGGTCATCATCAAGGCCGACGTGCAGGGTTCGGCGGAAGCCATCGTGGGCTCGCTCGACAAGCTGGGAACCGACGAGGTCCGCGCGCGGATCATCCTGTCCGGCGCCGGGGCGATCACCGAGTCCGACGTGCTGCTGGCCAAGGGCTCGAACTCGCCGATCCTCGGCTTCAACGTCCGCGCCTCCAAGCAGGCGCGCGACCTGGCCGAGCGCGAGGGCGTGGAGATCCGCTACTACGCGATCATCTACGACCTGATCGACGACATCAAAGGCGTGCTCTCGGGCATGCTGGCCCCGATCCAGCGCGAGACCTTCCTCGGCAACGCCGAGGTGCTGCAGGTGTTCGACATCACCAAGGTCGGCAAGGTCGCCGGCTGCCGGGTCACCGAAGGCGTGGTCCGCAAGGGCGCCAAGGTCCGGATCATCCGCCAGGACGTGGTGGTGCTGGAACTCGGGACCCTGCAGACGCTCAAGCGCTTCAAGGACGAGGTCAACGAGGTGCAGTCCGGACAGGAATGCGGCATGGCCTTCCAGGGCTTCCAGGATATCCGCGCCGGGGACACCATCGAGTGCTTCAGCGTGGAGACGGTGGCGCGCAGCCTCTAAAGACCGGGCCAAGGAGCCCTCGGGCTCTGCCGAGGGCGACGCCGAGCCGAGGTCGCGGCCAGCAGGCGGCGTCCGTCGGCTGGGTCCTCGGGTCTCTGCGCGTTCCGCGCTACGCCCGAGGATGACGGGAGTCGGTATGAAGCGTTTTCTCTCTCCCCTAGCTGCAGCGCTCCTGCTCTCGGCCTGCGCCACGATCCCGCGGGTCGAGGCGGGCTCCGACATCCACGCCTTCCTGGTGGCGGTCCGCGACAACGACCGCGCCGCCTTCGACGCCCACGTGGACAAAGAGGCCCTGAAGGCCAGCCTGCGGGCCCGCGTCATGGCGCAGGCCGCAGGCTCCAACGGGGCCGGGAGCCTGCAGGCGCTGGGGGCCTTCCTCGCCGGGCCGCTGGTGGATGTGGCCGCCGACGCCCTGATCCGGCCCGAGGTGTTCCGCGCCGTCGCCGAGATGCGCGGCTATACGCCGTCGCAGCCGATCCCGTCCGGGCTGGCCATCGCCCAGTTCGTGCGGCCGCTGGGCGACGGCGCGGTCTGCGTCGTGTTCAAGAAGGGCGGCCCCTGCGTGCTCGATTTCCGCGACGAGGGCGGGGTCTACCGCCTGACCGGGTTCGAGGGCGACCTCTCGATGTTGCGCCCGCGGCGGTGAGCGCGTAAGCACGCCGCCTTTTCCCGCGCCTCCGCCGCGTCCGACCCGCGGGGAGGCCCAAGAGACCGAGCATGAAACACTCCCACCATTCCAAGGGCGGGCGCGACAGCGGCCCCTCCCAACGCCAGCTGCGCGCGGGCGAGCTGGTGCGCCACGCGCTGGCGGAGATCCTCCGCGAGGAGGAGCTGCAGGACCCGGCGCTGCAGGCGGTCTCCGTCACCGTCACCGAAGTGCGCATGAGCCCCGACCTGCGGCACGCGGTCTGTTTCGTCGAGCCGCTCGGCGGCGGCCACGCGGCCGAGGTGGTGGACGGCCTGAACCGGGTGGCGCGGTTCCTGCGCGGCCGGCTCGGCCGGCAGGTCGAGCTGAAGTTCACGCCCGACCTCAAGTTCGTGCACGACCCGAGCTTCGACGAGGCGGCGCGGATGAACCGGCTGTTCGCGAGCCCGGAAGTGCGGCGGGATTTATCTGCCCCCTCTCAGGATGTTGGCCGCGAAGCGGACGACGAGGACTCCGGAGCGCCGGCGCCCGACCGCGAACTGGAGCCCCCCTCCCGCCCCTCGCGCGTACGGCCGCCCGAGGGGGGAGAGGGCTAGATGGGGCGCCGCCGCAAGGGCGATCCGGTCCACGGATGGATCTGCCTGGACAAGCCCCTCGACCTCACCTCGACCGATGCGGTCAGCCGCGTGCGCCGGCTGTTCAACGCCCAGAAGGGCGGCCATGCAGGCACCCTGGACCCGCTCGCCACCGGAATCCTGCCGATCGCCCTGGGCGAGGCGACCAAGACGGTGCCGTTCCTGATGGAGGCGGACAAGGTCTACCGCTTCACCATCGCCTGGGGGCGCACCACGGCCTCCTTCGACCGCGAGGGCGAGACCACCGCCACCTCGGACGTGCGTCCGTCCGCCGAGGCCGCGGCGGAGGCGCTGCAGGCCTTCGTCGGCGAGATCAGCCAGGTTCCGCCGGCCTTTTCCGCGGTGAAGGTGGACGGCCAGCGGGCCTACGACCTCGCCCGGGAGGGTGTCGAGGTGGCGTTGGAGCCGCGCACGGTGGCGATCCATTCGGCCGCCGTGGTCGGCGCCCCCGACCGGGACCACGTCGAGATCGAGATCGCGTGCGGCAAGGGGACCTATGTCCGCGCCCTCGCCCGCGACCTCGCCGCCGGCCTGGGCGCCTGCGGCCACGTCTCCAGCCTTCGCCGCACCCGAGTCGGCGCCTTCGACGCGGCCCGGGCGATTGGGCTGGATAATCTGGCCGATCTGGTGCATAGGGGCGCGGGCTCGGAGGCCCTGCTTCCGGTCGAGACCGCACTGGACGACATCCCGGTGCTGGCCGTGACCGACGAAGACGCCTTCAGGCTCCGGCAGGGACGACCCATCGTTCTCGTTCCCCGGCAGGTCGAAACGCTTCGGCCGCGACTGATCCCCCGCACCATCGGAGGCCAGGATGCGAGCCGCACCGTTTCAGCCACGTCGGGCGGGCGGATCGTGGCGCTCTGCGAAATGCGTGCGGGCCGGCTGAACCCCACCCGCGTCTTTCATCTCGATCTGGAGAACTGACCGATGTCGATCACGGCCGAACGCAAGGCTGATCTGATCCATACCCACGCCCGCAGCGAGGGCGACACCGGGTCCGCCGAGGTCCAGGTGGCCATCCTGTCCGAACGGATCGCCAACCTGACCGAGCACTTCAAGACCCACAAGAAGGACAACCACTCGCGCCGAGGCCTCCTGAAGATGGTCTCCCAGCGCCGGCGGTTGCTCGACCACCTGAAGGATTCCGACGAGGGGCGTTATCGCTCCCTGATCGAAACCCTCGGCCTGCGTCGCTAGTTCGCGTTCCGCGCTTCGTCCCTCATCCTCGGGCGGAGCGGCAGCGGAGACCCGAGGACCCGGCGGCCAGCACGACGGCGGCCGGGTCCTCGGTCCGGCCTGACGGCCGTCCGAGGATGGCGCGGCGACAGGAACGCTCCTTTCGCCGCAGACCGACCGCGAGGGTTCATGGTGATCCTCGCCCTACCCGGCGGGATGGCCCGCCGGTCTGGAGAGGAAACCGGAACCGCCCAACAGCGCAGCCGCCCCTGTCCACCCCCGCGTGCAATCCGGCCGCGGGACGAGAAAGAAGCAGACATGTTCGACATCAAACGCAAAACCGTCGACTGGGCCGGCCGGAAGCTGACCCTCGAGACCGGGCGCATCGCCCGGCAGGCCGAAGGCTCGGTGCTCGCCACCTACGGCGAAACCACGGTGCTGGCGGCGGTGACCGCGGCCAAGACGCCCAAGCCGGGGATCGACTTCTTCCCCCTGACGGTCAACTACCAGGAAAAGACCTTCGCCGCGGGCAAGATTCCCGGCGGCTACTTCAAGCGCGAAGGCCGCCCCACCGAGAAGGAGACCCTGGTCTCCCGGCTGATCGACCGCCCGATCCGGCCGCTGTTCGTCAAGGGCTTCAAGAACGAGACCCAGGTCGTGGTCACCGTCCTGAGCCATGACCTCGAGAACGATCCCGACATCGTCGCCATGGTGGCGGCCTCGGCGGCCCTGACCCTGTCGGGCGTGCCGTTCATGGGCCCCATCGGCGCGGCGCGGGTCGGCTTCATCAACGGCGAATACGTGCTGAACCCCACCCTCGACCAATTGGCCGAGAACAACCGCATGGACCTGGTCGTGGCCGGGACCCAGGACGCGGTGATGATGGTGGAATCCGAGATCCAGGAGCTCTCCGAGGAGCAGGTCCTGGGCGGCGTCACCTTCGCCCACAAGGGCATGCAGCCGGTGATCGACGCCATCATCGAGCTGGCCGAGCACGCCGCCAAGGAGCCCTGGGACTTCCAGCCCGACGGCAACGAAAAGGCCATCGAGGCGGTCCAGAGCCTGATCGGGGACGAGCTGCGCGCGGCCTATGGCCTGACCGGCAAGGCCGAGCGCCACGCCGCCATCTCGGCCGCCAAGGCCCGCGCCTTCGAGACCCTGGGCAAGACCGAGGCCAATCCGGACGGCTTCGACCCGACCAAGCTGGCGGGCGCCTTCAAGGAGGCGGAGGCCAACATCCTGCGCCGGGACATCATCGAGCACGGCCGCCGGGTCGACGGCCGCCCGCTCGACAAGGTGCGCCCCATCGTTTCGGAAGTGGGCGTCCTGCCCCGGACCCACGGCTCGGCCCTGTTCACCCGCGGCGAGACCCAGGCCCTGGTCGTGGCCACCCTGGGCACCGGCGACGACGAGCAGTGGATCGACGCCCTGGAAGGCACCTACAAGGAGCGCTTCCTGCTGCACTACAACTTCCCTCCCTACTCGGTCGGCGAGACCGGGCGGATGGGGTCCCCGGGCCGGCGTGAGATCGGTCACGGCAAGCTGGCGTGGCGGGCGCTGCGTCCGATGCTGCCCGATGCGGCCGAGTTCCCCTACACCCTGCGGCTGGTCTCCGAGATCACCGAGTCCAACGGCTCCTCGTCGATGGCGACCGTCTGCGGGTCGTCCCTGGCGCTGATGGACGCGGGCGTGCCCCTGAAGAAGCCGGTCTCCGGCATCGCCATGGGCCTGATCCTGGAGAAGGACGGCTTCGCGGTCCTGTCGGACATCCTCGGCGACGAGGACCACCTCGGCGACATGGACTTCAAGGTCGCCGGCACCGCCGACGGCATCACCTCGCTGCAGATGGACATCAAGATCCCCGGCATCACCGAGGAGATCATGCGCAAGGCCCTGGTCCAGGCCCAGGCCGGGCGGATCCACATCCTCGAGGAGATGAACAAGGCCATCTCCGGCGCCCGCGCCGAGCTCGGCGAACACGCGCCGAAGATCGAAACCATCAAGATCCCGGTCGACAAGATCCGGGAAGTGATCGGCTCCGGCGGCAAGGTGATCCGCGAGATCACCGAGAAGACCGGCGCCAAGGTCGACATCTCCGACGACGGCACGATCAAGATCGCCGCCGCCGAGCAGTCGAAGATCGACGCGGCGCGCGACTGGATCAAGTCGATCGCCTCCGAGCCGGAGATCGGCGCGATCTACAACGGCAAGGTCGTGAAGATCGTCGACTTCGGCGCCTTCGTGAACTTCTTCGGGGCCAAGGACGGGCTGGTGCACATCAGCCAGATCAGCCGCGACAAGGTCGGGAAGGTCTCCGACGTGCTCGAGGAGGGCCAGCAGGTGAAGGTGAAGCTGCTGGGCTTCGACGATCGCGGCAAGACCAAGCTGTCGATGAAGATCGTCGACCAGGTGACCGGCGAGGACCTCTCCAAGAAGGAAGAGGCCCGGACCGAGGAGCCGGCGGAGGCCTGAGCCTAGCGACCGTCAGCCAGGGCGGCGGGGGAACCTCGCCGCCGTCCTTACGCGACAGCGAGGGGCGAGTCCGAAAGGGCTCGCCCCTCAGTCGTTTGGCCTCCAACCTGAGCGGGTATTAGGCAGCTTCACAACTAGGCGGATTGGTCGCAGCGCCGCGCGTTGAACCCGGCGGTCCGGCGCCCCACACAGGGGAATGACCTCCGAAGCGTGCCGAGACCAGGCCGAGAAGACGATGAAGTTGGCCGCTGCGGCCACCACCCCCGCTCTGCGGAAGGCCTATATCAAGGTTGCGGCGAGTTGGACCGCGCTGGCGCGCGACGCCCACGACCTGGAGTCGCTGCTCCGCAGCAAGCCCTAGCCTTATTACGGCGCGGTTCAGAACGGCGAGGCCCTGCGGGCGTTGTCACCGCCATGGACACGCCCCTGAACGACCTTGACCCCGAAGCCTTCCGCGCTTGGCTGCAGTCGCAGCAGCCGGGGGCCGAGACGCTCGCCGAAAAGCGCGCGCGAATGGACCTGCGGGGCTTGGCGACGCCGCTCCCGGCCGGCTGCGGGCTGGCCGAACTCACGCTCGGCGGCGTTGGGTCCGAGCGGCTGAGCCCGCGCACGGCCCGGGCGGGCCGCCTGATGCTTTATTTCCATGGGGGCGGCTACCAGCTCGGCAGCCCCCGCTCGATCCGCCATTTCGCCGCCCGGCTGGCGGAAGCCGCGGGCGTAGAGGCCATCGTTCCGGAGTACCGCCTGGCCCCCGAACATCCGTTCCCGGCCGCGATCGAGGACGCGCTCGCCGCCTATCGTTGGGCGCTCGCCGAGACCTCCCACCGCCGCATCGTGCTCGCCGGGGATTCGGCGGGCGGCGGGCTCGCCCTCGGCCTGGCGCTCGCCGCCCGGGACGCGGGCCTTCCGCCTCCGGCCGGAATCTATGCGATCAGCCCCTGGACCGACCTCGCCGAGGGCGGGCCCTCCTACGCCGCCAAGGGCGAGAGCGACATCTTCACCTCCGTGGACGGCTTGCGGGCCATGGCGGCCGGCTATGTGACGCCTGACCAGGCGCGGGACCCGCGCGCCTCGCCGCTGTTCGGAGATCCCGCCGGCCTGCCGCCGCTGCTGATCCACGTCGGCTCAGAAGAGATTCTGCTGTCGGATTCGACCCGGCTGGCCGAGCGCGCGGCCCTGGCCAAGGTCGCCGTCCGGCTGGAGGTGTTCCCGGACATGCTCCACGCCTTCCCGACCTTCCACCAGCACCTGTCCGCGGCCCGCCGGGCGATCGCGGAGGCCGCCGCCTGGCTCGCCGAACGGCTCGACGGGACCTGACCCGGCCCTCACCTCAGATAGGCCACCGCCGCCAGCACGACCCCGACCATCCCCAGCCCGATCGAGCCGAGCCAGAACGGCCGGCGGCGGGTGATGATGGCCAGGGTGGAGATGGCGATGCCGATTTCCAGCAGGGTGGCCGCGCCGGTCAGCCAATGGTGCCGCCGCTCGTGCAGCGCGCTTTCGCTCCTCAGCTTGTCACGCTCGGCCTCGTGGTCTTTGGCCTTCTGCTGGACGTCCTTCTGAGCCGTCTGCTGCTTGGCGGCGGTGTCGCGGTAGCGCGCCGCGTTGGGCCCGCCCTGGTCGGCGGCGATGCCGTAGAGGTGCCGCTTGAGGCTGTCGGCCTGGTATTCGGACCAGGTGTCGGTGGCTTCGTCCTGCGCCAGCACCGCCTCGCTGGAGCTGGTGATCGCCTGCCCCGCCTCCACCGTCTCCAGGCTGCCTACGGTGGCCGCCAGCAGGGCCAGGATCGCCACGGTCATGGAGACGCGCGAGATGAAGGGGTCGTGGTGGTGCGCCGCCTCCTCCGCGTGCTCACGGTGCTCGTGCGCTTCCAGGGCGGGGTCATGGGACATGGCGATCTCCGGCGGCAGGCTCTGGACAGTTAAGCGCGCGCCGCGGCGTCCATACGACGGCGGCGTCACGCGCGTGGGTGGGCTTTCTGGTAGGCCGCCATCAGCCCCGCGGCGTCTACGGCGGTATACTTCTGGGTGGTCGACAGCGAGGCGTGGCCCAGCAGTTCCTGGATGGTCCTGAGGTCGGCGCCTTCTCCCAGCAGGTGGGTGGCGAAGGCATGGCGCAGGGCGTGCGGCGTGGCGCTGTCGGGCAGGCCCAGACGGCCGCGCAGACGCTGCATCAAGGCCTGGACGTGCCGCGGGGTGAGCGGTCCGCCCCGCTTGGCCCGGAAGAGGGGGGCCCCGGGGTCGGGCGGGAAGGGCGCCTCGGCCAGATAGGCGTCGACGGCCTGGCGGACGGCCGGCAGCACCGGGGCGATGCGCACCTTGCGGCCCTTGCCGAGGATGCGCAGGGACTCGGGCAGAGGCGCGTCGGCGCGCTTCAGCGACAGGGCTTCCGAGATCCGCAGGCCGCAGCCGTAGAGCAGGGTCAGGACCGCCGCGTCGCGCGCCCCTTCCCAGGCCGTGCGGTCAGGGTCGAACTCGGCCTCGCCGATCAGGCCGAAGGCGTGGTCGATGGTGACGGGACGCGGCGTGGAGGGCTTGACCCGGGGCCCGCGCACCAGCGCCACGGCCGGGTTCTCCACCCCGCAACGGCGGTCGAGCCAGCGATAGAAGGCGCGGATCGACGACAGGGTCTGGCTCAGCGAGCGGGCGGAAAGCGGTCGCTCGCCCTGCCGCCGCGCGGCGAGGTAGGCTCGCAGGTCCGCCGCGCCGAGCTCGCCCAGGGCGCTCACCGTCGGCGGGCCCCCGAGATGGCGTGTCAGAAAGTCGAGGAAGGCGCGCAGGTTGGCCCCATAGGCCTCGACCGTGCGCGGCGAGGCCCGCCGCTCATGGGTGAGGTGGTGGAGCCAGGCGGCGAGGGCGTCCCCGGCGTCCGCGAGGGGCGCCTCCCGCGCCGTTGCTACAGCGCCGGCCATCGCTCGGCTGTGCGCTCGATGACGCGGGCGAGGAAGGCGACCAGCTCGGCGCCCATGTCGGCGGTGAAGCCGACCGGGTCGGAGGAGCCGAAGGCGAGCACGCCCGCTCGCCCCTCCTGCCACAGGGTCATGCGGATCACCGCCGCGCTGCTCACCTCTTCGGCGGCCGGGCCGAACAATTCGGCCGCGCCGGCGCAGGGTCCCATGCGCGAGACGGCGTCGCCGAGCAGCATGTCGATCAGCCCCGGCGCCAGCGGTCGCCAGCCGAACGGCGTGGGTCCCGGCCCCTCCAGGCACAACGAGCCCACGACGACGCCAAAGCGGGCGCGGGCGCCCTCGTCCACCCGTCGCGCCAGATCGGCGTTGTTGCGCGCCTCGATCAGGTCCACGGCCATGGCGTGGGTCTGGGCCTGGGCGGCGAAGTTGGCCCGGGCCACCGCCTCGATCTCCTGCCGGGCGGTCATCTCGCGGTCCCGCGCGGCCTCGAGCCGGGCGAGCGCGGCGGGGCCGAACTCCACCACATTGGCCCGGTCGAGCTTCAGCCCGAGCGCCTGCAGCAGCGTCGGGTCGTCGCGCACCCGGTCGGGTTCAGCCAGGATCTGGGCGCGGATCGCCGCCCAATCGCCGAAAGCCTCGGTCTCGATCGCCCCCGTCACCTCGTCCTCCCTCAGAGGATCGACTGGCCCGTCTTGGCCCAGTCGCTGATGAAAGTTTCAAGCCCGCGATCGGTTAAGGGATGCTTGACCAAGTCGCGGAAGACGCCCGGCGGTATCGTCGCACAGTCCGCTCCCGCCAGGGCCGCGGCCTTGACGTGGGCGGGATTGCGGATCGAGGCCGCGAGGATCTCGGTGTCGAAATCGTAGGTGTCGTAGACGGTGCGGATCTCGTGGATCAGCTCCATCCCGTCCACGCCGTGGTCGTCCAGCCGGCCGACGAAAGGGGAGATGTAGGCCGCGCCGGCCTTGGCGGCGAGCAGGGCCTGCACCGCCGAGAAGCACAGGGTGACGTTGACCTGGATGGCCTGGTCGGCGAGCGCCCGGGTGGCCGCCAGGCCCTCCCAGGTGAGCGGGACCTTGACCACCACGTTCTGGGCGATCTTCGCCAGCTTTTCGCCCTCGGCGATCATGGTCGGCGCATCGCTCGCCGCCACCTCGGCGGACACCGGGCCGGGGACGATCTCGCAGCTCTCGGCGATGGTGGTCAGGAAGTTGCGGCCGGCCTTGGCGATCAGCGAGGGGTTGGTGGTGACCCCGTCGACCATGCCGGTGGCCGAGAGCTCGCGGAGGACGTCGATCTCGGCGGTGTCGATGAAAAGCTGCATCATGCTCCCCTGTCGCGAGGGTTCTAGCGCCGCAGGCCGCGAGCGTCATCCTCCCGTCTGGCCGCGACCGCGTCAGAGGAAGCTGTACGGGTCCACGTCGATGGTGAGCCGGATCGACCCTGGCGGACGCACCCGCGCCCGCCAGGCGACCAGGAAGGCCTGCAGGTCCACCGTGCGGTCGGCGCGCACCAGGAACCGCTTGCGCCGCCGCCCGCGCACCAGGGCGAGGGGCGCGTCGGCGGGGCCGTAGACCTCGAGCCCTTCGGCATTGGGGACGGCGGCCGCCAGGGCGCGGCAGAAGCCTTCCAGGGCCTCCGCGTCGGGTCCCGAGACGATCAGGGCCGCGAGGCGCCCGTAAGGCGGCAGGCCGGCGGCTTCCCGTTGTTCGGCTTCCGCGGCCAGGAAGGCGTCGCGGTCCTGGGCCTTGAGCGCCTGCATGACCGGGTGTTCGGGGGCGTAGGTCTGGATCAGCGCGCGCCCCGGGCGGTCGGCGCGGCCGGCCCGCCCGGTGGCCTGGGCGAGGAGCTGGTAGGTGCGCTCGGCGGCCCGAAGGTCGCCGCCGCGCAGGCCGAGGTCGGCGTCCACCACCCCGACCAGCGTCAGCCTCGGGAAGTTGTGGCCCTTGGCGGCGGCCTGGGTCGCCACCAGCACGTCGATCTCGCCTTCGGCCATGCGGCGGATCAGGTCTCGCGCGCCGTCGGCGTCCTGCACCGTATCGGACGAGAACACCGCGATCCGCGCCTCGGGCAGCAGGATCTTGGCCTCCTCCTCCAGCCGCTCCACGCCGGGACCGATCGACACCAGGCTGGCCTTGGCCCCGCAGTGGGGGCAGGCGTCCGGCTTGGGCATGGACCAGCCGGTCAGGTGGCAGACCAGCCGGCCGGTGTAGCGGTGCTCGACCAGCCAGGACTGGGTGTCGGGGGCGGTCATCCGCTCGCCGCACGCCCGGCAGAGCACCAGGGGCGCATAGCCCCGCCGGTTCAGGAACAGCAGCGACTGCTCGCCGGCGGCGAAGGTCTCCAGGACCGCGCGTTCGAGGACGGGCGAGAGCCATTTGCCCGTCTCCGGGGCGTCTTCGCGCAGGTCCACCAGCGCGATCTCCGGCAGGCGCGCCGCCCCATGGCGCGCCGACAGCCGCAGCCAGCGGTAGCGGCCGGCGCCGGCGTTCCACACGCTCTCGAGCGAGGGGGTGGCGGAGGCCAGCACCACGGCCGCGCCCTCGATCTTGGCCCGCGCCACCGCCAGGTCGCGGGCGTGGTAGATGAAGCCGTCCTCCTGTTTGAACGAGCCGTCGTGCTCCTCGTCGACCACGATCAGCTTGAGATTGGCGAAGGGGAGAAACAGCGCCGAGCGGGCGCCCACCACGATCCGGCAGCTTCCCTGCGCCACCGCCTCCCACACCCGCCGCCGGCGCGGCGGCGAGACGCCGGAGTGCCACTCGGCGGGCGCGGCGCCGAAGCGGGCCTCGACCCGCGCGATCGTCGCCTGGGTCAGGGCGATCTCGGGCAGCAGCACCAGCACCTGGGCGGTCGGATCCGCCGCGAGAGCCGTTGCGGCGGCCTCCAGATAGACCTCGGTCTTGCCGGAGCCGGTCACGCCGTCGAGCAGGGCGGCGTGGAAGCCGCCGGCGCGGACCAGGGCCGCCAGCGCATCGACGGCGGCGGCTTGGCTCGGGTTCAGGACGGGGCCGGGCCGCGACGGGTCGGGCTCGGCGAAGCGGCTGCAAACGTCCGTCTCGACCACGGCCAGCACGCCCTCGTCGAGGAGCGCCTTCACCACGCCGGCCGAGACCCCCGCGGCTACCGCCAGCGCGCCCGCTCGCATGGGCCCGGCCGCGGCGGCCTCCAGCACCCGGGCCCGCGCCGCGGTCGGCCGCGAGGGGACGGCGCCGGTGGCGGCGACCCGCCGCTCGGGCTTGGCGGGGGCGGCGCGCAGGCCCCGGAGCGCAAGCAGCAGCGCCTCTCCCGGCGGCTCGCAGGCGTAGCGGGCGGCCCATTCGACGAAGGCCAGGGTGGCCGCGGGCAGCGGCGGGTCGTCGACCCGTCCTTCCAGGGTCCGCAGCGCGCGGTTCACGCCATGGGCGGATCGAAGCTCGGTGACCACCCCGCGCACCCGGCGCGGCCCGAGCGGAGCCACCACATGGTCGCCGACGCGCAGCCCCGCCTCCTCCGGCGCCAGGTAGTCGAACGCTTCGGGCAGCGGCAGCGGCAGGAGGACTCGGGCGACCAGGGCCATGGATCGACTGTATTGGAGCTTGGACGGGGCGTCGCCCGGCCAGACCGGCGATCGAGGCGAAACCGGGCTCGGGAGGGCGGCGCCGCGAACGCGCCTATCCGGTCCGCGCCGCCAGCGCCTCGATCCGTTCGGCGGCGGCGTCCAGCGCCGCGGCGGCGCGGGTGTGGGCGGCGCTCTCGTCGGTGCGGTAGCGCTCCAGCGCCGCCTCGGCCTCCGCCAGCCGCTGACGGGCGTCGGCCAGCTCGTCGGCGGTGAGCAGCGCCGCCATCAGGAACAGGCGCAGCTCGCCCACCTGGCCGACCTGGCCGCCCACCTCGCGCACCTGGACATCGAACTGGCGGGCCAGGTCCTCGACGTGCTCCTCCTGGCCGTCCTCGCAGCCGACCACATAGGCGCGGCCGTTCACCATCACCGAGATCGCGCCCATGGTCAGTCTCCCGCCTGCAAGGCCGCCCGGACCTCGGCCGCGGCGCGACCCAGGGCCGCCGACGCCTCGGCGGCGACCGCTTCGAGCTGCCGCTCGCGGGCGCGGGCGGCGTCCAGCTCGGCGGCGAGCTGAGCCCGGTCCTGGTCGAACAGGTCCCCGCCCCGGCCTTCGAGCGTCGCGAGCCGATTGGTCAGCCGCGCCTCCAGCGAGGCGAGCGCCCGGTCGAGGCGCCGGATCGCTCCGTCCAGCGGACTGTCGGCTTCGCTCATTCGCGCTCCATCGGTTGGCCGCCCTTCTATACCCAGGCCCGGGCCCCAGGCGAAGTCCGCGCTTCGCATCTGCGGCCCGGAGGCCCCATACCCGGGCGCGTCGGGGCAGGTGTGTCGTCGCAGGCGCTTGCGGAACCGCCCCGCCTCGCGCAAACGGGGGCCGCCGCCCGCTCAAGGATTCTCATGTCTGCCCACGACCCTGCGTCCGCGCCCGCCACCCCGCAGATGATGGCCAATGCGATCCGGGTGCTCGCGATGGACGCGGTCGAGCGAGCGAACTCCGGCCACCCCGGCATGCCCATGGGCATGGCCGACGTGGCGACGGTCCTGTTCACGGAGGTGCTGAAGTACGACGCGGCCGATCCCGAATGGCCGGACCGCGACCGTTTCGTCCTCTCCGCCGGCCACGGCTCGATGCTGCAGTATGCGGTGCTTCACCTCGTGGGCGTCGAGGGCATGGGCATGGACCAGCTCGAGGCCTTCCGCCAGTGGGGCTCCAAGACGCCCGGCCACCCCGAGTACGGCCACACCCCGGGCGTCGAGACCACCACCGGGCCGCTGGGCCAGGGGCTGGCGACCGCCGTCGGCATGGCCATGGCCGAGCGCCACCTCGCCGCGCGCTTCGGCCAGGAGCTGGTGGACCACGACACCTGGGTGGTCGCGGGCGACGGCTGCCTGATGGAGGGGGTCAGCCACGAGGCGATCAGCCTCGCCGGCCGGCTGAAGCTGGCGCGGCTGAAGGTGCTGTGGGACGACAACGCCATCACCATCGACGGCCCGGCCTCCATCTCTGAGACCGGCGACCAGCTCGCGCGGTTCAAGGCTGCGGGCTGGACGGTGAAGCGGATCGACGGGCACGACTTCGGCCAGATACGCAAGGCCCTGCGCTGGGCCAAGCGCCAGGACCGCCCGACGCTGATCGCCTGCAAGACCAGGATCGGCAAGGGCGCGGCCACCTTGGAGGGCCACCACGACACCCACGGCAAGGCGCTGGGGGCGAAGGAGATCGCCGCCACCCGCGAGAAGCTGGTCTGGACCGCCGAGCCCTTCGTGATCCCCCCCGCCATCGCCGAAGCCTGGCGCGCCGCCGGCCGCCGCGGCGCCAAGGCGCGGGGCAAGTGGGCGCGGCGGCTGAAGTCGTCCGCCCACCGGGCCGAGTTCGAGCGGGCGGTGGTGCGCGGCGATCTGCCGGACGACGCCTTCGCGGCCCTCGACGGCCACATCGCCCGTCTGGTGGAGGCGAGGCCCGCCAACGCCACGCGAGTCCACTCCGGCGCGGCGCTGGAGGTCCTGATCCCCGCCGTTCCGGAGATGATCGGCGGCTCGGCCGACCTGACCGGCTCCAACAACACCCTGGTCAAGGGCATGGTCCCGTTCGACGCCCCGGACTACGCCGGCCGCTACGTCCATTACGGCGTGCGCGAGTTCGGCATGGCGGCGGCCATGAACGGCATGGCCCTGCACGGGGGCGTGATCCCCTATTCGGGGACCTTCCTGGTGTTCTCCGACTACGCCCGGCCGGCGATCCGGCTTGCGGCCCTGATGGGGGTGAGGGTCGTCCACGTGATGACCCACGACTCGATCGGGCTCGGCGAGGACGGGCCGACCCACCAGCCGGTGGAGCACCTCGCCTCGCTCCGCGCCGTGCCCAACCTGCTGGTGTTCCGCCCGGCCGACGCGGTCGAGGCCGCGGAATGCTGGCGCATCGCCCTGGAGGCCCGCTTCACCCCGTCGGTCATGGCGCTGTCGCGCCAGAAGGTCCCCGCCGTCCGGCTGGAGGCCGCCGCCGCCAACCTCTGCGCCCGAGGCGCCTACGAACTCGCGCCCGCGAGCCAGGGCAAGGCCCAGGTCAGCCTGTTCGCCTCCGGGACGGAGGTGTCGATCGCCCTCGCCGCGCGCGAGCAGTTGCAGGCCCAGGGGATCGCCACCCGCGTGGTCTCCACGCCCTGCTGGGAGATCTTCGACCTGCAGGACGACGCCTATCAGATCGAGACGATCGGGACCGCGCCGGTGCGGATCGCGGTCGAGGCGGGGGTGCGCCAGGGCTGGGACCGGTTCATCGGCGAGGGCGGCGGCTTCGTCGGCATGAAGGGCTTCGGCGCCAGCGCCCCCTACGAACGGCTCTATTCGGAGTTCGGGATCACCCCCGAGCACGTGGCCGCGCTCGCGACCGAGAAGCTCAAGGGCTAATCTCTCCCGTCATGCTCGGGCTTGACCCGAGCGGCCAGCCGCGGAGAGGGCGCTGCGGCTGGGTCCTCGGGCCTCCGCTTCGCTTCGCCCGAGGATGACGCGGTGGTCGAGCGACGCGGAGCGGTGATCTTCGACCGGGACGGGGTCTTGAACCTCGACGTCGACTACGGCTACCGGCCCGACCAGATCGTCTGGATGGACGACGCCGCCGCGGCCGTCCGGGCCGTGAACGCGGCCGGCCTGTTCGCCTTCGTGGCCACCAACCAGTCCGGCGTCGGCCGGGGCTATTTCACCGCGGCCGACGTCGAGGCCTTGCACGTCTGGATGAACGCGCGGCTGGCGGAGGCCGGGGCGCGCATCGACGCCTTCGTCTATTCGCCCTACCACCCGGAGGCGGTGATCGAGCGCTATCGTGCGGATCACCCGAGCCGCAAGCCCGGCCCTGGCATGATCCTGGACCTCCTGGCCCGGTTCCCGGTGGACCCGGCCCGGACGGTGATGATCGGCGACCGGGACACCGACCTGGCCGCCGCCCGCGCGGCGGGCGTGGAGGGGCTGAAGTTCGCCGGCGGCTCGCTGCTGGAGTTCGTACGCCCGGTGGTGGCGCGGATCGCCGCAGGGCCTGCCGTGACCTCGCCCAAGTCCTAGGGTATAGAGCCGGCCTTTCCGCACCCTCCAGGACTGTTCCCATGGGCGAAACGCCCAAGACCATCGGCATGGTGAGCCTGGGCTGCCCCAAGGCCCTGGTGGATTCCGAACGGATCCTGACCCGGCTCAAGGGCGAGGGCTACCGGACCGCGTCCAGCTACGGCGGGGCCGACGCGGTGATCGTCAACACCTGCGCCTTCCTGGACTCCGCCCGCGAGGAGAGCCTGGAGGCGATCGCCGAGGCGCGGGCCTCGGGGCGGCCGGTGATCGTGACCGGCTGCCTCGGCGCCGAGCCGGAGCTGATCCGCGAGCGCTTCCCCGACGTGGAGATCACCGGCGCCCACGCCTACGACGCCGTGCTCGACGCGGTGCATCGCCACGTTCCGCCCTCGCCCTTCGCCGAGATCGCGCCGACCCCCGGGGCGGGGCTGAAGCTCACGCCGCGGCACTACGCCTATCTGAAGATTTCCGAGGGCTGCGACCACAAGTGCAGCTTCTGCATCATCCCGTCCCTGCGCGGCGGGCACGTGTCGCGCCCGATCGCCGAGGTGCTGGCCGAGGGCGAGGCGCTGGCGGCCTCCGGCGTGAAGGAGATCCTGGTGGTCGCCCAGGACACCTCCGCCTATGGGCTCGACCTGCGCTATGCGCCCGGGTCCTGGCGGGGGCGCGAGTGGCGGGCCAATCTCGAGGACCTCGCCCGGGGGCTGGGGGAGTTGGGGGTGTGGGTGCGCCTGCACTACGTCTACCCCTATCCGCACGTGGACGCGGTGATCCCCTTGATGGCCGAGGGCAGGGTGCTGCCCTACCTCGACATTCCGTTCCAGCACGCCAGCCCGTCGGTGCTGAAGGCCATGCGCCGCCCCGCCAATCAGGAGCGGACGCTGGAGCGCATCGCCCGGTGGCGCTCGATCGCGCCGAACCTGACCCTTCGCTCCACCTTCGTGGTCGGCTTCCCCGGCGAGACGGACGCGGACTTCGAATTCCTGCTCGACTGGCTGGAGGAGGCCCAGCTCGATCGGGTGGGGGCCTTCGCCTATGAGAACGTGCAGGGCGCGGCTGCCCGCGACCTGGCCGGGCACGTGCCGGAGGCGGTGAAGCAGGCCCGCCGCGAGCGCTTCATGGCCGCCGCGGCCCGCATCAGCCGCGCCAAGCTGAAAAGCAAGGTCGGCCGGACCATGGACGTGCTGGTCGACCAGGTCCGGCCGGACGGCGTCGCCGTGGCGCGCAGCCAGGCCGACGCGCCGGAGATCGACGGCCACGTCTTCGTCACGCCCGGCCACGCGCTGAAGGTCGGCCAGTTCGTCAAGGTGCGGATCGAGCGGGCCGACGCCTTCGACCTCTACGCCGCGCCCACCGACCTGCGGCTTCGGGCGCCGGCGGTCCAGCCGGGCGGCCGCATGCACCGGGTCATCTCACGGATCTAGCTCGGAGGCGCGGGTGACGGGGTTCGTCGACCGGTTCTGGCGCTCGGCCGATGGCCTGGCCCTGCATGGGCGGGACTACGCCGGCGCGGAGGGCGAGGCGCGGCTGCCGGTGATCTGCCTGTCGGGGCTCACCCGCAACGCCGCCGACTTCGAGGACGTGGCGCCCTGGATCGCCGCGCGCGGCCGGCGCGTGCTGGCGCTGGACCACCGCGGCCGAGGCGGCTCCGCCTGGGACCCCAACCCGATGAACTATACGGCGGCGACCTACGCCGGCGATGTGCTGGCGCTGATGGACGCGGCGGGGATCGGCCGGGCGGTGTTCGTCGGTACGAGCCTGGGCGGCCTCGTCACCATGGTGCTGGCCAGCCTGCGCGGTCCTGCCGTCGCGGCGGCGGTGCTGAACGACGTGGGGCCGAGCCTAAACCCGGAGGCGCTGCGCCGCATCGGCACCTACACCGGCCAGGACCCCGGGGCAGCGACCTGGGCCGAGGCCGCCGCCCACGCGCGCCGGATCAACGGCGACGCCTTCCCCCACTATGGCGAGCGGGACTGGGCCGCCTTCGCTAGGCGGGTTTTCGTCGAGGACGAGCGCGGGCGGCCGCGCCTGGCCTACGACCCGGAGATCGCCGCCCCGATCCGCGCCGCCGGCCCCGATGCGCTCGCCCCGGACATCACGCCCCTGTTCGTGACCCTGGCCACGGGACGGTCGCTGCTGCTGGTCCGCGGCGGCCGGTCGGACCTGCTCGACCCGCCGCGAGCCGAGCAGATGCGCGCGCTCGCCCCGCACATGGCCTATGCCGAGGTTCCCGGCGTCGGCCACGCCCCGATGCTGGACGAGCCGGTGGCGCGCGCGGCGCTGGCGGACTTCCTCGACCAGGTTCCGTGAGGCCCGGCGACCCGCAATCCTACGCCTGTTAACATTGCGGGGCGGAATCCAGCGCGGCCGTCGTTGACACCCGGGCGAACCAGCTTAAAACCGCGGCACGCGCGCGGACGGCGCTGACCAGGGAGCACGCCATGGCGAGTGGAGTGAGGGCGGACGCCCAGGGACCGGAGGCTCAGGCCCGCACCGGCCCCGGCGGTTCGCGGCCGCGGCCCCTGTCGCCCCACCTGCAGGTCTGGCGCTGGCACATCACCATGGCCGCTTCGATCCTGACCCGGGCGACCGGCGTGGCCCTCTATGTGGGCCTGCTGATCGTGGCCGGCTGGGCCGTGGCGCTCGCCTCCGGGCGCGACGCCTACGGGGTCTACATGGGGCTGCTGGGCTCCTGGCTCGGCAAGCTGGTGCTGTTCGGCCTCACCGTCTCGATCTTCTACCACCTGGCCGCCGGCATACGGCACCTGGTGTTCGACAGCGGTCGCGGCTTCGCCCCACGGACGGCGAACATGAGCGCCGCCCTGTGCATCGCCTTCGGCCTCGCCGCCGCCCTGGTGGTCTGGGCGCTGGCCTTCGCCATCGGAGCGGTCTGAGCCATGAACGACGCCAGCCCCAACGTCTATCGCACCGCCCTTTCCCGCGCCCGCGGCCTCGGCTCGGCCAAGGAGGGGGTGAACCGCTTCATCGGCGAGCGCGCCACCGCCATCGCCCTGGTCCCCCTGTCGCTCTGGGCGGTCTACGCCGCCATCCGCGTCTCCCCGGCGGGGTTCGACGGCGCGGTGGCGCTGCTGCATTCGCCGGTCAACGCCGTGCTCGCCATCCTGCTGATCGCCGTTTCCTGCCTGCACATGGAGATGGGCATGCGGGTGATCGTCGAGGACTATGTCCACAAGCCGGGGAGCAAGATCCCGCTCCTGCTCCTCAACGCCGGCGTCTGCTGGCTGGGCGGGGCGCTCGGCGTCTTCTCCATCCTCAAGGTCGCCCTCCTGGGCGCGGGAGCCTGAACCCATGGCGGCCTACGAGTTCATCGACCACAGCTTCGACGTGGTGGTGGTGGGCGCCGGCGGCTCGGGCCTGCGGGCCGCGCTCGGCTGCGCCCAGGCGGGGCTGAAGACCGCCTGCGTGACCAAGGTGTTCCCGACCCGCTCCCACACGGTGGCCGCCCAGGGCGGCATATCCGCCGCGCTCGGCAACATGGGGCAGGACGACTGGCGCTGGCACATGTACGACACCGTCAAGGGGTCGGACTGGCTGGGCGACCAGGACGCGATCGAATACCTGTGCCGCTCGGCGCCGGCCGCCATCTACGAGCTCGAGCACTGGGGCGTGCCCTTCTCGCGCACCGACGAGGGCAAGATCTACCAGCGCGCCTTCGGCGGCATGACCAAGAACTTCGGCGAGGGGCCGATCCAGCGCACCTGCGCGGCGGCCGACCGCACCGGCCACGCCATCCTGCACACCCTCTACGGACAGTCGGTGCGCAACGCGGTGGAGTTCTTCACCGAGTATTTCGCCCTCGACCTGATCATGGACGACGAGGGCGCCTGCCGCGGCGTCACCGCCTGGAAGCTCGACGACGGGACCCTGCACCGGTTCTCGGCCCAGCTGGTCATCCTGGCCACCGGCGGCTACGGCCGGGCCTACTTCTCCTGCACCTCGGCCCACACCTGCACCGGCGACGGCAACGCCATGGTGCTGCGCGCCGGCCTGCCGCTGCAGGACATGGAGTTCGTCCAGTTCCACCCCACCGGCATCTACGGCGCCGGCGTCCTGATCACCGAAGGCGTGCGCGGGGAGGGCGGCTACCTCACCAACTCCGAGGGCGAGCGGTTCATGGAGCGCTACGCCCCCTCGGCCAAGGACCTGGCCTCGCGGGACGTGGTCTCCCGCGCCATGACCATCGAGATCCGCGAGGGGCGCGGCGTGGGCCCGAACAAGGACCACATCTACCTGCACCTCGACCACCTCGACCCGAAGATCATCCACGAGCGCCTGCCGGGCATCACCGAGAGCGCGCGGATCTTCGCCGGGGTCGACGTGACCAAGGAGCCGATCCCGGTGCTGCCGACCGTCCACTACAACATGGGCGGCATCCCCACGAACTACCACGGCGAGGTGCTGACCAAGGTCGGCGACAACCCCGACGCGGTCGTCCCGGGGCTGATGGCGGTGGGCGAGGCGGCCTGCGTCTCGGTGCACGGGGCCAACCGCCTGGGCTCCAACTCCCTCACCGACCTCGTGGTGTTCGGCCGCGCCGCGGGTCTGCGCGCCGCCGAGCTGGTCCAGGCCGGCGGCAAGGTGTCCGAGCCCAAGGCTTCGCAGACCGACCCGCACCTCGACCGCTTCGATCGCTTCCGCAACGCCAGCGGCCCCACCCCGACCGCCAAGCTGCGGCTGGAGATGCAGCGGGCCATGCAAGAGGATTGCGCGGTGTTCCGCGTGGGCGAGACGCTGGAATCGGGCGTGAAGCGCATCGCCGCGGTCTATTCGCGGGTGCATGAGGTCTCGGTCGCCGACCGCGGCCTGATCTGGAACACCGACCTGATGGAGACGCTCGAGTTCGACAACCTGATCGCCAACGCGGCGGTGACGGTGAACTCGGCGGTCAATCGCCAGGAAAGCCGCGGCGCCCACGCCCGCGAGGACTTCGCCGAACGCAACGACCAGACCTGGATGAAGCACACCCTGGCCTGGCTCGACGCCAAGACCGGCGCGGTCAAGATCGATTACCGCCCGGTGCACGCCTACACCATGAGCAACGACATCAGCTACATCGCGCCCAAGGCGCGGGTGTACTGAGAAGGATCGCCCCCTCCCATGGTCCAGTTCGCCCTGCCAAAGAACTCCAAGCCCACCAAGGGCCGCCACGTGCGCGCGCCGGAAGGGGCGACGAAGGTCAAGACCTTCAGGATCTACCGCTACGATCCGGACGGGTCGGAGAACCCGCGCTGGGACACCTACGACGTCGACGTGGGCGCCTGCGGGCCGATGGTCCTGGACGCCCTGATCCACATCAAGAACACCATGGACCCGACGCTGGCGTTCCGGCGCTCGTGCCGCGAAGGCGTGTGCGGCTCCTGCGCCATGAACATCGCCGGGCGCAACACCCTGGCCTGCACCCATGGCTGGGCCGACGCGCCGGGGGACGTCGTCAGCATCTCGCCCCTGCCGCACATGCCGGTGGTGAAGGACCTGGTGCCGGACCTGACCCTGTTCTTCGCCCAGTACTCGTCGATCGAGCCCTGGCTGCACACCGACACGCCCACCCCGCAGAAGGAGTGGACCCAGGCCCCTGAGGACCGCCGCAAGCTCGACGGCCTCTACGAATGCATCCTGTGCGCCTGCTGCTCGACCTCGTGCCCGAGCTACTGGTGGAACGGGGAGAAGTACCTCGGGCCGGCGGCGCTGCTGCACGCCTACCGCTGGCTGATCGACAGCCGGGACGAAGCCACCGGGGAACGGCTCGACGACCTCGAGGACCCGTTCAAGCTCTACCGCTGCCACACGATCATGAACTGCGCCCAGGTCTGCCCCAAGGGGCTGAACCCGGCCAAGGCGATCGCCGAGATCAAGAAGATGCTCGTGGAGCGCGTGGTCTGACGCTGCGGAACAGCGCTCTTAGCTGCGGGGGAGGCCGGCTCGCCCAGGCCTCGCCCGAGACCTGACCGATGGCCGAGCGCACCCTTCGCCGGCCGAAGCGCCCGCGGGCCTACGCGCTGTTGATCGCGATCGCGGCCCTGATGCTCGCCCTCGGCGTCGCCGGAACCTGGATCATCGCCCAGCGGACCGACCCCACGGCGGCCATCCGTCCATGAGGCGCCGTCGCGCCGTCTGACTGGACCGATCCGGCCCGCCCGGAGCCGGCCCCAGCGGGCGGCTCCGGGACGAGGCGCTCAATCCCTCAGCTTGCGCGCGATGGCCTCCAGGTCCGCCGCGAGGATGGGGTCGCCGGCCTTCAGTTCCTCGATCCGGCGCACCGCGTGCAGGACGGTAGTGTGGTCACGCCCGCCGAAGCGGCGGCCGATGTCGGGCAGGGAGCGGGTGGTGAGCTGCTTGGCCAGGTACATGGCCGCCTGACGAGGCCGCGCCACTGCGCGGGTCCGCCGCTCGGACAAAAGATCCGCCTGCTTCAGGCCGAAATGCTCGGCCGTCGCCTTCTGGATGTCGTCGACGGTGATCCGCTTCTCGCCCTTGGCGAGGTGGGGCCGCAGGATGCCCTGGGCCTCGTCCAGCGACAGCCGCGACAGCCGGTCGCCGGCGCGGGCGACGAGGGTGTTCAGGCCCCCCTCCAGCTCGCGCACGGAGTCGGAGAAGCGGTCGGCGAGGAATTGCAGCACCTCCGGCCGGACCCGGCCGTCGACGCCCAGTTCGCGCGACAGCAGCGCCAGCTTCCGCTCCAGGATGCCGAGCCGAAGCGAGCGGTCGGCCGGCTCGATGCCGCAGACCAGGCCGGCGCTGAGGTGCGAGCGCAGCCGCGCGTCGATCTCGGTCAAGGCGGAGGGCGGCCGGTCGGCCGACAGGACCACCCGGCGGCCCTCGCCGGTGAGGGCGGCCAGGGTGTGGAACAGCTCCTCCTGAGAGGACTTCTTGCCGCCGATGAAATGGACGTCGTCGACCAGCAGCAGATCGGCGGTGCGCAGCTCGTCCTTGAAGGCCGAACCGGTGCGGTCGATCACCGCGCGCACGAAGGTCGAGAGGAAGCGCTCGGCCGTCAGATAGACGATCCGCTTGTCCGGCCGGGCGCGTCCCGCCTCCCAGGCGATGGCGTTCAGGAGGTGGGTCTTGCCGAAGCCGTAGGGGCCGTGGAACAGCACCGGGTTGAAGCAGCCGTCGGCCCAGGACGCCACCCGGCGCGCCACGGCCAGGGCGAACTCGTTCGCGGGCCCGGGCACGAAGGTGTCGAAGGTGAAGCGCTCCTGCAGGCCGGTCGGCCGCACCGTGGCGGGGGTGACCGCCGCCGCCGGCTCGGGCGCGGAGACGGCCTCGGCCGCCGCCTCGGTGGCGGCGATGGAAACGCGCGGGCCGTGCTCGGCCTCGAACTCGGCGCGGGAATTGAGCTGCAGCGGCCGCCGCTTGGGATCGTGCTGGGTCCACAGCTCCCCGATCCGACGCCAGGCGTTGCGGCGAATCCAGTCGCGGGCGATGCCGGTGGGCGTGACGAGCACGAGGGCGCCGCTGGCGCTCTCCCGAAGCTGGGCCTGGGCGATCCAGGACCCGAAGGTGTTCTCCCCCAACTCCCCTTTCAAAGCCGCGCAGGTGGACGACCACACCGCCCCCGCGCTTGGTGCGCCCATGGTGTCGGCGCCCTTCCGCTGCGCCGCCGTGCTGTTCGCCAAGCTTGTCATAGCCCCCGACCGCTTTCTAAGACCAGCTACCCACGAAGACACAAACACTCACCCGCGCGGCATGGCCGCTCGCCGGAGTACGCAAACAGGGATCCCGGCGACGGGACGCCCCCGTCCCGCCGTTTCATCCGTGATGAGATGAAAGTGTCTTGGAGCCCTCAGAGTATCCAGGGGCCGGGGGGGTGCAAGCGCGTTTTGTGGACGCCGCGTCCGATATTTTGTTTGACTCGCACAAGCGCCTCTCCGGCCTCGGGAAACCCAAAATTTGAGCAGGGTGCGGCTCTTCGTACACGGCCAAGGCAGGTATAGAACGCACGAAAGCTGCAGACGCGTGGGGCGTCTACAGCTTTGATTCAGAGCAGAATTTCAGGATCGCCGCGCGTTCGCCCGCGGCCGTGGAGCGGGTCTAGGAGCTGGCTTCGGCCTTCTTCAACCGCGCAGCGAGACGCGACACTTTGCGCGCGCCAGTGTTTTTGTGAACGACGCCCTTGGAGACCGCCCGCATCAGCTCGGACTGCGCCTCCACGAAGGCGGTCTTGGCCGCGCCGGCGTCGCCGCCGGCGATGGCTTCCTCGAACCTGCGCAGGTAGGTGCGCACCCGCGAGCGGCGAGCCTTGTTGACCTCGGTGCGGCGGGCGATCTTACGGATCGCCTTCTTGGCGCCCGGCGTATTGGCCATCGGTAGTCCTCAAGACAAACGAACCTCGCGCCGGGGACGGATGTCGCCTGCGCGGGAAATCAGGAGTGCGCGGATATACGGGAAGGCGCCGGCCGCGTCAACGAAGAGGCGGGCTCAGTCCTGCGTCTCGGCGGCGCGGGCGGCGGCCTCGCGCGCCTTGGCGTCCTTCAGCAGGGCGGGGACCTGGGTGAAGGAGAACAGCACCGCCAGCAGCGGCAGCCCGGGCATGCGGAAGAGCGCCCAGACGGCGTCCGACTGGGTGCGCCAGACCGCCTCGTTGAGGACGGCGAGGCCGAGGAAGAACAGGCCGTAGCGGAGCGTCAGCTTGCGCCAGCCCGCGTCGGTGAGCTGCAGCGTATCGCCGAGCAGCAGCCTAAGCGGGTTCTTGCCGGCCGCCATGCCGCCGAGCATGGCCAGGCCCAGCGCCAGATTGATGGCGCTCGGCTTCATCTTCACGAACACCGGGTTCTTGAACACCAGGGTCAGGATGCCCGCGGCCAGGGCCGCGCCCCCGGTCAGGAGCGGCATGGGGGCGACCCGGCGCTCCAGCGCGAAGCCCAGGACCAGCCCCAGGGCGGAGCCGGCGACCAAGGCCCAGGTCGCCTTGAGGAAGTCATGGGTGGCGAAGTAGCCGACCACGAAGGCGACGGGGCCGACGTAGTCCACCACGGCGCGGACCCACGGGCGGGCGCGCTTCTGCGCCGCGGCGGCCGGCTCGGCCGTGGGGGTTTGCTCGTCCGCCATGTCTCAGCCCTCCTCCAGCCCGACCAGCGAGCGGGCGAAGGCGCGCGCGTCGAAGGGCTGCAGGTCCTCGACGCCTTCGCCCACCCCGATCAGCTTGATCGGCGCGGCGCTGGCCTCCGCCACCGGGACCAGCACCCCGCCCCGGGCGGTGCCGTCCAGCTTGGTCATGACCACGCCGGTCAGCCCGGCGATCCGGCCGAACACCTCGACCTGGGACAGGGCGTTGCGGCCGACCGTGGCGTCGAGCACCAGCAAGGTCTCGTGGGGCAGGGCGGGGTCGATCTTCTTCAGCACCCGGACGATCTTGGCCAGCTCGTCCATCAGCCCGGCCTTGTTCTGCAGCCGCCCGGCGGTGTCGATCAGCACCACGTCCAGCCGCTCCTCCCGGGCGCGCGTCACCGCCTCGAAGGCCAGGCCGGCCGCGTCGGAGCCCGGCGGCCGGGTGACAATGGGCGCCTTGGCCCGCTCGGCCCAGATGGTCAGCTGCTCGATGGCGGCGGCGCGGAAGGTGTCGCCGGCGGCGATCAGCACCTTGGCCCCGCGCCCCGTGAGCGACGCAGCGATCTTGCCGAGGGTGGTGGTCTTGCCCGAGCCGTTCACGCCCACGAACAGCACGACATAGGGCTTGGGCCCTGACAGGGGGTCGAAGCGGGCTTCGTGCGGCTTCAGCTCGGCGGCGATCGCCTCGGCCAGCCCCTCGCGAACCTCGGTCTCCCCGGCCTCGCGGCCGAAGCGGGCGCGCCCGAACGCCTCGGCGACCCGGGCGGCCGCGGCGGGGCCGAGGTCGGCCTCGATCAGCATCTCCTCCAGCTCGTCCAGCGCGGCCTGGTCCAGCCGGCGGGGGGTGAAGGTGGCGACCACCTGGTCGGAGAGCTGGCGCGACGACCGCGAGAGGCCCTGGCTGAGCCGCTGCATCCAGCTCTTCGACGAGCCCATGCGGATGGGCGCGACAATCGGCATGTCTTCCGGCGGGATGTCGCTCATGGCGCGCTTCTAAGGCGCCGGGGCGCCAGGGGAAAGCGGGGCGGCGCGGCGCTCCGAGGAGAGGTGATCAGGCCGGCGGCCGCCCGAACGCGCGCCGCCCGTCGTGGCCGCCCAGCGCAAGCCGGACGAGGCTCCCTGGCCGGGCCTCGCCTTCGAACACCACCTCGGTGAAATCCTCCGCCCGCGCCAGCCCTGCGCGCTCGACCAGCCCGGTCACGGTGCGGCCGTCCTGGCGGTCGAGGTGGCGGGCGAGCGCCCGGGTCCCGGCCGCCCGCAGGCGCTCGGCCCGCTCCCGCACCACCGCCTTGGGCAGTTGCGGCATACGCGCCGCGGGCGTGCCGGGACGGGGGCTGAAGGGGAAGACGTGCAGGTAGGCGAGGCCGGCCTCCGCCACCAGCGAGAGGCTGTTCTCGAAGGCGTCGTCGGTCTCGGTGGGGAAGCCGGCGATCAGGTCGGCGCCGAACGCCGCCTCCGGCCGGACGCTGCGCACGCGCTCGACGAGCGCAAGCGCCTGGGCCCGGCTGTGGCGGCGCTTCATCCGCTTCAGGATCAGGTCGTCGCCGGCCTGGAGCGAGAGGTGCAGGTGGGGCATCAGCCGCGGCTCCTCGGCCAGGCAGCGCATCAGCTCCGGGTCGATCTCGGCCGCGTCGATGGAGGACAGGCGCAGGCGCGGCAGCTCTGGAACCAGTTTCAGGATCCGCGCGACCAGCTGGCCCAGGCTCGGGCGTCCCGGCAGGTCCGCGCCCCAGGCGGTGATGTCGACCCCGGTCAGCACCACCTCGGCGTAGCCGGCGGCCGCCAGCCGGCGAACCTGCCCGACCACCTCGCCCGCGGCCGCCGAACGCGAGTTCCCGCGCCCATAGGGGATGATGCAGAAGGTGCAGCGGTGGTCGCAGCCGTTCTGCACCTCCACATAGGCCCGCGCCCGGTCCGAAACCCCGTCCACTAGGTGGCCCGCCGTCTCGCGCACCGAGGCGATGTCGTTGACCCGGACCCGGCCGCCCTCCGCGTCGGGCCGGTAGGCGCCCTCGGCGCTCTTCAAGCCGTTGCCGAGGACAAGGTCGACCTCGTCCATGGCCGCGAACCCGTCCGGATCGATCTGGGCCGCGCATCCGGTGACGATCAGCCGGGCCCCCGGCCGCTCGCGCCGGGCGCGGCGGATGGCCTGGCGGGCCTGGCGCACCGCCTCGCCGGTGACCGCGCAGGTGTTGACGATCACCGCGTCGGAGAGGCCGTCCGCGAGGGCCCGCGCCCGGGCCTGCTCGCTCTCGTAGGCGTTCAGGCGGCAGCCGAAGGTCAGGACCGCGACGCCGGCCTCGGGCGGCGCGCTCACGGCAGCACGCCGGAGAACTCGATCTCCACCGGACCGGTCATGATCACGTGGCCGTCGCTCTCCCGCCACTCGACCACGAGCTCGCCCCCGTCCATCAGCACCCGCGCCCGGCGCCCGGCCAGGCCACGCCGGTGGGCGGCGACCAGCGCGGCGCAGGCGCCGGTGCCGCAGGCCTTGGTCACGCCCGCCCCGCGCTCCCAAACCCGGAAGCGGATCAGGTCCGGGGCGCGCACCTCGGCGAAGCCGACGTTGACGCCTTCGGGGAACAGCGGGTGATGCTCGATCAGGGGGCCGACCTCGCGCACCGGGGCGGCCTCGGCGTCGGCGACGAAGAAGGCGACGTGCGGGTTGCCCATGCTGACGCAGCCCGGCGTGTGCAGCAGAGGCGCGTCGATCGGGCCGACCTGCAGCTCGACCCGGGCGGTGTCCATCTCCTCGGCGAGGGGGATGTCGCGCCAGTTCAGGCGCGGCTCGCCCATGTCGATCGCCACCTCCCGCGGCCCGGCCCGGCGCGCCCGCAGCAGCCCGGCCTTGGTCTCGATCACCGCCTCGTCGCGCTTGGCCGCCTCCATCAGCAGCCAGCCGACGCAGCGGGCGGCGTTGCCGCAGGCCTCGACCTCCGAGCCGTCCGAATTCCAGATGCGCATGAAGGCGTCGCCGTTGGCGCTCGGCTCGATGCCGATCAGCTGGTCGCAGCCGACCCCCCGGGCCCGGTCGGCGATGGCGCGCGCCGCCGCCGCGTCCGGGGCGAAGCGCGGACGGTCCAGGGCAAGGTCGGCGCCGACCACGACGAAGTCGTTGCCGAGGCCGTTCATCTTGAGGAACGGATAGGTCACGGGCGGCTATATAGGCGATCGGCCGAGGTTTGGGCGCCCCGCCGCGTCACACCGTCTGCAGGGCTTCGGCCAACAGCTTCGCCTCCACCTCCCGGCTGGAGCCGCGGCGCCAGGCGACGACGATCTCCCGGCTGGCTTCGGCGCTGGCCAGCGGGCGCACGCCCACCGCGGCCTTGTCGGTCAGCCCGCCCTCGACGGCCATGGCCGGCAACAGCGACACGCCGAGGCCGGAGCCGACCATCTGCACCAGGGTGTGCAGCGAGGTGGCGGCGAAGGTCCCGTCGTCGCCGCCGGGGCGGGGGGCGTCGAGGGCGCAGGCCGCCAGGGCGTGCTCGCGCAGGCAGTGGCCGTCCTCCAGCAGGATCAGCCCCTCGTCCTCCAGGGCGGCCGGGTCGATCCGCTCGCCCGCCAGCAGCGGGTGGTTGGCCGGCGTCGCGGCCAGCAGCTCGTCGTGGCCGACGTGGGCGACGTCGAGGCCGGCCACATCATGGGGCAGGGCGATCAGGGCGGCGTCCAGCGCCCCGGCCTTGAGGCTGGCGATCAGCTTGCTGGTCAGGTCCTCCCGCAGGAACAGGCGCAGGGTCGGAAAGCGGCGGCGGAGCGCCGGCAGGGCCCGCGGCAGCAGAAAGGGGGCGACCGTCGGGATCACCCCGAGGCGGAAACGCCCCGAAAGCGGCTGGCCGGCGCTGCGTGCGGCCTGCACCAGGTCCTCGGCGCGGGCCAGGACGTCGCGGGCGCGGCGCACCGCCTCCTCGCCGACCGGGGTCAGGATCACCCCCGTGCGTCCCCGGTCGACCACCGGGGCGCCCAGAACCTTCTCCAGTTCCTGAACCCCGGCGGACAGGGTCGGCTGGGTGACGTGGGCGGCCTCGGCCGCGCGGCTGAACGAGCCGTGCTCGGCGAGGAGCTTCAGATACTGCAGCTGGCGAAGGGTCGGGAGCATGTCGCATCGATGTAGGCTATGACTAAGTCAAAAACAATCGATTTGATTTTGGTTTTGCCGGGGCCTATCTCGCCCCTTGCGGCATCCGGCCGCACCATTTCATCCAGGAGAGAGCGATGCTCGGCGTCGGCGAAAAGCTTCCTGACTTCAAGGTCACGGGCGTAAAGCCCGGGTTCAATGCGCACGAAGAGAACGGCGAAAGCGCGTTCGAAAAGATCACCCAGGACTCCTTCAGTGGAAAGTGGAAGGTGATCTTCTTCTACCCCAAGGACTTCACCTTCGTCTGCCCGACGGAGATCGCGGAGTTCGCCCGTCTCAACAAGGATTTCGCCGATCGCGACACGGTGGTGATCGGCGGGTCGGTGGACAACGAGCACTCCAAGCTCGCCTGGCGCCGCAACCACGCCGACCTCGACCGCCTGCCGATTTGGAACTTCGCCGATCCGGGCGGCCGGTTCGCCCGTCAGCTCGGCGTGCTCGACGAAGAGGAGGGCGTGGCCCTGCGCGCGACCTTCGTGGTGGACCCGCACAATGTGATCCAGCACGTCTACGTCACCAACCTGAACGTCGGCCGCGCGCCGCAGGACACCCTGCGCGTCGTGGACGCCCTGCAGACCGACGAGCTCTGCCCCTGCAACCGCCAGGTCGGCGGCGACACCCTGCGTCCGGCGGCCTAATCGCCGGCGCCGCCCCGGGGGAGACACTCCCCCCCTCGTCTCTCCCGGGGCCCCTTATTTCCGATCTTCCAAGGTGAAATCCCCATGTCGCTCGACACGCTGCGCGAAGCCCTGCCGGCCTACGCCAAGGACCTGAGTCTGAACCTCTCGTCGCTCGCCAGCGAGACGGTGCTCAACGACCAGCAGAAGTGGGGATGCTTCCTCGCCAGCGCCTATGCGATCGGCCAGCCCGAGACGGTGAAGGCGGTGGAGGCGGCGGCGAACGCGGCCGGGCTCTCGGCCGAGGCGGCCAACGGAGCCAAGGCGGCCGCGGCGATCATGGGCATGAACAACGTCTACTACCGGGCGCTGCACCTGATGCGGAACCAGGAGTACCGCACCCTGCCGGCCCGCCTGCGCATGAACATCATCGCCAATCCGGGCGTGGACAAGGCCGACTTCGAGCTCTGGTGCACGGCTGTCTCGGCGGTGAACGGCTGCGGCATGTGCCTCGACAGCCACGAGGAGGAGCTGCGCAAGCGCGGCGTGCCCGCCGTGAACGTCCAGACGGCTCTGCGTATCGCCGCCGTGGTTCACGCCGTCAGCCGGGTCACCGCCGCCGAGATCGCGGCCCGCTGAGCGCCGCGCTCGAGACGCCCCCGCAAGGGGCTGCGCCTGAGATCACAGCCGCTGGAGCAGCGCCATGGCGGCGGCGGGGGCGCGGACCTTGGCCCCGCTGATCATGTAGACGAACACGTCGCGCGGGTCCGCCGCTGCGGGCGGGGCGGCCGCGTAGCTCAGCCCTTCGGGCGCGCCGCCTGCGGCCCAGGTCCGGGCGACGGCGGCCCACCCGTCGAGCTCGGCGGGCGGATAGCCGGCGGGCTCGTCCTCGCGCGAGCGCTGCAGCCGGGCGTAGACGAAGTCCGCGGTGGGGTCGGCGATGTCCGGGTAGTCGTCCGAGTCGGCGAACACGACCGCCGCGCCGCGCTTGCGCGCGAGGGCTATGAAGGCCGGGTCGCGGAAGCTGTCGTGGCGGACCTCCACCGCGTGGCGCAGCCGCACGCCGGCCTGGGCTTCGGGAAGGGCGTCCAGGAAGGCGCCGAAGTCGTCCGGGTCGAACCGCTTGGTGGGGGCGAACTGCCACAGGATCGGCCCCAGCTTGTCGCCGAGCTCGACGAGCCCGCTGCCCAGGAACTTGCCGACCGACTCCCCGGCCTCGGCCAGCACCCGCCGGTTGGTGCAGAACCGCAGCGCCTTGACCGCGAACACGAAGCCGTCCGGCGTCTCCTTGGCCCATTTGGCGAAGGTCGCCGGCGCCTGGGTCCGGTAATAGGTCCCGTTGATCTCGATGGTGGTCAGCTTGCGGCTGGCGTACTCCAGCTCGCGCGCATGGGGCAGCTTGTCGGGGAAGAAGGTCCCGCGCCACGGCTCGAAGGTCCAGCCCCCCACCCCGACGCGGACCGCGCCCTGGCTCAATAGGCGAGCTCGTCGAAGGCGCGGCTGACGTCCCCGGCCCAGGGGCCGTGGTACAGCTCCAGCAGGCGTTCGGCCGGGGTGACGCCGGACTCGGCGATGGCCTCCAGCTCGCGCAGGTAACCGGTCTCGTCCGACATCCCGCCGTCGAGGTGGCCGCGCCGTTTCAGCCCTTCCTTGGCGATGGCGACCACGTCCTTGGCCACATCGCGCAGGCTGCGTCCGGCGACCTGGGCCTTCAGGCCGACCCGGGCGGAATCGAGCCGCAGGGCTGCGCGCTCCTCGGACGTCCAGTGCTTGCAAAGGTCCCAGGCCGCGGCCATGGCGGCGTCGTCGTACAGCAGGCCGGCCCACAGCGCCGGCAGGGCGCAGATGCGGCTCTGCGGGCCGGAGTCGGCGCCGCGCATCTCGAGATAGGTCTTCAGCCGCACCTCGGGGAACAGGGTCGAGAGGTGATCGACCCAGTCCTTGAGCGTCGGGCGCTCGCCCGGCAGCTGCGCCAGCTCCCCGGCCAGGAAGGCGCGGAACGAGGCGCCGGAGACGTCGACATAGCGGCCCTGGCGCTTGACGAAATACATCGGCGCGTCGAGCGCCCACTGGGCGTAATCGCCGTAGCTGAACCCCTCCTGGAAGGCGAACTCCAGCAGGCCGGTGCGTGCAGGGTCGGTGTCGCGCCAGACCGCCGCGCGCGCCGACAGCCAGCCGTTCGGCCGCCCCTCGGTGAAGGGCGAGTTGGCGAACAGCGCCGTGGCCACCGGTTGCAGGGCGAGGCTGACCCTCAACTTGGCCGCCATGTCGGCCTCGGAGGCGAAGTCGAGGTTGGCCTGCACCGTGCAGGTGCGGAACATCATGTCGAGTCCGCGCCGGCCGACCTTCGGCATGTAGGCGCGCATGATCCGGTAGCGGCCCTTCGGCATGACCGGAACCTGCTCCAGCGTCCAGGTCGGGGCGAAGCCGAGGCCGAGGAAGCCCAGGCCCAGCTCGTCGGCGACCGTCTTGGTTTCGCGCAGGTGGCGGCTGGTCTCGCCGCAGATGTCGTGGATGGTCTCCAGCGGCGCGCCGGACAGTTCGAATTGACCGCCGGGCTCCAGGCTGATGTGCGCATCGCCACGCACGAGCCCGATCAGCACCTCGCCGTCGTCGCCGGCCTCGTACTCGCCAGCCCAGCCGAAGCGCATCAGGCCCTTGAGCAAGGCCTCGATCCCCGCCTCGCCATAGTAGGGAACGGGCGTGTTCGAGCCGGTGCGGAAACCGAACTTCTCGTGCTCTGCCCCGACGCGGAAGGCGGCCCGGGGCTTGGCCCCGCTCGCCAGGTGCGCGATCAGGTCGGCCTGTTCGAGTGGACGGTCGTCTATGGCGCAGTCGGCCAAGGGCGTCTCCCAGGCGGCGGGTCGAGGGATGTCGCCCGCTTTTCGCCGCAGTTTGCTCCGGCGCACTTAAGCAGAGCGGGCTTGCGGCTCAAGCTCAACTTCGCGAGAGGGCCTAAGGTTCGCCCCAGTCCCCCAGAGCGGCCTGCCACAGCGCGAGCGCCGCGATCGCGGCCGTGTCCGCCCGCAGGATGCGCGGGCCGAGCGACACCGGCGTGACGCCGGGCAGGGCGCGCAGCCGCGCCCGCTCGGTCGGGTCGAAGCCGCCCTCCGGGCCGATCAGCACCGCCCACGGTCCGGGGGGAGCCCCGGAAAGCGCCCGCAGCGCTGGGGCCGCCCGTCCGGCCGCCCCGCCCCATTCCGCGGCCGGATCGTCGCCGGCCTCGTCGCAGAACATCAGCCGCCGGCTCGGCTCCCAGCGGTCGAGCAGGGCGTCCAGGCGTTCGGGCGGCGCGATCTCCGGCACGTCCAGGCGTCCGGTCTGTTCGGCGGCCTCGGTGGCGATCGCCTGCAGCCGCGCGACATTGGTGTGGTCGGCGTTGGTCCGCCGGGTGATCGTCAGGCGCACCCGGCGGCAGCCGAGCTCCGCGGCCTTCTCGACGATGGTCTCCAGCCGCGTCCGCTTCACCAGGGCCACGATCAGCTCCAGGTCGGGCGGGCTCGCCTGGTCGCGGCGTTTCGACCCCACCGACAGGGTGTAGCCGCGCTTTCCGACCGCGGCCAGCGTCGCCCCCCACTCGCCGTCGCGGCCGTTGAACACGACCAGGCCGTCCCCGGTCTTCAGCCGCATCACCGAGACGAGGTAGCGCGCCTGCTCCGGGACGGGCTGGAGCTCCACGCCCTCCGAAAGCGGCGCGTCGACGAACAGGCGGATCATCAGCGCTGATTACCGCGCCGGTTCCTGGGCCGCCATCCCGGCTGCGCGACGGCGGCGGCTCGCCGGACGGGAAGGAGGCGCTTTCCATGACGGGGCGGTGTGGTGCGGGACATGGCGCAGGAACAATGGCGGGGCCCTGCCGTCCCGCCCATTCCGTCACCCTCGGGCTTGTCCCGAGGGTCCAGGCTCGCGCCGCAGGACGGCCGTCGCTCGTGCGGCGGACCGCTGGATCCTCGGCACGAGGCCGAGGATGACGGGGCGGTGGGGGCCGCCAAGCTCCTAAGGAACTTACGCCGAGGTTCCGGGTTTGCGACCTAGCAGTTCGCCGGCCAGTACGTCCGACGGGCTCCCGAGGGGCGATGATGAAGCTCGTGGTCTTTGGCCTCACGGTGTCCTCGTCCTGGGGCAACGGCCACGCGACCCTTTGGCGGGGGCTGATCCGGGCCCTGGCCCGTCGCGGCGTGCGGGTGGTGTTTTTCGAACGGGACGTTCCCTACTACGCCGCCCACCGCGACCTCGCCGCGATCGATGGCGCCGAGCTGGTCCTCTATCCCGATTGGGAGACCGCCCGTAGCCTCGCCGCGCCCCATTTGCGTGAGGCCGAGGCGGCCATGGTCACCTCCTACTGCCCCGACGGACCGGCCGCGGCCGAGCTGGTCTGCGCCGCCCCCGGCGTGAGCCTGTTCTACGACATGGATACGCCGGTCACCCTCGCCCAGGTCAGCGCCGGCGAGCGGCCGGCCTACCTGCCCGAGGAGGGCCTGGGCGGCTTCGACCTGGTGCTCAGCTTTACCGGAGGGCCGGCGCTGGAGGCCCTGAAGACCCAGCTCGGGGCGCGGCGGACCCGGCCGCTCTACGGCCACGTGGATCCGGAGACGCACCGGCCGAGCCGGGCGGAGCCGCGGTTCGAGGCCGACCTGTCCTACCTCGGCACCTATGCAGCCGACCGCCAGGCCACGCTCGAGGCCCTGTTCATCGAGCCGGCGCGGCGGCGCCCCGCGCTGCGCTTCGTCCTGGGGGGCGCGGGCTATCCCGAGGCCTTTCCCTGGACCTCGAACATCTGGTTCGTGAAGCATATCCCCCCGCCCGAGCACGGGGCCTTCTTCTCCTCCTCCCGGCTGACGCTCAACGTGACCCGGCGGGACATGGCCGCGATGGGCTGGTGCCCGTCGGGCCGGCTGTTCGAGGCGGCGGCCTGCGGCGTCCCGATCTTGTCCGACACCTGGGCCGGACTCGACGCGTTCTTCACACCGGGCGAGGAAATCCTGATCGCCCGCGACGCCGAGGAGACGGTCGCCGCGCTGGACCTGTCGGAGGCCGAACGGACGCGGATCGCCGCCGCCGGGCGCGAGCGGACCCTGGCGGAACACACCTCGGACCATCGGGCCGGGACCCTGCTGCAGCTGCTGGACGAAGCGGCGGGGCGGGGGGCGCCCTTCCCGTCCGCCCCGTCGCGGGGCTACGCCGCCATGGGAGCCTGAGCCATCTGGGGGATCATTCCAGCCGCCGGCCAGGGCTCCCGGATCCAGCCCCTGGCCTTTTCCAAGGAGCTCCTGCCGGTCGGCGTGCGGGTGGAGGACGGGGTCGAGCGGCCGCGCGCGGTCAGCGAATACCTGGTCGAACGGCTGGCCCGCGCCGGCGCGCGCAAGATCTGCTTCGTGATCTCGCCGGGCAAGTCCGACATCCTGCGCTATTACGGGGCTCGGGTCGGCGAGGTCGACCTGGCCTATGTGGTGCAGCCGCAGGCCGCGGGCCTCTGCGACGCCCTCTTCCGCGCCGCGCCGCTGATCCACCCGGACGAGCCGGTGGCGGTGGGCCTGCCCGACACGGTGTGGTTTCCCGCCGACGGCCTGGCGCGGCTGCCCCAGGACCGGCTGGCCTTCCTGCTGTTCCCCGTCGATCGGCCCGAGCTGTTCGACGCGGTGATCACCGACGCCGAAGGACGGGTCGAGGCGATCGAGGTCAAGGCCGCGCGCCCGCGCTCCAAGTGGGTCTGGGGCGCCTTCCGCATGCCGGGCCAGGTCTTCCATGACCTGCACGCCCTATGGCGCGCCCGCGACTGCGAGGACGAGTATTTCGGCACCCTGGTCAACGCCTGGATCGCCCAGGGCGGAGCGGCGATGGGTGCGCGCCTGGGGCAGGCCTATGTCGATGTGGGCACGTTGAACGGCTACCGCGAGGCGATCCGCCTGCTCAGCGGGGCCGGTCGCGAACGACAAACGGAGCACGGAGAGGCGCCATGAAGGATGTGCCCGACGGAGGAACGGGCGGGCTCAGCCGCGAGGAGATCGAGACCCGCGCGCGCGAGCTCGGGCCCTGGTTCCACAACCTGGACCTCCGGGGCGTGCCGACCGCGCCGGAGCATTTCCTGGGCGACTATCCCAACATCAAGTTCCGCGGATTCTCCCACGCCCTGCCCAGCGACCTTTCCGGCAAGAGCGTGCTCGATATCGGCTGCAACGCCGGCTTCTATTCGCTGGAGATGAAGCGTCGGGGCGCCGCCCGCGTCCTCGGCATCGACCACGACGAGCATTACCTCGCCCAGGCCCGATTCGCCGCCGAGGTGCTCGGCTTCGACGACGTCGAGTTCCGCCAGATGGAGGTCTGGGACGTCGGCGCGCTCGGCGAGCGGTTCGACCTGGTGATCTTCATGGGCGTGCTCTACCACCTGCGTCACCCGTTGCTGGCCCTCGACCTGATCCGGGAGCATGTGGCCGACGACCTGCTGCTGTTCCAGTCGATGCAGCGCGGCTCCGGCGAGGTGATGGAGGTGCAGGCCAACTACACCTTCTGGCAGACCGAGATGTTCGACCAGCCGGCCTGGCCGAAGATGCACTTCATCGAGCACGAGTACGCCAACGACTGGACCAACTGGTGGGCGCCCAACCGGGCGGCGGTCGAGGCCATGCTGCGCAGCTCCGGGTTCGAGATCCTCGACCATCCGGAGGAGGAGGTCTTCCTGTGCCGCGTCGCCCCGACGCCGCGTCAGCACGCGGTCTATCCGGCGCGCGGGAACCGCTCGCCCGGCGCCTGAGCCGCCCCGATGTCGCCCGTGCTCTCCGCCCTCGCCGCCGGCGAGCCGGTCGCCGCCCCCGTCGCCGTGGTGGTCGCCCACCAGGATGACGAGACCGTCGGCATGGCCGGCCGGCTGGCCCAGCTCAAGGCGCTGACCCTGATCCACGTCACCGACGGTTCGCCCTACGACCTCGGCGACGCCCGCCGAGAGGGGTTCGACGCCCGCGAGCCCTACGCCGCGGCCCGCTGGGCGGAGCTCGAGGCCGCCCTGGCGGCGCTGGGAGCCCGCCCCGTCGACCACCTGAAGCTCGGCTTCGTCGACCAGACCGCGGTGGAGCACCTGGTCGTGCTCACCCGGCGGCTGCTCGAGGTGCTGGAGCCGCAGGCGGCGGTGATCACCATGCCCTACGAGGGGGGCCATCCGGACCACGACGCCTGCGCCTTCGCGGTCCAGGCCGCCTGCACGCTGATGGCGCGGACGGGCCGGACGCCGCCCGAACGGCTGGAGTTCGCCTGCTACAGCCGCAGCGAGGACGGCTTCGCGCCGAACCGCTTCCACCCCGACCCGACCCGGGCGGCGGTCGTGGTCGAGCTGGAGCCGGAGGCCGCCGCCGCCAAGGCCGCCGCCATCGCCGCCTTCCGCAGCCAGCCCTGGCTCGACCGGGTGTTCCCGGTCGGCGTGGAGAGCTTCCGCGCCGCGCCCGACTACGACTTCACCCGGCCGCCGCCGAACGGGATTTCGCACTACGACGGCTACGGCTGGCCGATGACCAGCGCGCGCTGGCGGGGGTTCGCGAGCGAGGCGGCCGAGGCGCTGGGCCTGTGACCCGGACGGTCCTGTCGATCGCCTATCCCTTTGCGCCGGTCACGGCCGATCCGGTGGGCGGCGCCGAACAGGTGCTGGCGCAGATGGACCGCGCGATCCTGGCCGCCGGTTGGCGCTCGCTGGTCCTGGCGCCCGAGGGCTCGCGCCCGGCCGGCGAACTGGTCCCCCTGCCGGCCCGGGCCGGCGAGATCGGCGAGGCCACGCGCCGGCAGGTCCACGCCGCGGTGCGCGAGGCCACGGCGGCGCTCCTGGCGGGTCGACGGATCGACCTGGTCCATCTCCATGGAATCGATTTCGCGGACTATCTGCCGCCGCCGGGACCGCCGGCGCTCGCCACCCTGCACCTGCCCCTGACTTGGTATCGGCCGGAAGCCCTGAGTCCGACGCGGCCGCTGACCTGGCTGAACCCCGTCTCCGCGGCCCAGGCCGCCGCCGCGCCGCCTGGCGCGGTCCTGACCCCGCCGATCGAGAACGGCGTCGATCTCGCCGCCTTCGCCCGCGTCTACCGCAAGCGGTCCTACGCCGTCGCCCTGGGCCGGATCTGCCCCGAGAAGGGGTTCCACCTGGCCCTGGACGCGGCCAGGGCCGCCGACGTCCCGCTGCTGCTGGCGGGAGAGGTGTTCGCCTACCCCGAGCACCGCCGCTATTTCGAGGCGGAGATCCGACCGCGCCTCGACCGTCGCCTGCGCTGGATCGGGCCGGTGGCCGGCCGGGCCAAGCGCCGGCTGCTGGGCGCGGCGCGGTGCCTGCTGGTCCCGAGCCTGGCGCCCGAGACCTCCTCCCTGGTCGCCCGCGAGGCGCTGGCCGCAGGGACGCCGGTGGTCGCCTTTCCCGCCGGCGCCCTGCCGGACGCCGTCGAGCCGGGGAGGACGGGGTTCCTGGTCGAGGACGTGGCGGGCATGGCGGCGGCGATCGGCCTTTGCGCGGCGCTCCAGCCCGAGGCGTGCCGGCGCGCCGCCCGCGCCCGGTTCGACGTGGCGCGAACGACCCGGGCCTACCTCGATCTCTACCGCGAGCTGATCGCGGTGGCGGAGGAAGCCGGGGGGCGCCGCGCCAGGGCCTGAGGGGGCCGACAGGGCCGGGCGGCGAGCGCCAGCGCCGGCCGCTCAACGAACCGCCAGGACAGGGCCGCGAGGGCAAGCGCCAGGGCGAAGCCGACCAGGGCCTCCACGGCCTCCGGCGCGGGCCAGCCGAGCCCCGCCAGCAGACGGCGGGGCAGGAGGTTGTGGTAGAGGTAGACGCCGTAGGAGACCCGGCCGAGGCCGGCGAGCGGCCCCCACTCCAGCGCCCTGGCCAGCCGGCTCTCCTGGTTCAGGTATACGCCTGCGAGCGCCAGGCCCGACAGGACGGCGGCGACCGAGAACGGGGCGGCGGCGATCAGGCGCGCCGTCGCGGGCGGGTAGGCCCCGATGTGCTGGAAGGCGAAGGCGAACACGATCAGCCCGACGAGGGGGGCGAGGGCGGGCCAGCTGCGCGCCCCGCCGGCCGGTCGCTTCGGCAGTCGGAGGCCCACGCAGCCGCCGAACGCGATCGCGCCGAAATTGGTGAGCGGATTGGCGTAGAGCGCCACCGCGTTGGCGTCTCCCGTACGCAGGACGAGATCGGCGGCGAGCGCCGCAACGACGGTGGCCGCGCAGACGCCCTGCGCCGCCCGCCGGGGGGCCAGCAGCAGCGCCGGTCCGGCGAGCAGGTAGAACTGACCCTCCACCGCGACGCTCCAGAGGTGGGTCAGCGGTCCCGTCCAGCGGCCCGCCACGAAGGCGAAATAGAGATCCGAGAGCTGGGTCCAGAACCAGGGCAAGGCGGCCGGCGCGACGCCGCCGATCAGATGGGCGGCCACCCCGGCGGTGACCACCGCCAGCATCAGATAGTAGGCCGGCGCGATCCGCAGGAGCCTGCGCCGGAAGAAGCCCCGGAGGGCCACGCCCGGGCTCGTGGTCCGCGCCTCGATCGCTTCCCGGTCGGCGGCGAGGAGACGCACGATCAGGAAGCCGCTCAGAACGAAGAACAGCCAGACCCCGTAGCCGCCGGTCTCATAGGCCACGCCCAGGGCGGTGAAATGCTGCAGGAAGACGGCGATCAGCGCGACGGCGCGCAGGCCGTCGAAGCCCCGGATCCGGTCCATGCCCGGTTGTAGCGCCGCGCGGCCGGCGGGCGAAGGGCGCAGCGCCGGAACATCGCCGGGCTCACGCGGTTGATCGCCGTCCCCTCAGGAGTTCCCAGCATGCCGTCCCCCTCGATCAAACCGCTTGCCCTGGTCACCGGCGCTTCCAGCGGCATCGGCTATCAACTGGCGCGACAGTTCGCGATCCACCACCACGACCTCCTGATCACGGCCGAGAACCGCGGCGGCCTCGTCGAAGCCTGCCAGGCCTTCGCGGGCGTGGGCGTGGGCGACCCGTGCCAGGTGGAGATGGTGGAGGCGGACCTGAGGACGTTCGACGGAGTGGAGCAGGTCTACCAGGCGGCCAAGCGGCTCGGCCGCCCCATCGACGTGCTGTGCGCCAACGCCGGGGTGGGCGTCGGCGGCGACTTCGCCCGCGAGACCGACCTCCAGGCCGAGCTCGACATGATCCAGCTCAACATCGTCAGCCAGGTGCACCTGATCAAGCGGGTGTTGAAGGACATGCTGGAGCGCGGGCGGGGGCGGATTCTGATCACCTCGTCGATCGCCGGCGTGCTGCCCGGCCCGCGCGAGGCCGTCTACTCGGCCACCAAGGCGTTCCTGCATTCGTTCGCCGAGGCGATCCGCAACGAGCTGAAGGACACCGGGATCACCGTGACGGCGCTGATGCCCGGCCCGACCGAGACCAACTTCTTCCACCGCGCCGGCCTCGACGCCACCAAGGCCGGCCAGATGAAGAAGGACGATCCGGCGGACGTGGCGCGGGAAGCCTACGAGGCGCTGATGTCCGGGGCCGACCACGTGATCACCGGCGGCAAGCACAAGCTGCAGGTCGGCATGAGCGGCGTCATGCCCGACACCGCGAAGGCCGCCTTCCACGGGCAGATGACCAAGCCCGCAGAGTAGGCGAGGTCAGCGGCGACGGAACTGCGGGCGGGCGGGGGCGGTGCGCGGCGGCCCGTCGGACTTGTGGCGGAAGGTGATGCGGCCCTTGTCGAGGTCGTAGGGGGTCATCTCCACCGTGACGCGGTCGCCGACCAGCGAGCGGATCTTGTTCCGCTTCATCCGCCCCGCCGTGTAGGCGAGCACCATGTGGTCGTTGTCGAGCCGCACGCGGAACCGCCCCTCAGGCAGGAGCTCGGTGATTACGCCTTCGAACTCGATGAACTCTTCTTTCGACATGGATCGCCCTAAACGAGTGGGCCGTTGCTGCGGAAGTGCTGCGAACCGGCGTGGGGGCGTATTCGAGCCCCGGTGAGATCTGACCTCTGTCGCATCCGACGCCCGGGCGAGCGAAGAGTACGTCGCGCGAGTGGGACCGAACCCGCCTCAAATAGGCTGGTCCGGCCACAAAATCCATGCCCTCCGACGCTATCGGGCCTGCATCAGCCCGGCGAAGCGGTCGAACAGGTACAGCGAATCCGTCGGTCCGGGGCTCGCCTCCGGGTGGTGCTGGACCGAAAACACGGGCCGGTCCTTCAGCGCCAGGCCTGCGTTGGAGCCGTCGAACAGCGAGACGTGGGTCTCCTGCACCGGAGCGGGGAGGGTGTCGCGGTCGACGGTGAAGCCGTGGTTCATCGAGACGATCTCGACCTTGCCGGTGGTCAGATCCTTCACCGGGTGGTTCGCCCCGTGGTGGCCCTGGTCCATCTTGGTGGTCTTGGCGCCCAGCGCCAGCGCCAGCATCTGGTGGCCGAGGCAGATGCCGAACACGGGCTTGCCGCTGTCGACCAGCTTGCGGATCTCGGGCACGGCGTACTCGCCAGTGGCGGCCGGGTCGCCCCGGCCGTTCGACAGCAGGACGCCGTCCGGATTGCGCGCCAGCACCGCCTCCGCCGTGGTCGAGGCGGGCAGCACCGTCGCGCGCGCGCCGATCGAGGTCAGGGCGCGCAGGATGTTGCGCTTGATCCCATAGTCCAGCACCGCCACCTCGAACCGCGGCTCGGGGCGGGGCTTCTCATAGCCCTCGGGCCAACCCCACAGGCCCTCGTCGAAGGTGAAGGGCTGCAGGCAGGTGGCCTCCTTGGCGAGGTCGAGGCCGACCAGGCCGGTCCAGGCGCGCGCCTGCGCGATCAGGGCGTCGATGTCGAACCGGCCGGCGGGATCGTGGGCGATCACCCCGTGCGGCATGCCCTTCTCGCGGATCAGCTTGGTGAGGGCGCGGGTGTCGACGCCGGCGATGCCGACCACGCCGCGCCGCTTCATCCACTGGCCGAGGTCGCCGCCGGCGCCGCGCTCGGCGCGCCAGTTGGCCGGCTCGGTCGGGGCGTCACGGAACACCGCCCCGCGCGCCGTGGTCCGGGCGCCTTGGCCGAACTGCTCGACGTCCTCCAGGTTCACGCCGACATTGCCGACGTGGGGGAAGGTGAAGGTGACGATCTGAGCCATGTAGGACGGGTCGGTCAGGATCTCCTGGTAGCCGCTCATCGCCGTGTTGAAGCAGACTTCGCCGACGGCTTCGCCCACCGCGCCGACGCCGATCCCCTGCAGGACGGTCCCGTCGGCGAGCACGAGGACGGCGGTCGCGCCGGGCATGAGCTGGGCGGTCATCGGGCGCTCCTTGGGACGGCGGCGGGGGCGGGGGCCCTCATATAGGCGACGGAGCCGCTGGGCGCCCGCGCCGGAGGACAAACGGCCGCGTGTTTAGGGAGGTCGCGCCCGGGGGTCAATGCGTCCGCTCATCGGCGATTAACCCGCCTGCGCCCTAATGGGGCGATGGCCGAGGCCCAGATCGCTTCCGAACCCGCCCCGCTCCCGATCGGCCGGGCGCGACTGGCGCTGATCAAGCGCCTGGCCGACGTGGTTTGCCTGCCGCTGACCCGGGTCAACGGGTTCGAGCGGGCGGTGACCGGCGACCTTCTGGTGGAGATGCTCCGCGAGGCGGCGCCGGCGGATCGCCTGCGGACGGCCAAGCGCCTGGCGAACCTCAGCGATATTCCCAATCCGCTCGTGCGCCTGCTGTTGCGCGACGAGCCGGAGATCGCTCGCCCGCTGCTGGAGGATTGCCACTCCCTCAGCGACAGCGACCTCGTCGTCTGCGTCCGGCAGGCCGGACCCGAGCACCGCAAGATGATCGCCGGGCGCCGCCACGTCAGCGAGATCGTGGCCGAGGCGCTGGTCGAGACGCTCGACGCCCGGGCGATCGAGCTCCTGCTGCACAACCAGGGCGCCCGGCTCAGCCAGCCCGCGGTCGAGGCGCTGGTCGCCGCCTCCCGACACCACAAGCCGTACGTCACCCTGCTCCTGAGACGGCCGGAGCTGAAGCCCAGCCACGCCTATGTCCTGTTCTGGTGGGCGGAGCCGGAGCAGCGGCGGGCGATCCTCTCCCGGTTCGCGGGGTCGCGCGAAGTGCTGCAGGAGGCCGCCGGGGACGTGTTCCCCATGGCCGCCGAGGAGAACTGGCAGGACCCGCTCACCCGCAAGGCCTTGCAGTTCATCGAGCGGCGCCAGCGCAACCGCGCGGCGCTCGAACGGAGCGCCTACGACTCGCTGGAGGACGCGGTCGCGGCGGCCGAGCGGGGCGTCACCCGCGAACTCGCCAGCGAGATCGCCTACCTGGCCGGGCTGAAGCCGATGACCGGCGCCAAGATCCTGACCGATCCGGCCGGCGAGCCGCTCGCGGTCCTGTGCAAGGCGACGGGCCTGCCGCGGGATGCGATCGTGAGCCTCTGGCGCGGGCTCAAGCGGCCTGAGACCGACTCCGAGGGGCGCCCGGTGGCGGCGCTCGAACGGGCGCTGACCACCTACGACATGATGGCGGTGGACCGGGCCCAGACCGTGCTGCGGTACTGGGGGTGGGCCTTGTCGTCGGCCATGTCGCCGAATCTGGTGCAGGCGATCCGCTCCGGCGACGAGCAGGCCATCGACGAGTTCTCGCCGCCTCAACGTGCGGCCATGCTGGCCCTGGCTGACGACTTCCGGAAATAGCTCCGGGGCGAGGCCCAAAGGGTCAGCCGGGAACTCGCGCAGCCGTTGCCGCCTCCGCCAAAGGTCTGTATGGAGTTCGCCGGCGCGCCAAGGCGCTCCTGCAGGTCTAGCGGCCTTTGGGCCTTTTCCGGGTCAAGCAAAAATGGACGAGCAACCTGAGCTCATCGGGATGACGGCTGAGATCGTCGCAGCCTATGTGAGCGCGAATTCGGTTCCGGCGTCGGAGCTGGGCGGGCTTATCCACAATGTCCACAAGGCGCTGAGCGGCGCGGTCAGCGGCCCCGCGGCGGCCGAGCCGGCGGCGCAGGAGCCTGCGGTGCCGATCAGGAAGTCGATCACCCCGGACCATCTCGTCTGCCTCGAGGACGGTCGCAAGTTCAAGTCGCTGAAGCGGCACCTGCGCACCCGCTACAACCTCAGCCCCGAGGAGTACCGGTCCAAGTGGGGGCTGCCGAAGGACTATCCGATGGTGGCGCCGAACTACGCCCGCGCCCGCTCCGACCTGGCTCGGCAGATGGGTCTCGGACAGAGCGGACGAAAGGCGGGCTGACCGCCCGCCGGCTGCGTTGCGCTATCCGTCAAGCCGCGAGCTTCGCTGTTCCCGCGGCAAAACGACTCCGCCCGCGAATCGAAATGCCGCTTCCCCTGATTCGGCAGTTAAGGCATCGTAACTTTCGTGATTCCAAGGGGTTGGGGTAGACTTCGAAGATGCCGCCGCAATTGGGCGCTTCATCGACCGTGGTGCGCAGCCATGAGGAGCTGTTCGCCTATTGGGCGTCGCTCCGCCGCGGCCGACGCCTGCCAGCGCGGGCCGAGATCAGCCCGGCCTCGTTCAAGCGCCACCTGCCCACTGTCAGCCTGATCGACGTCGGCCACGCGCCGCGCGACTATCGCATCCGCCTGGCGGGCACCGCCCTCTATGGCGTCTATGGCCGGGAGATCACCGGCAAGGCGCTGGGCGAGGTCTATTCGCCGGAGGCCGCCCTCTATTGGCGCGGCGAACTGGACCGCATCGTCGACCAGGGCCGTCCCGGCGTCGGCTGCCATTCCCTGTCCTGGCGCGGAGCTTCGCACCTGTCGATCCTGTGGATCCGCCTGCCGCTGGCTAGCGACGGCGAGCGTGTCGACATGATCCTGGGCTATGACCAGGTGGTCGGGACCGCCGGCGAGCGCCCGTCCGGTATCCGCGCCGCCTAGGCCAGCCGTTCCTCCAGCATGGCGAGGGCGGTCTCGATCGCCCTCAGGCGCACGCCCGCCCGGTCCGTCTCCTCGAATCGGCGGCGGCGGTGGAAGGTCGGTCCCCCGCGGACGGCGCTGGCGAAATGGACCAGGCCGGGGGTGTCGTCGGGGCCGCCGGGACCGGCGAAGCCGGTGATAGAGAGCGCGATGTCGCCCTCGGAGTGGGCGAGCGCCCCTTCCGCCATCGCCCGCGCCACCACCTCCGACACCGGGCCCGGGTCGTCGAGCAGGGTCTCGGGAACCCCGAGCATCTCGTGCTTCGCCGCCTCGGTGTAGGTGACGAAGCCGCGCTCGAAGGCGTGGGAGCAGCCGGTCACGTCCGTCAGCAGCGAGGCCAACAGGCCGCCGGTGCAGCTCTCGGCGGTGACCAGCTTCAGTTCGCGGCGGGAGGCCTCCTTGAGAAGCTGCTCGATCTTGGCGTCCAGGGCGTCGGTAAGGGCGGGGGCGAGGGTCTCGGGCAAGCGCAGGCCTTGCTCTGCTATGGGTGGACTGGCGAAACCTGCCTTGCCCCGCTTCCGTTCCGAAGCCGAGCCTCCTGGCCGGGTCGGGACCGGTTTCTTGTCGTGGCCGGCCGCGGTGGCCGAGCTGAAGCGGGGCGGCGGCAGGCGAGCGGCTTGCATGCGCCTGCGCGTGCGGCGAGGCTTGGCGGCATGAACCTGGCCCTGAGCCCTGACGAGATCGCCGCCGTGCGGACAAGCCTGGTGGTGGCCGCCCGCGCGACCCTGGTCGGGCTGCCGCTGGCGATCGCGACCGCCCTGGCCCTGGTCCGGGGCCGGTTTTTCGGCCGAGGCGCGCTGAACGCCGCCGCCCACGCGCCCCTGGTGCTGCCGCCGGTGGTGGTCGGCTACCTGCTGCTCCTGGCCTTCGGGGTGCGCGGACCCCTGGGCGCGCCCCTGGAGCGGCTGTTCGGCGTGCGGCTGGTGTTCAGCTCGGCGGGCGCCTCGCTGGCGGCGGGGGTGATGGCCTTCCCGCTGATGGTGCGCGCGGTCGCCCTGTCGCTGGAAGCCGTGGACCCGCGGCTGGAGGAGGCGGCGCGAAGCCTGGGCGCCAAGCCCCTCGACCGGTTCTTCAGCATCACCCTGCCGCTCGCCGGCCCGGGCGTGCTGGCGGCCGCCATCGTCGGCTTCGCCGCCTGTCTGGGGGAGTTCGGGGCGGTGATCACCTTCGCGGCGAACGTACCGGGCCGGACCCAGACCTTGCCCCTGGCCATCTACGCCGCACTGCAGACGCCGGGCGGCGAGGCGGCGGCCGCCCGGCTGGCGGGGTTGTCGCTGGTGATCGCCGTCGTCGCCCTGGCCGCCTCCGAGGCGCTCGCCCGACGCGCCCGGACCTGGGTCGGCCGGTGACCGGCCTGTCCGTCGCCGTCGAGAAGCAGCTCGGCGCCTTCCGCCTCGACGCCGCCTTCCAGGTCGCCCCCGGCGGGGTCACCGCCCTGTTCGGCGTCTCCGGGGCGGGCAAGTCCAGCGTGCTCGGCGCGGTGGCGGGCGCGCTCCGCCCCGACCGCGGCCGCATCGTCGCGGGAGAGGCCGTGCTGTTCGATAGCGCGGCGGGGATCGACGCGCCGATGGAGGCGCGGGGCGTCGGCTGGGTGTTCCAGGACGCGCGGCTCTTTCCCCACCTGACGGTGCGACGGAACCTGGTTTACGGCCTCCAGCGCGCGCGGGGCCGTCCCCACGTCATCCGCCTCGAGGAGGTCGCCGGCGTGCTCGGCCTCGAGGCCCTGCTGGACCGCCGGCCGCGGGACCTGTCGGGCGGGGAACGCCAGCGGGCGGCGGTCGGCCGCGCGCTCCTCAGCCAGCCGCGGATCCTCCTGCTCGACGAGCCCCTGTCGGCCCTCGACGCGCCCCGCAAGGCCGAGATCCTGCCCTTTCTCGAACGGCTGAAGACCGCCTTCGACCTGCCGGTGCTCTATGTCAGCCATTCCTTCGCCGAGGTCGCGCGCCTGGCCGACCGGCTCGTCGTGCTCGACGCCGGCCGGGTGCTGGCCGAGGGGCGTCTGTCGGAGGTGCTCGCCCGTCCCGACCTGCCGTTGCTGGCCGGCCGCGCCGACGCGGCTGCGGCGCTGGACGCCACAGTGGCCGAGCACGACAGCGCCCGGGGCCTGACCCGGCTGCAGGCCGAGGGCGCGATGCTCCTCACCCCGGGGCTCGATCGGCCGGTGGGGTCGCGGGTCCGGGCGCTGGTGCTCGCCCGCGACGTGCTGGTCGCGCGCGAGGAGCCCCGCGGCCTTTCGGCCCGCAACGTGCTGCCGGCGGTGGTGGAGCGGCTCGACGCCCGGCCGGACGGCACGGTGCTGGCCAGCCTCGCCCTGGTCGGGGGCCCGCGGCTGTTGTCCGCCCTCACCCGCGACGCCGTCGAGGCCCTGGAGCTGGCGCCCGGCCTGGCGGTCTGGGCGGTGCTGAAGTCGGTCGCCGTCGAGGGCGGACGCGACGGCGGCCTGCTGGGAGCGGTGGACGACTGACGGCCCTTGCGCGGCGATGCTGCGGGCGTGCATGTTCGCGCCGTGCCCGCAAAGACCAACCGCAAGACGATCCTCATCGTCGACGACGACGCCGACCTGCGCACGGCGCTGGCCGAGCAGATCGACCTGGAGGAGGACCTGAAGGCGATCGAGGCGGCCACCGGCGAGGCGGGCGTGGCGGCGGGCCGGGCCGGCCGCCCGGACCTGATCCTGCTCGACGTCGACCTGCCCGACATGGACGGACGCGAGGTGTGCCGCCGCCTGCGCGAAGCCGGGGTGCGCAGCCCGGTGATCATGCTGACCGCGGCCGCGGCCGACGCGGACGCCATCGCCGGCCTCGACGCCGGCGCCAACGACTATGTCACCAAGCCCTTCCGGTTCGCCGTCCTTGCGGCGCGGATCCGGGCCCAGCTCCGCAGCCACGAGCAGTCCGAGGACGCGGTCTTCCGCATCGGTCCCTACGAGTTCCGACCGGCCGCCAAGCTCCTGATCGACGACCGCCAGAAGAAGGTCCGGCTCACCGAGAAGGAGACCAATATCCTCAAAT